>Ga0190270_10001482_pt1 | contig 10916 bp, 10 predicted proteins | sample Popmic320T_FD_133748 | JGI IMG/M metagenome (GOLD analysis project Ga0190270, IMG submission 133748) | Populus adjacent soil microbial communities from riparian zone of Weber River, Utah, USA - 320 T | ecosystem: Environmental > Terrestrial > Soil > Riparian zone | place: USA: Utah | collected... | reverse complement strand
TTGGTGGACGATCCCGTGGTCAACGACGACGACCCGCGCGCGACGTCGCTCGACGAGCTGCGTGATCAGTACGTGCGCTACTACGAGCAATGTGAGGCGGTCGCGAGGTCGAGCATCCTGGCCGCTGAGTCGAATCCACGGCGCCGCAAGCACGGAGCCAAGTCAGGGGTGAAACCGGCCGCGGCGGGACCAGCGGCCGGAGCCCCTCGCAGGCGTCGGCTGCGGCGCAGGCCGAAGCCGTGAAGGGAGGAGGCCGATGAGGAGCCGGCGACGGGTAACGTTTCTGCTGCCGCGAGCCGATGGGCGCGACGGTGTGCCGCGCACCGTGATCAACCTCGCCAACCACCTCGTCGACGGCTTCGACGTCGAGATCATTGGGCTGCTACGCGGCAATACCGAGCCGGCCTTCGAGATCGACCAGCGGATCTCCGTACGACATGTGATGGACGTGCGGCCGTTCGGACCGGACGGCGAACGTCGCAACCTCGCCGAGGGCGGGGTGGACGAGCACGGCAATGCCGTCACGAGGAAGCTGTTGTTCGAGCGGCAGCAACCCTCGGCGGTCGCACCGCTGGACCCTCGGCACTGGGCGTCTAGCGACCAGCCGCTGATCGAGGCTCTCCGTGGCGTACGGTCCGACGTGGTCGTCGGGACCACGCCGGCGTTGAACCTCTTCGTCGGCTCGTATGTGCCCTCCGGCGTCGCCAAGGTCGGACAGGACCACATGAACTTCGTCTGGCGCACCCGCGACCCGGACGAGCGGGACATGATGTGTCGGGCGATCCGGGGTCTGGACGCGTTCGTGCCGCTGACCCTGGGGGACCAGCGAGACTATCGGGAGCTCGTGCCGGACGCCGCCACCTGGATCTCCGCGATCCCGAATGCGCTGTCCTGGCCGATCGCGGACCGTGCCGCACCGGTCGTCGACAAGGTCGTCGTCGCCGCCGGACGTCTGGAGGAGCAGAAAGCCTTCGATCGCCTGATCGCCGCGTACGCGCCGCTCGTCGACAGCCGGCCCGACTGGCGCCTGGATATCTATGGGTCCGGGTCGGAGATGCCGAAGCTACGCAAGCTGATCAAGCAGCTCGGGGTCGGTCGTCGGGTCACGATGCGCGGGCACAGCCACCAGATGCCGGCCGTGCTGCACGACAGCGCCATCTTCGCGATGAGCTCCGAGCGTGAGGGGTTCCCGATGGTTCTGCTGGAGGCCATGAGCGTGGGTCTGCCGATGGTGGCCTACGACTGTCCGCGCGGTCCAGCTGAGGTCGTGCGGGACGGAATCAACGGTCGTCTGGTCCCCGACGGAGACGCCACCGCGCTCACCGCCGCGCTGGCCGAACTGATGGACTCGGTCGAGCTGCGTCAGCGGATGGGAGCGGCGGCTCTGGCCGACGCGGCAGCCTACGCGATGCCGAACATCGCGACGCAATGGGAGGCCGCGTTCGCCCGCTTCGTCGTGCATCCGGCGTAGAGAGGGCCGGCGTCAGCGACCTCCTGGCGAAGATGCGTCGGCAGACGCTGAGGCCAGTGGCTGCAGTACGGTGAGCGCGTGACCACGCCGCGCCGGCTCTTCCTGCACGTTGGTTGCCCCAAGACCGGCACCACCTTCCTGCAAGACACTCTGTGGGCCTCCCGGGACCGCTTGGCTACCGCCGGTCTGCTCTTGCCGCTGCGTCACTTCCAGGATCACTTCCTCGTCACCCTCGCGGTGCGTGAGCAACTCGATCCGAGTCTGGACTCGCCGGAGGCGCACAGCGTCTTGGACCGCTTGTCGTCGGAGCTGAACCAGTCGACTTCGCCGACTGTGCTCATCTCCCACGAACTCCTGGCGCCGGCCACCGCCGAGCAGGCCGGCCGGCTGCGCGCCCGGCTATCCGGCTTCGAGATCCATGTGATCCTCACCGTCCGCGACCTGCAGCGGCAGATCCCGGCCGCATGGCAGCAGCAGATCCAGCAGCGCGGGGTCGCCTCGTACGACCGGTTCTGCGCAGCCGTCGTCGACGACGATCGGGAGACCGCGTACTTCTGGGATCGGCAGGACCCGGTAGCGGTGGCCGAACGCTGGCAAGGTCACCTGCCGCCCAATCGCGTCCACGTCGTCACCGTGCCGCCGCCCGGCGCCGATCCCGAGCTCTTGCTGCAACGGTTCTGTCGCGTTCTGGACATCGAACCCGCCGACCTGGACCGGGATGTGTCCCGGCCCAACGAGTCGCTGGGACTAACCCAGGCCGAGCTGCTGCGGCGGGTCAACGTCGCACTTGGCGACCGGCTGCCGCATCCTCGCGCTGGCCACAGCCGGATCGCGAAAGCCTACTTCGCTCGCCAGGTATTAGCGCCGCAGGGCGGACGTCGGCCAGTCCTACCGCCAGACCTCGCCGACTGGTGTCACGACACGAGCAAGGGCATTGTCGACGGTCTGGCCGGCGCAGGCTACGACATCGTCGGCGACCTGACTGATCTGCTGCCCGACATGGCCACCGATCCGGTGGATCTCACGGTGACGGACAGTGAGCTCGTCGAGGCCGCCGTCGAGGCCCTCGCCGACATGCTCGACCAGCGTTACCGCGACGTCCAGCGGATCGGCTCGCTGCGTGCCCGGCTGCGAGCCGCAACCCCGGGCTCAACGTGATGGACGCGATCTCAGCGAACCTTCGCCTCGCGCTCGGCCATGCGGCGCAACGGAGCATGCACCTCCTGCGGCAACTCCAGCAGTGAGACGAAGTGGTCGATCCGGGCAGGGTCGAGGTGCTGCTCGGTCGTGGTGTCGTCGGTCCTCCGAGGCATCCGGAACAGCTCTCCGGTGGCGTCGCGTAGGTATCGACGCGTCAGCGCCTGGTTGCCTTCCTCCCACTGCGCCATGAAACTGTCCAGGACAGAAGCGGGCAATGTCAGCGCCGGCCCCCTGGCGACCTCGGCCATCCGCGTGACCAGCTTCCGGTTGTCGATCAGCCCCACGCGGGCTCCCTCGTTCTCGACGCGATGGAGGTTGTAGAGCCGGAAGAACTCCACGGTCTCGGCGTCGAGGCGGATGTTTCGGATCGGGCTCTGGGTCAGATCCTCGGCTCGGGCGTCGATGCGCACGGCCTCGAAGAAGTCCTGCAAGAGCGAGCCGTCCACGAAGCTGCTGCTCTCGAAGCGGCGTACGACGAACTCGTCCGGGTCGAGAAGCCGCTCCCACATGCGCAGCCGGGCGTGGTAGTCGTAGGTGCTGGCATGGTCCAGCTCGGCCGCCCACTCGGTCAGCCGCCTGGTCTCGCCGACCTTCACGACCTGCTGGTAGCGACTCACGAAGTGGTCGTCCTGCCGGCGCAGGTAGACGACGACGCGAAGACTGCCAGCGATCCGGTGGGTGAATCGGCTCAACCGTCGTAGCGATTCGCTCGACGAACCGTAGAGCGCCTCGTCGGAGAAAAGGACACGCGAGAGCCCAGATTCGTTGATCTCCCGGAATAGCCGGCGTCGAAACGACTTACGGAATGCTTGCGGTGACGAAGCCCGCTGCCGATGCCAGCCAATGTAGTCGTCCAGGGTGTCGTCGGGCCGGATGTACAGGCCGAGGCGAATGTGCCGTGTCACTCCCGGCGTTTTCGGATAGAGATGCCCGAGGTCAGCCAACCGCTCTCGGTTGCGGTGCATAAATGTCTGGATCGACGATGTGCCGGTCTTGCCTGAACCGATGTGAAGCACAAGGTCCAGCGGCATGTTCGGCGGCTCGGTTGCAGCAGGCAGAACTCGTCCCTTTCGTCAACAGCGGATGGCGAGACGGTGTGTCTTCCCGATGATCACCCTCTCATGTCGGTGACGCTTGATTGGGGTTACACCCCACATGGCCAGGTCTTCGCGGCCAGGCGACGCCCGCGGGGTATCGTACGGACGATCATCAGCCGAGACCGCGAAAGAGCACAGATGACCAACGTCCTGATCACCGGCGGCGCCGGTTTCATCGGCCGCCATCTGGCCGATTACCTGACCGGATTGGACGGCGTCACAGTCAGCGTGATCGACGACGAGTCGCTCGGCGACAGGAGACATCTCGACCTCGACAAGGTCCGGTTCGTTGCCGGCGACCTGCGCAATCGAGACGAGCTGAGGTCAGCGCTCGAGGAGCAGGACGTCGTGGTGCACCTGGCGGCCGACACTCGGGTGATCGAGAGCATCGCCGACCCGACCCACAACTTCGAGTCCAATGTCGTCGGCAGCTTCAACCTGCTCGAGCTTTGTCGCGAGCTCGGCATCCGGCGCGTCGTCGCCGCCTCCACGGGCGGGGCGATCCTGGGCGACGTCGAGCCGCCGGTGCACGAACGGATGGCTCCGCAACCGACGTCTCCATACGGCGCCTCGAAGCTGATGCTCGAGGGCTATCTGAGCGCGTACGCCAGCTCCTACGGCATCAACACCTGTGCGCTGCGGTTCTCCAACATCTACGGCCCGCGCTCGTTCCACAAGGGTTCGGTGGTCGCTCACTTCTACAAGCGGATCCTCGCCGGGGAGAAGCTGGTCGTCTACGGCGACGGCAGTCAGACTCGCGACTACCTTTACGTCGGCGACCTCGTCGAGGGCATCTGGGCCGCCGTGGAGAGCGACGCACAGGGCGCCTTCCAGCTGGGGAGCGGGGGGCCTACCACGGTTAGCCAGCTCCTCGATTACATCCGCGCCGTGACCGGCCGCGAGCTCGATGTCGCCTACGAAGACTTCCGCGCCGGCGAGGTACGCGACACCTGGTGTGAGATCGCCAAGGCGCGGACGGCCTTTGGGTTCGCTCCGGCGACGACGCTGGAGGACGGCCTCCGGCGCACGTGGGAGTGGTTCAGCGCCCAACAGACCGACCGATCCGCCGAGCCCGCGAGGGGATGAGCCAGTGACGAATCCCCGGTGGCGGAGCCGAGCGGGCCGATTGCGTCGGCGATATTCGGGAAAGACGCAGGCCGCGCCGGACACCCCTGAGTCCAACCCACCGGCACGGCGCCGGGGACGCGCGCCCGATGTCGAGTTGGAGCCCACGCATCTCGGGCCAGCGATGGACGAGGCTGTGCTCCGCGCCAAGCGCCGGATGCGGATCGGGGCCGACCCTGACTACGACCTGCTCTACGAGAACTTCGACGTTCTGCACTACCTGCTGCAGTCGCCGGATCTGATAGACCAACCCGACGTTGACCTCATCGACCACTTCCTCGAGCACGGCCGTGACAAGGGCTTGAGCCCGCACCCCGACTTCTCCATGACCGAGTACGTCGATCGGTATCCGAACAAAACCTCACCGCAGAAGGTGGCCAACCCGTTCCTGTTCTGGCTCAAGCACGGTCGGGCCGCCGGCGACATCGCCGATCCCTCCCCGCGCATCAACCGCGTGGCGCCCGTCCTCGGGCTGCTGCCGGACCAGGTGGCACACCTCGTCGCCGAGCGGCGACGTGACCTTCAGCAGCGGTTCCGTACCGGCAGGCTGGGCGAGGTCTTCGCCCGCGCGGCCGAGATCGAACCCTTGATCGGCGCCGCCTGGACCGAGATCGCCCGCCCACACCTCCCCCCGCTCAGCCGGCGGGTCACCGTCGACGAGTTGTGCGCGATCCACCATGCGCACGAGGCGGCCGGCTTTCGGAGAGCGCGAGTCGTCCTGGTAAGTAGCCAGGCTCGGGGGGACGGCGGAGGACGAATCGAGGGCCACCTCGCCCACGCACTGGCGACTCACATCGACGCCAGCGACATCGTGTTGATCCACACCGACGACAGCACCGAGGCGCCGACCGATCGGTTTCCGGACCCGGTTCGCCAGATCGACTTCGCGCGCCTCACGCGGGACCTGCCGAAGAACCGGGCCGAGCACGCCCTAGTCATGCTCCTGCGGACCTTCCACGCCGACGCCGTCGTCAACGTCGACTCCACGATGCTCTACGACTCGCTGCGAACCTACGCGCGCGCTCTGGCCGCCACGGAGCGGTTGTTCCTGTACTTCTCGAGCAACGAGCAGACCGCAATGGGCAACTGGTCCGGCTGGAGCCTCAGCCACTTCTACCGTACGTACGACTACGTCGCGGGTGTGATCGCCGACAGTGACGATCTCGTCAACGAGCTCACCGAGACCTACAGAGTCGGTAAGGACGACCGGGAGCGGCTGCACGTCTTGCCGGTCTCTGAGCCCGGCGACAAGGCGTTTGTGGCGCGAGCCGCGGAAGTGTTGCTCATCGACGACGGGACTGTGGAGAGCGACTGATGACCGACACCGACCTCACGCTGATCGTGACCGCCCACGACGAGACTCTGGTCTGCGGGCCGACCATGGAATCGGCCGATGTGGCGGTCGAGGCCGCTCGGGCGGCCGGCTACACCGTCCAGACAATCGTCGCCCTTGACAAGGCGACCGAGGCGACAACCAGCTACTTCCACCAGCCCGACTTCGACCACTGGGAACGCTGGACAATGGGCGAAGGTGACCTCGGACGGGTCCGCAACGCGCTGATCCCTCAGACCTCCGGACGCTTCATCGCCTTCCTCGACGCCGATGACCTGTTTAGCGACAACTGGCTAGCCGAAGGTCTCGACACCCTGACCGCGGCCGACGAGCGCGGAGAGCATGTCATCGCCCACCCCGAGGTCAACATCGTCTTCGACGGCAACAAGTACCTCTGGCAGAACATCGACCAGGGCTCACCGCTGTTCACGCCGCACTTCCTGTACGTGGGGAACTGCTACGACTCGCTGTGCATGACGCCGCGCGAGGCGCACCTGGAGATCCTGTACGTGACCCGTGACGTTCCCAACGGGCTGTCCTACCAGGATTGGCAGTTCGCCGTCGAGACCATGTCGCGGGGTTGGACGCACGTCGTCGTTCCGGACACGATCATCTTCAAACGGCGTCGCGACTTCTCCCTGGTGGTGGAGAGCCGCAATCGCAGGTCGATCATCCGATCGTTGCCCGAGATGGCGATCGACCGGATCCGCGACCTGGCCCGACCGAGCGACCGCAGGTCGGCTCCCACTCCGTAGGATCGACAGGAGTTGTTTGCATGACGACGCCGAGGGCATATGACGTCGCGTAGCGGCTCGGGTCGCCGCTGGTTGATCAATCTCGCCATCCGTCTCGTCCCCTCACTCGGACGTCTGGTCCAGGAACGCAACGATCTGCAGCAGCGGGTCGCCCAGCTTCGCTCCGAGAGAGATGCGCTGAAGACGCGTAAGAAGGCGCCAGCAGCGAGCCAGCGTGGCTTGCACAACGACGACGGCGGCGACGACCTTCGGTACCTGTTCATTGTGACCTACGGCCGCTCAGGCTCGACGCTTCTCCTCGGTGTCCTCTCGTCGATTCCTGGCTATCTGATCCGCGGTGAGAACGGCGGTGCGGCCTACCATCTGTACAAGTTCCATGCCACCGCGGAACACAACCGCACTTCCCACTCAGGGTGGAGGAGCTCGCAGAGCGCCTGGTTCGGCATCGGAGCGTACCCGACGCGACTCGCGCTGAAGAGGCTGCGAGGGCTGTTGCTCGCGACGCTCATTCGGCCCGAGAAAGACTCCAGAGTCGTTGGATTCAAGGAGATCCGATGGCGCCAGAGCGACCTGGACGACTACGTCGACTTCTTGCGGGCGGTGTTCCCGGGTGCCCGATTCGTGATCAACACGCGCAACCTGGATGACGTTGTCGTCAGCCAGTGGTGGGCGAAGAGGAGCGACTCCCGGGAGGTCCTAGCCGAGGCAGAGGACCGGATGCTCGCGCTCAAGACGAGTCTCGGCGACGACGCCTACCACATCCACTATGACGACTACGTGCATGATCTGGGCCGATTGCGCGGCCTATTCGACTGGCTCGGTGAGGAGTTCGACGAGTCTCGCGTCAAAGAGGTCATGAACAAGAAACATTCGAAGTGACAGGGGCGCATCCGCGACCTTGCCCGACCGAGGGACCGCGGGAGGCGCTCGACGCTCAGTACTCGGACGTCGAATTCACCGTCGAGACCATGAGTACGGGCTGGCGACACGTCGCCGTGCGGGACACGATCATCTTCCAGCGCCCCGCGAGCTTCCCTCCGACACCGACTGCGACGGACGTACGTCACTCGTACGGGCGCTGCCGGCGATGGCGATCGACCGTATTCCGACGTGAGTTCGGCTCGGCGGTAGGGCGTGTCAACGGTTGTTGGCCTCGCGTTCGACGACCCGGCGCAACGGTGCGTGTACCTGTTCCGGGAGCTCGAGCAGTGTCAGGAATTGGTCGAGGCGATCGGGATCGAGATGCTGTTCAGTGGTGGTGTTGTCGGTCTTTCGAGGCATCCGAAAAAGGTCCCCGTTGGAGTCACCCAGGTATCGCCGTGCTACGGCCCGGTTGGATTCGTCCCACTGCGCCATGAAGCGATCCAGGACAGAGGTTGGCAGCGTCAGAACCGGCCCCCTAGCGTGCTCGGTCAGGCGTGTGGTCAGCTTCCAGTTATTGATCACTCCTGGCCTCGCCGCCTCGTTCTCGACGCGGTAGAGGTTGTAGAGCCGGAGGAACTCAACGGTCTCGGCGTCAAGGCTGACATTTCGGGTCGGGGGCTGGGTCATGTCCTCGGCCCGGGCGTTGATGTCTGCGGCGTCGAAGAAGTCCTGGAAGAGTGAGCCGTCCACGAAGCTATTGGGCTCGAAGCGGCATACTACGAACGCGTCCGGTTCCAGCACCCGCTCCCACGTGCGCAGCCGGGCGTGATAGTCATACATGCCGGAATGGACCGGCTCGTTCGCCCACTCGGTCAGCCGCTTGGTTTCACCAACCTTGACCACCTGCTGGTAGCGACTCACGAGGTGGTCGTCCTGCCGGCGCAGGTAAACCACCACCCGGAGGCTGCCGGTGAGCCGGTCGACGAGGTTGCGCAGCCGCCGCATCGACGGCTTCGAGGATGCGAAGAGCGCCTCGTCGGACAACAGGACGCGGGACAGGCCCGATCTCTCGATCTCCGCGAACAGCCGACGCCGGAAGGACTTGCGGAACGTAGCTGGATCGGAGTGACCCTGGCGGCACCACTCGACGGTGTTCTCCAGTTCGGACTTGGACTTGACGTAGAAGCTCAAATGGGTATGCCGCGCGTTCCCTGGGGACTTGGGAAAAAGGTGGCCCAGCTCGGCCAGCCGCTCCCGGTTGTCGCGGAGGAAGTACTGGATGGACGACGTGCCGGTCTTGTTCGATCCGATATGAAGCACAAGGTCCAGCGGGATGGTCGGTGGCGCGGTTGCGGAAGGCACAGCGCGTCCCCTCATCGACTGTCGGTGGGCGAACAACCCGTCGTCGCGACCAGGCGTCACCCGCACGGTATCGTACGCACGTTCATCAGCCGAGACCGCGAAAGATCACAGATGATCAACGTCCTGATCACCGGCGGCGCGGGCTTCATCGGCCGCCATCTGGCCGACTATCTCACCGGTGTGGACGACGTCGCCGTCAACGTGATCGACAACGAGTCGCTGGGCGGCAGGAGACACCTCTACCTACAAAGTGCGGTTCGTCGCCGGCGACCTGCGTCGCGGGTCACCGATGTGCCGTCGGTCTTCTGTATGTGAACGAACAGCAGCCCAGCGGGAGTCGCAGATGGACCCTCGCCGATGGTAGCGACCGGCCTCAGTCAGTAGCCGTACAGCTCGAAGTCGGTCGCGTAAAGCCGCTCGACTCGCCGCACCAGGTCGGGCCGGCCGTCGTACACGCTGTTCGTTTCCGTCCGCCTCGACGTGTTGCGTACCTCGAGCGGCACCTGCGGGAGCCCGGCCGCTTCGCGAATGTACTCGAGCTCTGCCGCGAAGTCTTCCAGCCGCCCGACGTGGTCATAGGTGACGAGCGGGTGCATGAGGTTGACGTGCTGCGGCCGCCAGTGCGGGTCCATCTCGTTGACCGGGTCCTGCTCCTCCACGATGCTCAGGAACTGCTCGAACGGAACGGTGGTGTCCGGGCTCAGATCCAGCCCGAGCGCGGCGGGCACGTTCTTGCGCCATTTGAGGGCGTAGACCATCTTGTCCCAGTAGACCGACTCGAAGCGGCGCACCGGGTGTCGCACGAAGGAGAAGCGATAGGCGCCGCCCGACAACATGCGCACGATCGTGGCGCGACCGACCTCGCGCACTCTCGGCAGCCGGTCTTCCCGATGGACGTTCCCGAACTCGTGGTGGTTGTCCCCGGTGTGGAGTCGATCGAGCCACACCAGAATCGTGGAGCACCCGGCCTTCGGGTTCTTCACGTAAATGACATTGTGTTCGGGCACCGGGCACAGGTATCGACCCATACTGCGGCCCGGAAAGTATTGCCGCATGGATCGCCACGAAACGGCGCCGTCCGAAGTGGTCGGCGCCCGTCCAGCAGGTTCAGCCATCGGTCAGGTCCGCTCGGTCACTGCCGCCGCGGCGACGTCCGCCTCGGTCACCCCTGCCTTCGCCGCCGCGGCGTCGTTGCTCCATACCGAGACGCACGGGATCTTCGACCGGTCGCAGTGAGCCCCGTACTTCTTGGTGATCTCGGTGACCTCCTCCATCAGACCCTCGCTCAGGGTGATCGGGGTAAGACCGAGGTGGAGGAAGCGGTCGTTGGCGACGTGCAGGTCGTTTTCGTCGGCTTCGTTGCGCGGGTTCGGCAGGTTGGCGATCTTCACGCCGGTCCGGTCCGAGATCATCTTGGCGAGATCGCGGATCCGATGGGTCTCGGTCATCTGGTTGAAGATGTGGACCCGGTCTTCGCGCTTCGGTGGGTTCTCCATGGCCAGCTGGATGCACCGGACGGTGTCCTGGATGTGGATAAATGCGCGTGTCTGCCCGCCGGTGCCGTGCACGGTGAGCGGATAGTCGATCCCGGCCTGCATCAGGAACCGGTTGAGGACGGTGCCGTAGTCGCCGTCGTAGTCGAACCGGTTGATCAGCCGCTCGTCGAGGCGGGTCTCCTTGGTCTGCGTACCCCACACGATGCCTTGGTG
>Ga0190270_10001480_pt1 | contig 10926 bp, 12 predicted proteins | sample Popmic320T_FD_133748 | JGI IMG/M metagenome (GOLD analysis project Ga0190270, IMG submission 133748) | Populus adjacent soil microbial communities from riparian zone of Weber River, Utah, USA - 320 T | ecosystem: Environmental > Terrestrial > Soil > Riparian zone | place: USA: Utah | collected... | reverse complement strand
GCGGCGCAAGCTGCAGGCGTCACCAAGGCCTATGTGGTGAACCCGCAATATCTGTCCGAGATCGAAATTCTCTGCAGCCGGCGCGGCTGGCCGCTCAGGCTCGCGATCCCATAGCCGTCCCGGCCGCCGCGGACGGGAGTCGGCTGGCGCAAGTCCAGCGCGCCCATTATGGCTGCGCGATCCATGGCACATCTCAGCCTCAGCGGCGTCAGCCTCGACTTCCCGATCTATCATTCAAGCGCCCGCTCGATGCGGCGCTTCGCGCTCCGTGGCGCGCTTGGCGGCAAGCTCAACCTCGAGGGAAAGCGCGCGACCGTCGCGGTGCTCCGCAACATTGACCTCGAGCTTCGGGACGGTGACCGTCTCGCGCTGATCGGACCGAACGGAGCCGGCAAGAGCATCCTGCTGCGAACCATGGCGGGCGTCTACGAACCCGAGTGCGGGACGGTGTCGCGCCTCGGCCGGCTGACGCCTCTGCTCAGCCACGGCATCGGGCTCGATCTCGAGGCGACCGGTCTCGAGAACATCTTCCTGCTCGGCATGCATCTCGATCTGCAGCCGCGCCAGATGAGGCCGAAGGTCGACGAAATCGTCGAATGGACGGAGTTGGGCCCCTTCATGGCCGCTCCGCTGAGGACTTATTCGGCGGGGATGATCATGCGCTTGGCGTTTGCCGTTTCGACCTGCGCACCACCGGAGATCCTGCTGATCGACGAGTGGCTCGGCCTCGTCGATGCCGCGTTCCAGCAGAAGGCCCACCAGCGCATGGCCGCGTTCGTCGGCGACACCAGCATCCTCGTCTTGGCCTCTCATGCGCCCGATCTGCTGGGGCTGTGGTGCTCGGAAGCGGTTCGCCTGGAGGGGGGCAGCATCGTTGAGCGGGGGCCGGTCGCCGACATTCTGGAGTCCGTCGGCGCGGCCGCGGCCGGGGACGCGGCATGAGCGGAAAGGGATGGCGGGCGGCCGCCGACGACTTCGCCTCAGGCACCTCCCGTACATGGCTGTGGCGCGCCCTCGCCTGGAACGACGTCAAGCATCGTTATTCGGGCTCGGTGCTGGGATCGCTGTGGATCACCGCCAACATCGCCCTGCTCACCTTGTGCCTGACTTTGGTATTCTCCGGTCCGCTGGGCGCGAGCCACGGCCGATATGCGCCCTATGTGGCGATCGGCCTGGTGCTCTGGTACTTCGTGCAGTCGACGCTCTCCGAGGCTCCCAACGCGTTCGTCGGCCAAGCCGAGACGATCCGCCACTCGCCTTTGCCGCTTTCGATCCAGGTGTTGCGGGCGGTCTGGCGCAACATCTTGATCTTCGCGCACAATGCCGTCGTGATCCCGATCGTGCTGGTCGCCTTCGGCATCGTGCCGCACCCTTCGGCGGTACTCGGCCTCGTCGGCTTGCTGTTGCTAAGCGTGAATCTCGTTTCGGCCACCGTGATCCTCGGCCTGCTCGGAGCCCGCTTCCGCGACATTCAGCCGGTCATGACCAGTGCCCTCCAGCTCCTGTTCTTCGTGACGCCGATCGTCTGGTTTCCGGCAGCGCTTTCGGGACGCGAGGGCTGGATCGCGGCCGCGAACCCCGTCTTCGCCTTGATCGACGTCGTGCGGGCACCGCTGCTCGGCGATACGCCCGCCGCCACATCCTGGCCGATGGCGATCGGGGTCACCATCGCCGGCGCCGCCTTGGCAGCTGCCGGATTTGCCCGGTTTCGGCATCGCGTGGCTTATTGGGTCTGAACCCGCCCCAGCACGGCCTTGGTGCTTCACTGCTTCCGTTCGGACGCGCTGCCGCGGGTCACGGCGATCAGCAGCGCCGCGTTCCTTACGAATCCGCGCAAGCCGAGTCCGCTGCGCCGGAGCTGCACGAAGCGCTGCCAGCGGGACGTCTTGTCGATATTCGCGAGGGTCTCGGTAGCCAGGCGCTCGGCGCCCCTCATCTCGTCGCCGAACCGCGCGAGCAGGGCCGCGGCCTGACGTGAGTAAAGCATCATCACGCGATACCGGTTATCGCTCAGCAACGTTTGTCCTACCCGCTCGAGAGCGGAAGCCGCTCGCGGGCTGCGCACTCCGATCACGTTTCCCGAGTGCAGCCGATACAGAATCGTAGGCTCGTCGATGCAGCCGATTGCACCCAATGCAGACGCCACGAGCGCGAGCCAGTGATCATGCATGATGGCGTCCGGCGGGATGGGCCGGGCCCGCTCGTAGAGCGCACGATTGACGATCATGGTGCATCCGCTTGCAACATTTGACATCAGCAGTCTTAGAATGTGATTCTGCTTGGGCCGAGCGTTCGAGAAGCCGAAGAAGGACGGGTAGATGAGTTCGAGATCGGCATCGACGATGGTCAGGTCGGTGTGGACCAGAAGCGGAGTCTTCGGCGGATGAACGGCCTCCAGCTCCATCATGCGCTCGAGGCTGACGCTTATTTTGTTCGGCAGCCAGACGTCATCGTGATCGCATAGCAGGACATAGTCGGCCGTCGCCTCATCGAGGAGCCTCCCGAAATTTCCGGCCGGTCCCTGCGTCTGCCGCCCGACCGCTACGATACGAATACGTCCTGGGTGTTCGCGGGAATACTTTTCAAGAATTTCCGTCGTCGCATCGACCGAGCCGTCATCCGCGACAATCAACGTAAAATCCTGATTGGTTTGGGCAAACAGCGAATCCAAGAGCTTCGGTAGAAAGCGCTCACTGTTATAGGTGGCGAGAGCGACCTCTATCGATCCTGCTTCGTGCCTCGCCTCGGCCCTGCTGACCCTCAGCGGGCGCGGATCCGGCTGCCCATGTTCGGCCATTCAATGATGCTCGCGGTCGAGAGGCCGGCGGCCCGTATGGTTGAGGAAGTCCCGCTTCGTTGCGCAAGCACCTAGCTTCGGCGGTGGGCGTTCGTCCAGACCTTGCGCGACGGCGACCGCACATTGTGTGATGAGCGCTGCCCAAAGCCTCATCCGGAGGACCGGATCTCCTTGGCTCTCTTGAACATTCTCCGACGTCGACGAACGGAGGGATGGTGGACAGGGCTGGATTCGAACCAGCGTACGGGAAACCCGGGCAGATTTACAGTCTGCTGCCTTTAACCACTCGGCCACCTGTCCGTGGGGAGCTGACGAGATAGGAGGTGGCCCCATGACGAAAGGGGCCGCGGCTGTCAACGCGCCGTCAGGGGGTCCAGAGGCCGGCCATCGCCTGCGCGAACGCCATCCAGGCATCGCTCCCCATGATCGGAAACATCAGCGCCTGCGCGGCCACCATCGCCAGGCCGCCCCAGATCCAGACGCGGTGGACGCGGCCCCGCGTCCGCCAGTCGTAGAGGATGCCGGCGAGGATCACGACATCGGGAAGGAAGGTGAAGGTGAAAGGCGCGCCGGCGGCGATCGCGCCGACCGGCACGCGCGCGATCGCGGCGTTGATGAGGCCGACATTGGCGAGCAGCATCAGCCGCTTGTGGGTCTCGGAGCGCTCCCGCCAGAGGAACCCGAAAAAGACCGCGACGGCGAAGCTGTTGATCGCGAAAAAGGGCACGGCATAGAAGACGTACGGATCGCCCAGCCCGATGAATCCGACATCGATTGCGGCGATGGCGGCGATATTGCCGAGCAGAACCGTCACAACCGCGACCGCCAGCGCGAACCAGCCCAGGCGGCGGTGGAGCTTGCGGTTCTTGCCGGCGATGAGCAGCGGCTGGACGATGGTCAGGATGAGCCAGGCGGTGCAGGCGGCGCCGTGGGCATGGAGCAGCCAGGTGATCTCGGGCGTGCCCGCGGGCGTGTCGAACCAGGGTGCGAGATAATAGCTGCGCGCGAAGCCGGCAACGCTCAGCGCGACGATGAAGAGCGCCATGCCGGTGTAGAAAAAGCGGTCGTTCTTCCACCGCTCCCGCGATCCTGAGACCGTCGCCATCGCTCACTCCCCCCAAGGATGCGCGGGCGAAGCTGACACGGAGGGCAACGGGGTGCAAGCACCGCGGCTGGCACCCGGCTTGCCTGCTTTGTCGGCGCCACCTAGAGCGCGCGTGCCTTCCTCTCCGGAGCCTCCTTATGCGCCTGTTCGCCGTCCTCGCCGCCGCCGCCCTCGCCGCCGCCCCGGCGGTCGCCGCCGCCCAGACGGTCGACCGCGCGATGATCAACCGGATCATCGACCAGGGGATGAACCACAGCGAAGTGATGGAGACCGCGGCCTGGCTGACCGACCGGATCGGCGGTCGCCTCACCAATTCGCCGCAGATGCGCGCCGCCGAGCAGTGGACGCAGCAGCGCTTCAGCGGCTGGGGCCTCTCCAACGTCCGCGCGGAAGGGTTCGAGTTCGGCCGCGGCTGGTCGATCGCCGGCCATACCAGTCGGATGGTGACGCCGCGGGTCCTGAACCTGCGTTCGATTCCGGTCGCCTGGACGCCGGCGACCGAGGGCGCGATCAGCGCGGATATAATGGTGGCGCCGATGGACGAAGTCCGCGACTTCGAGCGCTGGCGCGGCCGGCTGCGCGGCAAGATCGTGCTGATCAGCCGCCCCACTGCCGGCTCCGAGCCGACGGACCCCGCGTTCCGCCGCCTCACGGACGAGGATCTGAGGCAGCGCAACACCTACCAGCAACCCAATTATTCCCCGCTCCAGGTCGAGCGCACGCTCGAGCGCGCCGATTTCGCGGAGCGGCTCGACGCCTTCCTCGCGGACGAGGGCGCTTTGGCCTGGGTGCGCCAATCCTATCGGGACGGCGGCCTCCTTCACGGCGCCGGCTATTCCTACCGCACCGGCCGCACGCCACGCCTCCCCGGCGTCGAGATGGCGGCCGAGGATTATCGCCGCCTCGCCCGCCTGGCCCGGACCGACGCGGCGCCCCGGATCGAGATCGCCAGCGACGTCCGCTTCCACGACGAGGACGTCAACGCCTACAACATCCTCGCCGACCTTCCCGGCACCGATCCGCGCGCGGGCTATGTGATGGCCGGCGCCCATCTCGATTCCTGGGTCGCCGCCGACGGCGCGGTCGACAACGCCGCCGGATCGGCGGTGGTGATGGAGGCGGCGCGGATCCTGAGGACGCTGGGCGTGCGCCCGCGCCGGACCATCCGCTTCGCTTTGTGGAGCGGCGAGGAGCAGGGGATCCTGGGCTCGCTCGCTTATGTCGAACGCCACCTCGCCACCCGTCCGCCGGAGACCGATCCGGCGCGCCAGAGGCTGCGCCCGAACCAGGCCTGGCGTTACCGCTGGCCGGTGACGCCGCTCCCCGGCCACCGCGACCTCGTCGCCTATTTCAACCTCGACAACGGCTCCGGGCGCATTCGCGGCATCCACGCCGAGGGCAATGTCGCCGCCGTGCCGATCTTCCAGGACTGGCTGGCGCCGTTCGCCTCGATGGGCGCGACCACGGTCGCGATCCAGCCGACCGGCGGCACCGATCACGTGTACATGCAAACGGTCGGCATTCCGGGCTACCAGTTTATCCAGGACCCGCTCGATTACGGCAGCCGTCTCCACCACACCAATATCGACACCTACGACCATATGCGGGCCGAGGATCTGCGCCAGGCCGCGGTGATCATGGCGAGCTTCCTGTGGAACGCGGCCAATCGCGACGAGCCGCTGCCGCGCATGCCGCTGCCGACGCAGCCGCGCCCGTCCGACCCGTTCGAATATCCCGAGGACGATTGATGCGTCGCAAGGCCCGCCAGGCGGCGAAGCCCGAGAACCGCCCCCGCTTCTGGGGCCGGCACGCGGTCGCCGCCGCGCTCGCCAATCCGGAGCGCAGGATCGTCCGCATCTGGATGAGCAGCGATACGGCGGCGGACTATGACATCCCCTCGGAGATTGCGGTGACCTTCGCCGAGGCCGCCGATCTCGCCCGCCACGTGCCGCGCGACGCGCCCCACCAGGGCATCGTCGCCGAGGTCGAGCGGCTGGAGGACATCCACCTCGCCGATCTCCTCGAACAGGCCGAGGACGGGCGCCCTTTGCTGGTGCTCGACCATGTCACCGACCCGCACAATGTCGGCGCGATCCTGCGCTCCGCGGCGGCGTTCGACGCGCTCGGCATCGTCACCCAGGACCGCCATGCGCCGCCGGAATCCGGGGCGCTCGCCAAGGCCGCGAGCGGCGCCCTCGAAAGCGTCCCCTGGGCGCGCGTGGTCAACCTCTCGCGCGCGCTCGACGAGATGGCGGAGGCGGGCTTCTGGCGGATCGGCCTCACCGGCGACGCGGAGATGGAGCTCGCGCAGGCGCTCGGGCCGCGCCGGGTGGCGCTGGTGCTCGGCGCCGAAGGCGAAGGTATGCGCCACAATGTCGCCGCCCATTGCGACGCCCTCGCCCGCCTCCCGATCGGCGACCGCATCGAAAGCCTCAACGTCTCCAACGCCGCCGCAGTGGCGCTGTACGCGGCCAGGATGGCGGGGCGAGGCTGAGGGACTTCGGACGAGGCTGAGCCGGGCACCCCGCCCTTCGACAAGCTCAGGGCTAGCGGTCTTCTAAATTCCCTTACCTCGCCGCTAGGGCTGAGCTTGTCGAAGCCCGGGTCCAGCGCGCCAGCAAGTGCCGTCCGCTCAATCCTCCGGTGCGATCGTGACGCGCAATCCGTCCAGCTCCGCCGCGAACAGGATCTGGCACGAAAGCCGGCTGTTCGAAGCGCGGTGGTCGGAGGTGTCGAGCAGCTCTTCCTCGTCCGCCTTCATCGGCTTGAGGCGGCCCAGCCACGCCGGATCGACATGGACATGGCAGGTCGCGCAGGAGCAGCAGCCCCCGCACAAGGCGAGCAGCTCGTCGAAGCCGTTGTCGCGGATATTCTCCATCACGGACCAGCCTGCGCGCGCCTCGACGTCGCGCTCCGAGCCGTCGCGAGTGACGACGATGAGGCGGGGCATCGGACTCCTTCAGATTGCGAAAACGGGGTGCGGGCGCGGCGGTCTATGCTAGGCGGCCCTGGGACTTGCAAGCGGGAGCGGGAACGTTGGGGATCGACGGCGAAAGACTGCACGCGTCGCTCGATGCGCTGGCCGCGATCGAGCCCGCCTTCGCGACGGCGCTGGCCCGCGCCGGCTATCCCGAGCCGCGGATCAGCGAGCGCGGCTTCGTGACCTTGCTGCGCGCGATCGTCGGCCAGCAGGTCTCGATCAAGGCGGCGGCGTCGATCTGGGCGAAGCTCGACACGGCGACCGGCGGTGCCGCCGATCCCGCTAACGTCGCCAGCGCGAGCCCGGAGGCGCTGCGCGGCGCCGGACTTTCGGGGCAGAAAGCGAGCTATGCGAAAAGCCTCGCCGAGCAAGTGCTGAGCGGCCGCCTCGACCTCGACCAACTGCCCGACGACGACGAAGAAGCGATCGCCATGCTCGTCGCCGTCAAAGGGATCGGCCGCTGGAGCGCCGAAATCTATCTGCTCTTCGCCGAGGGCCGCGGCGACGTCTGGCCCGCCGGCGACCTCGCCGTCCAGATCGAGATCGGCCGCATCCTCGGTCTTCCGGACCGGCCCAGCGAAAAGGCCATCCGCCTCCTCGCCGAGCCTTGGCGCCCCCACCGCGGCGCCGCCGCCGTCTTCGCCTGGCACCATCGCCGCGCAATTCCGATCTAGAGGGCGGCGCGCGGCCGAAAGGCCATTGCCATCAAGGCCCTGGCCGATCATTGACCCTCCCGATCCACTGTGTCCAAGGAGACGATCGATGATCCGGCACTCGCTCGCGGCGGCGCTCGCCGCGTCCACCATCCTCCTCCCGACCACCGCCGCCCTCAGCCAGAACAGCAGCGATCCGGCGACGGCCACTCCGCCCGCGACCACGACGGAGCGGCCGACGACGACGCCTCCGGCCACGGGCACGACCGAACCGGTGCGCACCCAGGACCCGGAGCCGCGCACCAGCTCGCCTGTCGTCGTCGCCGTGCCCGTTCCCGCCCCCCAGCAGGTGCCGCCCGCGACCATCGAGCTCCAGGATCAGCCATATCCGAACGGATTCGCCGACCCCAACGCCGCGTTCGGCAACGACCTCTCGGTCCAGGTGCGCGAGCAGGACGACGGCTTCGACTGGGGCCTGCTCGGCCTGCTCGGCCTCCTGGGATTGCTCGGGCTGCGCCGGCCGCGCGACGGCTATCGCCACGTCGTCCAGTCCGAGCGCTACGAGGACGGCCGCCCGCCGCGCGCCTGATCGATCGCGGCCCGGTAGCAAAGCCGCAACCATTTGAGTGGCATAAGCGCCCCCGATGACTGACATCGGGGAAGGACGATGAACGAACTTCGTGCGATAGTCACGCAAGGGGCGCGCGGGCAGCTGCTGGCGAGCCGTGCGCAGAAAAGGCGGCGGGAGGCCGACGAGCCGAGCCTCGCCGGCTTCACGATCCCCCGCCAGGAGACGCGGACGTCGAACCAGCGGCGCGAGGACCGCCACCTCAATGTGGTCGACTGCGCCGAGCTGCGCTTCCGCGGCCGCAAGGTCGAGGCCGCAGTGCTCAACGTCTCGCGTCACGGCGCCATGATCGAGGCGGAGATCGAGCCGCGCATCGGCGAGCGCATGCAGATCAGCTTCCAGGGCTGCAACCGCACCGAATGCACGGTGCGCTGGGTGCGAAAGGGCCGCGTCGGGCTCGAATTCTCGAAGGAGACCGAGATCCTCGCCCCGACGCCGGTCAAGGAGCAGATCGTCGGCGGGCGGCGAGCGGGCGAGACCCCGCCGGAGCCGGACAAGCCCGAGCGCGCGCCGCGGCAGAGCCTGCTCTGGAAAGCAGTGCTTCACTGGGACCACGGCACCTTCGCCGTCCGCATCCGCAACATTTCGAGCGAGGGCGCGATGCTCGAGGGCCGCGAGGAGCTGCCCGAGGGGACCGGCGTCGTCCTCGATCTGTGCGACGGCGGCACCGCCTGCGGGGTCGTGCGCTGGGCGCGCGGCGGCCAGATCGGCGTCCGCTTCGACGGCAGCTTCGACATGCGCCAGCTGGTCCGCGTCGAGCAGACCAGCGAGGCGAGCCCCGCGCTCGTCAAGCCCGCTTATCTCGAAAGCGAGCTCGACGAGAATTCTCCCTGGGCCGCGGCGTGGGACAAGTTCACGCCCGAGGATCTCGACCCGGCGGAGTGACGCTCAGCGGGCGTCGACGAGGACGATCTCGGTCGCCTCGATTGCGCGGATCTCGACCTCCCCCTCGCCCGTGATCGCGACGCCGTCGCGCGCCTCCGCCCGCTGGCCGTTGACCTCGATCGCGCCGTTCACCGCGACAAGATAGGAGTGCCGCTCGGGATCGAGACGGAGCGCGGCCGTCGCTCCCTCCCCAAGCGTCGCGCCCTGGACCCGCGCGGCGGCGTTGATCCTCAGCGCGTCCGCATCCTCTTCGAACCCGCTGGCGAGGGTGACGAAGCTTCCCTCCCGGCCGCCCTTGGGGAATTGCTTCGCGCCCCAGCTCGGCGCGGCCCCGGGCCGATCGGTCTGGATCCAGATCTGGAACAGGGTCGTGCTCTCGTCCTCCAGATTATATTCGGCGTGGCGCACGCCCGCGCCCGCCGACATCACCTGGACGTCGCCGGCGCCGGTCCGGCCCTTGTTGCCCAGCGAATCCTCATGCGTGATCGCGCCCTGCCGGACATAGGTGACGATTTCCATGTCGCGATGCGGGTGCGGCGGGAAGCCCGAGCGCGGCGCGATCTCGTCGTCGTTCCAGACCCGGATCGCGCCCCAGCCCATCCGGTCCGGCGCGTGATAATCCGCGAACGAGAAATGATGGCGCGCGTTGAGCCAGCCATGATCGGCATGGCCGAGCGTGCGGAAGGGACGGATGTCGATCATGTCGATCTCCTCTACTAAGAAGTACGTTGGCGGGGAGTTCCTCCCTGCGCGCGAAGCGCGTGGGGAGGGGGACCATGCGGAGCATGGTGGAGGGGTAACTGACTCGGCCTGCGCCTTTCACCCCTCCACCACCCTTCGGGTGGTCCCCCTCCCCATGCAAGCATGGGGAGGAACTAGGCTGCCAGAGCCAGTTCCTCGAGCTGCTCGTTCGCGCCGGCGAGCGAGGCAGCGGCGGCTTCGGCGCCGAACGCCAATTTCTCCGCGCGGACGAAGGTCACGTCGTCGATGCCCATGAAGCCGAGCATCGTGCGCAGATGCGGCTCCTGGCTGTCGTGCGCGGCGAGCGGGCCCTCGCTGTAGAATCCGGCGCGGCTCTCGACGACGATCGCCTTCTTGCCCTTCATCAGCCCCTCGGGCCCCGCCTCGGTATAGCGGAAGGTGACGCGAGCGCGCAGGACATGGTCGAACCAGGCCTTGAGCGTCGAGGGGATGCCGAAATTGTACATCGGCGCGCCGATCACGAGGATGTCGGCCGCCGAGAGCTCGGCGACGAGCGCATCCGACAGTGCCAGCGCGGCGCGGGCTGCGTCGGTCGCGGCCTCGCCGGTGCGGATCGCGGAGACGGTCCCGGAATGGAGGTGGGGGATCGGATCCGCGCCGATGTCGCGGCGGACGATCTCGATGCCGCCCGCGCGCGCGGCGAGCTTCGCCACCAAGGCGTCGGTGAGCTTGCGCGAGACCGACTGATCGCCGGTCGCGGAGCTGTCGAGTATGAGAAAGCGGGTCATCATATGCTCCTGTTGTCGAACCGGAGATAAGACGTTAACAGCGTTGCTGGTAGCCGTACGCTACGCATCACGGTGTTGCGGATAATGGAACGTTCTTCGGTCGACCTGCTCGATGTCCTCGCCTTCGTCCGGGTGGCCGAGACGGGCGCCTTCAGCCGCGCGGCCGAGCGCATGGGCATGTCGAAGTCGATCGTCAGCCGCCGCGTCGCCCGCCTCGAGCGGCAGCTCGGCGCGAGGCTGCTGACCCGCACCTCTTCGGGCGCCCAGCCGACGGTGATCGGCGACGCTTATTATGCCCGCGCCGCCAACATTCTGGCCGAGCTCGAGGCGGCGCGCGAGGTGGTGGCGGACGCGGTCACCCAGATCGCGGGGCCGATCCGGGTCGCCG
>Ga0190270_10001479_pt1 | contig 10927 bp, 11 predicted proteins | sample Popmic320T_FD_133748 | JGI IMG/M metagenome (GOLD analysis project Ga0190270, IMG submission 133748) | Populus adjacent soil microbial communities from riparian zone of Weber River, Utah, USA - 320 T | ecosystem: Environmental > Terrestrial > Soil > Riparian zone | place: USA: Utah | collected... | reverse complement strand
TCCAGATGCTTTCGAGATCGAACGTCTCGCAGCCCGCCAGCGCAATGCCGGTCCCGAGCAGCAACATCGACAACAGGGAGTGGCGCAGTTTCATCGCAGTCAGCTCTTGCTGTCTTGGCCAGCCAGCGCGATCAACATCTCGACCTGCCCGCGTGTGTTGGACGGTGTCTGCGGATCGGCCAGCACCATGTCGGCCCAGCGGCGCATTTCGGCAGCATTGTTGGCGCGCCATGCCGCGAGCGCCAGCAGGCTGCGCGCACTGTGCCTGAAAGGCCGGTTTTCGGCGGCAAGCGCTTCGATCCGGCCCTTGAGTTCGTCATAGGATGCGGTGTCGACCAGGATGAACGCCGCGCGCATCATGGCGAGATCGCGCTGCATCTGGTCGAGGCTGCGATCGGCCGCGACTGCATCGTAGATCGCAACGGCCGCCTTGGGATCCTGCTGGGCGAGCGAGGCAGCCTCGCGCATCTTGGCAAGCACGCGGTAGCTCGCCGTTCCATCGGCGGCAATCTTGGCAAAGGCCGCCTCGGCCTCCTTGTGCTGCCCCTGCTCGCTGAGGACCGCTGCCGCGTCGAACGCGGTGCCCGCTTCAGCGGCCTTCTTGGCTTCGTACCATTGATAGCCGCGCCAGCCGCCGACGGCGGCGACGAACAGAACGGCCAGAGCGATGATCAGGATGCCGTAGCGGTCCCACAGCCGTTTGAACTGCTCGCGGCGCAGTTCCTCATCAACTTCATTGAAAATGTCGGACACGAAGCTTTCCCGGCGCCTGCCGCAACCGCCGCCCTCGGCTAAGGCTATGCCCAGACGCGTAAAATACCGATGTGGCGGAGGCAAGGCAAAATCGGGCCGACTTCTACAGGAGCAGCCCGGAGTGGTCCACCCGAGCGCCAGTCAGCTGTTTACCGGCTTCTTCATGGCATAGACGTGATCCGCGCCCGGGAAGGCCCGCGACCGCACATCCTTGGCATAGCCCGCGACCGCCGCCTCAATGCCCGGCCCGATGTCGCCGTAACGCTTGACGAATTTCGGCACCCGCGGCGACAGCCCCAGCATGTCCTCGAGCACCAAGATCTGGCCGTCGCAAGCCGAGCTCGCTCCGATGCCGATGGTCGGAATGGGAACCTGCTGGGTGATACGCCGCGCCAGCGGCTCGGCCACCGCCTCGATCACGATGGAGAAAGCTCCTGCGTCGGCGACGGCGCGGGCATCGTCCTCGATCGGGGCCCAATCCTTTTCCTCGCGGCCCTGGGCGCGGAACGACCCGATCGTGTTGATCGACTGCGGCGTGAGTCCGACGTGCCCCATCACCGGCACACCACGTTGGGTTAGAAAGTGGATGGTGTCCGCAAGGCGGCGCCCGCCCTCGACCTTGATGGCGCCGCAGCCGGTTTCCTTGAGCACGCGCGCGGCGCTCATGAAGGCTTGCTCCTTCGAAGCTTCGTAGGAGCCGAACGGCATGTCGACGACAACCAGCGCGCGCTTGGAGCCGCGCATCACTGCGTGCCCTTGCAGGATCATCATGTCGAGCGTGACAGGCACCGTGGTCTCGAGCCCGTGCATCACCATGCCAAGCGAGTCGCCGACCAGGATGACGTCGCAGTGCTGATCCACCAGCCGCGCGGTGTGCGCGTGATACGACGTCAGCGACACGATCGGCTCGCCGCCCTTGCGGGCGCGGATATCGGGCGCGGTGAGCCGCTTGATCTCGTTTTGTGTCGACATGGCCCAATCAACTCGTAAACGCGGGAACGCCGATCACATAGGGGTGGAACCACCATCCGAGCAAGAGATAAAGCACGGTGCCGCCAACCACCGCGATCACGTCGTTTTTCACGCCACCGACCGGAATTGGCGGCGCGCCCGGATCGGTGCGATGCTTGAGTGAAATACGATCGAACACCGCGTACGCCAGCAGGGCGCCGAACAGCACCATCGAGCCGAGGTCGCCGTTCGCGAGCAGATGCGCGAGCGCCCAGAGCTTGAGGCCAACCAGCGTCGGATGCTTGAGCACGGTCTTGATGCGGCCCGGGCTGTAGGTCGCGACAAAACAGATGATTGCGGGCCACACCAGCGCCACCGCGACGTGACGCGTCCAGGCCGGCGGATTCCAGACATTGATCCATCCGGTCGCGCGGTACTGCGAATAGCCATAGAAAATCAACACGAGCCCGGCCAAGGAAATTATCGAATAGACGATCTTGTAGGCATTCTCGCCGATGCTCGCGATTACGCCCTCCCGCCGCTCGCGAAACGCGGTAAAAACATGCGGCGCCAGGAACAGCGCCAAGCCGGCAATGAGGATCGCAAAACCCATCTTTTGCTCCGTGTCAGGCGACCACAGCCATGACGATGTCGGGACGGCAAGGCTACCATGAGGCGATGACCCGATACATCCGCGGAAAACTCGCCGTATCACTTGCTGCAATGGCGATCGCCGTAATCGCGCTTTGCACCTCGCCTGCCGCCGCCCAGGACTGGCCGAGTCGCGCGGTGAAGATCATCGTGCCGTTTGGCGCGGGCTCGACACCCGACATCATCATGCGGATGATCGCCGAACGATTGCAGCAGAAGCTCGGCCAGCCGTTCCTGATCGAGAACAAGCCTGGCGCGAGCGGCATGACCGGAACGGATGCTGTCGCCAAAGCCGCGCCCGATGGATCGACGGTCGGCATCAGCATCGGCGGACCACTCGCCCTCAACACGATGCTGTTCGCCAAGATGCCCTACGACCCGGGCAAGGACCTCGCGCTGATCACGCTGCTGACCAGCCAGCCGAGCGCGCTCGTGGTTAATTCCAATATTAAGGTTAACAGCGCGGGCGAACTGATAGCTCTGCTCAAGCGGGAACATGGTAAATTCAACTTCGGATCGATCGGGGCGGGCTCGCTCTCGCATCTCGCGATGGAGGCGATCGCGCTCGCAAGCGGCGCCAGCATGGTGCACGTGCCCTACCCCGGCTCGCCCGCGGCAATGACCGCGATCATCCGCGGGGACGTGCAAATGGGCTGTCTGCCTGCGATCGCAGCGGCCCCTCATGCCGCATCAGGCGCGGTGAAAATTCTTGCCGTCACCACCGCGAAGCGCTCGCCCTATTTGCCGGACATTCCGACGCTCAAGGAAAGCGGCATCGATGTCGAAGCCGACGCCTGGAATGGCCTGCTTGCGCCTGCGGGAACCCCGGAACCCGTCGTTGCGAGAATTCGCCGTGAGGTGATAGAAGCAATTGAATCGAAAGGCGTCCGCGACAAGCTTGCGGCCCAGTTGATGGAGCCGACCGGCAGCACGCCGGACGAGTTCCGGGCCAAGATCGAGGCCGAGATCGGCCGCTGGGGGCCCGTGATCAGGGCAGCCGGGATCAAGGCTAACTAGTCGGCGGTAGAGTGCGTTTGTTCCATTGGGGAGCGGTGCGAGATGAGCACAGAGCGTTCGGATCAGTACCCTGAGGTCAGCGGCGAGGATGCCGGGCTCGTGCCGCCGCAAGGCGGCCCCAAGCAGGAATGGCCGAAGAAGATCCGCACCCTGACCGCGAACGAGCTTGATCGTCTGACCATCGACGGCCTTGGCCGCTTCTACTGGGACGGCCAGTTGGTCAACTACCAGGCGCATCCAAGCCGTATCGAGAGGCCGGTCGATCTCGACCAGCATGCGATGGACCTGCTCGACCGGACTGCGCGCGAGCTTGATCCGAATGCACCTCCGCCCTCCGCTGAGACCACGACAACGGTGGAAGTGAATCCCGACACGGTGACGACGGACGCCCCTGCACTGGCGGCAACACCGGCCGACCAGCTCGCGCCGGTGGCTCCCGCCGTGGACAAGGCCACGCCGGTCGTCGAAGTGCGGCGCCACGAGGTCATGGTTCCCGGGGTCGGCCTGCCGGGCACCACCCGCATCCGGCTGACCGGCTGGCAGTCGATTGGCCTGGTGATCGTGATCGTCAGCTTCCTGGTCGCGGCGGCCGGCATGGCGGCCTCCGGCTTCGTTGCTGCGCACGATTGGGGTTGCAAGGCCGGCTTCGTGAAGCGCGCCTGCGCGCCCGCTCCGGCCATGCCGAAGCCGGCGCCGCGTCCCGACATTCCGGCCTGATCTCCGGGTTCATAGCGTCAAGTTGTGCACCGGACCGTAGTTGCGGCCATCGCGCGCGCTGGACACGAATCGCGCGCGCGGCAACCATCCCGCGCGATGAGTCTCTCTTCCCGCCTATTTCGGTTCGCGAAAGCGCCTGGATGAGGATTCGGCCCCGTCCACGGAGCCGGACAGCGAATCGCGGGCCGATATCTTCAATCTCATTCCGCCGCGCGCCTCGGAAAAATACGAGCGGCCGAAGGAGCCGGAGAAATCCTCCAAGACCGAGATCATCGAGCCGGCCGCGAAGGCCGAGGGCCGCGACATTCATCCCGCCACCGCAATGGACCTGACCCGCCTGTCGATCGACAACGACGGCCGCCTTTACTGGGATGGCAAGCCGGTCGAGGTGCGGCGGCGGCTGATGATGTCGCGGCAGCAGGTGATCGGCGCGAGCATCATTGCGTTTTTCATCGTCGTCGCGGCGATCGCCTCGGCGATCCAGGCCACCGCGACGATGAGCAACTGGGCATGCCGCACCGGCTTGACCCAGTGCGACGCACCCGCGGCGCCAGCGCCAAGACCGCGCCCCGATATTCCGGCCTAGCTGCTACAGCCGCTACACGACGGGCGAGCGACCACCGTCGACGTTGGTTGCCGTGCCGGTGATGTAACCGCCGGCGTCCGACACCAGGAAGCAGGCGAGGTTGGCGAATTCCTCGGCCTTGCCGATGCGCCCGAGCGGAATCTCCTTCTCGCGGGCTTTGACGTAGTCGGCAAGCGGGATGTTTTCGCGCTTCGCGGCCTGGACGTGCTGATCCGCCTCGATGAAGCCGACCAGCATCGCGTTGACCAAGACGTTGAACGGGGCGAACTCTTGCGACAGCGCCTTGGTCATCGCCATGCCGGCGGCGCGCGATACCGAGGTCGGCATGCTGTTCGCGCGCGGCGCCTTGGCGCCGATGTTGAGCACGTTGATGATGCGGCCCCAGCGGCGCTCCTTCATTTGCGGCGACACCAGGCGGATCATGCGGAGCGCGGCGAACAGCTTGTCCTCCAGGTCCTTTTGCATGATCTCGTCGGTTAGCTTCTCGAACGCGCCGTTGCGCGACGTGCCGGCATTGTTGACGACGATGTCCACCTTGCCGAACGCCTTCATCACGTCGTCGTAGGCGCGCTGGATGCCCGCCGCCTCGCTGACGTCGGCCTGCACGCCGATCACCTTGCCCTTGGCTTTCGCCTTGATGGCGTTGACGGCCTGGTCGAGCGTCTCGCGGGTGCGCGCCAGGATCGCGACGTCGGCGCCGGACTCGGCAAACCGCGTCGCGACCGCGTAGCCGATGCCCTTGCTGCCGCCGGTGACGATCGCGCTCCGGCCCTTCAAACTGATTTCCATGCTTTTCCTCCGGTTGCGCGCAAACGCCGCGCCTGCCGCATGTTCCTACACCGAAGCGGTCCGGGAAAGCTGCTTGACGGGGCACTTTGGCTCTGGCGCGGTCCTACCCAACAAATGGGGCGTGCCGGTCGAGAAGCTGGCGTCAAAGACGCGCCAGGTCTCGATCAGACGGCCACGGCCTTGATGCGCGAGGTGCCCTGCGCCGGATCGTCCGATCTCGCCACCACCACGCGGTTACGACCCTGCTGCTTGGCTTCGTAGACGGCCATATCCGCCCGCCGCATGAGCGTGTCCAGGTCGTAGCCAAACGTCTCCGTTGAGGCGATGCCGAGACTGACCGTCGTGCGCACCGTCGCACCTGCGACATCGACCGCCGCGGCCTCGAACTGATGACGGATGCGGTCCGCCACACGATGCGCCTGCGTCGCTCCGGTGTGCGGCAGCAAGCAGCAGAATTCCTCGCCGCCGATTCTGCACAGGAAATCCGTCGGGCGGATGTTGTCGTGCACGACCGCGACGAACTTCATCAGCACATCATCGCCGCCGGAATGGCCGAACCGGTCGTTCAGCGATTTGAAATCGTCAAGATCGAGAAAGAGCAGGCACAGCGGCTTCTGCTCGACGTTGTGACGCCGCAGCAGCCGGTCGCCTCTGGACATCAAGGCGCGACGGTTGAGCGCGCCGGTCAGCGGGTCGGTCTGGGCCTTGACGCGCTGGTCGAACTCGAGGCGCTCCTTCGACATCGCCACGATCAGCACCGTGATCAGCAGAGTATGAAAGAACATAATGAGATTGAACGCGCCGACCGAGCCGGGCTGCATCGGCAACGCGCCGAACGGAAACGGCAGCACGCCGACCAGCGCAATGCGCGACACGAAGAACAGCGAGAAGGTCGAGAACAGCACAATCACGGGCCAGCGTGACGGCAGCTGCTCGCTGCGGCCACGCCACATTTCGTAGGCGGCCAGCGCCAACAGCGACGCGGCGATCAGCGAGGAGAGCACGACCCGGTAGGCGGTGTTCTCGATGAAGGCCGGCACGAGGCACGCTGCGAACCACAGCGACGGCACGGTGACGATCGGCATCCACAGCGGGCGCACATGGTTGAACACGCGCGCTGCTTGCCAGTTGCAGACTAAGGCCGCGATCAGGGCGACGTTGCCAATGCCGATTGCGAACAGGTCGGCGGTGAAGCCGCGCACGGCAAACAGCACCGTGGCGGCGCACGCAAGTAGCAGCGTCGCGGCCCACCAAACATACCAGGCCGCGCTGCGCTGCTTGTACCAGAACACCAGAAACAGGCTGCCGAGCACCAGCTTGATGAACAGCCCGAACAGCAAAACCGTGAAAGAATCGATCTGCATAAAGAAATGCCGGAGCCCGCTCGCGAATCGTTGTTACACTCTAGCCGAACGCCTCATGCCAAATTGGGCCGAGAGCTATCGGCCCACGAATATTGCTCGATCATAAACGCCGGTTGTACGGATAAGAACACATCGCTGGCCGTTAGTGCGGCACCGCCTCCTTGTACGTCTCCGGCTTGAAGCCGACCAGCAGCTTGCCGCCACCGAGATCGAGAACCGGCCGCTTGATCATGGATGGCTGCGCCACCATCAGCGCCATCGCCCTGCGCTCATCCAGCGACTGCTTGTCCTTGTCGGGCAGCTTGCGGAACGTCGTGCCGGCGCGGTTGAGCAGCGTCTCCCAGCCGACCTTCTTGCTCCAGCGCTCCAGCCGCTCGCGATCGATGCCGGCGGCCTTGTAATCATGAAACGCGTGATCGACGCCGTGCTTGTCGAGCCAGGCGCGCGCCTTCTTCATCGTGTCGCAATTCTTGATGCCATAGATCGTGACGGGCACGGAATCACTCCCACTCGATCGTGCCCGGCGGCTTCGACGTCACGTCGTAGACCACGCGGTTGACGCCTTTCACCTCGTTGATGATCCGCGTGGCGACGCGGCCGATGAACTTCATGTCGAAGGGATAGAAGTCCGCAGTCATGCCGTCGGTGGAGGTGACCGCGCGCAGGCCCACCACGAAGTCGTAGGTGCGGCCGTCACCCATGACGCCGACGGTCTTGACCGGCAGGATCACGGCGAACGCCTGCCAGATCTCGTCGTAGAGCCCGGCCTTCCTGATCTCGTCGATGTAGATCGCGTCGGCGAGCCGCAGGATGTCGAGCTTCTCCGGCGTGATGTCGCCGGGACAGCGGATGGCGAGGCCCGGCCCCGGAAACGGATGGCGGCCGACGAACACGTCCGGCAGGCCCAGTTCGCGGCCGAGTGCCCTCACCTCATCCTTGAACAGTTCGCGCAGCGGCTCGACCAGCTTCATGTTCATGCGCGCCGGCAGCCCGCCGACGTTGTGGTGCGATTTGATCGTGACCGACGGCCCCCCGGTGAACGACACGCTTTCGATCACGTCCGGATAAAGCGTTCCTTGGGCGAGGAACTCGGCGCCTCCGATCTTCTTCGCTTCTTCCTCGAAGACGTCGATGAACAGCTTGCCGATTGTCTTGCGCTTCTGCTCGGGGTCGCTCATGCCGGAAAGCGCGCCGAGGAACTGCGCCGAAGCATCGATGTGGACGAGCGGGATGTTGTAGTGGTTGCGAAACAATTCGACGACGGTCTTGCCTTCGTTTAAACGAAGCAGCCCGTGATCCACGAACACGCAGGTGAGCTGATCGCCGATAGCCTCGTGGATCAACACCGCAGCCACCGCGCTGTCGACTCCGCCGGACAGCCCGCAGATCACGCGGCCGCGCCCGACCTGCTTGCGGATGCGATCGACCGCCTCGTCCTTGAAGGCGCGCATCGTCCAGTCGCCGCGGCATTGCGCGACCTTGCGCACGAAATTTCGGATCAGCGCCGCGCCTTGCGGCGTGTGCATTACCTCGAGATGGAATTGCGTGGCGTAGAACTTGCGCTTGTCGTCCGCGATCATGGCGATCGGCGCATTCTCCGAGGTGCCGACCACGCGAAAGCCCTTCGGCAGCTCCGTGACGCGATCGCCGTGGCTCATCCAGACCGGATAGCGCTCACCCTTCTTCCACACGCCCTCGAACAGCGGCGTGTCCTCGGTGACCAGCACCTCGGCGCGGCCGAATTCGCGATGATGCCCCGCCTCGACCTTGCCGCCGAGCTGGTGGGCCATGGCCTGCTCGCCGTAGCAGATGCCGAGGATCGGCACGCCGGCGTCGAACAATTCCTTGGGGGCGAGCGGCGCGCCTTTGTCGAGCACCGAGGCCGGTCCGCCGGACAGGATCACCGCGGTCGGCTTCATCCGGGCAAAGGCCTCGGCCGCCTTCTGGTACGGCACGATCTCGGAATAAACCTTCTCTTCGCGCACCCGGCGCGCGATGAGCTGCGTCACCTGGGAGCCGAAATCGACGATGAGAATCTTGTCGTGCAGAATCTTGTCGTGAGGGTCCATGGCGGGTTCTAAAGCACCCGCTTTGGCGTGTCGAGAATGAGCGGCAGCAGACATGTGGACGAGCGCTCAGGAGCAACTGATTGGGATGACCTCGCCCCAGGTCCGGGTTTTTCCTTCGGGCGACCGCGTTGCGATCACCCGGACGCAGGTTCCTGCAGGCAGGCGGCCCTGCAGCTTGGTCTGATCGTTCTGGCTGAGTTGCGGTTCACTCCACACCGGCACCATGTGGCGGGTTTGCAGGACCGTTCCCGCCGGCGGCAGCGCGGTGAGCGACAGCGCATAGCCGTCGAAATTTGGTTCCCCAAGGCGATCAGATTCGCCGCGCGTCAGCGCGACCCAGCCCCGAACGTCGCCCGAGGCGGACTTACCGAACGCGGACGCCGCCGAAGCGGCGAAGCCGTCGGTCTTGGTGGCGGCCATCGGCATGCCAGCAGGCGCTGCAGTGGCGAGCTGTGTGGCGGACGGCGGCTGCACCGCGGCCTGAAAGATCGCGTGGGAGTCGGGATCGATCTTGCTGCATTTCCGCTCGAACTCGGAGACCTCCTTGATCAGCAAGCCGCGCTTGACGTCCTGCGGCACGTTCTTCTCCATCACCGAGATGATGGCAACCTGAAGATTGTGACAGGCGATATCCGTCGCGAAAAAATTCCGGTAGACCGAGTAGGTCCCGCCCGCCGCCGCCGGAATAGCGAGCACGGCGCCGATCAGTTGCAGATGGGGTGTAACCTTTTCCCACATAGCGGACCTATCATCGAAGGATTACCGGCCGCGCCCGCGATGGCAATGGCTACGAGGCGTTCCAGTTTCAGCGGCTGACCAGGATGCTGACAAAAAAACCATCCGTGTCGGTGCGGCGCGGCGTCATCAACAGCCCCTCGTCCAACAGCAGCGCCGCCTTGCCGAACATATAGGCGCGCTCTCCCAGCACGCTCGCCGTCTCGGCGGGCTTTTCCACGGAAAATTCTGCATGGCGGGCGAGAAATTCACGCACCTGGTCGCCGTTCTCCTCGTTCAGAACCGAGCAGGTGATGTAGGCGATGCGCCCGCCCGGCTTCACCAGCTCCATGGCGTGGTCCAGCAATTCGCTCTGTTCCTTCACGCGCTGTTCCAGCGCGCCCGGCCGCACGCGCCACTTGGCATCCGGATTACGCCGCCATGCCCCGATGCCGGTGCAGGGTGCGTCGATCAGCACGAGATCCATGCGGCCCTTGAGATCGTCGATCTCGGTGCCAACCGACTTCGGAGTGCGTACCTGCACGTTGCGCGCGCCGGAGCGCGCCAGCCGGTCGTGGATTGGCGCAAGGCGGCGCTTGTCGTCGTCGGTGGCGTAGAGCTGGCCCTTGTTCTCCAGCGCGGCCGCCAACGCCAGCGTCTTGCCGCCGCCGCCGGCACAAAGGTCCAGCACCTGCTCGCCGGGCCGCGCACGCGCGAACAGCGCGGCAAGCTGCGAGCCTTCGTCCTGCACCTCGATCTGCCCCTTGAGGAACGCCGCCTCGACGTGCACCGCCGGGCTCTTGGCGTCGGCCTTATGCCTCACGCGCAAACCGTAAGGCGACCAGCGCGTCGGCTCCGGCGCAAGATCGGCGAGCGAGGCCGCCGCCGCATCGCGGTCGGTCTTGAGCGTGTTGACGCGCAGATCGAGCGGTGCGCGGGAGCCGAGCGCCGCGGCCTCCTCCGCGCGTTCGCTGCCAAACACGCGAGCGAAATACGGATCGAGCCACTCGGGGTAGTCGCCGGCGACGTGCGGCGGCGCGCCTTCGTTGAAGCCGCGATCGAGTGCCGCACGCTCGGTATCAGCGAGTGGCGGCGGCGAATGACCGGTGCCGCTGGCAAGTTGCGCGATTGCGTCCGCATCGAGGCCGCGTTCGCGCTTGAGCATGCCGAGCAGAACGGCGCGCGGTGTCGCTTCGCCCATCAGCCATGCCGACGACGCGCGCCGGCGCAGCGCGTCATAAACAAGCCCTGCGATGGCCGCACGGTCGCCCGATCCCGCAAAGCGATGGGTCAGCCCCCACGCCTTTAGCGCGTCG
>Ga0190270_10001478_pt1 | contig 10931 bp, 10 predicted proteins | sample Popmic320T_FD_133748 | JGI IMG/M metagenome (GOLD analysis project Ga0190270, IMG submission 133748) | Populus adjacent soil microbial communities from riparian zone of Weber River, Utah, USA - 320 T | ecosystem: Environmental > Terrestrial > Soil > Riparian zone | place: USA: Utah | collected... | reverse complement strand
GGTCAGAGCGCCTGCCTTACAAGCAGGAGGCCGGGGGTTCGAGCCCCTCACCGCCCATCACATAATCCCTGCAAATTACGCGTTCGAGGGCCCTCCTTGCAGGACGTTGCGCCGCCGGGAACAAGCAATTCGTCACTCAGCTGTCGAATCGCGTCCGAACGTACGCCCGCTCTTCGTCCGGGCGCCAAGGGCGACAACGGCGATCCCGGCCCCCGCCAAAGACGACATGGGTCTAATCAAGCCCGACGAGCTCGCTTTTCGACTCGATCTCAGCCCGGCGGAGCTCAAGCTCACCTACAGCGCGCTCAAGGCGCTCTTGAACTGACTTCGGGCACGACGAGCACGAGGTTCAGCTGATCATCCGCTCAGTCCTGAACAAGCTGCCGCTACCGGAGAGCATCGAGTCGATCGACGCGCCTCCCGCGCCGGCGACCACGGCGCTGAGCCCGGCGTTCGCAGCCGCGTGAGCTCGTGTCGACGACCCGCGGTTGCCGCGCGGGCGCAGGCGATCGCCGACTCGCCCGCACACGGCGGGGTGAGGCGGGCACCAGCTGACCTGACCGGCCCGCCAGCGAACGCCGTCACCGGCCCGACCGCTGCCGTTGGAGCTTCGGCCGGCTGGCCGGCGCCGGCGTGCCGGGCAGGTGCAGCAGGCTCTCCACTTCCTGAACCCCCGCGATCCGCCGCACCGCGGCTTCCACGCCCTCGATGTCCTCCTGCTCCAAGACACCGCGCAGGAACACCACGCCGTCCTCGGCGTTGACGACGATCTGTCCCTTGGGTACGCCCGCGTGGCGGTACAACTCGCTCTCGACCTTGTGTGCGAGCGTCACGTCGTCGACCGGCTCAAGGCGGCGGAAGTGGCGCGCGTTGAAGGTCCGTTGCACGATCCCGACCGCGTGGGATTCTGACCGCCGCGCGCGCGCCAGAGCGCGGCGCTCGCCGCGCCGGGCCCGTGACCGCACCCGGTCACGGGCGACGTGGCGACGGCGCCGGCCGGCCCCGGGGTCGAGGAAGAAGGCGAGGATCGCCCCGAGCGCGACGCCGCCTGCCGCCGCAGCCGCGGGCGCCGAGGCCGGAGCGCGAGGAGGGGCAGCCATTGGACGGCGGAGCGGGAGCGCGAAGCGCGGGCGAGTGAACGGGGCAGGGCGTAGGCGTCGAGCGAGAACCATGAGGACCTCCGGTTGGGCGATGCCAGACGCTACGCCGTCCGTCGCCGACGTCAACCCCGAATCCCTCGCCGGAGTCTAGAACGGGGCGGTAGACTTTTCGCGGACCAGTCCGAAGGAGGAGCAATGGCGTTCCGGGTTGGAGATCGGGTCATCGCCGAGTCCGAGTCCACGGAGCGACGACCCCGGGCTGGCACGGTGCTCGAGGTTCTGCGCGAGGATCCGCCGCGGTACCGGATCGAGTGGGACGACGGCCACGAGTCGATCTACGCCCCGGCCGCGGGCGCTCTGCATCCCGAGCACCGCTCGGCCGGCGCCGCGAGCTGAAGCGACCGCTCTTGCGCGGTACGCGCGCCTGGTGGAGGCAGGCAGCCGCCGCCAGCCGCCCAATCCTCGAGACAGGGGCCGGCGCTACTGCTTCCGCGGCCCGGGACCGAAGGGATCGCATGGATGCCACCGATACGCGAGCCACCTGGATCGCCGGCAACTCGTTGAGTCACGCCTCGCCGCGGTAGTCCAGTCCCCAGACGCTCGCGAGCGCATCTCGCTCGAGCGCGAGCCGGCCGGCAAGCTCGAAGTGGACTTCTTGCGTGCACACGTGCTGCAGCGCGGTCCGCGCGTCGCGGAGGCAACGGTCCAGCGGGCTCGTGGCGTACACCGCGGTGGCGCCTGCCGCCGTGTACAGCATGTCGATCGCCGCGTGCGCGGTATGGCCGGCGTGGGCGGAGGCGAGCCAGAGACCGCCGCGATCACCAAGTGTGGGCGCATCTCCCGCTTCCACTCGATTCCACAGGTTCTGCAGCGCGTTCTCCAGGCACCCGCGTGCCGAGGAGACGAGCGCCATCGCCCGGCCCAGGGTCGCCTGCGCCGTCACCCTGTCGGCGAGAACGGTCTGCGACATGGTCGGGATCTTTGCGGTTGCGAGCTCGACGAACGCATCGATTGCGTGGCGCGCGATGCCGAGCTGCACGGCGGCGATGAAGGTAGAGAACATCGCGACCGGCGGCATCCGGTACAACGGCCCGCGCTCGCTGGGTGGTTCCTGGAACCAGAGGGTGCGGTGCTCGGGCACGAAGAGGTCCTGCACCTCGTAGTCGTGACTCGCGGTCCCGCGAAGCCCCGTCGACTCCCACGTGTCGATCACCCGCGCCTCGGAAGCGGGGAAGAAGAACTCGCGCATTGCCGGCCGCCCATCGGCTCCTGTGACCGGCCCGCCGTCTTGCACGAGCATGGCGCCGGCGATGTACCAGCTTGCGTGGCTTGATCCGCTCGCCAACTCCCACCGACCGCTGACTCGGTAGCCGCCATCGATGATTTCAGCCACACCCTTGTCCGGCCGGAAGTTCCCCGCCGAGATCGTCGCCGGGTCGCCGAAGATCTCGCGCGCGCCCTCCGGCGCAAGCATCCCGCCGAAGATCGCGTAGGAGCCGCCGATCATCGTGCACCAGCCCGCGGAGCCGTCTGCGTACGACACCTCCTCGACGACTCGGAGGAAGGTCAGCGGGTCCGCCTCGGCGCCGCCGACCGCGCGCGGTGCCAGCAAATGAAAGACACGGGCGTCGCGGAGGACATCGACGACGGTGGCCGGGATCGCCCGTGAGCGATCGACCACCTCGCACTCCTCGCGGATCATCTGCGTCAGCGAGCCCACCGCCGACACGGGATTCGACGCTTGCCCTGTCGTGACCGAATGCGTGCGAGCTGGCTCGCCGCGGATCTCTTCTACGTCGCTCTGCGCACTCACGGTTGGCCCCTTGGGTCGTGGGTCCCCAACCTGGCACGCCGGCGGCGCGCGAGCATGAGCGAACTTCCCTAGATGACGGTGGAAGTTTGCGACTGGGCAGCACCGCCCGGGCGATCAGCGCTCGAGGTGGCGGACGGCATATGCCGCTGCCTCCGCCCGACCGCTCAGCCCGAGCTTGGAGAGCACGCTGGCCACATGATTCTCGATGGTCTTCCGGGTGACGAAGAGGCGTTCCGCCATCTGCGGGTTGGAGAGCCCTTCGCCCAGTAGGCCTAATACCTCGAGCTCGCGCTTGGTCAGCAAGCCCGCGCCCCTCGGGCCCGAGGAGCGACTCGCCTTGACGCCGAGCGCCCGCAGGAAGGCAGCCGCAGCGTCAGCATCGCGGGCGGCGCCGAGGGTCTCGAGACTCGCGAGCGCCCCACGCGCGTCGGCGATCGCGGCTTCAGGCTCCGACGCGGCGATTGCCCGTGCCAGCAGCAACCGTGTCCGGCACGCTTCGAGCGGCAGCTCCAGACGGCCAAACGCCTCGCACGCCCGCTCCAGATGCGGTACGCCGCCGTCAGGCTCGCTCGTCGCGAGAAGGACGCGCCCGAGCGCGCGCTCGCCGCGCGCCACCATCACGCTGCAGCTCGAGCTTGCGCCCAGCGCTGCGAGCCGCCTGGCTTTCGTCAGTGCTGCCTCGGGTGCACCTTGCTCGATCTCCACCTCGGTCAGCAACTCCAGCAGCAGCGCCGCCTCCAACGACTCTTCGCCCACCGTTCGAAGGCGTCGGCGCAGGATCGACGCGGCCAGCACCAACTCTCGCCGCTCCAGGTGGAGCGCGGCCGTCGCGTACGTGGTCGCGGGGTGATCCTCGATGCCATCGAGCAGGCGCCACGCCTCCTCAAGACGTCCCTGCGCCAGGCGCAGCTCGGCGAGCTTGGCCAGCGCTTCGACGCGCACCAATGGCTCTGCCGTCTTCGACATCTTCTGGAGCGCGCTCTGGAGTTCCGTCTCCGCTTCGACCCACCTACCGGTCGCCAGCAGGACGCTGCCATAGGCCGTGCGACACACGGCGTCCAGGTGCGGCGAGCCATAGCGGCGATTGAACTCGCTAGCGGCGCGTATCCACTGCGCCGCTCTCTTGAGCTCGGCCGCGCGGCTGCAGCAGATGATCGTCACGCAGCTCGTTTGCACCACCGTCTCCGGCCCGCCCTCACCGAGCGCGCCGGCCATCGCCTCGTCGAGCAGCAACGTCCCTTCTTCCACGCGCCCCATCAGGACCAGCGCTCCGCCGATCTGGCTCAACGCACACAGCTCCAAGTCGGTGTCGCCTAAGCGGCGCGCGCGTTCGCGCGCCCGACGCGCGAAGCCCTCGGCCACCCGCAAATCACCACCGGAGGAGGCCCCTGCAGCCCGACTGAGCAGGACCCAGCCCTCAAGTGGGGCGAGCTCGAAGTCCTCGACGAGCCTGGCCGCGCGCATCCCCCAGCCTCGCGCGGCGGGGACGTCGCCGAGGCTGGCGCCGTAGTGGTAGGCCAGCTGGAGTGCGGTGGTCGCCGCTTGGAACGGATCCGAGCGGTGGCGAAACGCGGCGTAGGCCCGCTCCCGGCATCGCAGCGAAGCCTCCGTCTCGTCCAACCACCACAGTGCGTTGCCGAGCCCGAGCAGCGCCGCGGGCGATTCCTCCAGTTCGAGGCCCGCCTCGAACGAGCTCCTCGCCGCCGACCACTCGCCAGCTTCCAGAGCCCGCTGACCGGCGGCGACAAGGGCGTCGGAGTCGACCGACACCACAACATCCTAGGCCCTCAACATCGACGACGTTTCCGACCCCCAGCACCGGAGATGCGGCGATGAGCACGCAGGAGCTGGGGCGCCGTTACGGCGGCGAGGCATCTCCTCGCGGCGCGCCGCCAGTCCGTCGCTCGCGCGCCCCACGGCGCCGCGGCCCGAGCTCCCGGTAGGGAGCGAGTAGCGAAGGGCCGGCCGCTACCTACGCCTGTCTCGGGCGAGTTCCGAGCGCCCCCGCCGCTGCTGAGTTAGCTATCGCTCTTGCGCGGTTTGCGGAAGCGACGGCGGCGTCACGCGAGACGCCTGCTCGTCGTCCCCTGCGGGCGCGCGGGGGCGTGGCGGCGGAAGACGACCGCAATCAGGCGAGAGGGAGGAGCCCACTAGGACCGGAGAGTGGCCGCGCGCCACGAACGGCGCGACCGGTCAACTGATCGCCCTCCCGGAGCGTTACATGTCGCGGGCGCACGGAAGGACGACACCCCGGGGCCATGGATGGCCCCGTTCACTTACCCGTCGATCCGGATCTGATGGGAGGCAGCGATCCACCGCTGCCGTGGAATTGGAGCCGAGGCAACCGGGCTCCGGGAGCCTCCTGGAGCGGCAGCGCAGGCTCCGAGTGGGCGCACGGTGCCGGGGGATTGAAACCGCCTCTCAGCGACCCGGGCTCCCGCAGCGCGGACGCGTCAGATGCGCTGGGCCGCGGGAGGAGCAACTCGGAGCCGATCGGCGGCGGCGACGGCGTCCGCGCGTGAGTGGACGCCGAGCTTGCGCATGATGTTCTTGACGTGGGAACGCACGGTTTCGGTGGAGAGGACGAGGACGTCAGCGACGTGATCGGTCGAATGTCCGTGCCTCAGGAACTCGATGACCTCCCATTCGCGGGCAGTGAGTGGACCGTGGATGGGCCGCAGGCCCGAAGCGTCTCGGGCCGCCGCTCGAAAAGCGTCGATGACCCGACGCGTCATCGCGCGCGAGATCGCCGCCTCGCCGGCATGCACCGCTCTGAGCGTGCGCGGCAGCACGTCGACGTCGACGTCCTTTGAGATGAACCCCGCCGCGCCCGCCTGCAAAGCCAGCAGCCCGACCTCGTCCTCACCGACCCCGCTGAGCACGACGACGATCTGATCAGGGATCTCCTTGAGGATCCGGCGCGTCGCGAGGATGCCGTCGAGGCGCGGCATGACGACATCCATGACGATCACGTCGGGGCGGTAATACACGCCGAGCTCCACCGCTTCCCGACCGTCGCGGGCCTCGGCGACAACGATCATCCCCGCGTCCCGAAGCGCGGCCTTGATCACGCGTCGAGCGAGCGGGTCATCATCCGCGACGAGGATGCGCAACAACTCCTGCTCTGACATTTCGTCCCGCCTTCCGTGGCTCGGGCGGCGGTCTCCGGACGAGCGCCATTTACACCAACCTGTACGACGAGGTATCGGCACCGGCTCGACCCGTCGCGCCGCTCGCGGACACATGTTCGGCAACCCCCTGTCTCCCGCACCTGGTCCGAAGGCGAGTCCAACCGAAGCTCTGAGGTCTGCTCTGCCTGCCGCGTGGTGGGAGCGTCTCCGTAGCCGAACCCGAGTGCCCGCTCCGGACGACACGGAGGCGACACGCGCTACGGCGCCCTGCTTCTGCTTGTGGCGCAGAACGATGCGGCATGGCGCAGAGCGATGCGGCGGTGGTGTCTGGAGCGGGATTGTTCACTCTGGGAGCGTGCGGCGCGAGATGTGCGGCGGTGGGGCTCAAGCATTGTCCGCTGTCCGCCGACACAGGGGTAGCGCAGAACCACGCAACAGGCACCATCCCCGACAAAGGCACCCCCGTCGTGAGACGGGTCCGCAAAGCCACGGGACTCCTCGGAGTCGGCCGGGTCACCGAAGGCGTCTCGGGAGCATGCCGCCGAGACAGGGGGTGTTCGCATGGGTTTCAAGTACCGGAACGGCCGCAAGTGGTAGCTGCCCGCGTCAGGGCACCTCGCGGGTACGCTCTGTGCGAGATGAGAGACCGCCATTGCGCTCGCTCGCGTGGGCGAACGAGCACTTTGCGGTGCACGAGGTTCGAGGCTTGAGCACTCGCACGGGAGCTAAGGCCCGGTCGCTGGGCAAGCGCAGGGGATCGGAAGTGATCGGGCGTCTTGGCGACGACGTACGCTCAGGGCGTCCATTCCGAAAGCGTGGAGGCTGTCCCGTCGCGTGCCCGCGTACCCGAACACGTCCTCACCGGAGCCCTCCGGGCCGAGGTACAGCGCGCGCGTGGCGCTGAGCTGCGCGCGCGGACACGCGCCCGGGCAGGTCCTTCACGCTCTGCAGGAGCTGCGCCAGATCATCGACGAGCGTCTGCGGGACGAGCTCGGCGGCCGGTATGACCGGCACAGCGCGGAATCCGTGGGGACCGACAAGCTGACGGTCACCTTCATTCTCCGCGCAGGGACCCATGCGGACGCCATTCGATCGGCAGGGCTGGCCACGGGAACGCTCGCCGAGCTCCTCACGCACCACGCAGCTGCCATCGACCTCTCGGGCCTCGCGCTCGTCGTTCGCGCTCAGTAACACCATGAGCCGGTCCGCGGATGCGCCGGCTGGCGTCTGCCAGCCACCCACCCAGCCGTCGTCGAGTCAGCCGGGCGCGCATCGGCGACTTGGCAGCGCGAGCAGATCGCGTGGTTGCGCGAGCATGCGGACGCGCGCACGTGTGTCGTGATCTGGTCGAACTCCTCCGCGAACTGGTCGTAGTCGAACTGGAGCGTGTTCAGATACGCACTCCAGCCCACCGTGTTCTTCGCGATCAGCGCGGTCTCGGTGATCTCGTCCTCGCTGGCGCCGAAGAGCCGCGCCCCTCCGTGTGGAAGTGGTAGCAGTAGCGGCAGCGCGTCGCGCCGGACACGGCGAGTCCGATCAGCTCCTTGTACTCGTTGGGGATCGCGGTCTGGTCGGAGGGCTCGAGGCTCTTGAAGCTCGCCCACTCGGTGGGGATCAGGTAGGGCGGAGCAGTTCGCGGTGCCGGCCGGCCCTGTCGGGCACAGCGCGCGAGCGAAACCTGCTCGTGCCACTTCGCACGGCTTCTGCGCGGTCCGTCCATTCGACAAGCCAAGGACCTGGTGTCAACGGGAACTGAAATCTGCACCAGTTTCGGGAATTGAAAAGTGCTTCACCTGTCAGCAGCCCGACCAGCGGCGGCCCTCCAGGAACGCGATGTACCCGACTCGACCCGGCCACTGGGATCCCACGCGCAGTCTCAGCGCCGAGGCGTTGCAGACCGCCGCGGCGACCTCCGGCCGGGCGGTGCTGTTCTCCGGCTTCGTGGTGATGACCGCGATGGCCGGCATGTTCCTCATGGGGTCAAAGACCTTCGCCTCCTTCGGGGTCGGGACCGTCCTGGTGGTGGCGATCGCGCTGCTCGGGTCGCTCACGGTCCTGCCCGCCGTGCTGTCCAAGCTCGGCGACCGGGTCGAGCGCGGCCGCATCCCGCTGCTCGCGCGGCTCGGAGGGCGCGACCGAGATTCGCGGTTGTGGGGCGCCGTCATCGGCGCCGTGATGCGCCACCCGCCGATCCTCGGCGGCGCGGCCGCGGCCGTGCTCGTCGCTTTGGCGCTACCCGCGTTGACACTTCACACGGTCGATTCCGGCGTGCAGGGCCTCCCGCGCGACCTGCCCGTGATGCAGGTCTACACCCGCATCCAGCGCGTGTTCCCCGGCGGCGCCGGTCCTGCGGTGGTGGTCGTGAGCGCCGGAGACGTGACCCGGCCGCAGGTCACCCAAGGCATCGCGGTGCTCAAGCGCGCGGCCCTCGCCAGCGGGCGCCTGCACGAGCCGATCACCGTCGAAGCCAGCACCTCGCGCCGCGCTGCCCGCGTGATGATCCCGCTGGACGGCAAGGGCACCGACGACGCCTCCAACCGCGCGCTCGACACGCTGCGCGGCCAGGTGATCCCCGCCACGCTCGACAAGGTGCCCGGCGTCACCGCGCGCACCACGGGCTGGACGGCCGGCTCACGGGACTTCAACGACGCCATGAAGGCACACGCGCCGCTCGTCTTCGCGTTCGTGCTCGGGCTCGCGTTCGTGCTGCTGCTCTCGACCTTCCGCTCGATCGTCATCCCGCTCAAGGCGATCGCGCTCACCCTGCTCTCGGTGGCGCGGCCTACGGGGTCCTCGTGCTCGTCTTCCAGCAGGGCACCTCGAGTCACTGCTCGGGTTCACCTCGATCGGCGGCGTGACCGCCTGGCTCCCGCTGTTTCTGCTCGTGATCTTCGGGCTCTCCAAGGACTACCACGTGCTGATCCTCAGCCGGATCTGCGAGTTCCACGACGCCGGCATGAGCACCGACGACGCCGTCGCGCACGGCATCCGCGCGACCGCCGGCGTCGTCACCAGCGCGGCACTCGTCAGCGCCATCCTGCTCCCGGCAACCATGAAACTGCTGGGCGACTGGAACTGGTACCTGCCGCGCTGGCTCGAATGGCTACCGCGGCTGGGCCACCAAGCACCACCGACGCCGGAGCCGGCCCCGACGCCCGAGCCGCGGATCCCGGTCCACGTCTGACGAGCCGCCGCCCGGCATTCATGGCGCAGAGACCGCGGCCGCCGCCGACCAGGCGCCGCCACTCCACGCCAACGGAGGGCCCACACCCGCCTGATCCGCCGCAGCGAGAGCCTGGGGTCAGCCACCGGCCGGCCGCGAGCCGACCCATCACTCAGTCGCGTCGGCCGGCGCGGGGGCGCGCCTGAGGATCAGCCGGCGCAGGCTCGGGCGATGGCCGCGGCGCGACGGCGAGCCAATTCGCTCGCAAGCAGGCGGACTCGGCAGCGCTTCGCGGGGTCGCGGTGTTACCGAGGTGCGGATCGACCCTCGCGTCGTCGAGCACCGCGCCGCTGTAACCCGGCGTTGGCCTGCCCGGGATCAACCCGGTCCACCGTCTGGGACCGCCTACCTCCGCTCGCTTCAGGCGGCGTGGAATGACGTCGGAGGAAGAAAGAAGCTGCAGCCGGTTCGCGCGGTCACAGTGGACCAGGCTGACCTGACATGCACGTTAGCGGGTTCGGTCGCGAGAGCGCGAAAGGGGGAGTCAGGGCCGTGGCGCTGGACTCACCACGTTGCGGGAACGGATTGTCCTCGTGTCGCGGTTCGTGCTTCGAGAGCTCAACCTGTCTGAGCGGGGTTTCCTGCCCAGTCGTCGTCACGGAACGTGCGCTCGTGGCCTGCGGATTGGTCGGGGCCTTCGGAGAGGGCGATGCGCAGCATGAGGGCCTGGGCGCACTCGACGATGATGTCGCGGTCGTAGGTGACGACAAAGTCGAACGCCGGGTCGACGTCAGAGCCTGCTCGCCTGTCCTCTCGGGCGGCGAGCATCGCGGAGAAGTGGGCGCCGAGCACGACGACGTTCCAGGTGCCCTGAAACGGATCGTCCTCGCGGATGCTGACGCCTCGCAGGCCGGGCCGAAGGTTGGGCGGGATGCCGACGGAGAGGGTGGCCACGAAGGCGAGGTTCGCGGCGAGTTCCTCATAGACGGTGTCGACATTCTCGAGTGACCCGTGGCTGCCGGGGAAGCTGCTGATCAGCAGCGACGTGCGGTGGCCGCGCGCCGCTTGGCGCTCGAGCTCGCGGCTGATCGATGCGAGCAGCGGCATCGTCCCGCGCCGCACCGGACGGCGGGCGCTGGCCAGGTCAAACGGGGCCTGCCAGGGGTGGGGGAGGGCGGTGGTGAGCAGCGGAAGCGGGACCCCCGTGACCTTGCCGCGTCGCGGCTCCGGCTCTGGGTGGCCGAAGAGGAAGCCCTGGCCGAGTGTCGCGCCGAGCGCTCGCGCGTACTGGACCTGCTCCTGCGTCTCGATGCCTTCGGCCACCACCGTCGCACCGGTGCGCTCGGCCTGAGCGCCGACCGCCCCCGCGATCGCGGCGATCTCGGGCGTGGGCTGTTCCTGGACCAAGCGCAGGTCGAGCTTGATGACGTCGGGGCGCAGGACGGGCATCAGTGCGAGCGAGCGGGTGTCCGCGCCGACATCGTCGAGCGCGATGCCCCAGCCGTCGGCGCGCGCACGCTGAACCGCCGGCAGCAGCTCCGCGAGCCGGTTGGTCAGGGTCCGCTCCGTGAGCTCGACCACGCCTCGCATCCCGCGCTCGAGCTCCGGAAGGGGACCGAAGCCGGTCTCGTCGGGCTCGGCGTTGACGAACAGCGTCAGCGGCGCGCGAACGGCATGGGTGTGCGCGCCGGCGATCGCCGCACGCTGACAAGCCGCGTCCAGCT
>Ga0190270_10001477_pt1 | contig 10933 bp, 9 predicted proteins | sample Popmic320T_FD_133748 | JGI IMG/M metagenome (GOLD analysis project Ga0190270, IMG submission 133748) | Populus adjacent soil microbial communities from riparian zone of Weber River, Utah, USA - 320 T | ecosystem: Environmental > Terrestrial > Soil > Riparian zone | place: USA: Utah | collected... | reverse complement strand
CGGCGCTGGCGTGAGGCGGCCGTGGGCTTCGTCGGGCGGCTGGTGATGGAGAAGGGCCTCGACGTGTTCGCCGAGGCGATCGACCGGCTGGCGGCGCGCGGGGTTCGGCACAAGGTGCTGGTGATCGGCGAGGGGCCGGCGCGGGAATGGTTCGGGAAGAGGCTGCCGGACGCTTGCTTCGCGGGCTTCCAGGAGGGCGGCGATCTGGGGCGGGCGGTCGCCTCGATGGATGTCCTGTTCAACCCTTCCGTCACCGAGACGTTCGGCAACGTCACCCTCGAGGCGATGGCGGCGGGGCTGCCGGTGGTCGCCGCGATCGCGACCGGCAGCCGCAGCCTGGTCGAGGACGGCGTGACGGGGCGGCTGGTCGAGGCTGGCGCGGCCGACGAGTTCGCCGCGGCGCTCGCGCATTATTGCGAGGATTGCGCGGCGCGGCGGAGCGCCGGCGAAGCGGGAGAGCAGGCCAGCCGCCGCTACGGCTGGGACGAGGTCAACCAGGCGCTGGTCGCGGGCTATCTCCGCGTCATCGGCCGGCGCGGCGCGGCGCGGTGAGCGCTTGGACCGGCCGCGCGCGCATGGCATAGCGCCCGGCATGGAAGAACAAGCTCAGCAACTCCGCCCCGACGCCGCCGCCGCGCGAGAACGGGCGCAACGCCAGCAGGCCTCGCTCGGGACCTCGCTCGGCTGGCTCCTCACCCTCGCCGAGGCGCATTCGGCGCTGATGCCGATGGCGGGCGCGAGCGTGGCGGCGCGCCTCCGCCGGGCGGCGCGGACCCTGTCGTGGAACAGCGCCGAGCAGGAGAAGCTCGCTTTCTTCGCCGAGAGGCTGGCCGCGCTCGAGGCGGAAGCCGAGCAGGCGCTGGGCGCGGCCGAGCCGGGCGACGCCGAGGGTCTCGCGGCGCTGGCGATTCGGCTGGAGCAGGCGTCGGCGGAGGCGCTCGCGCTCTACATGGCGATGCAGAGCGAGGCGGCGCGCGCGGCGGAGCTCAGCAAGGCAAGCGAGGACGACGAGGATTCGCCGCCCAGGCTGCGCGCCCGCGCGGAGATCGGCGTGGCGGTGCGGGCGCGGCTCGCGGCGAACGGCGCGACCAAACTGCCGGCGATCGGCCTGGAGCTGTTCAAGGCGCGGGGTTTCCTCGACGCGGGGGAATGCGCGGCCCTGATCGATCTGATCGAGCGCGATCTCTACCCGTCGGGCGTGCTGGGCCGCGACGTGCCGGGGTTTCGCACCAGCAAGAGCTGCAACCTGCAGAGCGCCGACCCGCCGGTCGCGGCGTTCGAGCGCAAGGTCGCCGAGCTGCTCGGCGTCGACAGCCGCTTCAGCGAGGTCGTCCAGGGCCAGCGCTACGAGGTCGGCCAGGAGTTCAAGCCGCACCACGATTTCTTCCACCGCGGCGAGAGCTATTACGAGGACGTCACGACGACGGGCGGACAGCGGACCTGGACCGCGATGGCCTTCCTCAACCGGCCGGAGGCGGGCGGCAATACCGGCTTCCCGGCCGCGGGGCTCGATGCGGAGCCGGAGCCCGGCTCGCTCCTCGTCTGGAACAACATGCAGGCGGACGGGCGACCCAACCACAAGTCGCTCCACCACGGCATGCCGGTCGAGGGCGGGCGCAAATATGTCCTCACCAAATGGTTTCGGGAGCGGGCTTTGGTCTTCTGACCAGTCCACGCTTCAAACCGCCCCCTTCGACGCCGCCTGCGGCGTCGCTCAGGACAGGCTTCGACAGGCTCAGGGCTAGCGGTCCCTCTCTCAGCGACCTTCCGCCCGCTCCCGGCGAGGCTAAGCCCGTCCAAGCCCGCTCAGGCGTCGGGCCGCTCGCGCTTGAGGCGCTCGATGCTGCGCGCGGCCTCGTCGAGGATTGCGGCGATGTCGTGGAGCGTCGCCTCGTCCATGTCGTCGCGGGTGACTCGGTGCCAGAGCGCGGCGAGCAGGTTCGAGACCGCGCGCCCGATCGGCGCGCCGCCGGCGCGGCGGGAGCCGGACCCGAGGCCGCGGATCCGCTCGACCAGGGCTTCGGCCTCATCGGCGCGCTCGGCGAGCCAGGACCGGCCCTCATCGGTCGCCCGGAACACCTTGCGCGCCCCCTCGCCCGGCACGTCCTCGATATGGCCCATGTCCTGGAGCATGGTCAGCGTCGGATAGACCACGCCCGGGCTCGGCACATAGGCGCCGCCCGACATCTCCTCGATCGCGCGGATGAGGTCGTAGCCGTGGCGCGGCTCGGCGGCGATCAGGTGCAGGAGCACGAGCCGCAGCTCGCCTGAATCGAACTGCCGCCGCCGCCGCCCGGCGCGGCGTCCCCTGCCCCAATCCGACCAGTCCTCCTGGCTTCCCGGCGGCCATCCCATGCCGAAAATAGGCGGCGGCGGACAATCCATGCCGAAGCCGCGTGGACCGAACCGAAAGCGCATGGCAAAGCTCCTTCTGAGTCGCTCAAGATATATCTTATCTCTATCGTTAAATCAAGAGCTGTATTAGTGCGGTAAATCAGTGCGATATGCCGCACCATCGCTTCCGGCCTATGGAAAGGCGGCTCGCACCGTGGCAGCATCTCCACATCCGTAGGGAGAAGCGTAAGTGAGCAGGATCAAGAAAATGGGTTCCGGAGCATTGGCCGGCGCTGCGGCGCTCGGGCTGTCGGTCGCGGCGATCGCGCAGGCACAGCAGGCACAGCCCGCCGTCCCAGCGGCACAGCAAGGCCCCGGCGGGGCGCCGCCTCCGCCCAATCGTTCCACCCCTGTCGAATCGAACGAGCTCCGGGAGACCTGGAACGATCGGGTGAGCCAGGGTCCCCCCGTCGGCGCAATGCCGGAGTTCGACGGGTGGAGCATGGGCGCTGCGATGCCCCTCCCGCGCTCGGAGCATGCGGTCGCGGAAGTCGGCGGCAGGATCTGGGTGCTCGGCGGCTATCCGCCCGGGCGACTCCCGTCCGATCTGGTCCAGATCTACGATCCGGCCACGAGCCGCTGGTCGCTCGGCCCGCGCCTGCCCCAGCCGATCCACCACACGCATGTCGCGGCGGTCGGCGGCAGGATCTACTTGCTCGGCGGCGAGATCGAAGGCGCAAGCACGGGACGGCCGGAAGCCTTCGTGGCAAACGTCTGGATGCACGATCCGGCGGTCGGCGGGTGGGTGGCGCGTTCGCCGATGCCGACCGCACGCGGCGGCGGCGGCAAGGCGGTGATCGACGGCAGGATCTACGTGGCTGGCGGCAGGCCCCCGGGGGGCCATGCGTTCGAGGTCTACGATCCCGCGACGGACAGGTGGGAAAGGCTTCCCGACATGCCGACTCAGCGCAACCATCTCGCAATGGTCGCGATCAATGGGAAGATTTACGTCGCCGGCGGCCGCTTCGGCCCGGGCGCCGGCGCCGAGCGGACCGACATCGTCGAAATCTACGATCCCGCGACCCGCCGCTGGACCCGGGGTGCACCGCTCCCGGCGCCCCGCGGCGGGATCACCGGAGCAGTCCATGCCGGCTGCATGTTCGTCTTCGGCGGCGAGGGCGAGCGGACCCACGTGCTCGGCCTGACGCCGAACACCTACGGCTACGATCCCCGCGCCGACCGCTGGACCAGGCTGCCCGATCTCCCGATCGCGGTCCACGGCCTCAAGGGCAGCGCGGTGATCGGCGGCCGGATCTTCCTGCCGGGCGGCGGGATCACGCTGGGCGGAAACAGCGGCACCAACGCCATGCAGGTCTACCGGCCCACGATGCGCTGCGAGTAGCCGGATAGGGACAGTCACGTAACTGTCACCCGTCCCACCCTGCGAGGGCTTCAATCAATCGCCTGCAAGGCGTGCGGACGCTAGGATGATATGATGTCGATGGATGAAACGCCATGCGAACTCGCACCCCTAAAACCGGCACCCGACATCCAGAAGTTCCTAATATCGGCGTCCTGCCATCTCGGGGGGCGCCTCGACACGCCGAATATCCTCATCGCCGATGCGACGCCCGGTCTCAGAAATCGCGCGACACACCAGCGTTTGCGGAGCGCCGAAAATGCACGGACGGTGTTCACGCTGGTGTTCCGCACCAATCCTGACGACCAAGGGGGCGTCATCATCCCTCAATATGACTGGGTGGCCGAGCAAGTGTGCGGCTATCTGAGCCTGTTCTATGGCAAGCGCTTCGACAGCCATGGAGCGATCGAAAATAGCGGCCTGTTCTACCTTCCCGATTTGCGCGCGCTCGACCTCTTCTGCGACCCGCGCTTGCCGCAGAACGGCAACGCGCCGCGCAGCGACTTCGGACATCCATTCGAGCTGGAGCGGTTCGAGGTGATGCTGCCGCTTATGTTCGCCGCACCCGCGCGTGATACGCGCATGGTCCCGTTCCGGACTGCGATGAAGTTCTACCAGCAGGCGCTTTGGGCGGCCGAGCATGACTTGGAGATTGCCTATCTCCACCTGATCAGCGCCGGCGAGATACTGACGGGGTCGCTCGAACTCGACGAGGCGTCGATGATCGATGCCCAAACCCGGGCGCTGCTCGCGCGGGTTGAGGCCGAGATGCACGACGGCGTCAAGACAGCGCGCATCGTTCGAAGCAAGGTCCTCGGCATCAAGCGGCGCTTCGTCGTCGGCCTGGAGTCGCTGCTCAACCCGGCATTCTTCGAGCAGTCGCAGGCTACGCACGGTTTTGCCCGGCTGGAGGCGAAGACCATCGCGAAGCGGCTCGGCGCCGCCTACGATCTTCGCAGTCGCTACGTGCATACCGGACAGAGCTTCGGGATCGTCGTCGGGCCACGCGGGATGGACCGCGAGGAGGTCCAGCCGGGCAAGCCGATGCACGACGACAAGGAATTCGCGCGGGCGCTGGCCTGTGCCCCGACCTATATCGGGCTCGAGCGAATCCTGCGCTACTGTCTGCTCCGCTATCTCGAGACCTTGGGTCTGAACCTAGTCGTTCGGGAGGTCGCGCCCGACGCGGGAGGGCGCGGAGGGGACAGTTACCGGTAACTGTCCCCAAGAAAGCGGACATTGCGTCGGCGGCAGGGTCAGCCTAGCCACGAGCATGCGCATCCGCTTATTTCGATCAGTGGACGCCCCCGCGCTCGCGCGGATTTTCCACGCCGCCGTCCATCAAATCGGGGCGCTTCATTACTCGCTGGAGCAGCTCGATGCATGGGCGCCTGTCGTGCCGGACCCGGGACGATTTCTCGAACAGGGAGCCGATGGCCGGATCCTGCTGGTGGCGGCGGATAATGGCGATCGGCCGCTCGCTTTTGGCGATCTCGAACAGAACGGTCACATCGACCATCTTTACTGCCGGCCGGATGTCGCTGGAACGGGGGTCGCTTCCGCCCTTTACGACCAGCTGGAAGCGGCGGCCGAGGATCGCGGGATGGGACGCCTCCAGGTCGAAGCGAGCGAACCGGCTCGGCGGTTTTTCCTGCGGAAGGGCTTCATCCTGCTTCAGCGACGCGAATTCACTTTGGACGGCGTAGCCATCCACAATTTTGCTATGGAAAAGCTGCTGGATGCCTGAAGACGCGAATGTCCGCCATGGGTCGGAAGCGGGCATCAGCGGGTGACCCAGGGCTGGAACGCGGACCTCCGCCTGACGCCGTCCAGCTCGAGCCCGTCGCGAAGCAGTCGGAACCCCGTGCAAAGCGCTTGCGCGATACAATTGCCCTTTTCTGTGGTAGACGCACCGCCCTGCCGGATCCGGCCTTCTGGAAGACATGTATGGCCGCGACAGCGCTCGATATCATCAATGAGAACGAAACCGGCCGCATGGCTGCGGTTCGCCGCTACGAAATTCTCGACACTCCGCCAGATGGAAGCTTCGATCGCGTAACCGCACTTGCTGCGCGCCGGTTCGGTGCGCCGATATCGATCATCAGCATCGTGGACCATGACCGCATCTGGTTCAAATCCCATCATGGCTTGGACGTGCAGCAGATCGGGCGCGATCCGGGCCTGTGTGCGTCGGCTATCCTGTCTTCCGAAGCCCACGTCCTCGTCGACGCGAGCACCGATGTCCGATCGCTTGCGAACCCGCTTGTCGCAGGCGACTTCGGTCTCCGCTTCTACGCCGGCGTGCCTCTCCAAACCTCGGACGGCTTCAATCTCGGGACGCTGTGTGTGATCGACAAAGCGCCGCGCCCGGTCGATCAAGCGCAGATCGACGATTTGAAGGACCTGGCCTCATTGGTCGTCGATCAGCTGGAGCTTCGACTGGCAGCGCGGCAAGCGGTTGCGAAGGCGGAGCTCATGGGGCGGGAGATCGACCATCGCGTGATGAACAGTTTGCAGTTCGTGTCGGGCCTGCTGACGATGCAGAGCCGCTCGACCGATGCCGCGGACGCGTCAGCTCAGTTGCAGGAAGCCGCCACGCGCGTGGCAGCGGTCGCTCGCGTGCACCGCAACTTCTACTCAAGCGACACCGCGGAGGTTTCGTGCCGCACCTTCTTGAGCCGCCTGTGCGCCGATCTGTCGGAAATTTGCGGTGTCGAAGTGGAAGTGACGGGCGATGAGGGCAACGTCCCCACGACGTGGATCCAGCCCATCGGGCTCCTGACCAACGAGCTGGTCACGAATGCGGCGAAGCATGGCGCCGGCAAAGTGGCGGTGATCTACAAGGCTGACGGCACCGCTCGGGAGCTTTCAGTCTGCGATCAGGGCGAAGGGGTGCCCGCGAACTTTGATCCCGCCGCGTCGAGCGGCCTCGGCATGAAGGTTGTCGGCCTTCTGGCCAGGCAACTTGGCGGAAAACTAGCCGTAAGCGAAAACCCGACGGGGAGGGGCGCTTGCTTCCAGGTCGCGTTCGGAAATCAGCTCGCTGCCTAAGCACAGGCCGGACGGGGACAGTTACGTAACTGTCCCCTTTCTCTTGTCGACATGTCCCGCGCGAGCAGATTTATCTGCCGTTCGTTCCGGCGGCCCCGACGTGACGATCCCCGCGGCGGCAGCCGTCACCTGGTGTCGAGCACGCGCTCGACGCTCTGCCAGAACGCCTGCTGCGCGGCCGCCTGGTCATCGAGCTGTTGCGCCGCGGCAGCCGGGATGGTCGTCAAATAGGTTTGGTAGGAAGCAATAAGCGTCCCGGTCGCCGAGGCGAAGGTCGTACCCGTGGACTGCGCGCTGCATTCGAAGGCGAGCAGCGCCGCGGCAACCGCCTGCTTCTCCGTGAAGTACAGATAGTTCATCCGACTGCCCGAACCCTCGTTGAATTTTTGGTCGTAGGCCGCAATTGCCGCAGTCACGGCCTGGTCGAGCGCGATCTGCGCGGTCTCGATCGAAAAATCGTACTGGTCGCGGGCCCGCGTCCAGGTTCGCTTGGCGGCGTCGAGCGCGGCCGACGCATCTTCAACGCTGCCGTCAAAGTTGTACTCCGCCTGGGCCTCAGCCTGCCTCCGCGTGACGCACAAGGCCGCTAATTGCGGGCTCGGGTCCTGCTTGTCCTTCGGAGTCTGGCAGGGATCGTCCGCCGATTTGGGATCGTCGCCCTTGACCAGCGCTTTGAGCTGCGCCTCGAGAGTGCCCACGATCCGGTTGGCGACCCCCTTCGCATCCTGCTTCATGACCGTGTCGGCGGCGGCAACAAGCGCTGCGCGCGCCGGGTCCTGTCTTTCGGGCTTGTCACCCGACGAAGCTGCCGGGTTTTCACTGCGGGCGCTCTTGCTGGGTGCGTCGGGCCCAGTTGTCGTTTCTGCTGGCGGCATGGCGAAATTCCCGGTTGGACGTCCGAATGGCGCGTCTTGAGACGTTAGGCACCCGTGCATGTCAGCACGCAAGAATGTCCGCAATGGGTCGAAAGCGCAGGTCGATATCCCGAACCCGTTCAGGCGCTCCCGACATCCGCGCGCGTGCTTCGTCTTCGGTTGCGAAAGTTGGAGGCGTACCCACCCGCGCAATGACGGGTGCGCGGCCCTGCCGCATAAGGTAGGGCGCCCTCGTGGCCGACCTGTTCGCGAGCGACGACCCCCATTCCCCGCCGGCGCCGGCCGCGGCGCCGCCGGGCGCGCCGCTCGCCGACCGGCTGCGGCCGCGCGCGCTGGGCGAAGTGGTGGGGCAGGATCATCTGACGGGGGCCGAAGGCGCGATCGGGCGGATGGTCGCGGCGGGCAAGCTCGCCTCGATGATCCTGTGGGGTCCGCCCGGCACCGGCAAGACGACGATCGCGCGCCTCCTCGCCGACGCCGTCGGCATGCGCTTCGTCGCGATCTCGGCAGTGTTCTCGGGCGTCGCGGATTTGAAGAAGGTGTTCGCCGAAGCGCGCGAATTCGCCAGGGCCGACCGGCAGACCCTGCTCTTCGTCGACGAGATCCATCGCTTCAATCGCGCCCAGCAGGACGGTTTCCTTCCTTATGTCGAGGACGGGACGGTGGTGCTGGTCGGCGCGACGACCGAGAATCCAAGCTTCGAGCTCAACGCGGCGTTGCTGTCCCGGGCGCAGGTGCTGATCCTCAACCGGCTCGACGCAGCGGCGCTGACGCAGCTGCTCGACCGCGCCGAGGCGGATGTCGGGCGCTCGCTCCCGCTCACCGCCGACGCGCGCGAAGCCCTGGTCGCCACTGCCGACGGCGACGGCCGCTTCCTGCTCAACCAGGCCGAGACCCTCTTCTCCGCACAGTTCGACGAGCCGCTCGACCCGCGCGCGCTCTCGGCTCTGCTCCACCGCCGGGTGGCGGTCTACGACAAGGATCGCGAGGGGCATTACAACCTCATCTCCGCGCTTCACAAAGCGATCCGCGGCTCCGACCCGCAGGCCTCGCTTTATTATCTGGCGCGGATGCTGACCGCCGGAGAGCAGCCGCTCTTCCTGCTGCGGCGGCTGATCCGGGCGGCGACCGAGGATATCGGCCTCGCCGATCCGAACGCGCTCGTCCAGTGCATCGCCGCCAAGGACGCCTACGACTTCCTGGGGTCGCCCGAGGGCGAGCTCGCCATCGTCCAGGCCTGCCTCTATCTGGCCACCGCTCCCAAATCGAACGCCGTCTATGTCGCGCAGAAGGCGGCCTGGCGCTCGGCCAGGGACACCGGCTCGCTGATGCCGCCGAAGAACATCCTCAACGCCCCGACGAAGCTGATGAAGGAGATCGGCTACGGCAAGGGCTACAGCTACGACCATGAGGCCGAGGGCGGTTTCTCCGGCGACGATTACTGGCCCGAGGAGATGGAGCCGCAGCTCTTCTACGAGCCGACCGACCGCGGCTTCGAGAAGCGCGTCGCCGAGCGCATGGCCTGGTGGGACGAGCAGAGAAAGGCGAAGCGCGATGGATGAGCCGATCCGATCCTGGGAGGAAGCGGTCGCCTTCGCGCTCACGCTTCCGGGAACCGAGCTTTCGACCAGCTACGGCAAGCCCGCGGTCAAGGTGAAGGGCCGGGCCTTCCTCTACACCGGCCACGAGGCGGAGAACTCGTTCGGGATCGCCATCGACCTCGACACGGTCGAAATGCTCAAGGACACCGACCCGGAGACCTTCTGGCAGTCGCAACATTATGAAGGCTGGCCCGCCGTGCTGATCCGCTTCGACAGCCGCGATCCCGAACGGGTTCGCGCCATGATCGAACGGTCGCACGCCTGGACGGCCGCGAAGCCGCCGCTGCGGGCGCGGAAGCGGACGTGAGGAGACTGAGCATGAGGACCGTCGCAGCTCTTGCCCTGATCCTCGCCGTTGCGCCGGCTTCGGCGCAGGTCGGCCGGCCAGAGCATCAGCGCGCGATCGCCGCGGGCTACAAAGCCGCCTTCGTCTGCTCGAACCATTTCAATGCGGGCGTCGACGCCGAGCGCACCGCCGCCGACGACCTTCGCGGCACCTATCCCGAGCTCAACCCCTTGTTCGCCCAGCTCCCGGCCGAGATCGACCGGATCGAGCGCCGGGTCAGCGTAAGCTACAGCCCCGACATGCCGCCGCGGATCGCGGCCTGGCGGGTCTATCTCGGGTGCAGCCTGCTGCCCATCGGCGCCTCGGCCGACGACGCGCGCCATCTGCCGGCGCTGACGCAGGACCCGCCCGATTTCGGCGCGTTCGATGCCCGCGCCTGGCCGATGGGCGACCGCGATGCGACGGCGCGACCGCGCGGCGATGCGCGGGCGCTCGCGCGCGCCTTCGCCAGGGCGTTCGATCGACGAAGCTACGGCCAGGGCAGCGAGACCACGGCCGTGCTCGTCGTCCAGGACGGCCGTATCGTCGCCGAGCGCTACCGCCCCGACTTCGACATGCACACCTCCCAGCGCACCTGGTCGGTTGCCAAGAGCATCGCCGGCAGCGTGATCGGCGCCGCCGTCCAGCTCGGCCATCTGCGCACCGACGCGCCGGCGCCGGTGCCCGAGTGGCAGAGCCCGGGCGATCCGCGCCGCGCGATCACGCTCGACCAATTGATGCGCATGGCGAGCGGCCTCCACAGCGACTTTCCCGGCAACCGCACCGACGATCTCTATTTCGGCGGCGTCGCGGTGACCGACCAGATCGCTTCCTGGCCTTTGGTGGCGCCGCCGGGGACGCGCTTCCGCTACGCCAATAACGACACGCTCGCCGCGGTGCGGGCGCTCCAGCACACGCTCGGCGACGGCGACGAAAGCCGCCTCTTCCCGTTCCGCGCCCTCTTCTGGCGGATCGGGATGACTCGGACCGTGCCGGAGACCGACTGGCGCGGCCATTTCATCCTGTCGAGCCAGGTCTGGACGACGGCCCGCGACCTCGCCCGGCTCGGCCTGCTGCATCTGAACGACGGCGTCTGGAACGGCGAGCGCATCCTCCCGGCCGGCTGGCGCGATTATGTCGGACGGCGCGGGCCCGCCCAGCCGGCGGCGGGCGAAGGCTATGGCGCGACCTGGTGGACCTTCGCCGCGGACAGCGGCCTGCCGCAGGACGCGATCGTCGCGCAGGGCAATCGCGGACAATATGTCGCAACGATCCCGTCGCGGCGGCTTGTGATCGTCCGACGCGGCTTCGACGGCACCGGCATGGG
>Ga0190270_10001476_pt1 | contig 10933 bp, 10 predicted proteins | sample Popmic320T_FD_133748 | JGI IMG/M metagenome (GOLD analysis project Ga0190270, IMG submission 133748) | Populus adjacent soil microbial communities from riparian zone of Weber River, Utah, USA - 320 T | ecosystem: Environmental > Terrestrial > Soil > Riparian zone | place: USA: Utah | collected... | reverse complement strand
TAATATAATTCGTGTTAATTCGTGTAATTCGTGTTCAGAGGCCGAAGGCCTCTTGTTGAAAATTCGATTAAATTCGCGCCGAATTCTGAATTATGGTATTACCGATCGTAGCATATGGAGCTGGCATTCTGAGGACAGTTTGCAAGGATATTGACAAAGATTATCCTCAACTGGATAAACTCATCGAGGATATGTGGGAAACCATGTATTTCAGCAGTGGGGTAGGGCTGGCGGCCCCACAGGTTAATAAGGACGTTCGGCTTTTCGTTATCGACAGCAGACAAATATTTGAAAACCTGGAAGAAGATGAGAGAGGCAAATATCCTGATGCACCAGGAGTGAAGCAGGTATTCATCAATGCCCACATTGTAAAATTAAATGGAGAAGAATGGGCCTATAACGAAGGTTGTCTCAGCATTCCAAAGATCAGGGAAGATATTTTCCGTAATGAAGAAGTGACGCTGAAATACCTGGATGAAAATTTTGAAAAGCACGAACAGACCTTTAATGGTATTACTGCCCGTGTTATTCTGCATGAATACGATCACATTGAAGGTAAATTATTCATCGATTACCTAAAACCACTCAAAAGAAAACTGCTGAAAGGAAGGCTCAACGATATTTCTCGCGGCAAGGTCCAGGTTGACTATAAGATGACTTTTGTAAAGTAATACAAAAGGCACAAGGTACAAGGCACAAGAAAGAACCAAGAGCCAAGAAAAGCCAAGAGCGAAAGAAAAAACAAATTGAAAATTCCAAACTTCAAACCTGCCTGCCTGCAGGCAGGTAAGCACCAAATAAAAAATCAATACGAATCTATATCTCCACTAATCGTTGAATGGCGCTTAAAAAAATGAGGAAACGATTATTCATACTTTGTCACAGTTTTTTGTCTTTCTTCCTCGCAACATCTTCCGTTGCCCAACAGGATTCCATCCTTACCATCGATAAGAAAGTAGTTACACTCAAAGAAGTTGTAGTTCGAAGCAATCTCAATGTTCCCGCATTTATAGATAGGGTGAAAAATGACACCAGTTTTTACAAGGCCTTCAAAAACCTGAAGGTATTGGGATATTCTGCATTGAATGATGTGCGGATGCTCAATAAAAAAGGAACGGTAGCGGCTTCTCTTCAGAGCAAAACCATCCAAACTGCGCAGAATGGATGCAGGAGCATGAAATCCCTCGATGAAAAAATAACGGGTGATATCTATACAAAGTCGGGCGGGTGGAATTATTACACCCTGCAGATGTATGCCGGTTTATTCTGGGTAAAAGATACTGTTTGCGGGGAATCAAACATTGTGGGCAATGGAGATTTTACTTTGAAGAATAAATCAGGATTTGAAAAACATAAGGAGCAATTAAAAATGCTGTTCTTCAATCCGGGTGCGAGAATTCCGGGCATTCCGTTCATGGGAGATAAAACGGCAATATTTGAAGACAATCTTGCAGAATATTATGATTATATAATTGATATGGACCAACTGGAAGGGGAGTGGTGTTATATTTTTTCGGTGAAGGCAAAGGAGGATCTTTCAGGGGGGCAAAAGAATAAGATTGTGATCAACAATATGACCACATGGTTCAATCAACAAACCATGGATATTGTAAAACGCAATTACGATCTGAGTTACGATGCAGGAGTGTATGACTTTAGTGTTCAGATCGAAGCAGAACTAAAAAGGTTTGGGGATTACCTGGTTCCAACGGTGTTAAGGTATTATGGGGATTGGGATGTGATGTTTAAGAAAAGAGAACGAGGGATATTTACTGCTACGTTGTTTGACTTTCAGGACTGATGTTACAGGTTGCAGGCTACAAGTATCTCGTTCCATTTCGCAGGTTGATTTTTTCTTTGTTGCAGTATGCTGGTTACAGGACAAGAAATCAACTTTTTTGTCATCGCACTCCAACCTTGAGCGTGACCCCTGCAACCTGTACCCTGTAACCTGCAACGAATTAGCCAGTACGTTTTACTTCATACACCGGACTAAAAAGATACTCCTGTTTCGTTTTTACGTCAAAGCATTGATACCGTTTCCTTAGTTTTTTTCCTTTTTTGAAAATCCTTCCATCGTCCAATGCAAAGCAGTTGCCTTCTGGGATCTGTTCCACCAATACTACATTATCAGGATTCTCATCGTATTTTCTTAATATCCGCATCAGGTTATCATCTGCGCAACTGGAGGCAGGGAGGTCGTTAATGGATTGTTGAAGTCGCAACCTGATATCATCAGGAAAAATTTTTGCAGTCAGAAAATCTTTTAGCAGGAATGCATAAATATTTTTCCATTCCTTTCCATGTGATTGAACCCTGTTGCCCCATTGCTGGAACGTGAGCAGATGTGCCAATTCATGTACGAGGGTAATAAGGAAGGAATATTTATTAAGATTTCCGTTTACGCTGATGCGATGGTTTCGATCATGAGTGGCATGGCGGTAATCACCCAATATGCTTTTTCTTTCCCTTGTAATGGTAAGATGTACTTTGTAATGATGCAGGTATTGCATTACAAGCGGGCCAGATCCGGGTGGCAGATAACGTTGCAGGTATTCAAGAGGGGCTTCCTGTTTGGGCATTTTTCTGTTCCTTGCTCAGTCGTAATAAAATGCTCACTTCAACAAAAGTGTATAAAAAATATAAAAACATGCAGCCAAAGATGGCCGGTTTGTTCACATTTTTTCCAAAGGTTGCAATATAAGCAAAGGCGGCAATGAGGCAGATCAGCATCTTCAGGAACATGCCTCCATAGATATATTTTAGGAATTTATGTGGCTGATTGTTTTTTAATGCTCGACTGTACAAGAAAAAGGAGAGCAAGGTTGCTATAAACAAAATAGTGTTTCCAATGACCAAAACATCTCCATCAACACTAAGTGTTTTCAACCACCTGTGGCCAACCAGAAAGAGTGCATTGAAGGCAAGGTAAAGCAGGATAAGGGATAGGTAAGCCTTGCGTTTTCTTTTATTTATTATCATTCTTTCTTGATGTGTCCCTGATTGCTTTTATAGTGAGTGCAATCAGAACGAGCAAAGGTAATGCCCACACCAATACTGGGATGGAGAAATGAAATCTTTGATCGAGTTTCAAACCTACAAAAACGGCCAAGCCAAGCGACACTATTAGTTGTGCACCCAGCCCGGCATATTGTAGTAATAACCTGCTGTTATCTGGAGGCGGTTTGGGCATAATCGGTTTCTTCGATCTCGCTCATTGCAACAACATTGGCACCCGAACTAATCTGCATATGACACTGGCCATTGAACGTTGCTGCGGGTTCAACCTGCAACTTGGCGGCACTGATGTTTCCTTTTACAATGCTGCCATTCTTCAATTGCAGCATGTCTTTGGCTTTGATGGAGCCAGAAACATTGCCCATGATGTCGGCCTGCTGGCAGGAAATATCTCCTTCAACCGTACCATTTGCACCGATGATGACTTTAGCTGAACCAATGATGTTGCCTATTAAAGCACCATCGATCCGAAGGTCGCCATTACTGGTAATATCACCTTTTAGAGAAGTCCCGGCACCTATCATGCTGGTACTGGCGGGAACGTTTTCAGCGTTCTCGGATTTGGATTTTGCATTGAACATAGAAATTGGTTTTTAATCGTTAATCGTTTCAGGATTTGGAACATTTATGCTGGTCGTGTCCAGTTTTACCGTTGTACTGCCTTGCAAGACCGACTTCAAGCTATTCAGGTATTGATCCTTCTGCAGCATTGACTGCTCAAGTGAATCGGTCCGCATCTTCAATTCCCTCAATTCTTTGCTCGTATTGATATCACCGTAACCAGGAATATACAGCTTCAAGGGCGTGAAAACGATCAGCGCTACAGTGAGGCCGGTCAAAACCACAAAAATGGTGCTTAGCAATACGTAAACACTTAGTCGGGAAAGCTTAAACGTTACTACCTCCTCATAAGTATCGTCGTTCATAATTACCAGGCGATAGCGGTTTCTTAACCGCTTCAGCGTGGAATTTGCATCAAATTTCGGCATAGTTGCAGATTCGCGCTAAAGGTAGCAACTTAAAACCATCAGCTTGCTGAAAATTTAGTGCCAAACAGCTAGATAGTTAACGTATTAACCAACTATTTTTAGCTGTATGTTTAAAATATTTTTCAAGAATTTCAGTTAATAGCCTTTAGCTTGCGGCTGATGCTATTTTCGATGAAAAGACGGATCTTCCTTCTTCCTATTCTGCTATGCTTTTTGGCCCCGGCTTTTAGCCAGGAGGCCTTGAAAGTAGATGTGGATAAGCCCGAAAAATTCGAAAACAAAAAGCTGGGATACGAGAAGACGGGAGAAAAGAAATTTACGGTCCCCCGCCGTTTCATGCAGAACACCACAACCCATTACAATTACTATTTCAACGCGAATGAAAAACTGAAGGCGGTCATCGCCAGGGGCAAGTCTATCCATCGAGATAAATACACCGAACTTCTTCCTTTTTATAATTATTCACTGGAGCAAACTGCGGCCGACAAGCAGGAACTGGATTCAGTTATTTATAAGTTGACCACAGGGATACTCATTCACGACCTAAGGAATAACTGGTTGGATAACATGTACCTTCTGATGGGGCAGGCTTACTACTTCAGGAATGAGCTTGATACCGCATGGAGAGCATTTCAATACATCAACTACGCTTTCTCCCCAAAGGAAAAGGATGGATATGATAAGGTAATCGGCAGTAATGCCAATGAAGGCGGAAATGCTTTTTCCATTGCTACGAAGGAAAACAGGAAAGGGATTAAGAAAATAATAGAAGAACCTCCCAGCAGAAATGAGAGCTTTATCTGGCAAGTCAGAACATTTATTCAATCAGACCGGATGGCTGAAGCTTCGGGCCTTATTGAAACCTTGAGGAATGATCCCAATTTTCCGCCCCGCCTGCAAACGGAATTAAAAGAGGTGATGGCTTTTTGGTATTACAAGCAAAACATGTATGATAGTGCGGCTAAGTATCTTTCACAAGCACTCGGGAATGCCGAAACCTCAAACGAACAGGCAAGGTGGGAATACCTGGTGGCTCAATTATATGAAAGATCAGGTCAGCCAAAAAGCGCACAAGTATATTACACTAAAGCGATCAAGCATAGCTATGACCCGGTGCTTGAAGTATTTGCCCGCTTGAATTCCCTAAAACAAAATCAGGATGGTAAAGAGAATACCATAAAAGAGAATATTGAAGAATTGGTGAAGATGGCCAGGAAGGATAAATATTTTAATTATCGCGACCTGATCTATTACACTGCTGCCCAAATGGAACTGGAAAGAAATAATGAGCCGGCTGCTATGCAGTACCTATTGAGAAGCACCCGTTATGCAGGGGAGAATCCAGATCAAAAAAATATATCCTTTCTGCAACTAGCAGATCTTGCCTATAAGAACCGTGATTACCGGTCTGCAAGAAATTATTATGATAGCGTAAATGTAACTCCTGCCCTTGTGCAGGATATTGACGCGTTCAACGCTAGAAAACGTACAGTTGCTCTACTGCTAGTTCCACTAAACCGGATTGATAGGGAAGACAGCCTTCAACGAATTGCAGCTTTGTCAGAGAGTGAAAGGGATGCGTATATCAAAAAATTGGTAAGGCAGTTGAGGAGAGCACAAGGGTTAAAAGAGGAAGAGGCCTTAAGTGGTGGTTCAATTGCAAATACAACCAACACCGAACCGGCAGATCTTTTCAATAAAGCAGAGAAAGGTGTGTGGTACTTCGACAATCCTTCATTAAAGTCTAAGGGATTTGGAGAATTTAAAGCAAGGTGGGGAACCCGGCCGAATGTTGATAATTGGAGAAGAATGTCATCCATATTACAATTTGCCCAGGCTAAACCTGTCGATAATAAGATTGGCGATGTGCCTGTTTTTACCTCAGGCGAAACAGCAATCAGTTATGATGCGTTAGTTGCCAATGTTCCATTGACTCCAGAAAAATTAAAGGCCTCAAATGATTCTATTGAAGTAGCCTATTTGCAGTTAGGCAGAGTGTACCAAAATGAATTGGAGGATTATCTATTTGCGATTGGATCCTACGAAAAATTATTGGACAGGTTTCCAAATACGATCCATAAAGAAGATGCCTGGTTCAATCTCTATTATTCGTACTGGAAATTGAAGGACGAAGCGAAAGCCAATTATTACAAGAGTTTGCTGATGCGGGATTATCCTACAGGGAAGCACATTAAAGCCCTGAATCCTGGTTCGGTAACTATTTCGGCAGATAGTCTATTGAAAAAGGAAGTTACATCGGCCTATGCCAATGTTTATAATTTGTTTATTGAAGGCCAATTCGAAAAAGCCATTGCAGCAAAGAAGGAGCTTGACGCGATGTATGGAAATAAATTCTGGACACCGCAGCTTTCCTATATTGAAGCCGTGTACCAAGTAAAACAACGAAACGATAGCGTGGCAAAATTGCTCTTATCTGATATCGTTTACCGGTTCAGAAATTCTCCCATGTTCTCTAAGGCACAGACTCTACTGGATGTATTGGGCAGACGAAAAGAGATAGAGGAATATCTCACTAACCTGAAAGTTGAACGCGTTGGTGATGACTCAACTAAAACGGAAGCGAAAAAACCCGTAGCGCAAACGCAGGAGCCGCCGGTGGTGAAGAACAATCAACCTCCAGTGGTCACCCAGCCACCAATTACTATTGTGCCGCAACCCTTAAAGAAAGATAGTACGCAAAAAGTAGTTCCACCTCCTGGTAAAACGGCCTATAATTTCAATCCAGGGCAGCCACAGTTGGTGATGGTGGTGCTGAACAAGGTTGATCCAGTATACGTAACAGAATCCCGCAATGCCTTCAATAGGTATAACCGGGAAAAATATTATAACAAAACATTTGAGATAAATAATATTCCGTTAGATGAAAACATTAAACTGGTGGTGTTGAAGCCGTTCGACAATGCTGAGGCAGCTATTGATTATATAGAAAAGGCCAGAAAAGTGGCAGCCTCCGACATTATTCCCTGGTTGCCTGCAGATAAATATTCCATTTACATGATTAGCCAGGCGAACCTGGATTTGTTAATGACTTCAAAAGATATTGATTGGTATAAGCAGGCATTGATGAATGCATTCCCCGGGAAATTCTAAGAAGCTTCAGGCGATAGTCTGCAATCTGCAGCAAGAATTAGGAAGTTATTAATCTTTAACTACAAGCAGTCAGCAAGAAAATGAGTATCATTGAATCACTTGAAATCCTACCCCAGAATTTTGGTGAAAAGAGGTTTTTTGAATTCCAGGTTTCGGCTTGCGGGTTGGAGCTGAGAGCGTAAGACTAAAATCGAGTACAATATTTGCATTATATCCGGCATCGCTATTCAATCAACTTATATGTCAAAATCTGTCCGCATCTTCTGGAGAATATTCTTCATCGGAATAGGCGCGTTCATCCTTCTACTGTTATTGATCAATTTTGGCTTATTCGGCAGGATGCCTTCGTTAAGCCAGTTGGAAAATCCGGCTATAACCCTGGCTACTGAAGTGTATGCCGATGACGGTACACTTATGGGGAAGTATTACAGGGAACGCGGAAACCGCAGTAATGTGGATTACCGCGATATTTCCGTTCATGCTATTAATGCCTTAGTGGCAACAGAGGACGAACGTTTTTACAGGCATTCCGGGATTGATGGTAAGAGCCTGGTGCGAGCCGTGGCCATGATGGGCCGTGATGGGGGGGCAAGCACCATCACGCAACAATTGGCTAAGAACATGCTGGACCAGGGCTCAAAAATCCTTATAGCAAGAGTGATTGAGAAAATGAAGGAATGGATCATCGCAGTAAGACTGGAAAGAAATTTCACAAAAGAAGAAATCCTGGCATTATATCTAAATACCGTTCCTTTTGGAGACAATATCTATGGGATCCGCAATGCCTCACGCACATTTTTTCAAAAGGAACCAGACCAGCTCAAGCTTGAGGAAGCTGCTGTTCTGATAGGAATGCTGAAAGGCAACACCCTTTACAATCCAAAGCGCAATCCAAAGGCAGCCATGGACAGGCGCAACACGGTTATCGACCAGATGGTACGCAATCGTTTTGTTGATGCTGCTGCGGCTACAACCATCAAGGCTCAGCCGATTAGAATAAACTACAAGAAGCTGGATGAGAATAATGGACTTGCACCCTATTTCAGGGATGTTATCAGGGAAGACCTGAAGAAATGGTGTAAGGAACATACCAACCAGGACGGCGACCCATATGACCTTTATGCTGATGGCCTGAAGATATATACCACCATTAACCCCCGCATGCAATTGTATGCCGAGGAAGCAGTGGCAAGCAAATTACCACAATTGCAAAAGGCGTTAAACCAGCAAAACAACATTCGCAAAGGAACGGTATGGAAAGGACATGAGAATGTACTTGAGTCGCAAATGAAGAATAGCGATCGCTGGCGCAATATGAAAGAAGATGGATTCACCGATGATGAGATAAGAGCTTCTTTCAAACAGAAAGTTCAGATGAAGGTTTTTGCATGGAATGAAAAAAGAGAGAAGGATACGGTGATGACTCCATTGGATTCCATCAAATATCATCGGTTGATGTTGCAAATCGCCTTCATGGTGATGGATCCTATATCCGGACATGTAAAAGCATGGGTGGGTGGAATCGATTTCAAGAATTATAAATTTGACCATGTAAACCTGAACACCAAAAGGCAGGTAGGCTCGTCAATAAAGCCTTTCTTATATGCTGAAGCTGTAGAGGAAGGTGGATTTACCCCTCAAACACCTGTTGAAAACGTTGCTCAATTCTTCCCCGGTTCAGGTATGGTGCCGGCAAAAGGAGTTTGCAAAGGAAATGGCGAAACGGTATCCATGGCAAGCGCATTGACGTATTCGCTTAACTGCGCAACGGCTTATATCATGAAGCAAATGGGACCTCAACGGTTTACTGAATTCCTTAAGCAGATCAATATACCTACAGAGGTTAAACCTTATCCATCTATTGCGTTGGGCGCTTGTGATCTTTCTTTGTTTGAAATGCTGTGGGGGTATACAATGTTCCCGGCAGGCGGATTTAGTACCAAGCCCATTTATATTACCAGAATTGAAGACAAAAACGGAAATATCATTGCAAGATTTGATTCGGAAAGAAAGGAAGTGATCAATGAAGTTACCGCCTATACCATGGCCAAAATGATGCAGGGCCCAGTTGATTTTGGAACAGCAGCAGGATTGCGCTCACGGCTTGGAGTAGCCGAAATGGGTGGTAAGACCGGAACAACCAATGATAATGCTGATGCCTGGTTCTTTGGATTCACGCCGCAATTATTGGCCGGTGTTTGGGTAGGTTGCGACGATCGATTTATTCGCCTTGAAAGCGGATTGGGATACGGCGGCCAGGCGGCCAGACCGGTTTGGGAATATTTCTTCAAGAAAACATTTGCTGATAACACGTTGGGGCTGGACAAGCAAAGCATGTTTATTCAACCTGAAAGCATGAAACAGGATTTGAATATGGACTATGGAGGATTGATTGACCTGGTTCCGCCTCCCGGAGCTGAAGGTGAAGATGTGGGCAATGGAAGGGCCGATCAATATTTCCTGACAGATACGAATACTCCAAAAGTACCTGTTGATTCAAGATTGACTGAAGATGAAAAAGATGTCAAGAAAGAAGCAGTAAATCCCAAAAATAGTAAAGAGACAAGCCCGGATTCAACGGATGATAAGAAAAAGAAGAAAGGATTTTTTAAGAGGTTGTTTGGGAAGAAGGACAAGGAATGAGGAATTAGGTATTTGGTATTGGGTATAGGGTATAAGGAAGTCGGGAGATTGCTATATTGTATTGAGAAATCCCGCCACAGGCGGGATTTTTTTTGTTGAAGCTATTTGATTAGGATCATTTCGATTGGGTTAAGAGAGTGGTCATTTGGGAAATAGAAATACTTACTCGGTATGTATTGGGGACAAATCCTTCCTATCAAAGACAATTCTTGTTTCGATTTTTAATAGATTTACTTTCGGAATACTGATAGATCAACTCCTCTTCACCCCATGCCAACCCCGCAGGAAACTTCTATTGAACAGGTAAATAAACTCATTGCTAATGCAAAGGATATCCTTACCAACCAGGTGGGGATATCGCTAGGTGTGCGAAAGATGAATAAAATAATTGCGGCCATGGATTCATTCCATTCCCTGAAAATTGACCTATCCGTTTTCCAGGAATTTGAGAAGAAGATTGATGGATGTCCTGTGGGAAGTGAGCGACTGTTATGGGAACGAGAGGATTTGAAGAAAAAGGACATCATTGTTGACAAGGTGATCAGGATTTACCGGGACAGGGTCATTGACAAATGTTTTGAAATCATTGCTCTTACAAAAAAATGAAAACCCAAGTAAAGATCTTCCTGTTTTGTTTTCTATCCTTAATGTTTATTGGATGTGACCAGGTTACCAAAGGTCTGGCCAAGAATCATTTGATTGAAGGAGATACTAATTCCTATTTAAACGACACCTTCAGGCTAATTTATGTGCAGAATACCGGAGCGGCATTAGGCCTTGGCGATGATCTTCCGCCGCGGTTTGGCTTCTGGTTGTTGGGCATCCTGCCATTGCTCATCCTTTCGGGTTTATTTTTCTATGCAATGAAAAACGCGAGAACACTGGGCCCAATGAAGCTGCTTTCCTTTTGCTTAATATTTGGTGGAGGAATTGGGAATATATTCGACAGGCTCATGTACAACAGGCATGTGACAGATTTTATGAACATTGGCGTGGGAAACATCAGAACAGGCATTTTCAATTTTGCAGATGTATGCGTGACTCTTGGTGTTATACTCTTTTTAATTTACAGAAAAGAAAATGGTCAAGAGCTCAATAAAACCAGTGGCCAACATTAGCAAGTATCAAATTCTGAATATTTACAACCATCAATTTGTTCCGTTAACGCTTTT
>Ga0190270_10001475_pt1 | contig 10947 bp, 10 predicted proteins | sample Popmic320T_FD_133748 | JGI IMG/M metagenome (GOLD analysis project Ga0190270, IMG submission 133748) | Populus adjacent soil microbial communities from riparian zone of Weber River, Utah, USA - 320 T | ecosystem: Environmental > Terrestrial > Soil > Riparian zone | place: USA: Utah | collected... | reverse complement strand
TCCCGGAAGCGCGCCACCTGGAGTTGCGTGAAGGCGGGGTCCGACTCGGCGGACGCGAGGTGACTCATGACGCCGACGACGTCGCGCGTGGAAGCTGGGAGCTCCGAGAGCCCCCAGCGACCCATCCCGGTGTCGATCTTGAGATGGACGCGTACGCCTTCCGGGATCTGCTTGTCCGCCGCGACCAGCTCCAGGCGCGCCATGCGCGCCTCGCCGAGCTCGCGCTCCGAGACCGGCCCCATGACGAGGATGCGCGCGTTGCGAAGCGCCGCGCGTAGATGCAGGGCCTCGGGCAGGGTGGCGACGCAGAGCGCGGTCGCTCCCGCCTCGAGCGCAGCCTTGGACACGTCGACCGCGCCGTGGCCGTAGCCCTCCGCCTTCACGACCGCCCAGAGCTCCGCCCCCTCCGCGGCACGCAACAGCGTCTCGGCGTTCCGCCGGATCGCGCCGAGGTCGAGCGTGAAGCACGACCGCTCCATGCGGCCATTGTCTACTCGAACTGCCGGATCCGGCATCGAGTCAGCGTTCGAGCGCTGCCGGCAGGAGGTGCAGGAGGTCGCTCGCGACCAGCCCTGCCTGCGCCGGAGCGGCTGTCGCGGCGAGCCCGTGCACGACGGCCGCTGCGGCGGCGGCCGTTGCCGGATCGACGCCCTTTGCCAGGAATGCGGCCACAACACCGGTCAACACGTCGCCCGTGCCTGCCGTTGCAAGCGATGGCGGACCGTGGTCGGAGACGACCGTCGTGCCGTCCGGCGAGGCGACGAGCGTGTCCGACCCCTTGAGCAGGACGACGGCGCCGAAGCGCTGCGCGGCCTCTCGCACCGCGGCGAGCCGGTGAGCGTCCACCCACTCGGAGTCCCGGCCGAGCAAGCGCCCGAGCTCCCCGGCGTGCGGCGTGAGCACGGTCGGCGCCTTCCGCTCGACGGGCTCGAGCTCGAAGAGCGCGTCCGCGTCCACGACTGCAGGCAGGTCGAGCTGAGCGAGGAGCTCGCGCACGAGGATCGTGCGCGATCGGCCTCGGCCGAGACCTGGACCGAGCGCCACGGCCGTCGCGCGTTCCGCGGCCGCGCGAATCGTCTCGCCCGCGTCCTCCTCGCGCCACGGGATCTTCACGGGCTCGAGCGCCAGCGCCTCCGCCGCCGGCAGCGCCTCTTCCGGGACGGCGAGCGCGACGTAGCCCGCATCCGCGCGGAGCGCGGCCATCGCAGTCAGGCAGGCGGCGCTCGTCGTGCCGGACTGCCCCCCGACCACGAGTACGGAGCCGGCGCTGTACTTCGAGTCACCGGCCGTGCGGAGCGGAACGGCCTCCAGAACCGCGGCGGTGACGCGGCGAATCTCGGTTTGCGCGCCCTCGAGGCCGATGTCGGCGACGACGAGGCGGCCGGCATGGAAGCGCCCGGGCGCGACGACCAGTCCGACCTTCGGACCGTGGAACGTCACCGTCAGGTCGGCCTCGACGGCCGCGCCGGCGACCTCGCCAGTGGAGGCGTCGACGCCGGAGGGAACGTCAACGGAAACGACCGGTGCGGCGGCCGCATTCATCCGCGCGATCAGCTCGGCCGCCTCGGGCCGCGGCTCGCCGTGGAACCCCGTGCCGAAGAGCGCGTCGACGACGACGTCGTATCCGTCGAGCTCGTCGGTCTCGTCCGCGACGTGACCCGCGTCCCGCAGGAGGCGTGCCGCAACGCGCCCGTCGCCTCCGTTCGACCCGCCGCCGCACACGCACGCAAAGCTCCGTGCAGCCGGGAACGCGAGCATCGCTTCCCGCGCAACCGCTGCTCCGGCTCGCTCCATCAGCTCCGAGATCGAGTCGGGATACTCCGGGTAGCGCTCCTCGGCCGCACGCATCTCGGCAGCGGTGTAGAGCAGCGCGTACGGCTCACCCATCGACGCGAGGGCTCACGACGGCGATCGCAGCGGCGATCTCGCGTGAGTGCGTCATCGAGAGGTCGATGTCGCCTGCCCGGACGCGGTCGGCGTACGCCGCGGTGCGACCCGAGAGGCGTACCCCCGGCTTCGGGCGACCGACGATCTCGATCTCCTTCCAGGTGAACCGAACACCGCAACCGAGCGCCTTGCCGACGGCCTCCTTCCCCGCGAAGCGGCCCGCGTAGCTCTGCGCCGGACGAGCTCGTGAGTCGCAGTATGCCCGCTCGGCCTCGGTGAAGCAGCGCTCGCGAAAGGCCGGCCTCTCGAGCGCCCGCTCGATGCGCTCGATCTCGATGAGGTCGACGCCGACCTTCACGGAGCCCAGCCGCCGGCGAGATCCTCCTCGAGCAGTGCCGGAAAGTGCGCGAGCGACGAGACGACGATGTCCGGCGGCGTATCGGCCGATTCGAGCGCCTCCGGCCGGAACTTCCCCGTACGCACGAGCGCCGTCTTCATCCCGAACAGGCGCGCGCCGCGCACGTCGGCCTCGACGTCATCGGTGACGAGCCATGTCAGCTCCGGCTCGGCGCCGAGAGCGTCGAGCGCGGCCGCGAAGTACGACGGGCTCGGCTTCCCGAGCACCGTGGCCTCGACGCCCGTCGCGTACTCGAGTCCCGCGACGAACGCGCCCGAGTCGAGCATCGGCCCGAGGCTCGTCTGCCACCACTTGTTCTTGTGCAGGCAGTACAGGGACGCGCCCATCTGGATCTCGGAGAACGCGCGCGAGAGATTCATGTAGCTGAACACCTGGTTCGGCTCGATCGTCTCGTCGCAGCCGCCGACGAGCACGGCCTCGGCGTGGTCGCCGACGAGCTCGATGCCCTCGAGGTCCGGGACGATCGACGGCATCACGAGGGCCAGCACGCGCTTCCCCTGGAGCTCGCGAACGGCCGCGACAGGCGTCGTCTGCAGCTCCTCCGGCTCGAGCGTGAAGCCCATCTCGCGCAGTTCCTCGGCGAGGCGGGCCCGCGGACGGGTCGAGTTGTTCGTGACGAACCGGAGCGCGTGGCCGGCACGCCGAAGCTCGGAGACTGCGTCCGGGACACCCGGAATCGGTTCCCCCGAGACGTGCAGGACGCCGTCGATGTCGAGCAGAATGCACGCCATGGAGCGTGAGTCTATGAGCCGTAGGCTCGACGGAGGCGTCCAATAGCGGAGGTGCCGGCTTCGCCGGCACTGGAGCGAGGAATCCGCGTCACGCGCTCCGTCCTCCTCCCCGTTTCCGAGATCGAGTTGCGCGTCTCGCGCTCGAGCGGGCCGGGTGGGCAGCACGCGCAGAAGTCCTCGACGCGGGTCGATGCTTCCTTCGACGTCGAGGCCTCGACTGCCCTCACGGAGACGCAGAAGCGGCGGGTCGTGGCCCGGTCCGGCAACGTGCTTCGCGCCGTCGCCCAGGACGAGCGAAGCCAGGCGCGGAACCGTGAGCTCGCGATCGACCGGCTCGTGGAGAAGCTGCGTGTGGCGCTGGCCGTTCCGCGGCGGCGTGTCGCGACGAAGCCGGGCGCAAAGGCTCGCGAGCGCCGGCTCGAGGAGAAGCGCCGACGCGCGCGGACGAAGGCGCTCCGGAGGCCGCCAGGGCCGGAATAGACTCGGTGCATGGACGTGCTCCGCCTCGCGACGCTGCTTCCGGAGCTCCCGCGCGAAAGAACACGCCTCCTCGACAACCTCGGCCGCCTGCGCCGCGAGGTCGGACCGATCACGATGGAGCTCTCGGACGCGCTCGCCGACCACATGAGCATCCGGCGGGGAGAAGTGCACGAGGTCGTCTCCTTCTACGCCTTCCTGCAGGTGCCAACCGACGCCTTGCGCGTCTGCACCGGGCCGGTCTGCGACTGCTTCGGGGCACGCGATCTCCTCGCGCGCACGCCCGGCGCAATCGAGGTCGCCTGTCTCGGCCACTGCGACCTCGCCCCGGCCATGACCCGCGGCGACGAGATCGTCCCGGCGGTCACGCACGCGACGAACGACGGACCTGCGGTCGGTCTGGGCGGCGGTGACAACACGCTCGCCGACTACGCGGCACGCGGAGGTCTCGCCCTCCTACGGGAGCTGCCGACGCTCGAGCGCATCGTCGAGGAGCTGAAGGTCTCGGGGCTGACCGGGTACGGAGGTGCAGGGTTCCCGACCGGTCTGAAGTGGGAGGCCGTCTCGCGCGAGCCAGGCCCGCGTTACGTCGTCGTGAACGCCGACGAGGGCGAGCCTGGCACGATCAAGGACCGCTACGTGATGGAGCTTCGTCCGCACCTGATGGTCGAGGCGACAGTGCTCGCGATGCGCGCGCTCGAAGCGACCGAGGGATACGTCTATCTCCGCGAGGAGTACGCGACTGCGCGTGCTCGACTGCAGCACGCGCTGGACGAGTTTCGCGCCGCCGGCCTGCTCGAAGGGCTCACGCTCGAGCTGGTCGTGGGAGCGGGCGCGTACATCGCAGGCGAGGAGACGGCGATGCTCGAGTCGATGGAGGGACGGCGTGCAATGCCGCGGCTGAAGCCTCCTTTCCCGAGCCAGGTCGGCTACCTCGGGCGGCCGACGCTCATCCAGAACGTCGAGACGCTTGCGCACATCCCTGCGATCCTCACGAGCGGGGGCGTGTGGTGGGCACAGCTGGGAACGCGCGACGGGAGCGGAACCCGCCTTTGGTCGGTCACGGGCGCGGTCGCGAAGCCCGGCTGCTACGAGGCGCCGAACGGGGTCACGACCCGCGAGCTCGTCGAGGAGCACGCCGGAGGCTTGACGGACGAGGTCGGCGCCGTGGTGCCGGGCGGCGCTGCGAGCGGGATCCTCCCGTCCACCGCCCTCGACGCACCGCTGACGCGCGACGGCCTGCACGAGTACGGCGCGGGCCCGGGCTCAGCCGCGGTGCAGATCTTCCCCGCCTCGTACTCCCCGGTGAGGCTCCTCGCCGAGACGATGCGCTTCTTCGCAGAGGAGTCCTGCCAGAAGTGCACGCCGTGCCGGATCGGCAACCGCGCGCTGCACCACGTCGCCGAAGAGCTCGAGCACAGGCGCGGTGCCATGACGCGGGAGAAGGTGGACCAGTGGCTGCTCGCGATGGAGAAGACCTCGATCTGCGGCCTGGGCCAGGCGTCGCCGTTCCCGGTCCGTGGCGCGATGCAGCACTGGCCCGAGTTCTTCGCACCACTGGAACACGGTGTAGCTTGAAGGCGATGGTCGAGTTCACGCTCGATGGCCGGTCCGTCAGCGCGCCTGAGGGCGAGCTGCTCGTCCACGCGGCCGCGCGGCACGGAACGTTCATCCCGACCCTGTGCCACGACGACAAGCTCGACCCGTATGGCGGGTGCCGGATGTGCGTCATCGACGTCGAGGGTGCGCCGCGGCCTCTGCCGGCATGCGCGACCCGAGTCGCCGAGGGGATGGTCGTGTCCACGAACGGCCCGATCACCGAGTTCCAGCGCACGCTCACCGAGATGCTCCTCTCGGAGCACTTGAACGCGTCACCGGGCGGTCGCCCGAACGAGCTCGTCGACCTCGCGAACGAGCTGGGTGCCGCCGCGCCGCTCATGCTCCCCGACGCGAAGCGCACCGAGTACGACGACCGCAACAAGCTCATGGGCTATGACCCGGACGCCTGCATCCTGTGCGCGCGCTGCGTGCGCTACACGCAGGAGGTCATGCAGTGCTCCGCCCTGAGCCTCGAGGGCCGCGGCGGGCACGCACGCATCGTCCCGACGTGGGAGCTCTCCTGGCTCGACACGGAATGCGAGCTCTGCGGCGGCTGCCTCTCCGTCTGCCCGACGGGCGCAATCTACGAGAAGTTCGAGGAGGGCACGGCACGCCCCGAGCGCCAGCTCGAGCAGGTGCGCACGACGTGCACGTTCTGCGGAGTGGGCTGCCAGCTCGACCTCAACCTCGACCCGCAGACGAAGCACATCGTGAAGGTCACCTCCAAGGACGAGTACCTCCCCAACGAGGGGAACCTCTGTGTCAAAGGGCGCTTCGCGTTCAACTTCGTGCACCACCCTGACCGACTCACGCAGCCGCTCGTCCGGGGCGAGGACGGCGAGCTCCACCCGACGACGTGGGAGCACGCGCTCGAGACCACCGCGACCGGACTCAAGAAGGTCATCGCCGAGCACGGCCCCCAGGCCGTCGGCTTCCTCTCGTCGGCGCGCCTGACGAACGAGGAGAACTACCTCATCCAGAAGCTCGCACGCACGGGGGTCGGGACCAACTCCGTCCACTCGTGCGAGTCGACCTGACACGGGCCGACTCTTTACGGCCTGGTCAGGTCGTTGGGCAGGGGAGCAAGCAGCAATTCGATTCCAGAGATCGAGAACGCCCACTTCCTGTTCGTCATCGGCTCGAACACGACAGAGGCCCATCCGGTCCTCGCGCTGCGGATCAAGAAGGCGGTTCGAAACGGCGCGACGCTCGTCGTCGCGGATCCGCGCAAGATCTGGCTGACGAAGCTCGCCAAGCGGCATCTGCAGCTGCGGCCGGGCACGGACGTGTGGCTGCTGAACGCGATGATGCACACGATCCTCGCGGAAGGCCTCCAGGACGAGGAGTACATCGAGAAGTACACGGACGACTTCGATGCCGTGCGCGAGGTCGTCATGCGCTATTCACCAGAGGACGCGGAGAAGGTCACGGGCGTCCCAGCCGACGAGATCCGTGCCGCCGCGCGTGAGTACGCGACCGAGCGACACGCGGCGATCTTCTACACGCTCGGCATCACCGAGCACGCGTGCGGCGTCGACAACATCTGGTCGCTCTCGAATCTCGTCCTCATGACCGGCCACCTCGGCTACGAGTCGACGGGTCTGAACGCGCTCCGCGGACAGAACAACGTCCAGGGGTTGAACGACTCGGGCGCGAACCCCATGTACCTCCCCGGCTACCAGGGCGTCGACGACCCCGAGCTGCGGCGAAAGTTCTCGGAGGCCTGGCGCGCCGAGGTGCCGGAGACGCCGGGGTACCGGCTCGATCAGATGATGAGCGGCCTCCACGACGGGCGCATGAAGGCCCTCGTGCTCATCGGCGAGAACCCCGCACAGACCGAGCCGAACGCGCGCCACGTCGAGGAAGGACTCGGAAAGCTCGACTTCCTGCTCTCGCAGGACATCTTCCTCCACGACATGACACGCAAGCACGCAGATGTCGTCCTCCCTGCGTCGAGCTTCGCCGAAAAGGACGGCACGTTCACGAACACGGAGAGGCGCGTCAGCCGCGTGCGGCGTGCGGCGCCGCTGCCAGGCGAGGCGAAGACGGACCTCGAGATCGTGCTGCTGCTCGCCAAGGCACTGGGCGTCCACTGGCCGGACTACCCGAACGCCGAGGCAGTGTGGAACGAATTCGCCGACCTCGCGCCCGCCTGGTACGGCGTCCGCTACGACCGCCTCGAGGAGAACGGGATGCAGTGGCCTGCTCCGGAGATCGGTCACCCGGGCACGCAGTTCCTGCACGCGCCCGCCCCCGCGCGTCCTCCCGGGCGGGGCAAGTTCTTCCCCGTCGAGTACCAGCGGCCCATCGAGGAGCCCGACTCCGAGTACCCGTTCGTCCTCTCCACCGGCCGCACGCTCTACCACTACAACTCCGCGACGATGACCATGCGCGAGTCGGGAATCACTGACAAACAGCAGGATCCGTTCTTCGAGATCTCGGCCGAGGATGCGTCCGCGCTGGGTCTCGAGCAAGGCGACTGGGCGCGCCTCGTCTCGCGTCGCGGAGACCTGCAGGCGCGGACGCACGTCAGCGGACGGGTCTATCCCGGGCTCGTCTGGATGGCGCTCCATTTCGCCGAGCAGAAGGTCAACTGGCTCACCCACGACGTCGGCGATTCGCTCATCGGGACTCCTGAGTTCAAGGTCTCCGCAGTCCGCGTCGAGCGCGCGTGAACACCTCGCTCGCTCAGCAGGCCGTCGCGCCGTACATCCGCGGCCGATTCGGCAAGCCCTACCTCTACGAGTCCGAGTGCGAGTCGACCCAGCTGCTCCTCCTGGGATCCGGCCTCGTGGAAGGTGCTACCGCCGCGACCGACCACCAGACGGGCGGCAGAGGCCGTCACGGCAAGGAATGGATCGCACCGTCGGGGAGTTCGATCCTCGTCTCGGTGATGCTGCATCCGCCCCCGAACAGGCACTTTCCGGAGCTTTCGCTCGTCGCTGCCCTGGCGGCAGCCGAGGCGATCGAGGGAGCGACGGGCCTCACTGCGCAGATCAAGTGGCCGAACGACGTGATGCTGAACCGACGCAAGGTGGCCGGGATCCTGTCCGAGATGTCCGACGGCACGGTCGTGGTGGGGATCGGGATCAACGTGAATCAGGCGCGCGACGACCTACCGCTCGACTCCCCGACACCACCGGGCTCGCTGCGCACGCTCACCGGACAGTCGTGCGACCGCGCCGCGCTGCTCGGCTCGCTTCTCTTCCGGCTCGAGCGGATCTACGACGGATGGCGCCACGGTGGCCTTGCCGACCTGTACGGCGAGGTGGGAGCACGCGACTTCCTCCGCGGCAGACAGATCACGGTTGACGGCGAGGAAGCGGTCGCGCTGCAGATCCTGCGCGACGGGCGACTCGAGGTCGCCACCGGAAACGGTCACGGCGAGCGGCGCGTCGTCGAGTCTGGCGAGGTGCTTTTCGAGCGCTAGCCGCTGTCGTTGTTCACGAGCTGGCTGACGACGATGTAGAGCACAACGCCGATCGGGATGATCAGCCTGGTGAGCCGCTGCCAGCGCGGCTTCGCCTCGGGCTCATCGGGCTCCTCGTCTAGGTCCACGTCAACGTCGACGTCGATTGGCGCTCCCATCTCGTGGAGCTCCGGCTCCGCGTACTCGGGCTCGGCGTACTCGGCCTGCCTCAACTCGGGGTCGTACACCTCGACGGGCGCTCTGTTCTCTGCTACGTCCACGTCGATCGTCGAGCCCTCGAGCTCGAAGAGGCTCGGCCAGCGGCCACATGTCCGGCACGCGTTCGCAACCGGCTCGTTCACCGTGCCGCACTGCGAGCAGCGCCAGGGTGCGTCAGCCATCGCCGCAGAGCTTAGGCAGTCGGCTCGGCTACCGGGACATCCGGAGCGGGATCTCGACGACGTTCATCTTCGAGCCGTCCTCGGCCGAGCGCTCGAAGACGATGAGCGAGCCGATGCCGTCGAACGGCACGGTGTACTCGTCGGTCGTGAACTCGAACGTGCCACGAATGCCCGTGCCGGACGTCGCCGTCACGAAGTCCTCGTCGACGATGAGCCCGTCCGTGTCCGTGAGCGTGTAGTGGAACGTGGCCTCGAACGTGTTCGCGGTCCCCGTTGCAGTAATGGGGCTCGTCACGTCCTCGAACGCGAGGGGCGACTCGACCAGCACGGACGGCGTCTGCTTCTCGAAATCGGAGCGTGAATAGGTCTCACCACCGATAGCCACCGACTCGACGAGCGGAAGCGCGGTCTCCGTGTACACGATCTGTGCAAGCGCTTCGCGCGTGAGCTCGGTCGCGTCCACGAGCTCGACCGTCGCGACCCCGTCCTCGACCGTGACGTCGGCGCCCAGTCCCTCGGGGAGCGCCGTCTCCAGCCCGAGCTGCATCTCGTCGGCGTTCGGACCGGCGAGCAGCTGGTCGAGTGCGACGTCGTCGAAGAGGACGTCGCCGACCTCGCGCGCAACGGGCCACACCTGCCCGTCGCGCAGGAAGTAGACACGCAGCCGCGCCGACTCGACGGACGTCGTCGTCGTTGTCGTCTCGGTTTCCGTGGTCTCGCCGGCATCGTCGCCGCAGCCGGCCAGAGCGAGGCCTGCGACGAGGGCTGCGAGGGTCAGGGCGACGCGCGTCAGGGCGAAAGCGTACGGCTTGGCCGCGGGTCGCGAACGATCTCGGACAGGCGGCGCCTGAGGTCCGCGTGGTCGAGTTCGAGAGCGAGCCCGAGCCGACGCGCCGTCTCCTCCTCGAGCACCTGGAAGAGGTCGATCGTCTCCCAGAGCGCGCGAGCGACGTCGCGCAGGTCGTAGTGGGCATATGCGCGCTCGAGCGCGGCGAGCGCTCCGGGGTCCGCCCAGCGCTCGAGGAAGCGCCCTCCGTGCCAGGTGTCGACGGCAGGATCGAGCGCATGCGCGTGCCACTCGATGAGACTCACGAGGCGCTCCTTGATGTAGCCGTCGAGGCACTCGATTGCGATGTACACCTCCCCCCGTCGGAGCTTCTTCGCGACCCAGAGCGCGTGGTACCAGAAGTCGCTCGCGAGCTCGGCGAGGTCATGCTGCGTCGGGGCGTTGTGCGGCGGCGGGGTCGCCGCGAGCGCGTCGAGCCGATCCTCGAGCCCGATCTTGTCGACGAGTACGCGATAGCCGCGCCGGACCAGCGCAGCTGCGTTCTCACTCGACTCGAGCCGCTCGAGGGCGGATACCGGGATGAGTGGGAAGTCGACGTCCTCGCCCGTCTCGTAGAGCACGCGCCGCTCACGTTGCTCACCCGTCGCCGTCGACTCGAGGAACGTGAGCACGGGGGTGCCGAACTCCGCGATCCAGGTCTCCTCGTCGGTGTACGCCGCCGGGTCGTCCACGAGCAGGATCAGGTCGAGGTCGGACCAGCGATCCGCGGGGACGTGCTCGCGGACCTGTGAGCCCACGATCGCGACCGCCTTGACGTCCTCCCGCTCGGACGCCCAATCGGCGACGGCAGCAGCGAGGAGGTCCATTCGCGTGTTGACGTTGAGGAGCTGCTTCGCGTCGACCCCGACGACGTTCTCGTTGACGCCCTTCAGCGCGAGCTGCCCGGCGGCAATGCGTGCCTCGAGCGCCGAGAGCAGCGACTTCGTGAAGACGCCAGGAAGCGGGCCGTTGTGCGGCACCGCATTCGCCGCAGCGAGCACACGCAGCAGATCCGGAGTGACGAGAGGGCAATCGACGGGCAGGAACAGGCACGTCTCGTGCGCGGCCGCACGCAGACCTGCCGTCACACCGAAGACCGGCGCACGCTCGGTGGCACGGTCGTCGAGAACCGGGAACGGAAGCTCGAGCTCTCCCGCCTTCCCGACCGCGAGCACTTCGTCGCATGTCTCGGCGAGAAC
>Ga0190270_10001474_pt1 | contig 10956 bp, 8 predicted proteins | sample Popmic320T_FD_133748 | JGI IMG/M metagenome (GOLD analysis project Ga0190270, IMG submission 133748) | Populus adjacent soil microbial communities from riparian zone of Weber River, Utah, USA - 320 T | ecosystem: Environmental > Terrestrial > Soil > Riparian zone | place: USA: Utah | collected... | reverse complement strand
GTTTCATCGTCATAAAATTACCTCCGCAATTGTTTTTTTTCGCCTACAAATTGCCGTCACTAGCGTTCCGTAGCTAGCCCGACGTCGATTCGCTACACAACCACTCACGATGATTATCAAACTGCATGAGCCGGCGTCAATGTAGATCTTGTCGGTCCTTGAAAATTTCGTTCTTCAAAAGGTTTGCGCGGATACACATGCCGCATTGAATTGGTCGTATTCAGCACGGCGAACCTGGCGCGGCGAGTTGCAACCCAATCTCGGAATATCTCTCGCTAAGCGTGTTCTGAGCCAAGTCGAAGGGACGCAAAGCATGCCCCGAACGAAGTCGAATGGAACGCCAAGTTTGGCGTCGTTTAATTACTTTTGCGTTCTTTGCGTTAGTTCTCCAAAACTCTTGCTATTTTCCGCTTTGCAATTCATCCGCAGCGGCAGTAAATATTTGACAACGGCAAAACTGATCGGAGGAAAAAATGTTACCTGAAATTCCACGAGACAGGCAGCTCGGTATTCTGCGCAAGATGCTGATGATACGGCGCGCGGAAGAACACTGCATCCGCTTTCACGACGAACACGAGGGGCTGATCCGCGGCCATTTTCACGTCTATATCGGCCAGGAGGCCACCGGCGTGTCGGTATGCGACTGGTTGAACCCAGACGACTACGTCTTCACGACGCACAGAAATCACGGCCACGTCATCGCCAAAGGCGGCGATCCGAAAAAAGTATTGGCCGAGATCATCGGCCGCGCCACCGGCTACTGCCAAGGGCGCGCGGGAACGTTTCACGTCGCCGCGCCGGAAGTGGGCATCGTCCACACCTCGGCGATCGTCGGCGGCTGTCTCGCCCTCGCCGGCGGCACCGCCTTCGCCGCGCAGATGCAAGATCGCAAAGCGATCACCGTGGTTTTCTTCGGCGACGGCGCCATGGAAGAAGGCGTGTTCTACGAGACATTGAATATCGCCAAGCTCTGGCAACTGCCGATGATCTTCTGGATGGAAAATAATTATCGCCGCGCCGGCCGGGGCGCGGGCCACGCGGCTAACGAGCTGAGCAACGTGCCGAAGGCGTTGAATGTTGAAACCACGGTCATCGACGGCATCGACGTCGGCACCGTGCATGCGACGGCGAAAGAAATAGTCCGGCGCGTGCGCGCCGGCGACGGGCCGCTGTTCGTCGAAGCGCGCACCCATCTTTGGCCGGGCAATGCGTTCAACATGCCCAAGCTCGTCGGCGGCGTCACCGACATCGCTTGGACGTGGAACCCGGGCGCCGCGCCGGAAAAAGTTCGCGACTGGCACAAGGAGCACGATCCGATTCTGAATTATTGTCGCGAGCTCGAAAGCGCCGGCGTGAGCCGCGGTGAAATCGAAAAACTCGATGCTCAAGTAAGCAGCGAGATCGACGCGGCGGCACGCTTCGCCTTGGAAAGTCCGCTGCCCGATGCAAAGGCAGCGCTCAACTATGCTTTCGCCGGGAAAGGAAACTAAGCCATGCCGCAGGAAATGACTTTTGGTGAAGCGTTGCTCGCCGCTATCGATGAGGTTGCGGAGCAAGACAAACGAATCGTGCTGTTCAACCCGAGCTTTGCCGGCGAAGCCGGCCACGAAAAACTGGCAGCGTTCCGCAAAAAATACGCGGCGCGGATAAAATTCCCGCCCATCGCGGAAATTGGTTTCTGCGGCATCGCCACCGGCGCAGCAATGGCCGGCCTGCGGCCGGTGGTCGACCTCAGCACCGCGACGTTTTCTTACGAAGCGATCCCGCAGATCGTCAACGAAGCCGCCATCGCTTACTCGAACTCCGGCGGCCAAACCAACGTGCCGGTGGTTTTCTATCTAAAGTTCGTCATCCGCGGCGGCGGCGGGGTGCAACACTCCGGCAGCCCGCAGTCTTGGTATTGGAACACGCCCGGCCTGCAAATCGTCATGCCGTCGACCCCCGCCGACGCCAAGGGTCTCATGCGCACGGTGCTGCTGAAAAGCGAAGACCCGACGATTTTTTTCGGCCATGATCGGCTGTTGGACAATCGCGGCAGTGTTCCCGACGGCGCCTATGAAATACCGCTGGGAAAAGCCGACGTGAAACGCGAAGGCAAAGATTTGACGATCATCGCTACGTCAATCCAGGTGCCGCGCGCATTGGCCGCCGCGGAAATTCTGTCGAAGGAAGGTATCTCTGCCGAGATCATCGATCCGCGCACATTACAGCCGCTAGACAAACCGGCGCTGCTCGCCTCGGTCAAGAAAACCGGCCGCGTGCTGATCACCGACGAGAGTCACGATAATTGCGGCGTCGCCGCCGGTCTGGCGGCGATCATCGCCGACGAGGGGTTCACGAGCCTGCGCGCGGCGATCAAGCGCGTCTCGATCCCGCCGGTGCCCGTGCCCTATTCGGTGCCGCTGGAAGATTACGTCACACCGATGGCGCAACGCATCGTCGAGATCGCTCGGGCGTTAGTAAAATGAGAGTAAAATTATTCACACGAAGAGCACGAAGTTCGGAAATTAATTATCCGAAACCGTCGAGTCCTTCGTGCCTTCATGGTGAGATAAAAGGATCGCAGGCGGCACATGAAGCTAAAAAGGCAATTATTGTTGCTCATCACCATTATACTGACGGCATCCAGCGCTCTCGCCGCGGCTCCGGCGCCAGCGTTGCAAAAGAGTAAACAAGATGCGGAAGCCAAAGGGTATACGTTCCTGTCCAGTCACGACGAGATCGTCCGACTCGCGAAGCAGGAAGCGCGAATTGACGGCATCGTTTCGCTCGATCCGGAAACCTTTGGGCCGCTGACCAAGGCGTTCAAGAGAAAATATCCGTTTCTCGAGCTGAAGCTCGGGGAAGTGACCGGAACCGAGGCAACCCAGCGCTTTCTTTTGGAAGTGCAAAGCGGCACGGCGCAGGCCGATTTCACTTATATCAGCGAAGATTTTTATAAGGGATTTATTACCCGCGGCAAGAGGTTCGACATTCTCGGCATGGCAGAAAACAATGTCTTGTCGATTCCAACCAAGATGATCGATCCGCTGTCGCGCAAGGCGATCTCAGCGGCGACGATCTTTGCAGCCGTCGCTTTCAACAAATGCCTCCTCGAACCGGCCAAGGTTCCTGAGCGCTGGGAAGATTTCTTGAAGCCCGAGCTCAAGGGCAAGAAGTTTTTCGTCGACATCCGGCCTTTTCATTATCAATCTTTCGCCGCCGGCGCCGGCGAGGAGTGGATGCTCGACTACGCGCAAAAAATCGCCGCGCAGGACCCGGTGTGGATCAGAGGCGCCAGCCGGGTGCTCACCCAGATCGCCGCCGGCGAATATTTGTTGCACTCGGGGATCAATTATCACAGCACGATCAGGGCCAAGGAGAAGGACAAGTCCGGCTGCTTGGATTTGAAAATCATCGAACCGGTTCCGGTGCGGCTCTCGGAACCGCAGATGGTCGTCGACACGGCGAAGCATCCCAACGCCGCGCTCCTCTGGTTGGAATTTCTTGCGAGCGCGGAAGCACAAGCGATCATCGACAAGTACGAGCCGTTAAAGTCATCGATCTACGCATCCGGCTCGGTGGTGGAGAAAATCATTCGCGGCAAAAAGATCTGGCTCAAGGACTGGAAGCACTATGAGAAAGGGCCGGATTGGATGGGCATGGCGGTAAAAGCATTTGGCTTTCCTAAAGCGGGATCGTAATCGCGCGTGTCTCGCCTTCAGGAATAATTCAGGATCGGAGTCTTTTCATGGAAACGCATCACTTATCAGGAAAGTATGCCATTGCCGGTTTGGGAATGGTGGTCGGCGTGCCGGAAAAAGAGTTGGAGAAACGCAAAGCGGAAGTGCCGGGTCATCCCATGCTCGAACACGCGATTCCCTCGCCCGTGCTCGAGCTCTCGGCGAAAGATCTCGAAGCTGAAGCGGCGCGGCGCGCCATCGAAGACGCGGGCTTGATCAACAAGGACATCGACGGCGCGGTCCATGTCCACGGCGGTCCGAGAAGCGGCCGCGGCGTCATCGAGCATATGGATGCGTTTCCGCGCATGCTGGGTCTGCCGGTTAACTTTTATTATCACTGCGGCCGCGGCGGCGGTTGGGGTACCATCGGCATCATCACCGCTTTGTCGTTTCTAGAATTGGGGCTGGCGAAATATGTAGTCATCGCCGGATCGCGCGAAGATTGGACGCGCAGCCATTCCCGAGAAGTTCGTAGCCAAGGGGTTCGCGGCCAGTTAAATCTGGCGACGGTGGCCGGCATGTGGGGACCGACTTTTGGCCGAACTGCAGCGGCCCACGACCACAGCATGTTTGCCGCGCGCCACAAATATGAATACGGCACGACCGAAGAACAGTTTGGCGCGGCAGCGCTTCAAGTGCGTGGTTGGGCTTGTAAGAATCCGCTGGCGCGCATGTACGGCCGCCCCGCGACGATGGAAGATTATCTGGCCTCACCGAAATACATCGAACCCTACCACTTGATGGATATGGCCGTGACCACTGATGGCGCCGTCGCTTTCGTGTTGACCTCGATGGAGCGGGCGCGCGATTGCGCCAAGCCGCCGGTCGCCGTGCTCGGCATCGGCTATGGCGACGCGCAGGGCGGTCAGTGGTGGGAAGGCGCGCCGCACTACACGCGGCTGCCGGTGGCGAAGGCCAAGGAAGCTGCCTTCGGTCAAGCCGGCATCACAGTCAAAGACATCGACGTCGCGCAGTTCTATGATTGCTTTACCGCTGAGCTGATTTTTCAGCTCGAAGATTACGGCTGGTGCGCCAAAGGCGAAGGCGGCGCCTACGTTGAGGCCGGCCATATCGGCCCCGGCGGCGATACACCGGCGAATACCAGCGGCGGGCTGCTATCGGCTTATCATCTAGCCGACATGACCGGGCTCTCCGAAGCGGTTTTCCAATTGCGCGGTGAAGCCGCTGAGCGGCAGATAGACAACGCGCGCGTTTCATTAATCACCGGACACGGCGGCGAAGTATTCGCGCCCGGCATGTGTTCGATCCACACCAGCTTGGTTTTAGGGAGGCCGTGATGGCTTGGAATAAACCGGTTCCAGTGGTTGAAAAAGCCATGAAGCCCTTCTGGGCCGGGCTCAAAAGCCACCGTTTTTTGTTGATGAAATGCGACGAATGCGCCGCGTGGTATTGGCCGGCAACTTACTGCCGCAACCATCGCAACAAACCGTTCTTCGGCAGCCTGTCGTGGACCGACGCCAGCGGGAGCGGCAAGATTATTTCATTCAACATCACGCGGGTGGCCATGCGGCCTGCGTTCAAGGACGACACGCCCTATGTCTACGCGCTGATTCAATTGAACGAAGGACCGATCATCTCGAGCAACATAATTAATTGCCCAGCCGAGTCGGTCCATATCGACATGCCCGTCCGCGTCGTGTACCGCGACGTTGAGGACATCAACCTGACAATTCCTTATTTCGAGCCGGCATGATTCGCAATCCGCGCCTTTCAGCAAAATTGAGCGATCGCAGGCTATCCGCACGGGCGTCAAGAAAATCAATGGACGATAAGCGACAACCGAGACGGCGCGATGAGTGATGCTTGGAAATCCGACCTTCGACCTTTGTTCAACCCAAGATCGATCGCGCTGATCGGCGCTTCGGAATCTTCATCCAGAGCGCGGGCAGTTTTCAATAATTTGCGCGAGTTCGGCTATCGGGGAGAAATCTTTCCGGTCAATCCGACGCGCAGCGAGGTTTTTGGTCTTAAGTGTTATCCGAGTGTAATCGCCATTCCCGCGACCATTGACGCGTTCATCATGGCGATCCAGCGCGATCGCGTCATCCCAGCCCTAGAAGCATGCGTAGAAAAAGGCGTCCAGGCCGGCGTCATCGTATCCGCCGGATTTGCTGAAGCCTCAGCCGAAGGCAGGGTGCTGCAAGATCAGCTGACGAAAATCGCTGATGCAGCGAAGATTCGAATCTGCGGCCCAAACTGCTTTGGCATTGCGAATATTCACGATCGAGTCGCGCTGTTGCTCGGCACCGACGTGCGCCACGTCCAGCCGGGCAAGATCGGCCTGCTCTTTCAGAGCGGCGGACTATTGAATCTGATGTTGCTCGCGGCCTGGGACCGAGGTTGGGGCGTGAGCCATGCGATTTCCTGCGGCAACGAAGCTGTCGTCCACGTCGCTCACTACACCGAATATTTGGTAAGAGACGACCGCACTCAAGTGGTAGGAATTCTCGCCGAAGGGATCAGAGACCCAGAAAGGTTTCTCACTATCGCCAAGTTGGCCGCTGAACTTGAGAAGCCGTTGATCGTTCTAAAGATCGGCAAATCGGCAAAGGGCGTGACGGCAGCTCAAGCGCACACGGGAACTCTCGTTGGCTCGGACGCGGCATTCCATGCCGTATGCACTCAGTACGGTGTGGTACGAGTGCACGACCTCGATGATTTTATCGAGACCGTCGAGCTGTTCTCGAAACGAAAGAAATTGCGCGGCGATCGGCTTGGCTTCATCGCGCCATCAGGCGCGGAGTGTGGGCTAATAGCAGATATCGCAACCGATGAGGGGATTGAATTGCCGGAGTTTTCACCAAAGACGGTGGACCGACTCAAGGAAGTGCAATCGCCGTTTCTCTCGATCCGCAATCCGATGAATGCGCCGGAGCAGTACACGCGCAAAGGCGAAATCTTTAACGCATGCGTCGAAGCGCTGATCGAGGATGAAAACATCGACATCCTCGGCCTCAGACTGCCGCTGCCAAGACTGCGGGAAGACAAAGATGTCGTGAACCGATTCGCCGACATCGTGAAGGCTGGAGAACAAACTGACAAACTCTTGATCGTCTTTTCGCGCGCGTCGGTTAGTTTGCCGGAGTATTGGCGTCAGCTGTTGCGCGAGCATCAGATTCCCTTTCTCTTGGAATACCGCAAAGGATTCAGGGCGCTAAAATCTTTATTGAACTACCACCACTTTCTTCAAAAGCGCGGAACGGCTACGCAGTCGCGTACTCGGGTCGAAGCAGACTTAAGCAAAGTAAAAAACCTGCTCGATTGCGCCGGTCGAATACTGACCGAGCGGCAGAGCAAACAAATCCTCTCCGAATATGGAATTCCCGTCGCGGTGGAATCCCTCGCGACGAATGTCGACGAAGCGGTCGCCATCGCAAACCAGATCGGTTATCCGGTCGTGCTGAAAATCGAGTCGCCCGAGATCACGCACAAGACCGACGCTGGCGCGGTTGAAATCGGCATAACCGGCGACGCGGAAGTGTGCGCCGGCTTTAACCGAATCATCAGTAACGCCAAGTCCTATAATCCCACCGCGCGGATCAACGGCGTGTTGGTCCAGGAAATGGTTCGCGGCGGCCGAGAGATGATCATCGGCATGACCCAAGATCCGCAGTGGGGACCGACAATCGTCGTCGGACTCGGCGGCCTATTCGTCGAGGTGTTGAAAGACATCGCCATACGGCGTGCGCCGCTGAATAGGTCAGACGTCGAAGCGATGCTGCACGAACTGAAGGGTGGAAGAATTCTTCATAGCTTCAGAGGTCAAGCAGCCGCGGATATCGATGCATTTATCGAGATCGTTTTGCGCTTTTCTCAACTCTGTGTCGATCTCAAAGACGAGGTTGAAGAGATCGACATCAATCCACTACTGGTTTTCGACATCGGCAAAGGCGCCAAGGTAGTTGACTGTTTGATCACGCGCCGAGCTACAATCGAACTAATTCGCGCCTAGAGTGCGAAATGATCGAGCCGCAGATGAACAACGGACATGGATCCGCCGAGCTAGCGATTCAAATATTTTTTCATCAGCCCGTTGATATAACCTTGGATCGACGGTGACACGACCAAGAGTTGGCGCAGCAGAGGATCGACTTCGGCGGCCAAAAGCATTTGCGCGTCTTCGCCGCTGACTTTTTTCAGTTCCGTCTTAAACTCTGGGTCCTCTTTCATGCGCGCAAAGCCGTCGCGCAGTTGGCGCAATAAATTCGCCGGCGTCTTTGGCGCGGCATGAAGCGGCCGCCCAACGCTATCGGTGCCGGCAAATATCGTGTACGCCTGCCACGGCGCGCCGCTCGGCCGTTGCTCCTTGGCCAAGTCTTCAAACACCGGAACGTCGGGGAACTCGCTGCGTCTTTGGAAAGAGCCGTTGGCGGTCAACATGCCCTGCTGGACAAACGGAGTGTAGCCCTGCGCGACGAATTTCAGGAGTGTCGGCAGAGTCGCCGTAGGATAGATGTCGGTTTCGTTTCGTTCAAAGGCGAGCTGAATCTCGCCGCCACCGGGATAGCCTTGCACCCAACGAACGTTCCATTTGAGAAACTCCGCGCCCCAAAGAAAGATCGCGTTCCAGCTTTCATCGCCGGAACGAACGCCGACTTTGAGCGGTTCGCCAGCGCCGGTCAGGCGCTCGAGACTTTTTTTCCGGATCAGCGCCACCGAAGTGCCGCGCCGCACACTGCCGACCACCGGCCAGCGGGTTAGATCATGCTTGGCTTCTTTAACGCCCATGGCTTGCTGATTGATACTCGTCGTACTGGTGTAGTGCAGGGTCAAGCCGTCGGGTTTGGCGAACAGCTCAAACCAATTGCTCGCCACCGTGCCGCCGGCGCCAGGCATATTTTGCACCAGCATCGTCGGGTGACCCAGAATGTGAAGGCCGAAGAAGCGCGCCATCATGCGCGCCTCGGCATCCACTCCACCGCCGCCGGGAAAGCCGGCGATGATGCGAATGGTCTTGCCCTTGAAATAGTTTTCTTGCCCGGAGACCAGGCTTTGCTTTGCCCAGAAACAAATCCAGACCACAGAAACCATCAAACAGCCGGTTTTGATCCGCATCGATGAATCCTCCGTAGCATGAGTGAGCAGACCTCGTGTCAAACTCGGGCTGCTAACGAATCACGGTGCTCGCGCTCAGGGGTTTGGCAGCCTGGTGAAAACGCTGAAACCAAATATCTTCGTCGATGGCGCCGGCATAGGCTGATTTGAGAATTTCAACCGTCGCCGGCTCGATCTCACCGCGGACGATCGCTTCGACGCGCTCGTCGGTGAGCGGCTGACCGAATTGAAAGTTGCGACCTTTCAATCGGATCGTGGAAAACTCGCGAACGATTTCCAAAGCGATACGAGCGTCTTCTTCGGTCTTGACCCATTGATAGAGCGGATGGCGCGCTTCGAGGGCGTCGCCATGAGACATCTCATCGTGCAAGATGATTTTCCCCGTCTCGGATAACAGCTGCTCGTAGACAGCGCCCTTCAGGCCAACCACGCCATAGGCGACGGAGCCCGCGCCACCGCTGTTAAAAGATCCTGCGGCGCCGTGCAGCGGCGACAGCTTCTCCCAAGCGCGGCGCCGCTTCTGCTCTTCGCGTTGCCACACGGACCAATCCGCGTTGCCCCGTTCCGCGTCCAAGTCCTTCCAATCCACATGCGCGCCGCCGAGGCCTTCAAGAACATAGGCGAGCATCGCGTAGTGGCGCGTTTCGTAGTAGTGCTCACGCAGTTCGGCGACAATCGCCTCGCGCGTCATCCCACGATCGACCTTGTCGACCTGCTCGCTCAGTTCGCCCTGGGAAATCTCGCGCAGATTACGCAGCTCACGCGACACCTGGCTCTTGAGCCAAAATAAGTGCTGAGCCAGCGGTCTCGGCTGAGAGAAAAATGTCCGCGCCACCTCGGCCTCACCGGCGCGGAACCTAGCGGCGACGTCTTCGATTTCGGCCATACAATTTACACTCATTGCTACCGTCTCCTCCTATCGAAAGAATTCTCTCGTGCCACGTTCAGAAGCGCATTTCTTCCTTTGCGTGCGCCCTTTGCAGTTGATTTCTTATTTAACCCAACCGCGAAAACAATCTCTGCGCATTCGCTGCTAAAATTTTTTTCTTGGCGCTCGCCGACAGTCCGGGCCGTTCGATGGCGCTGCGCGCGGCGTGTGGCCAGGTTGTCCCGGGATGAGGATAGTCGGTGGCGAAAAGCCAAATGTCCTCGCCCAACTCTTGAATACAATGTTCGACGTAGCGCTCGTCCGCGTCGATGGAATGAAATAGCCGCCCTTCGGCCAACACTTCAGACGGCTTGCGCTTGAGCTGTGGCGCCAGATTAGGTTTTGAAGCGTAGCTGTCGTCAAGTCGTTCGATCAGCCAAGGCATCCAGCCCGCGCCGGTTTCAAATAGGCCCACGCGAAGCCGCGGAAAGAGCTCGAACACGCCGCCGCCGATGAGCGCGCCAATCGCCGTCATTCCGCCCCAGGGTTGATAGACCGCGCGAATGATGAAACCGGCGTGATCGAGTGCGACCGCGCCCGGCCCATGCGGCGCGCGCAGCACGCCGCCGTGCACTAAGATCGGAAGATCTAGATTCTGCGCGCATTGGAACAAAGGCTGCAGATCGGGATTGTCCAGTAACTTTCCATCCGCGCACACCGGCGGGATAAGAATACCGGCGAGATTTGCATCGTGCTCGGCCCAATAAGTGATCTCGTCTACGCTCGCGCCAATGTCACGCATGGTTGCGATCGCACTCCAGCGCAAACGTCCTTTCGCACCGGCGCAATAGTTTTGCATGTAACGATGATAAGCGTGGTGCAGCGCACTCTCGAAGCCAACGTCCCGGAGAATGCAATAACTCGCCGCGTGACTGGGAAAGATCACGCTGGTATCGATGCCGGCTTCGTCCATATCTTTTAGCCGAATCGCAGGATCCCAATTTACCGCCTGCGGAATTCGGTTGCCGCGATGAACGCGCGCGACGGTGGGCCGCTCGGCGCCGAAAGTATCGTAGACTCCCAGCGGGCGATATTCGTCAGAAGGCTCGATGATCGCTTGCGGGTGCATGAACAGGTCGGTCGGCAGCCCGGCGTCGCGCCGCTTGGCGACGGCGCTGGATAATTGTTCGAACGCGGCGCGATATTCAGGATCGATATGTTCTCGATAAGTCCGATCGACATCGACGTACTCGCGAATATGCGAGTCGGCATCGATGACGGTTAAACCGT
>Ga0190270_10001473_pt1 | contig 10956 bp, 9 predicted proteins | sample Popmic320T_FD_133748 | JGI IMG/M metagenome (GOLD analysis project Ga0190270, IMG submission 133748) | Populus adjacent soil microbial communities from riparian zone of Weber River, Utah, USA - 320 T | ecosystem: Environmental > Terrestrial > Soil > Riparian zone | place: USA: Utah | collected... | reverse complement strand
TTCGCGGGGACGACAACCGAGTGTGTTGCGACATCAGAGCACACACCCTCTCCTTCTCGCGGCGATGATCGTCCGAGGTTTGCCTGTTTCCGGCCCCCGGAAAAAGTCCGAGGGGGTGAAGCGCCGACCGGCGCTGGTGCGGATCGCCGCACCTCGGGCCCGCCTTGCGGTCGGGCCGGTCCCGTGCGGGACCGCCGGCTGATAACGCCAGCCGGCGCGCCACTCGGCGCTTCACCGCGGCGCTTCACCGCGGCGTTTTGGTGCGGGGCAGACGTCTAATGAGAACGCCCTCGGTGGATGGAGTTGAACCATGAATATGGTCCTATAGGAATATTGTCAAGACCCTTGAAATTACTACGGACTTTCCGTAGTTGTGCGATTGTGCAAACCGTCATTCGTACCAGGACGTTTCTTGCCGACGCTGAAAGGCAGGGCTTTCGGAAGTCGATCAGATGAAGTTCGTATCCGCCATTTCCCGTGAGCCGACGATGGGAGAATTGATGGTCGGCACTGGCGGCTGTCGCAAGGTGCGCTTTCCCGGCAAGGGCAAAGGCAAGAGCGGCGGTTATCGGACCGTGCACTATTTTGCCGGCGACGATGTACCGATCCTGTTGCTAGCCCTCATCGACAAAGGCTCACGAGATAATCTGAGCAAGGCCGAACGCAACGAACTCAGAAGCTCTCTTGCTGCTTACGCCGAAGAATATCGGAAGGGGACCAAGAGAAAGGTCAAGGAACCGGGACGGCGCAGGCGCAATTAAACTGGAATATGGAGAAGGGCATGAGCAAGCTCGGAAAGAAATTGATCGCAGCGGCCAAGGAGGGTGTGGCGATCGCGCGCGGCGAAGCCGATCCCAAAACCTTCAAGGTCAATGTTCCCGTATCGGTCGATGTCAAGGCGGTGCGAACTCGCCTGCGTCTGACGCAAGAGGAATTTGCCATCATGTACAATCTGACGATCGCGCGCGTGCGGGATTGGGAGCAAGGCCGCTCCGTTCCAGACAGTGCGGCACGCGCGTATCTCACGGTGATCGAGAAGGAGCCGGAGGCGGTGAAGCGCGCGTTGGGGTAACCACCTAGATGCAAGCGTAGCCGTATGGAGCAAGGCGCAATCCGGGTTGAAGTACGTTGTGCGCGTTAGACCTCAGGCCCTGACTTCCCCGCCTCACTATCAATCCCCCACAACAGCGGCACGCAGATCAGCGTCAGCACGCCCGAGATCATGAACGCCAGGTCGTAGCGCCCGGTCAGCGCGACGAACGCCGCGAAGCACATCGGCCCCAGCATGTTGCTCGCGTAGACCAGGATGACGGAGCCGGCCGCAGTCTCGCCGACCAGCCCGGGCGGCGAACGCCGCGCCACCTCGGCGATCTGGACGCCGTTCCAGCCGGACACCGCGACGCCGCCGGCGGCGGCGAGCAGCAACAGCGCCCACAACGGCCAGTCCGGCGTCGCCAGCCCGAAAGCGACGCTCGAGAGCGCGGACGCCACCGACGCCAGCGCCAGCGTCGTGGTGCTCGACACCGCGTGGTCGGCGATCCAGCCCACCAGCACGCGGCCGACGACGCTCGCCGCCTGCATCACCGCGAACACCAGGCCGGCTGCGCTGAGCGACAGGCCGAGCGCGACGACGACGTAGGTCGCCGCGAAGGTGACCCAGACCGCTTGCGGCCACGCCAGCAGGCAGCCGACCCACGACATGCGCCACAGCCCCGGCGCGTGCGACAGCGCGCGCAGCGGCACGATCACGTCGGTCCAGCGGAAGCTGACCAGCCGCGAGACCGCCATGGCGTCGCGCGGCGGATCGATCCGCGACCGCAGCGGCAGCGTCGCCGCGGTCATGGCGGCCAGCGCGGCGGCGGCGGCGATCAGTGCGATGCGCCAGCCCCAGGCCTCAACCAGCCACGGCATGGCGAGCCCGGCGACCACGCCACCCAGCGGAACGCCGGCCTGCTTGATCGAGAACACCACGTTGCGGTGGGCCGGCGGCGTGAAGCGCTGCAGCACCTCGCTGCCCGCGGGATTGGCGGCGCCGTTGCTCAGGCCGAGTGCGATGCTCGCGACCAGCGCCACCGCGATCGACGGCACGTTGAACAGCACCAGGCTCGCGGCGCCGAGCAGCAGGCTGATCTGCAGCGCCCCCACCCCGCCCAGGCGGCGTACCAGGCCGATGCCGGCGGTGAGCACGAACAGCGAGCCGATGACGCTCGCCGCCGACAGGTAGCCGATCCAGGTCTCGTCCCAGAAGAACTCCGCCATGAACGCCGGAGAAATGACGGGCAGCAGCCGGCTCAGCGTGGCCGTGACGGTTTGCAGGACGACGATGACGCCGATCGCGATGAGCCAGGTCGGCATGGGTTCAGCTTATTGCTCCAAGTGGCTCCGCCGGCGCCGCTTCACCTCCCCCGCTTGCGGGGGAGGGAGCGCGCTGTCGATGCCGCGCCGTATCTTTGCACGTCAATGAACATCACACGTTGAAATACGTGCCGCCGCTGACGTTGATGATCTGCCCGGTGATGTAGCGCCCGCCGGGGCCGAGCAGCAGCCGCGCCAGCGGCGCGATGTCGTTCGGCCAGCCGGCGCGGCCGAGCAGCGGCTTGTACACCGGATGCTCCGGAATCTCATGGGGCTTGCCGGGCCGTGCCAACATCGACGGCACGATGGTGTTGACGGTGATCTTGCGGGGCGCAAGCTCCATCGCCAGCGCGCGGGTGAAGCCGGCGATGCCGGCCTTGGCGGTGACGACGTGGGCGCGGTCGGGCGCGCCCATCGCGCCGGTCAGGCCGCCGATGTTGATGATGGAGCCGGCGTCGCTCTGCTTGATCGGCTCGAGGCACGCCTTCACGCAATGGAACGCGCCGTCGAGGATGACGCCGTTGATGAAGCGCCAGTCCTCGAAGGTCATCTCCTCGATGGTCTTCTCCTGGCGCAGCGCGGCGTTGTTGATCAGGTAGTCGATGCGCCCAAAGGTCTTGAGCGCGGACTGCGCCATGGCGTTGATCGCCGCTGCGTCGACCACATCGGCGACCGCGACCAGACCGCGCGCGCCCTTCGCCTCGACGGCCTTCACCACCTCCTCGGCCTCGGCGCGATTGCTACGCACGTTGACGACCACGTTGCAGCCGGCGGAGGCGAGCTCGACCGCCATCTCGCGGCCGATGCTGCGGCCCGCGCCGGTGATGATTGCGACGCGGCCGGCAAGTTCTTTGTCGAAGGGCATTCTGTTTCCTCACTCCCGCTGTCATGCCCGCGAAAGCGGGCATCCAGTAATCACGGTTCTAAGATCGGACGATAACCTGCCCTATTTCGAAAGCGGTGTGTACTGGATCGCCCGCTTTCGCGGGCGATGACACTAGTGCGCGCGCTACGCCGCCGCGGCCGCGGGGCGGGGCTCCGGCTCCTGCCGATTGTAGCCGATGAACAGCGCCATGATCGCGGCGATCAGGCACATGAGGCCAGAGATCATGAAGGCGTGCATGTAGGTGTCGAAATTGACCCGCAGCACGCCGCCGAAGAACGCCGCGCTGGCGCCGCCGAGCTGGTGGCAGCAGGTGATCCAGCCGTACATCACCGCGGTCTTCTCGCGGCCGAAGCTCTGGCCGATCAGCTTCACGGTCGGCGGGATGGTGGCGATCCAGTCGAGCCCATAGAACACCGCAAACAGCGACAGCGTGTAGAAGGTGTCGAACGAGAACGGCAGGAAGAGAAGCGACAGCCCGCGCAGCGCGTAATAGACGCAGAGCAGGACGCGGCAGTCGACGCGGTCGGAGAGATAGCCGGAGCCAGTGGCGCCGATGAAGTTGAAGATCGCCATCGAGGCGAGCAGGCTCGCCGCCATGATCTCCGGGATGCCGTTGTCGATGCACGCCGGGATGAGGTGGGTGCCGATCAGCCCGTTGGTCGACGCGCCGCAGACAAAGAACGTGCCGGCGAGCAGATAGAAGTCGCGGTGGCGCAGCCCGAAGCCCAGCGCGCGGAACGCGTTGCGGATCGGGTTGCCGGTGGTGCGCTCCGGCGGCTTCGCCTCGGCGGTCTCGCCATAGGCGCGCAGGCCGATGTCCTCAGGGCGGTTGCGCATCAGCAGCGCCACCAGCGGGATCAGCAACAGAATGGCGGTGGCCAGCACGCCAACCATGGTGCGCCAGCCGTAGGTCGCCGCGATGATCGCAAGCGGCGGCAGGAACAGAAGCTGTCCGGCGGCCGTGGCGGAGGTGAGCATGCCCATCACCAGGCCGCGCCGCGCCACGAACCAGCGCGTCGCGACGATCGCGGCCAGCACGTTGGCGACGAAGCCGATGCCGGAGCCGACAAATACGCCCCACAGCACAATGAGCTGCCAGGATTGCGTCATCAGCGGCAGCAGCGCCACGCCGGTGCCGATGACGCACAGCGCGCCGACCATGGTGCCGCGCACGCCGAAGCGGTCCATCGTCGCGGCGGAGAACGGCGCCATCAGCCCGTACAGCCCGATGCAGACGCCGACCGCGAGCGAGATGGTGGCGCGGCTCCAGCCGAACTCGGTCTCGAACGGCACGACGAACACGCCGGGCACGGCGCGCATCCCGGCGCCGATCAGCAACACCATGAAGGTGACGCCGGCGACGACGAAGCCGTAATGGAATTTGGGGAGGGTCAAAGGAAGTTCTCTCCACTGTCGTCCCCGCGAAAGCGGGGACCCATTCACCCACGAATTCGCTGCACGATGGGTCCCGCTTTCGCGGGGACGATAGCATCTACTTCCTTACCCTCTGAGCGCGGACAGGTCGATCCGTCCTTTGAACATGCCTGCCGCGATATCCAAGGCAGCCTTCGCGCGAGCCGAATCGATGCCGCCGTGCCGGGCGTTGAGCATGAACTTGTCCTCGATATCCGCCCGCGTCAGCGGCTCGTGCGCCCCCCCCCGCATGTGCGGCTGGCGCTCCTCGACGACGCGACCGTCGCGCAGCGTGACGCGGATGTGGCCGGTGAAGTTGTTCGGATAGGGATTGTCCTGATCGATCCGGTAGCGGACCTTGCCGGCCAGCGCGAGCAGCGCCCTGTCCTTGACCGCCGCGTCGGTGAAGTCGGCCAAGCCGACATTGCCGCGGATGAAGCCGGTCGCGATGCAATAAGGCTGCGAGAACTTGGCCGAATAGCCGTTCTTGGGCGTCTGCTTGGCGGCGAGCGGCTCCCACAGGCGGTGCACGGTCCCCTCGCCCACGTCGCAGACCATCTCGGCCACGTCCGCCGCCTTGATGCGCGTGCCGAGCCGCCGCGCGCAATCAATATAAGGGTGAGTCATGGTCCCGCACGGATACGGCTTGAAGGCCAGCGTCTGCGTCACCCAGCGCTCCCCGAAATCGCCGATCAGTGCGCCGTAGTCGCCATCGAGCGTGTTGGCGAAGCCGTGGAACAGCCCGTGGGTGCCCTCGAAAACGGTGCGCGGCCCCAAGAAGCCGGCGCGCGCCAACAGCACGGCGCGCAAGCCGGATTGCGCGGCCCAGCCGGCGTGCATGCGCTTGGTCCAGGTGCCCTCGGCAAGATATTCGATGATGCCCGACGCCATCGAGCCGACGATGCCGAGCGCGTCGACCGTTTGTTTCTTGTTCAGGCCGAGCGCCGTGGCGACGCCGGCCGCCGCGCCGGCCGCGCCATAGACCGCGGTCGGATGGAAGCCCGCCTTGTGCGCCTTGGTCGGCGCCACGGTCGAGAGCCGGCACATGGTCTCGATGCCGACCGCGATGCCTTTGAGAGCAGCCGCACCGTCGATGGCGTAGCGCTGGCACGCCGCCAGCACCGCCGGCACCAGCACCGCGCCGGCATGGACCGGCCCGCCCTCGAAGGTGTCGTCGAAATCCTCGCCGTGTGCCGCGGTGCCGTTGACGAACGCGGCGCCCGCCGCGGAGAGCGTGCGCTTATGCCCGATCGCGGTGCAGGGGCCGTCATCGTCCCAGCCGTTCAGCGCGGCCTGCACGTAGTCCTCGTTGCGCGCAGCGAGGCAGAGCCCAACGACATCGATCAGGGTTTCCACGCATTTGGCGCGGACGGCGTCGGGCAGTTGCCCGACCGCGGCAATGCGGTCGGCAAGGTGTTCGGCGACGGCGATGTCAGGGAGCTTGGAGTCCATGGCCTCGCTGCCACCTCACCCTCGGCTGTCATCGTCCGCGAAAGCGGACGATCCAATACACGCCGGGAGTACTGGATGCCCCGCTTTCGCGGGGCATGACAAGGGGTGTTTGCGGTGACGGCTCAAATGACGATCACGTATTCCGCAGCCTGGTTCCCGCTCCGAATCCCGGGATGCGGTTGACCGCAACCACCACGATGAAGGTGAGGATCAGCATCGAGATGCCCAGCACTGAGATCGCGCCGAGATCGCCGGATTCCTTGAGATCGAAGATCAACACTGACACGACCTTCGTCTCCGATGTGAACAGCATCACCGCGGCGGACAGCTCGCGGATGGTGGAGACGAAGATGAAGCACCAGGTCGCCAGCACGCTGGTGCGCAGCAGCGGCGCGGTGACGTCGCGCAACGCGCGCAGCCGCGTCGCGCCGAGCATGCGGCTGGCCTCCTCGAGCTCGGGATGCACCGAGCGGAACGCCGACTGCAATTGCTGATAGGCGGCGGGCAGCTCGATGGTGATGTAGGCGATCAGCAGGATCCACAGCGTGCCATAGAGCACCAGCGGCGGCCGCGTGTAGCTGAGGAACAGGCCGACGCCCAGCACGATGCCGGGAATCGCGATCGGTGCGGTGGCAAGGAACGCGAGCACCTTGTAGCCACGCACCGCCTGGCGCGCGGTGAGATAGCTGATGACGAGCGCAAGCACGGTGCCGATGGTCGCCGACATGGCGCCGAGGATGAAGGTGTTCTTCAGCGCGACCTTGGTCGAGGACAGCTCGAAGAACGTGAAATAGATGTTATGCATCGTCGCGTTCCACGGCGTCACCAGTGTGGTCGCGATCGGCGAGAAGGCGGCGTTGAACAGCGCGAAGTAGGGGAGGAACACCGGCAGCATCAGCACGATGATCACGAAGGCGCCGGCCGGCACGAGCCACCAGCCGAGCTTGATCAGGCGCGGCTCGGCGCCCTTGCCGCCGACCACGGTGTAGCCTTTGCGCCCGAGGATCATGGCTTGGCCGCGCAGCAGAATCACGGTGAGCACCAGCAGTGGCAGCGACGCCGCGGCGGCGAGCTCGGGCTTGGGCGGATACTGGAACAGGCTCCAGATCTTGGTGGTCATGGTGTGGAAGCCGGCGGGCAGTGCGAGGATCGCGGGCGAGCCGAACAGGATCATCGCCTGCAGAAACGCGATCAGCGCGCCGGCCAGAAGGGCAGGCAGCGCCAAAGGTATCGTGATGCGGCGCGCAGTGTCCCAGGCGCCTGCGCCGAGCATGGCGGAGGCATCCTCGAGGTCGCTGGGGATGCGGTCGAGCGCGTTGGCGATCAGCACGAACACGTAAGGGAACGTGTAGCAGGCGATCACGAAGATCAGCCCCGGCAGGGTGTAGATGTTGAACAGGTACTCGTCCTGCGGCGCGCCGGTGATGACCCGGTAGAGCTTGTTGAGAAGCCCGCTGTTCGGCGCGGCGAGGATTTCCCAGGCCACCGCGCCGAGGAACGGCGGCGTCACGAACGATGCCGTCACCAGCGCACGGATGGTGCGCGTCATCGGCATGTCGGTGCGCGCCACCAGCCAGCCCATCGGCGCCGCGATGACGCAGCACGCGAGGCTGGACGAGATCGCGATGATGAAAGTGGTCATCAGCGGATCGACAAACTCAGGCTCGCTGAACAGCGTGCGGAACTGATCGAGCGAGAACGAGCGCGCCTGCGTCGCCGCGTCGACCGTGGTGAGGCTGTAGTAGAGCAGCCATGAGATCGGCAGCACGATCAGGACGCACAGCAGCGCCATGAACGCGAACATCACCGGCCAGGTGAAGTCGAACGTGATGCGGCGGCGGTCGGCCAGCTCAGCGGGGAGTGCGATGGTCACTTGTAGTTCCTCTTTCAGCGCGGCTTCCACGCTACACTCGGTGTCATGCCCCGCGAAAGCGGGGTATCCAGCACTTCCGGTGGTTACTGGATCGCCCGCTTACGCGGACGATGACAGCCCCGTGGGCGTCGGCGTCCTCACACCTTGAATATCGAGGTATAGCGCTTCTTGATCTCCTCGGCGGTCTTCTCCACCGCAACGGCGTCTTCCTTCATCAACTTGACGTCCTTGAGCGGCCGCACGCCGGGCTTTTCCACCGTCTGGTTGTGCGGTGAATACTGCCGCGCCCAGTCGACCAGGAACTGCTGCGCCTCGCGCGAGTGCATCCAGTTCTGGAACAGCTTCGCGGCGTTCGGATTGGGCGCGTTTTTCATGATCGCGCTGGGGCTAGTCGCCACCGGCGTGCCTTCGGTGGGATAGACGATCTCGACCGGATCGCCTGCTTCCTTGAAGCGGATGATGAAGTAGCCGGCGCCATCGACCATCACGGCGCGTTCGCCGAGCTGGATCTTCTTCGGCGTGTCGGTCGCCGACTGTAGCTGCATGACGCGCTGCTTGGCCAGCTTCTCGAAATAGTCCCAGCCGAGCACCTGCACGGTCTGATAGGTCGAGTTCATGATGGTGCCGCTGTAGGACGGATGTGCCTTGACCATCTTGCCGGCCCACTTCGGGTCGAGCAGATCGGCGAAGCTCTTGGGCGCATCCTCCTTCTTCACCAGGTTGGTGTTGTAGGCGATCGGCGAGACCAGCACGCGGGTGGTGACGTGCAGCCCGTTCGGATCGTAGTAGAGCTTGTCGTAGTGCTTGGCGACTTCCTCCGGCAGATAGGGCGCGAGCCAGCCGTTGCGAATCCAGAAGATGCAATGCGCGGCGTCGGAGGTGTTGACGACGTCGCAAGCGTTGATGTTGGCGGATTGCTCCTGGCCGATGCGCTGGAAAATGCGCTCGGCGCCGGAGCGCTCGACGCGCGCCGGGATGCCGTACTTAGCCTCAAACGCTTTGCCGAGCCGTTGCGCAAATTCCAGGTCCATCGCCGTATAGAAGGCAACCTTGCCCTCCTTCTTGGCCGCCTCGATCAGCGCCGGCGTGATCGCCTGGGGAGCCGGCGCCTGGGCGCGGATCGGCTCGGCGAACATGGTCGCCGCCGCAAGCGCGGTACCGCCCTTGAGGAGACTGCGTCGGTTGAAGTGGGTCGTGCGCATGGCGTGTCCTCACACTTTGAATATTTTGCTGTAGCGTGACTTGATCTCGTCGCTTTGCTTCTCCACCGCGACGGCGTCTTCCTTGAGAGTCTTGATGTCCTTGAGCGGCTTGCGGCCGGGCTTTTCCTTGGCCTGCGGGTGCAGCGAGCGCAGCGCCGCCACGTCGATGATGAGCTGCTGGCACTCCGCGGTGAACGACCAGTTCTGGAACAGCCGCGCCGCATTCGGGTTCGGCGCATTCTTGAATACGCCATTCGGCCCGACGATCTGCGGCGTGCCCTCCACCGCATAGACCGGCTCGACCGGCTGGCCCTGCTCCTTGAGCAGCAACAGATTGTATTCGTTGCCGTCGGCCTGCACGGCGCGCTCGCCGAGCGAAATCTTCTTCGGCGTGTCGGAGGCGGATTGCACCTGCATGACGCTCTGCTGCGCGAGCTTTTCGAAATATGGCCAGCCGATGTCACGGACCAGTTGCTGGGTCGCGGTCATGATGGTGCCGCTGTAGCCCGGATGCGCCTTGACCAGCTTGCCCTTCCATTTCGCCTCGAGCAGGTCCGCGTGGCCCTTTGGCGCCTCCTCCGGCTTCACCATGTTGGTGTTGAAGCCGATCACGCTCAGCATCAGGCGGAACGCGGCGAACTGGCCGTCGGCGTCCTTGTGCTCGGCGGCGTAGAATTGGGCGACATCCTGCGGGACGTAGGGCGCGAGCCAGCCGTTGCGTTTCCAGACGATGAAATGCGCGGCGTCCGACGAGTTGACCACGTCGACCGCGTGGATACGGCTCGAATTCTCCTGGCCGATGCGCTGGAAGATGCGCTCGGCGCCTGAGCGCTCGACCCGCACGCTGATGCCGGGGAAGCGCGCCTCGAACATCTTGGAGATGCGCTCGGCCATCGCAAGATCGACCGAGGTGTAATAGACGACCTTGCCTTCCTTCTTCGCCGCCGCGATCAGCTCCGGCGTGATGGCTTCGGCCGGCGGCGCGGAGGACAGGACGCGGGTGGGTGGCAGGCCGGCGAGCGCGAGGACGCCGGTGCCTTGCAGCAAGGTCCGTCGAGAGAGTTTTGTCATCGGCCGCTCCGCGAGTCACCTCCCGCGCGCGCGGGGGAGGTCGGCGCGAAGCGCCGGGAGAGGGAAGCACTGCCGATGTTATGCGCCCACCCTAACCCTCCCCCGCTTGCGGGGGAGGGAACGGAGAGAGCTCGCTTGGCGGTGCAAGGCATGCTGCGCATTGCTCCATCACACCTTGAACAACTGCGTGTAGCGCTTCTTGATGTTCTCGCTCTCCTTCTCGACCGCCGCCGCGTCGTCCTTCATCAGCTTGATCGACTTCATCGCCGTGCGGCCGGCCTTCTCCTTGGTCAGCGCATGGGCCGAGCGCAGCCCGCCGACGTCAATGCAGATCTGCTGGCATTCGGCGGAGAACATGTAGCTTTGCAGCAGACGCGCGGCGTTCGGATTCGGCGCGTTCTTGAAGACCGCGTTCGGCCCGATGATCAGCGGCGTGCCCTCGGTCGGATAGATCAGCTCGACCGGATCGCCCTTCTCCTTGAGCTGGAAGCAGACGTACTCGACCCCGTCGGCCATGATGGCGCGCTCGCCCAGCGCCAGCTTCTTCGGCGGGTCGGACGCCGACTGCACCTGCATGATCTTCTGCTGCGCCAGCTTCTCGAAGTACGGCCAGCCGATGTCGCGCGCCATCTGGTAGGTCGCGGTCAGGATGGTGCCGCTGTAGGACGGATGCGCCTTGACGATCTTGCCGCTCCATTTCGGAT
>Ga0190270_10001472_pt1 | contig 10968 bp, 9 predicted proteins | sample Popmic320T_FD_133748 | JGI IMG/M metagenome (GOLD analysis project Ga0190270, IMG submission 133748) | Populus adjacent soil microbial communities from riparian zone of Weber River, Utah, USA - 320 T | ecosystem: Environmental > Terrestrial > Soil > Riparian zone | place: USA: Utah | collected... | reverse complement strand
TCCCAGCAGTTCCTTGACCACCTCGACTGCGGCGAGCGTGCCGATCACGCCGGCGACCGCGCCGAGGATTCCGGCCTCGGCGCAAGGGGCAACCGTGCCTTCCGGCGGCGGCTCGGGGAACAGGCAGCGATAAGACGGGCGCGGATTACCGTCCCCGTCCGTCTCGAAGGCGCGGATGGTGGTGAGATGGCCGTCGAACGGACCGACCGCCGCAAATACCAGCGGCACTTTCGCGAAATAGCAGGCGTCGTTGACCAGATAGCGCGTGGCGAAATTGTCGGAGCCGTCGGCGACGATGTCGTAGCCGCCGATGATGGCAAGCGCATTCTCCGGCACGAGGCGCGTCGAGAACAGCTCGGTCTCGACATGCGGGTTGAGGCGCTCGATCGTCGCGGCGGCGCTCTTGGTCTTGGCACGTCCCACGCTCGACGTATCATGCACGATCTGACGCTGGAGATTGTCGAGGCTGACGCGGTCGCTATCGATGATGCCGATCCGGCCAACGCCCGAAGCGGCGAGGTAGAGCATGAGCGGCGACCCGAGACCGCCGGCGCCAACCACCAGCACGCGGGCGGCTTTCAGCTTCTGCTGGCCCTCGCCGCCGATTTCCTTCAGCGCCAGTTGGCGCTTGTAGCGCTCGATCTCGTCCGGGGTGAGCATGATGGCCTGAACTTATGCCTTCCCCACCTTCACCGCCAGTTGTCCGGCCGAAACCTGGGAGCAATCTCCATCCCTCCCCTTGATGGGGAGGGCGGCGCGCTGTTTTAGCGCGCCGGGTGGGGTGAGACCCCCCCCACCCGACGCCACCAAAAGGTGTCGTCGGACCTCCCCACGAGGGGGAGGTATGAGAGAGCGGCCGCGCGTCGGAACTAGCCGGTGGAGCCGAAGCCGCCCTGCCCGCGCTCGGTGGCGCCCAGCTCCTCGACGGCGGCGATCTCGACCGAGACGACCGGCGCGATCACGAGCTGGGCGATGCGGTCGCCGCGCTGCACGACGAACGGCTCGCTCCCAAGATTGACCAGGATCACCATCAGCTCGCCGCGATAGTCGGCATCGATGGTGCCGGGACTGTTGAGCAGCGTCACGCCGTGCTTGAGGGCAAGGCCGGAGCGCGGGCGGACTTGCGCCTCGAAACCGTGCGGCAGCTCCAGCGCGAAACCTGTTGGAATGAGCGCGCGGGCGCCGGGCTTGAGCTCGACGGGCTCGACTCGGGGGACGCCGGCCACCACATCGAGGCCGGCGGCATGTTTCGACTGATAGGACGGAAGCGGCAGGCCCTCGCCATGCGGGAGCCGCTTCACGCGGACAGTGATGCTCATTCGGCGGCCGGCCGCATGGCGGACAACGCGTCCGCCCCGCGCGCAAGGAGACGCTGCGCGGTTTCCTCCTTGCTGAGGGGCGGCCAGTCCTCGACGCCGGCTGCCGTGACGAGGTGCACTTGGGTATCGTCGCCGCCCATGGCGCCGGTCCCCGGCCAGACATCGTTGGCGACGATCCAATCGGCGTTCTTGGCGCGGCGCTTGGCGGTGGCGTTCTCGATCAAATTCTCGGTCTCGGCGGCGAAGCCGATGACGAGGCGCGGCCGCTTCGGCCCAGGCTTGGCGACGGTCGCGAGAATGTCCGGGTTGAGCGCGAGCTTGAGCTCTGCCTCGACCTGGTTCTGCTTCTTGAGCTTATGCTGCGCCTCGTCGGCGGCGCGCCAATCGGCGACCGCCGCGGCGAAGATGGCGATGTCGGCGGGAAGGGCCGCGAGCGTGGCGGCAAGCATCTCATGCGCGGTCTCGACCTTGACCATTGTGACGCCTTGCGGGTCGGGCAAAGCCACAGGGCCGCTGATCAGCGTCACCTCGGCGCCCAACGCTGCGGCGGCGCGCGCCAAAGCATGGCCCTGCTTGCCGGAGGAGCGGTTGGCGATATAGCGGACAGGATCGATCGGCTCCTGGGTCGGCCCAGAGGTGATCAACACGCGCCGGCCGCGGAGCGATGCGCCGAGCGCACGCAGCGGCGGGACCGCGGAGCGTGAGGCTGCCGGCATCTCTCCGAGCAGGACTTCGACGGCGTCCAGGATCGCTTGCGGCTCGGCCATGCGGCCCGGCCCGAATTCGCCGCATGCCATCTCGCCCTCGTCAGGCCCGACAAAGACAATGCCGTCGGTCTTGAGCGCGGCAAGATTGCGCTGCGTGGCGGCGTGCTGCCACATGCGCACATTCATGGCCGGCGCGGCGAGCACGCGCTTGTCGGTGGCGAGGAGAACGGTGCTGGCGAGATCGTCCGCCAGGCCATGCGCCATCTTGGCGAGCAAATCGGCGGTCGCCGGCGCGACTACGATCAAATCGGCCTCGCGCGAGAGGCGGATATGCCCGATCTCGGCCTCGTCCTTGAGGTCGAACAGATCGGTGAAGGCCTTCTCATCGGTCAGCACGGAGAGCGAGAGCGGGGTGACGAACTCGGCGCCGCCCTTGGTGAGGATCGCGCGCACCTGTGCGCCCCGCTCCTTCAAGCGGCGTACCAGCTCGAGGGTCTTATAGGCGGCGATGCCGCCGCCCACGATCAAGAGGATGCGCTTGCCTTGCACTTTCTTACTCCACTCCTCATGCTGAGGAGCGGCCTAAGGCCGCGTCTCGAAGCACGAGGCCCTCCCCCTTCGAGACGGCGCGGTTCCCGCGCCTCCTCAGGGTGAGGACACTAATTCCCGGCTTTATGCCGGGCATCCACGACTTAGACTATAAATAAAATCGTGGACCGCCGAGACAAGCCCGGCCATGACGGCATTAAGTTAATGTCAAAACAGCAGCGCCAGCGCGATTGCCGCGAGCGCCAGCGCGCCGACCCAGATGCCGATGCGGCTTGAGCGGTTCTCGCGGCCTTGCGCCTCCGCCAGCCGCTCCACCGTATGATTGTCGAGCCGCAGGCCCTCCTCGGCCATGGAGGACAAGGCCTCGGCCGTGCGCTCGGCTTGGCCGAGCAATTTTGGAATATCGCCCATGAAGCGGCCGACGCTCACCGCGCCTTCTGCCGCGGCCTCAATCTGCGCGCCAGGGCCGAGCACCTGGTCCATCCATTCCTTCACCACCGGCTCGGACACGACCCACATATTCAGCTCGGGATCGAGGCTGCGGCCGACGCCCTCGACCACCACCATGGTCTTTTGCAGCAGCAGCAGCTCGGGCCGGGTCTGCATGTCGAACACTTCGGTATATTGCAGCAGCTGGCCGAGCAGCTGCGCCATGGAGATTTCGCTTGCCGGCCGGTCCATGATCGGCTCGCCGATGGCGCGCAGGGCTTGGGCGAATTGCGCCACCGAATGCTTGCGCGGGACGTAACCCGCCTCGAAATGCACCTCGGCCACGCGGGTATAGTTGCGATTCAAGAAGCCATAGAGGATCTCGGCGAGGAAGCGCCGCTCCTTCATCCCAAGCCGGCCCATGATGCCGAAATCGACGGCGACGATGCGCCCCTCTCTATCGATGAACAGATTGCCGGGATGCATGTCGGCATGGAAGAAGCCGTCGCGCATCGCGTGCCGCAGGAAGGTCTGCATCAGCTTCGCGCCGAGCGCCTTCACGTCGTGGCCGGCGGCGGCGAGCGCGTCGCGGTCGGCGATCGGAATGCCGTCGATCCATTCGAGCGTGAGCACACGCCGCGCGCTGCGCGTCCAGTCGACCTCGGGCACGCGAAAGCCTTCGTCGTTCTTGGTGTTCTCGGCAATCTCAGAAATGGCGGCGGCCTCCATGCGGAGATCCATCTCGATGGCGACGGACTTGGCCAAAGTATCGACCACGGCAATCGGCCTTAAGCGCCGCGACGGCGGATGGAAGCGCTCGATCATCCGCGCGGCGAAGACATAGGAGTCGAGGTCCTTCTGGAAGCGCTGCTCGATGCCGGGGCGGAGCACCTTGACGGCGACCTGTTTTAAAGAGCCGTCCGGCATCCGGACCTTCGCCTTGTGCACCTGGGCGATCGAGGCGGCAGCCACCGCAGGCCCGAACTCGGCGTAAAGCTGGTCAATGGGTTGGCCCAGCGCCTCCTCGACCGCCGCGCGCGCCTCGCTTTGCGGAAAGGGCGGTAGCCGATCCTGCAGGGTCGAGAGGTCGCGTGCGAGCTCGCGGCCGATGATGTCGTCGCGGGTGGCGAGGAACTGGCCGAGCTTGATGTAAGAGGGCCCGAGCGAGGTGAGCGCCTCTGAGAGCTTGGTCTCGTTGCCACCGCCCGCACCGTTGTTGCGGAGCGGCGCGCTGACGCGGGCGAACAGCGCGAGCAGGCCGGGCAGGTTCGCGTCGTCGGGCAGCACGCGCGCGCCAGACCAGGCGAGCACTGCGCCCGCCTTGGTGAGCCGCGCCATATTGCCGATTGCCGTCACTTTGGCCTCATTACAGCCGCCAGGCCGAATGGAGCGCGGCGATGCCTCCGGTAAGATTGCGATAGCGCACGCGCTCGAAGCCCGCAGTCTCGATCAGATGCGTGAAGCTTTTCTGATCGGGGAAGCGGCGGATGCTCTCCACCAGGTAACGATAGGATGCGCTGTCGCCCGCGACGAGGCCGCCCAGCGCCGGGATCGCATTCATCGAATAGGCGTCGTAAAGCGTGTCGAGGATCGGCATCTCGACCGACGAGAATTCCAGGCAGAGAAACCGGCCGCCAGGCTTGAGCACGCGGAAGGCCTCGCCAAGCGCCGCTTCGATATGCGTGACGTTGCGGATGCCGAAAGCGATCGTATAGGCATCGAAGCTTCGCTCCGAAAAGGGCAAGGCTTCGGCATTGGCTTGCACGAAACGGAGGCTTCTTCTCTCCCCGGCCCGCGCCCGTCCGGCATCGAGCATCTCGGCGCTGATGTCGCAGATCACGGCCGAGGTGCCGGGGCCGGCGGCCTCCAGCACGCGCAGCGCCACATCGCCAGTCCCGCCGGCGACATCGAGCAAAGCGAAGGGAACCGCGCTTTTCGCGGGGGAAAGCCAAGTCACAAGCTCGTCCTTCCAAAGCCGGTGCAGGCCGCCGGACATCAGGTCGTTCATCAGATCGTAGCGGCGCGCGACCTTGGCGAAGACCTCGTTGACGAGGCCCTGCCTGGCCTCAGGGCGCACGGGGGCGAAGCCGAAGCTCGCCTTCGGCTGTGCGGCAAAACGGGGTTTGAGGTCTTCCTTCATCGACGCGGACAATAGCGCAAGGCCCAGGTTCAGGCTATTGTTGCGGCGCAATGCAATTTCTTCTGCACTGCGGTATAAGGCGTCCACATGCCAGAGTTACCTGAGGTCGAGACCGTGCGCCGCGGATTGGAGCCAATCCTGGTCGGCAACGCATTCGCGCGCGTCGAGCAGCGGCGCCCGGATTTGCGCTTTCCGCTGCCGCAGCGCTTCGGCGAGCGGCTGTCGGGACGGACGATCGAAGCGCTCGATCGGCGCGCCAAATATCTGCTCGCGCGGCTCGACGACGGCGAGGTGCTGGTGATGCATCTCGGCATGACCGGTCGGTTCAGCATCAACGGGTCGGCAACCAAGCCGCCGCCGAAACACGAGCATGTCGTGTTCCATCTCGGCGACGGCACGCGGGTCCGCTACTCGGACGCGCGGCGCTTCGGCTATATGGATTTGATCCCGACCAAGAGCCTCGACAGCCACGCGCTGTTCAAGGCTCTCGGCGTCGAGCCGCTGAGTGCTGCCTTCACCGCCGAATGGCTCGCGGGCCGGCTGAAAGGCAAAGCCACCTCGATCAAGGCGGCGCTGCTCGATCAGAGGCTGATCGCCGGGATCGGCAATATCTATGCCTGCGAAGCTTTGTTCCGCGCCGGCATCTCGCCAATGAGGCTCGCAGGCACGCTCGCGTCGAAATCCGGCAAGCCGACGAAAATGACCGGGCCGCTGGTCGAAGCGGTCAAGGCGGTGCTCGAAGATGCAATCAGGGCCGGCGGCTCGTCGTTGCGGGACTACAAGCGCACCGACGGCAGGCTCGGCCGCTTTCAGCATCGCTTCAAGGTCTATGGCCGCGCCGGCAAGCCATGCTCAAAGAAAGGCTGCGGAGGAACCGTACGCCGCATCGTCCAGGGAGGACGCTCGACTTTCTACTGTCCAACCTGTCAACGCTAGGGGACTAGGACCAAATGTCTTTGAATGTCTTTTCCGCCAGGGAGCCCGCGCCCGAGGCGCCGAAAAAGAACGGCGCCTATGAGACGATCCTCGTCTCCTCCAAGGGCAAAGTCGGGCTCATCACGCTCAACCGCCCGCAGGCGCTGAACGCGCTGAACGCAGAGCTGATCGGCGAGCTGAACCGCGCACTCGCCGATTTCGAGGCCGACCCCGCCATCGGCTGCATCGTCATCACCGGCAACGAGAAGGCCTTCGCCGCCGGCGTCGACATCAAGGAGATGCACCAGAAGACCTTCGTCGAGGCCTATGGCAGCGACTTCCTCGCGCCGTTCGACCGCATCTCCCATTGCCGCAAGCCGATCGTCGCGGCGGTAGCGGGCTATGCGCTGGGCGGCGGCTGCGAGCTTGCCATGGCTTGCGACATCATTCTCGCCGCCGACACGGCCTCGTTCGGCCAACCGGAGATCACGCTCGGCATCATGCCGGGCAATGGCGGCACGCAGCGGCTGACCCGCGCCGTGGGCAAGGCCAAGGCCATGGAGCTCTGTCTCACGGGCCGCCGCATCGATGCCGAGGAGGCCGAGCGCTCGAGCCTCGTGAGCCGGGTGGTGCCGGCGGACGAATTGCTCGACGAGGCGATCAAGGTCGCCGACAAGATCGCCAATCTTTCGCAGCACGCGGTGATGATGATCAAGGAGGCGATCAATCGCGGCTTCGCCACGACGCTTGCCGAAGGATCGCGCTTCGAGCGCGGCCAGTTCTATTCGCTGTTCGCCACCGAGGACCAGAAGGAGGGCATGGCCGCCTTCATCGAGAAGCGCAAGCCGGAGTTCAAGAACCGCTAGGCCGCTCAGCCGCCACGATCAGGCGTCGAAGGCAGCTCATACGCATAATACCCGTCGGGGTTCGGCGGCGGATCCGCCGCGATCGCCGGCTCGTTTGCGTTGGAACTCGGCATTTCGCCCACAAGGATATCCGACTCGCCCGAATTGGTATCGGCGACCTGGGGCACATCGCCTGGAACCGTCGACGGATCGATCACCACCGGATCGACGGTCGGCGAGTTCTGCAAGGCGCGCTGATCGGAGGGCCAACCCATTATCAGCACGATCAGGGCGATGGCCGTGGCCAAGGCCGCGCCTGTCTTCCAAATCCAGCCCGACGATGCAGGCGGCCGCGGCCGGGGCTTGAATTCAGGAGCGAGAGGCGCGGCGGGCCTTGGCTGCCCGGCGAGCAAGGCCGCGAGGCGAGCGGCGTCGGATTCGCTCATGCCGGAGAAAGCGTCGATTCAATGCGTGCCGGCAATGAATAGCGCCAGCGGCGGCGCCGGCTCTACCTCCTCGACGCGGATTGGAATTACCGTCTTCTTCTTGCCGACCGCCGTGGCAAGTTCCTTGGCGACGAAGTCCGAGCCGTTGCTGGCGGATGAGAGAACCAGGACGAAGGCACGGGACGCCTCGATCCCCCTGATGATCTCGTCGCCGAAATTGCGCCCAGGCTCGACGTCGCGCGGCGCAATCCAGCATTTCACGCCGCGGCTTTCCAACGCGGCAGCAATGGCGTTGGCTTGTTTCGCATCAGCCTTGGCATGACTGACAAACGCCACGAAATTCGAGTTGTCTGACATATGAACCGCCGGCCGGTTGTACTTCCCTCAATTTAGCGCGGGATCGCTGCGTAGACCAGGGGCAGCCCCAAGGCTAAAGCCGCCTAACAGGAGACGAATTCGCGAAAGACCCAGCCGATCGGTTTCTCGGTCTGCGGATCCATGACCCTGACCCAGGCTTTGCCGTTGGCCGCGGTCCTGGATTCTATGATCGCTACCGGGAGCCCATTCGCGAGCGTGCCGGTGACCTTTCCATTCGGGCTGTCGCGCACATTGAGCGGCGTGCCGGTCGGATCCACCACGGTGCAGGGCGGCTCGAGCTCCGCGACCACGACACTCTCGCCGACCCCGGACCATTTCCAGTCGAGCTTACCCTCGCGCAGCGTGACGTCGATCGTGCCGTCGTCGATGCAGTTTCCATAGGCGATGCGCTCGCGGAACTGCGCTACATCTCCATTGGCCGACAGTTGGGTCAGCGAGCCGCCGCAACGAAGCGAAGGGTAGTCAATATCCCCTCCACCAGGTGCTATGCGCATGACCACGGGATAAGACCGCGCAGCCCCTCCTCCAGTCTGGTGGCCCAAGCCTCTCCAGGTCCCAATCAAGTCATTCGCCTTGGCGGGGGCGTCTCCGGCCTCGCCTATCAGCGCCGCCGCGCCATCGGCACGATAGGCGAGCGCCACCCGATTCTGCGTGTCGGTTTCGCCGACGATGCCCACCAAGGCTCCGGTTTCGGCCACGAAGATCGGGGCACCGCCGCTGCCGATCGGCGAGATGCAGCGATGGGAGAAAGTATCCGTGCCGACTTGCCGGGCGAGCACGACGCAGTTCGCATCGCCGGTCGCCGCCCCCGAGACCAAGACGCTGGTCCGGTCTGCCTGGTCGGGCCTGATGTCGATAGCGACGATGTCGAGCTTGTCGCCCGCGGCCGGGTCGCCGCCGATAGTCTTCGCCCAGCCCTGCTGATCGCCGAGCGGCGTTGCAAGCTTGGCGACGGCGATGCGTTGATCGCCCGAAACGCCACGGATCGGGTTGCCCGTCACCGCCCCGGTCAGCTTGGCTTCGAGTGTCTGGCCGTCGGCGCCCTTGATGCGGAAGCTCAGCCTTTGTGGCTGGCCGCCGGCGAAACAGTAATTGCTGGTGAGGACGAGGTCGTTGCCGACCAGCGTGGCATTGCACACGGCCTCCTCCCGCTCATCGGCGAGCACGCCGACATATCCGTAATTGGCGAGCAACTTCGCCTTCTCTGCGCCTTCGAAGGCGGCAAGCTTGCGCCGCGTATCGGGTCCGAAAAATCCGGCCTGAAGCGAGGCGGAAACTTCCCCGCCCCTATAGTCGGGGTCGAGCCCCGAGAGCGCCTGTTCGAGCTTTTGCTTGAGCTCCGCAGAGGGGCCTGCGGCCAGCGCCTGCTTGAAATCACGCTTGGCGCGGTCGGTGTCGCCCTTCTGCTGAAAGATCCAGCCGCGGCTCGCTAGCGCGTCGGCGCCTTGCGGATCGAGGGCGAGCGCCTGGTCGTAGTCGGCCAGCGCCTTGTCGTAATCGCCGACATCGCGATAGATGTTGCCGCGATTGTTGAACACCGAAACGATGGTCGGATCGAGGCGCAGCGCCTCGCGATAGTCCGAGAGCGCTCCTTCGATATCGAATTTCGTCTGCCGCTGATAGCCTCGCACCGCGTACACACCCGCGAGTTGGCGTCCGACCATTTTGCGAGAGCCGATGACGCGATCGCAGGCGGCAATTGCCGCATCGCCGGAGAGCCGTTCGCAGCTTCGGGCCAGCACGGCGTAATCCGTCTCGTCGCGCGAGGGCACGAAAAGGACGGCGAGCATGCCGATGATCGCCAGGAGCGCCGCCGCGACCGCCCCAAGCACTAAGGGCGAGCGCCAAAGGGGGCGTTGCGGGGGCAGCTTCGGAGCGGCGGGGGGCGCCGATGGCGCCGAGCCCGCGGCGGCCTCATCCTCGGCCAGCAAGGCCGCGAGGCGGTCGATATGAGGCCCGAGCCGTCCGGTATAGGCGTCGATCCATTGGGTCGAGGAGATGAACAGCTCCAGCCCCGGAGAGGGCAGCACGTCTTCGATGCGGACGGTGAAGATGTGCTTGTTCTTGCTCACCGCCCGCTCGATCTCGCGGGCGACAAAGGCGGACCCGTTGCTCGACGAGGACAAGACAAGGATCAGCGCGCCGGCGCTTTCGATCCCCCTGATGATCTCATCGCCATAGGTGCGACCTGGCCTCACGTCGCGCGGCGCGATCCAGCACCCGCAGCCGCGCTCTTCGAGCGAGGCGGCGATTTCCTGCGCCTTGGCTTGGTCGGCCTTGGCATAGCTGACAAAGGCCGAAATGCGGGAAGATGACATGTGGCGTCTAGGCGGACCCATGGGCCCTTGGGGAGGGCGCTGCGGCCCGATCTTGGCGGCCCTCCCGCCTTTGTCAACTTACCAAAGGCTTGTCCAGGCGTTCCCGGCCAGGTGCCGCCGAGGGTCTAGGCTTTGTAGTAGTCGCGGTACCAGGCGACGAAGCGGTCGATGCCGACCTCGAGCGGGGTCGAGGGCTGGAACCCGGTCGCCGCTTTGAGCGCCTCGACATCGGCATAGGTCTCCGCGACATCGCCCGGCTGCTGCGGCAGGAGCTCGAGCTTGGCCTTCTTGCCGACCGCCTTCTCGATCGCGGCGATATAGTCGAGCAGGGCCACGGGCGAGTTGTTGCCGACATTGTAGAGCCGGTAAGGCGCCGACGAGGTCGCCGACTCTGGGGCTTCGGCGCGCCAATTTGGGTCCGGCGTGGCGATCACGTCAAGCGCGCGCACCACGCCTTCGACCGCGTCGTCGATATAGGTGAAGTCGCGGGCGTGGTGGCCGTAATTGAAGACCTGGATCGGCTCGCCGGCGAGGATCTGGCGGGTGAACAGGAACAGCGACATGTCGGGCCGGCCCCACGGACCGTACACGGTGAAGAAGCGGATTCCCGTCACCGGCAACCCGAACAGATGAGCGTAAGAGTGCGCCATCAGCTCGTTCGCTTTCTTGGTCGCACCGTAGAGGCTCACCGGATGGTCGACGGCATCGCTCACGTCGAAGGGCAAATTGCGGTTGGCGCCGTAGACGGCGCTGGTCGAGGCGTAGACGAGATGCTGCACCCCGTGATGCCGGCAGCCTTCCAGCACGTGCAGGAAGCCGGTGACGTTGGCATTGATGTAGGAGTGCGGGTGATCGAGCGAGTAGCGTACGCCGGCCTGGGCGGCCAGGTGGATCACCCGTTCGGGACGCTCCTCGGCGAAGG
>Ga0190270_10001471_pt1 | contig 10968 bp, 10 predicted proteins | sample Popmic320T_FD_133748 | JGI IMG/M metagenome (GOLD analysis project Ga0190270, IMG submission 133748) | Populus adjacent soil microbial communities from riparian zone of Weber River, Utah, USA - 320 T | ecosystem: Environmental > Terrestrial > Soil > Riparian zone | place: USA: Utah | collected... | reverse complement strand
CGCCACGGCGCAGACAGACTCGCCACTCGTCACGCTCTCGGAGACGATCCGCACCTTGTCATCCGCGCTCCAGGTCCGTCGGCGACCTGTGCCCGTGAATACCTCGATCCGACGAACCGGCTCCGTGGTAGCACTATGCTCAGTGTCCATTCTAAGCCCAACGGTCAAAATCGAACCGCAGACTCACAGAAACGCCATCAAAGCGAAAGGTGGGATCAGAACACCGCTTACGCATCATCCGCGATATCCGCCGCAAGACCGCGGGCAGGCCCGACCTGGAAGCCGCCTTCGAATGACCGCTCACGCGCGCCAGCCAGACGCGCTCCCAGCAGCAGCGCCAGCGCGGCTGGAAGCTCTATTCCTTCCATGCGCCCGAGGTCGAGTGCATCGGCAAGGGCAAAGCGAGCGCGCCCTATTAGTTCGGCGTCAAGGCCTCGATTGTCGCCAGCAATGCCCGCGCCCCCGGCGGCCAGTTCGTGCTGCACGCCAGCGCGCTGCCGGGCAATCCTTACGACGGTCACACGCTCGGCGCCGTCATCGAAGCCACCGAAAGGCTCACAGGCCGCGAGATCGAGCGCGCGCGCCTACGTTGACAAGGGCTATCGTGGCCACGACACCGCCAATCCGCGCCGTGTCTTCATCTCCGGCCGCAAGCGCGGCGTATTCGGCGCCATCAAACGAGAGCTGCGACGACGGTCCGCCATCGAGGCGGTGATCGGACACATGAAGACCGATGGATACCTCGGCCGCTGCTATCTCAAGGGTCGCGAAGGCGACGCAGCCAACGTCATCCTCTCCGCCGTCGGCTACAACCTCCGCCTCATCCCCTCATCCTCGCCTGGCTGAGAGAGCTCTTGAGCCTCATCCTGAATGCGCTCCTACACATGTTCGCGCTCAGAGCCGCGTTCAAACTTTTGTTAACGGTCGACTGACTATCGTGAGCCCAGCTAAAAATTAGGACGCGTCCACGGCTCAAAATGATGCGGTGAGATGCCTCGACCGGGGCAGTCTTCCGCACATCCGTACAACCAAGTTCAAATTCGCCTAGAAGTCATCACGTCGGTCGAGCGTCATCGGCGCTGGACAGCATCGACGCAATTTTTTAACAATCTCCAGGAGAGACCAAATAGTTAATGCACATCAAGGCTTGCCAGCCACCGCATCAAAGATATTCCACAGCTAATCGACAGAATCGCAATATCGGGCGGGGGTTGCGCAGGCTCTGCAGCGCCCGGTTGGTGTCGATAGCTATGAGATGCGGCAACCCATCGCTCAAAACCTGCTACCATCTCTCGTGCGGCTTTCTGCGCTGTCGGGTCGCCCTCGTAGGTGCGCTTAACGAGCGGCCGCAGGTGACGCTCAATTTCATCCGTGCTCAATCGGGCATAGGGGAATATTAGCCCGAAGAGCACTTCGGCAGCTGAAAGGGTTGCTCGCCATGCCTGCTTGTAGTTTGGAGGCTCGGCAACGAGATTGTTTGAGCAGGCTTCAATGAGCTCACGGACCTGTTGATATCGTTCCGATTGAAATCCGACTACTGCCGAAACTAAGTTTCTTTGGAACTCTCGATCGACCTTCGGATGAACGCCACCTGAATCGTCTATCTCGTAGACTAAACGTTCGTCAGTGAAGATTTGCCTCACTGCATCGCGCCACGAGTTCGCAGCGTCTTCACCGAGATGCCAGAAGAGATACCGATAAACAACAGTGACCGTATCCAGAAAATGGGCAGTAGGGCACCCTCGAATGAACTGATGCCAGTGGGAAGGATTCTTGCCATCACCAGGCATCGGGACGCCAAGAGTTCGGCCAAGCTGGGCGGCAAGTCGCTCAGTCTGACCATTGAAGACAGAATCGCGAAACAACGAGCCCACACGGTATCGCGCCCTAGCGCTATCTGGGGTGGGGTCCCCGCCTCGCAAATATAAAGCACTAAACCGTTCCCCCAGCATCTGGTCCCCATTTCGCGCATCGCCAATTATGCGAATTTGCTGTACCAGCCGCTAGACCTTCGCAGCTCTCGCCACTCGCCTTTCGCAAGGCTACAAGAAACCGCTGAGCGCCTCAATCGAAAGCACCGCCAGCTTCTATCTCCCCTGAGAAGGCACACCTGTCGTCAATTGAAGCGCGGGCGGGCTGTGGCTAATCGAGGCGCGGCCGCCCAACGCTGTGGTAGACGAATCCGAGCTCAGCAAGATCCGCGCCCTGATAAACATTTTTGAGGTCGACGAAGACTGGGCTTGCCATCTTCGCTTTGAGGCGCGCGAAATCGAGTGCCCGAAACTGCTCCCACTCGGTCACCAGGACAAGGGCATGCGCGCCGTCGGCGGCCGAATAGGGGCCGTCGCAATAGGTGATGTCCGGCATGAGCCCCTTGGCCTGCTCCATCCCGGCCGGGTCGTAGGCGCGAACCTCCGCCCCGAGGTCGGTGAGCGCGGTCACCAGCGCGATAGAGGGCGCCTCGCGCATGTCGTCGGTGTTTGGTTTGAAGGTCAGCCCGAGTATCGCGATGGTCTTGCCGCGAACCGATCCGCCCAACGCGGCGGTGACCTTGCGCGCCATCGCGCGCTTGCGCTGATCGTTGACCGACACGACGGTCTCGACAATACGCAGGGACGTGCCGTGGTCCTGCGCGGTCTTGATTAGCGCAACAGCATCCTTGGGAAAGCAGGATCCGCCGTAGCCCGGTCCGGCGTGCAGAAACTTCGAGCCGATGCGGTTGTCAAATCCGATCCCGCGCGCGACCTGCTGAACGTCGGCGCCGACCTGTTCGCACAGGTCCGCCAGCTCGTTGATGAAGGTAATCTTGGTCGCGAGGAAACTATTGGCCGCGTATTTGATCAATTCCGCGGTTCGGCGATCGGTGAATAGGATTGGTGCCGCATTGAGATAGAGTGGACGGTAGAGGTCGGAAAGGACGTCCCGGGCACGGCTGTCGTCAGTGCCAATCACAATGCGGTCCGGGTGCTTGAAGTCCTGGATCGCGGCGCCCTCGCGCAAGAATTCCGGATTGGAGACGACCGGAACCGCAATGTCCGGTCGCAACTCGCGCAGAATTCGCTCGACCTCATCGCCGGTCCCGATTGGCACCGTCGATTTGGTGACGATGATAGTTGATGCGGCTAAAAGTGGTGCCAGCTGGCGCGCAGCGGCGTAAACGAACGACAGGTCGGCATGTCCATCGCCTCGCCGCGAAGGGGTGCCGACGGCAATGAATACCGCGTCAGCGTCGCTCACGGGGGCCAGGTCGGTTGTGAAAGCAAGCCGTCCCTGCTGCTGGTTGGCGGCGACGAGTTCGGCAAGCCCGGGCTCATAGATTGGGATGTCGCCCCGATTGAGCGACGCGATCTTGCCCGAGTCGCGGTCGACGCAAGTGACGTCGTGACCGAAATCTGCGAAGCAGGCGCCCGACACGAGCCCGACATAGCCGGTACCGATCATCACCACGCGCATGAAACCAACCCCAACGTAAAACCGGATACGCAGGCAAAGAGAGATTACGCGAGCTTGTCAAGGCGATGTTTAATGGTAGGGCGATCTACCGGGAATAAGGCACTTCCGACATTAACAAGGCGGTACCGGGCACCGCCCCAGCTGTGGTGAATTGAGGCCTTTGAGTTGCCGCGGACCGCGGCCCTGCCCGCCCACGGAATTCGTGCTCGCAAAATCACCTCCGTTAAAACTCCATTTAGCTATCAGCCTGATCATTCTTTTGCATGTGACTATGTACATCACCCTGAGACATTGATTATGAACGACAAAAGTTGGATGTTCCGAGCGGCGGCAACGGAAGTTCCGCAGCCACGGTTAACAGAGCAAGCAGAGCGGGATGCCTTTGAGCCGTATGCCCCGCTTGAGGCCGGCAGAACTGCCGAACCAGCAACGTTTCTGAGTGCCGATCTAATCGCGCCTGTTGCAATGACCCGGGATCATGACGGAGGCGCAATTAATCCGAATGCGTTCGCAATTCCGGCAGCGCAGCATGACGCCCACTTGTTTCGGGTCGCCTTAGTCGGCTGTGCAGTGTTTGCGGGGCTTGGCTTAGGATTGACCAGCGGCTTCAACTGGAGTTCTTTTTTGGGCAACGATTCCGCTCCTGTCCAACCGGACATCCGTACGGACGCACCAGCTTCTGCTGGCAACAATGGGGTGGGGACAGGGAGAGCATCGGAAATTCGAAAAATTGCCGCTGTTATGCCGACTTCAATTGGGCCCGGTCTCGAGTCGTCGCAAGCGGGCTTTTCAAGTACCGCATCTAAGGGTTCAATTTCCTCGGCCGCGCGGCAGAATGCCGTGTCGTCAGGACCCGCCACGGCGTCCGTCCAGCACCGGGCGAAGATCACAACGAGACAACCGACGCCGGAAACGAAACCGATCACCATCGAGGGCTGGAGGGTCAGAGAGGTTGTTGGCGCAACGGCCGTCTTGGAAGGACCCGGTGGGATCTGGAGAGCGACAAGGGGTGACACGGTGCCGGGCGTCGGGAAGGTGGCCTCTATCGTGCGCTGGGGCAACCGCTGGATCGTCGCGACCAGCAGAGGTCTCATTTCGACGCAATAAAAGGAAGTCGCGGCGCATCCATGCGCAAGGATGTCTCCGCGATGCAAACGGATTCCGTTACCCGGACGGTGAAGGCTTAAGTGCTTGCGATCGATTCGCCGGCCTGCGCGGGCGGCTTGGTGGCGTTTAGACCATGCGCTTGGAGGGTCATTCTGAATACCAGATGCTCCTGTATTTGAGCGCTCGTCCATTCACGAACTTCGTTCATGGTCGCCGCTGGTCTTCCGCAGTCTTTCTCAAACAGTGCGAGCAGCGCCCGAGCCTGCTGCATGCGCCATTCGGCATCGCGGTCGACGACGATGTCTTCGTTGGGCATCACGCACCTCGCCTGCGCGCAAATTTGTGCGGAGTCCAAGCGTAGAATCATGCGAGCTAATTTTACGTTAACCCTGGGTTCGCCGCTCGGCCATTGCGATGAAACGTGTGCCGCAATTGTCGCCTGAGCAGAGGTTCTTGCGATGCCTTTAATGCCGTTCTAAGAAGTTCTTGACTTGTATGAAATCGGATGTGCGCCCGTTGTTGGGCGCTCGATTTCGCGAAGTGCACCGCAATTAGATATCCCGAAAATCATTTCCTGCGAACCGCATCCGCTTGCGTTAACCCCAGCGATCTGATCGAGGACGAGCGGGCCGTTGTTGCGCGCTCGGCCGGCGCGACTCGGTAGACGCAAACGGTCAGTGAATGCGTGTGAGGTCTTGAACGTCCTGTTCTGGGCGCCAGGGCAAGGCATTATCATAGCCCTTTCAAACGCGGTGAATATAGGTAAAGTTTTGCCGGCGCGTCATGGCTTCGCCCTGAATGCGAAACTGCTAAGCGAACACCGGACGGGGGCGGTGTGAAGTGACCAGACCAATACTTTTGCGCCTGCTAGTAGTGGCCGCCGCGCTCGCCAGCGGAATTAACGACACGCGCGCCCAATTCCGATCTCAGTGTGGTGACGCCGAATGCCCGCAGCCGGTATCTCCTCATTCGGGTCCGGACGAGGCCCCCATACGCTTCCTCACTGGGATTCTTGGGGCCATCGCCGGTTCGGCCGTCGTGCACAAGTTTTTTTCCGATCCGCCGGCGGCGGCGTCCACCCCGTCGCCGACGCCTGGTGGGGGTGGCGGCGGTACCTGGCCTAGCACCTGCAACCTGCCGCCTGCCGGTGAGACGCGTTACGATCAGGCGCATCTGATCCTTGACATCCCCTTGACCGTTTCGCCGCGCGCAATCGATCAATTTGCAGCGCGCCACGCCATGACCCGGGTGGAGTCGACTAATCTTCGCCTCACGGGGCGCACACTGCATGTCTGGCGCATCGACAACGGCACCTCAGTGCCGGATATGATTCGAAACGTTTGCGGCCCGGACAGGTTGGTAGCGGGGGCACAGCCGAATTATCTCTATGGCCTGACGCAAGCCCAGCAGCAGGAACCGATCAATCCCGAACAGTATGCACCGCAAAAGCTCAACTTGCCGGAGGCGCATCGGCTGGCGACTGGCAACCGGGTTCGGGTCGCCGTCATCGATTCTGGGGTCGATGCATCGCATCCGGATCTTGCCGGCGCCATTGTCGCCAATTTCGACGCGACGGCCGGTGGCACGGCCGCGCATGGACACGGCACTGGCATGGCAGGCGCTATCGCAGCGCGCCGTACCGTGGTGAGCTCGGCACCGCGGGTCGAACTTTTGACTGTGCAAGCCTTCAGCATCGGTTCTCAGAGTCCGGAAGGCACCACCTTCAGCATCCTCAAGGGGCTGGATTGGGCGGTCGAGCAGGGCGCCCGGATCATCAATATGAGCTTTGCGGGGCCGTCCGATCCGCGCCTGCGCGACGCGCTCGCCAAGGCCGCCAAGAAGAACATCGTGTTGGTCGCGGCAGCCGGCAATGCTGGGCCGCGGTCGCCGCCGCTCTATCCGGGCGCCGATCCCAATGTGATCGCCGTAACCGCAACCGACATGGGCGACGCGCTATTTGAGGGGGCCAATCGCGGCAGTTACATCACCCTGGCGGCCCCGGGGGTCGATATTTTGCTACCTGGAACCAACGGCACCTATCAGCTTTCAACGGGAACATCGGTGGCCGCGGCCCAGGTGAGCGGCGTGATAGCCCTACTGATTGAACGCAATCCATCGCTGACTGCGGCCCAGGTTCGGCGGATCTTGATGCGTACGGCTAGGGCGCTTGGTCCGAAAGGCCACGGCTATGGCCTGGTCAACGCCCTGGATGCCGTGACGGCCACCAAGCCACGATAATGTTGAATGTTTTTGAGTGTGACCTGAATGCAACAGACTTAGTCAGCAGATTGCGCTAGGTTCGGCTCAGTTATCTTTTCGGTGGAGGGCGGCATGAAGAACGTTCTGATGGGTATTGCGCTTGGTGCGCTGATAGCGGCGCCGGCCTCGGCGGCCGACTTAAGGCGGCCAGCGCCGGTACCAATGGTGGCTCCCGTACCCGTGGTTACGGCCCACAATTGGTCGAGCTGCTATATTGGCGGGCACGTCGGCGGCCTCTGGGTTAGCAAGGACTGGAATGGTGAATTCTACAGGGATCTGGGTTCGCATGATGCCAACGGTTGGCTGGGCGGTGTGCAGGCTGGCTGTGATTGGCAGTTTGGCGGCGGTTGGGTGATCGGCATCCAAGCCGACTATGCTTGGGCGGATGCCGATGGTAGCCACAACGATCTCGTTTGGAACTTCGAGAATCGAACCCGTGTGAAGTCGCTCGGATCGGCTACCGCGCGCCTCGGATATGGCTGGGACCGTTTCCTGCTCTATGTGAAGGGCGGCGCGGCGTGGGCACACGACGAGTACGAAGTGTTCAACGGGGCGTTTCTCATTGCCTCGGCCAGCGAAGAGCGTCGCCTTGGGTGGACCGTCGGCGTGGGCGGCGAGTATGCGTTCAACAATTGGATATCCGCTTTTGTCGAGTATAACTATTACGACTTCGGTGGCAATGATCGCGACTTCATCCGACCCAATGGCGCGATCTACGATAGGATCAACATTGAGGACACCAAGTCGGTCGTGAAAGGCGGACTCAATTTCCGGTTCGGCAATTGGAATCGGCCTCCTGTCGTTGCGCGGTACTGAGTGGCCGAAAAGGCGCTTGGTGTAGCCTCCTAGAATGACCTGAGCGGGCGAACCATCGCGGTTCGCCCGTTCGTGTTTTTGCCGGCTGATCAGTTCGTTGGCGATGAACGCCCATTTATATTTGTCCTGATGACCCACCTGGACCCGGTGTTGCTGGCGTGCGCCGGCGATTAGTTTGCATAGAGCGCCCCTGCCTATTAGAACGGCACCAAGCTAGGCCCATCTACGAATTTAGGAGTGCTCCCACGTGAAAAAGCTGCTTGTAACCGGCGGCGCGGGTTTTCTTGGCTCGCATCTTTGCGAGCGCCTGCTTGATGCCGGACATGACGTTTTGTGCGTCGACAACTTCTTTACCGGTACGAAGTCGAATGTCGCGCACCTCCTAAAGCATCCACGATTCGAACTGATGCGGCACGACGTTACGTTCTCGCTCTATGTCGAAGTCAAGGAGATTTACAATCTCGCCTGTCCGGCGTCGCCGATCCACTATCAGTTTGATCCGGTGCAGACGACCAAAACCAGCGTGCATGGCGCGATCAACATGCTGGGCCTCGCTAAACGCGTCAAAGCTAAGATCCTGCAGGCGTCGACGTCCGAGGTCTATGGCGATCCGGAAATCCACCCGCAGACCGAAGGCTATTGGGGCCGCGTCAATCCAGTGGGGCCGCGATCCTGTTACGACGAGGGCAAGCGCTGCGCCGAGACGCTGTTCTTCGACTATTGGCGGCAGCATCGGCTGCCGATCAAGGTGGTGCGGATATTCAACACCTATGGGCCGCGTATGCATCCCAATGACGGTCGTGTGGTGTCCAATTTCGTCATGCAGGCGCTCCGGGGTGAGGACATAACCATCTACGGCGACGGCCAGCAGACGCGGAGCTTTTGCTATGTCGACGATTTAATCGAGGCGATGATCCGCGTGATGGCAACGCCAGAGGATTTCACCGGCCCGATCAACATAGGCAATCCCACCGAATTCACGATCCGGGAACTGGCAGAGCAAGTTCTCAGTCTGACGGGATCGAGGAGTCGCTTGGTTTTTAAGCCGCTCCCCATTGATGATCCAAAGCAACGGCAGCCCGATATTGCTCTGGCCAAGAAGACAATTGATTGGTCACCTTCGGTCGCCCTCAAGGATGGGTTGGAAAAGACCATTTCCTATTTTAGAACTCAATTGCAAACGGAGGGTGTCTGACGGTAAGCCGACGATTTCACGGCGGTCGTCGGCTCGCCCCATGCCAAGTTGCAGTTGGCCGAGGTGTTCAATGAATTTGCGTGCGATCGCTGCTGGCGTCGTGCTGCTGGTCGCTCTGTTGCAGCCATCGAACGCCATGCTGCGAATTGCTGACGATATGGGCGGGCCGCTGGGCGAATACCTGATCATGTTCGCTGAGATCCGCGATTCAGGGGAGCATGTCATGATTGATGGCAGCTGTTTCTCTGCTTGCACATTGGTCACGGGCCTGATCCCGAGCGAGAGGATCTGCATCACCGAGCGCGCCATGCTAGGCTTTCATGCCGGTTGGTTTGAAAACAAGGCGGGAAAACGAGTGGCTAGTCCAACAGGCACGCAGGTGCTTTATGAGATGTACCCGCCGATCATTCGAAGTTGGATCGATCGGCAGGGCGGCCTCGGCAAGCGCACGATTGTTCTGAAGGGACGCGAGCTGGCGGCGATCTATCGATATTGCAGATGACCACGTCCTAACCATGCCACGGTGCGCGCAGGGGACGGCGGGCACGGCTGGTCGAAACGACGGCCATAGACCAAACAAACCAAACAACGAGATCCGAGAGGCGCCGACCGGTCTCAGTCGTCAGTCGACGCGCGCACCGCGCCGCGGGGCAGCATTAATGCCGCCAACGCTCACGAACATGGGGCGCGCCTCGCGATTTTTCTCGCCCGCCCTAGCGCTACCCTCCCGTCGAGGGTTGCGCGGAATACTATACGTCCGCTGCAGCAATCTTGAGCAACCCCTCTCAAGCTCGACCGCACCAGGGTTGTGCAGGCCTTTACTCGTCCAGATTAATGTAGCATAAAAACGCGGAAATCTGGTGGCTAGAGTGAGAAAAGGGAGAGGCTCATGACAAAACCGGTAGTCATACTGGTCGGCGCGGACAAAGGGGGTGTTGGGAAAACGACGGTTTCCCGCACGCTGCTTGACTACTTCGCCCACCACCGAGTTCGCTCGCGCGCTTTCGACACCGAGGTACCGAGAGGAACGCTCAAGCGTTTTCATCCAGATGTGACGGACCTGGTTGATATTAATCACGTTCCCGACCAGATGCGAATATTCGATACTGTGACCTCCACCGACGCAGCCGTCAGCCTAATCGACGTGCGCGCCGGCCTGCTTTCCCCGACGTTGCGCGCGCTGCGCAACATCGGCTTCATTGAGGCGGCGAAGAAAGACGAGCTCACACTCGTCGTCTTCCACATTCTCGGACCCTCGATTGCTTCGCTCGATGAGATCGCGGAAACCGCCGACTATCTGCGCGATGCGAAGTATTTCATGGTGAAGAATTTCATCAACAACACCCATTTTTTCGAATGGGACGAGGCTACTCACGCGTCCTACTTCAAGCGAATACCTGACGCGGTGGACATCACGATACCAAAGCTTGTCGAAATGGCGACAGAACAGGTGGAACTGAGCGCCGTTCCATTCGCGACTTTCATCGCAAACAAGAAGCAGAGCGGCGACCCGGCCTCTTATTCATTCGTGCTTCGGGGCTATGTCCGCCATTGGCTCGATAATGTCTGGGCCGAGTACGAGCGAACCGGGCTCCTCGACATCGTCGGTGGTCGGCAAGTCGCCAAGGCACCTGTCGCCAGACCGCGACCGGTTATGAAAATCGCAGACGCCAACTGAGAGGTCGCCGGCCTCGCATCGGTTGGGATGACAGTGTGTGAGTGAATTGCCCGCTGATCGGCAGGGGGCTTCACGCCAGCGGAGGCGCGGCAGCTTCGCCCCGCTGGTCGAGCCCCGCGAGGAGCTGGAGAAGGCGGGCGTGCCGAGAGGCATGGTAGCATGAGCCTCAAAACCACGCCGCTTTACGTGGTTTGCGCCCCGCATCGAAGCGGCGGAAAGACTCTGATTTCACGACTGCTCACGGAATACTACGTCCTTGACGGTCGGCCGGTAGCCGCATTCGACCTGGCCGACGAAGGGCCGCAATTAACTGACTATTTGCCGCAATACACGACGGTTGCCGACCTCGATGATATCTTCAGCCAGATGGCTTTTTTTGAACGGTTGATCGCCGAGAATGCGGGTGCAAAAATTATCGATGTGAGTGGTCGACGCACGTTCAAAACCTTCTTTTCCATTG
>Ga0190270_10001470_pt1 | contig 10973 bp, 14 predicted proteins | sample Popmic320T_FD_133748 | JGI IMG/M metagenome (GOLD analysis project Ga0190270, IMG submission 133748) | Populus adjacent soil microbial communities from riparian zone of Weber River, Utah, USA - 320 T | ecosystem: Environmental > Terrestrial > Soil > Riparian zone | place: USA: Utah | collected... | reverse complement strand
GGGCCCGAGAGCATGTCCGGTGCCGCCGGATCGGTGGTCGGCGAGTAGGGCGTGGTGTGCGTCTCGGCCGCCTCGACCCACCGTTCCTCGAGGTCACGCTTCTGGAACTCGCTCGCGAACCGGTCCGCGCCCCACGTCGTCGCCCGCGCCTGCGCGTACCGCAGCAGGGCGGCATCCACGAGTTCCCCCTCGTACTGGACCACGGGGGAGGTATCGGCATCTGACCCCACCGAACTGGAACGGGGCAGGGTGTCATCATCTAGGGACGTGGCGACCTGGACGGACTACTACGAGGCGTACGATGCGCGCCCGCCGCGCGAGATGTTGCTCCGCGTGCTCGATCGGTTCGAGGATCCGGGCGACGCGGTCGACCTCGGGTGCGGTGCGGGGATCGAGACCGCGGCGATGCTCGAGCGAGGGTGGCGGGTCGTCGCCGCCGACGAGCAAACCGAGGCGATCGACCGCCTCCGGCGGCGGGTCCCGGCCGGATCCGAGAGCCGGCTCCGGACCGAGGTCGCATCGATGGAGACGTTCGAGCCGCCCGAGTCCGATCTGGTGTGGGCGGCCTACAGCCTGTTCTTCTGCGACCCCGATCGCTTCGCGGATGTGTGGGCGCGGCTGCTCGCTGCGCTCCGGCCCGGCGGCCGGTTCGCCGGGCAGTTCCTCGGCGACCGCGACTCCTGGGCCGGCGACGAGGGCATGACGTGGTTCGATCGCGCCGGCGTCGACCGCCTGCTCGAACCGCTCACGGTCGAGCGGTTCATGGAGGAAGAGGAGGAGGGCTCGGCCTGCGGCGGGCCGAAGCACTGGCACGTCTTCCACGTCGTCGCCCGCACGCCCCTCGAACGGACCGCGATCGGCTAGGCTCGAGGACGAGATGGCCACCGTCCGGTACATGGTCGCCGACGTCGACGAGAGCGTGACCTTCTACGTCGAGATGCTCGCGTTCGAGGTGCTCGAGCGGTTCGGGCCCGCGATCGCGATCCTCCGCCGTGGCGACCTCGAGCTGTGGGTGGCGGGTCCCCCCAGCTCGGCGGCGCGCCCGATGCCCGACGGCCGGACGCCCGGACCGGGAGGCTGGGGGCGATTCGTGATCGCCGTCGATGACCTCGATGCCGAGGTGGCCGCGCTGCGGGGCCGTGGTGCGGTCTTCCGGAACGACGTGGTGTCCGGGCCGGGCGGGCGGCAGATCTTGCTCGAGGACCCGTCGGGCAACGTCGTCGAACTGTTCGAGCACGCCTAACCTCGAGCGCTCGCACACGGACCGCCCGCGAAGGGGGACAGCGACTGCTTCGGCGTCGCTAGGATGGTGGCATGGGCAAGCCCTTGATGGAGGACGCGTTCGCGCACCACGTGTGGGCGACGCTGGGGTTGGTCGATGCGTGCCTCGCGCTCAACCCGGAGCAGCTGGCGACCACCGTCCCGGGGACCTACGGCTCGATCCTCGACACCTTGCGCCACTGCATCGGGAGCGACGGCTGGGACCTGTTCGTCGCGACCGGTGACCGCGCCACCGTCATCGAGGAGGTCGACATGCAGCTCCCGGAGCTCCGGGCCGCGATGGCGACGCACGGCCCGGCGTGGTCACGGCTCCTGGCGCAGGACCCCGATCCGGATGCCGTCCTCAACGAGGTCGACGAGGAGGACGGGTACGAGCGGAACGTCGCGATGGGCATCCAGCTCGCCGGGGCGCTGCAACACGGCACCGATCACCGGAGCCAGGTCTGCACGGTCCTCACGTCGCTCGGCGTGCAACCGCCGAAGATCGATGCCCTGGATTTCGGCATGCAGGAGGGCCGGGTCGTGGAGATCACCCCCGCGTCCTGACCAGCCTCCGAGGAACAGGCATCAGGCGTCCGATCGGCCTCATCGGGGCTGACCGGACACGAGCTCCGATCCGCTCGGTCAACTCGGCTCGGGATATCGCGAGGAGCTCCTCGGCGAGCGTTCGCGGTGCTCGCAGCCTCGGCTCGCCGACGACGTCGGGGAACGCGTGGCGCGAGGAGGGATCTCGTTGGCGAGTGGGGTCTTGCAGGATGACGGCCATGATGTTCCTTCCGTCTGGGAAGAGGAGCCCATCGCTGGGCCCCTCTTCGGAGAACCCGAACGGTCAAACGGCCGCGGGCACGCCTTCGAAGAAGGCGAGGTCGCCGGACTGGTTCGAGCTGATCTCGACCCGGTCCGCGAGGTGCTCGCGCACCCACGTGGCGGCCACGGGCGCTGCCGCCTCGGCCTGGGCGTGGGTCTCCCACAGGCTGATCGCCACACAGGTGCTGTCACCCGTGTCGGCCAGTCCGTAGCGGATGAATCCGGGCTGGGTCCTGTAGGTCTTGAGCATGCCGCCCTTCGCCTCTTCGGCGAGTTCGGGGAACGTGCCCTTGATGACCTTGTAGTTCGCGATGCGTACCGCTTGCATAAGCGTGTGCTCCTTCAGCTAGGAGTCCCGAACGGCCCGGGCGAGCGGCGAGTAGGTCGGAGCTTGGGATAACGCTCCGCTTGTCGGCTCACGGAACCCGAGGAGGTCGATGGGACAGATTCGGCGGAGGCGAACCCGTGCCAACTTCTCTCCCGTCACTGACGGGTTCGTGTCCTGCATCGAGTATGCGCAGGTCTGAGCCGATCTGTCGCGATTTCCGCGCCCGATGTCCTGGCGGGACGAAAGCGCGGGCCGTACGTCGGTCGGGAAAAGGCCTACTGTCTGTGTGAAGTCGACGCAGCCCCGTACGGTCGGATCGAGCCGAGCTCACGCCAGGCGGTCCGCGACCCGGGACACCCGTCGGAACGTGTAGGCCCCCGGGCCTTCGGATCCCCGAGCGGTGCACCGCGACGGGAGCACGACTCCCCGGGGGTCGACGCGCGTTAGGGCATGGCGATCTACCATCCGTGCTGTGGTCTACGACGAGGACATCGCCGACAGGATCCGTGAGCTCATCGCGGGTGAAGCCGGCGTGACGGAGAAGAAGATGTTCGGCGGCCTCGCCTTCCTGATCGGCGGCAACATGGCCATCGCGGCGAGCGGTCAGGGCGGGATCCTCGTGCGCGTCGACCCGGCGGCCTCCGACGAGCTCGTCGCGAAGTCGAAGGCGGAGGTCGCGGTCATGCGCGATCGGCCCATGGCCGGTTGGCTCCGCGTGGACGCGGACCATCTCCGCCAGCGACGTCAGCTCGCCACGTGGGTCGAGCGCGGCACGACGTACGCCCGTTCGCTCCCCGCGAAGCGCTGACTACGCCGTCTTGCGCGTGGCCCAGATGTGCTCGCCGGGGAAGTCGCGAGCCCAATCGGGGGTCGCGTACGTCGTGTAGGTGGTCGTGGCGCCGGCCGCTGGCCGCAGCTCGATCAGGTCCTCGACGAGCAGGCCCGCGCCGCGGAACACCCGGATCCACTCGCCGTACCCCAGGTACCAGGAGACGGCCGTCCCGGTCTCATCCGTCACCTCGGCGCGTCCGAGCTCGAAGTACGGGCGGTGCAGCGTCCGGTCCGGTGGATCGTCGTCGTTCGGCCAGCACACCTCGACCCACGGGGTCGAGGTGTTGAACACGAGCCGCCCTCCCGGTCGCAACACCCGCGCGCACTCGGGGATCGTGACGTGCGGGTCCGTGAACGAGGTGGCGCCGTGATCGCACACGACCAGATCGAAGCTCCCGTCGGCGAACGGGAGCTCCTCGGCGCTCGCGCGCACGAGCGGGAAGCGTTCGCTCGTCTCGGCGACGTTCGCGCGTGCGGCCGCGAGCTGGTTCGCAGAGAAGTCGAGCCCGACCACGTCCGCACCGAGCTTCACGAGGTTGATGCCGAACTGTCCGGCGCCGCACCCCAGCTCGAGCGTGTGGACGCCGGACAGGTCGCCCAGCGCGTGGATCTCATCTTCCGGGATCGCCCAGGTGCCCCAGACCACGCCGTCCCAGCGGTTCAGCTGGCCGCCGTTCCTCGCCTGGTAGTCGGCGCTATCGGCCTCCCAGCTCGCGAGCGTCGTGCGGACGTCCTCCCGGCTCATGGACGGAGCCTAAGCCGGAGTCGGGGGGAGAGCATCCTCGTTCACGTAGCGCCGATCGATGGATGGTGGTAGAAGTCGCCGACCTGACCTGGGAGGGAACGTGAACCGTACGAAGGCATGGCTGTTCCTCGTCGCGTTCGCCGTCATCTTGATCCTCACGATCATCGAGGGAGTCAACGATGGCTTCACGGTCCTCAACTGGATCGTCATCGCGGTGAGCGCGTTCTTCGCGGCCCAGTCCGCGATGGTCCTGGCTCGCGACGATCCATCTTCCACCTGATCTGATTGGTTCGCCGGTCCAACGGTTACCACGGTCCTAGCCCGCCGATCCGGGCGTCGTGGGAGGGTCCGCGTTGCTTCGCAGGATGACCCGCATCACCGTGTTCATCCTCGGCTTCCTCGTCATCGCGTTCCTGGCCGCCGAAGGGTGGGCCCGTCTGAACCTCGACAGCTCCTCGGTCGCCCGTGCCATCGCATGGAAGGACGCGGACGTCGACGACCACCTCCGGTTCCCGTCACGGTCCATCCGCGCAGGACCCGAGACGTGGCAGCTCGGGGTTTCGCCTCCGGAAGCGTCTCGTGCCATCGATGCGATCACGTCGCCCGAGGGAGGGACCGTCGACCGGCGAGCGTTCCTCGAGGAGACGGAGACGACGGCGTTCATCGTGCTCCGCGGCGGCGACCTGGTCGTCGAGGAGTACTACGGGGACGCGTCGCATGGCTCGACCATGACGTCGTTCTCCATCGCGAAGTCGTTCATGTCGACCTTGTTCGGCATCGCGATCGACGAGGGGTCCATCGGAGGTCTGGACGAGCCGATCACCGATTACCTCCCGGAGCTCGCGGAGCGTGACGAACGCTTCGGGCGGATCACGATCCGGCATCTGATGACGATGTCGTCGGGTCTCCGGTACGAAGAACAGAGCATGCCGTGGAGCGATGACACGACGACGTACTACGCCCCCGATCTCCGCGCGGCAGCGATGGAGGCCGAGATCGAGCGGCCTCCGGGCGAGGTCTTCCACTACAACAATTACAACCTGCTGCTGGCCGGCATGATCCTCGAGCGGGCCACCGGCGAGCACATCGCCGACTACATGGGGCGTGTCCTGTGGCAGCCGATGGGAGCCGAGGCCGACGCGTCGTGGAGCCTGGACTCCGAGGCGAGCGGGTTCGAGAAGAGCGAGAGCGGCGTCAACGCGGTGGCGATGGACTTCGCTCGCTTCGGTTTGCTGTTCCTGCGTGGGGGACGCAACGCCGAGGGAACGTCCGTCGTCCCGGAGGACTGGGTCGCGGCGGCGACGGCCGACGATCGGTCGACCGATCCGGCATCGATGTACCAGTACTGGTGGTGGATCGACACCCAGCGAGCGGGCCGCTTCTACGCGGCCGGGAACAAGGGCCAGTTCGTGTACGTGGCTCCGGACAAGGATGCCGTCATCGTGAGGATGGGACGTGATTACGGCGTCGACGGATCCATGGCATGGGTCGGGGTCCTCCGTGACGTCGCCGACCGGCTCCGGGCTACGTAGCGGGCCGGTAGGCCAACCGCACGACGCCGGAGGCGAACGTCGTCGAACCGATCAGCTCCAGGCGGATCGGGCCGACGCCGTCGAAGATCCTCGGTCCGTCCGGCCAGAGCGACGGGCTCACCCAGAACCAGAACTCGTCCACGAGACCCAGGTCGATGAGGGCATCGGTCAGTTCGCCGGCACCGATGGCGGCCAACGTGCGGTCGTGTCGCTCCTTGATCTCGCGCACGCTGTCCTCCAGATCGCCCTCCAGCAGCGTGGCGTTCCACTCCAGCGGCGCCTGCAGCGTTCGGGACGCCACGTACTTGGGCATGCTGTTCATCTGGTCCGCGAACGTGCTCAGCGCCGGGTCGTCGGCCAGCGTCGGCCAGGCCGCGGCCAGCCCCTCGTAGGTCTTGCGCCCCAGCACCATCGCGTCGGCGGCGAAGAACTGCTCCAGCGAGACCTGGTTGCTGTCGGCGTCCAGCACCAGCCACCCGTCGGGCTCGGGCACGGGCGCCTCGAAGGCGCCGTTGACGGACATGGAGTTGTTGACGACCAAACGCCCCATCGGGACCTCCTCGTGTGAGCGAGCCTGGTGCCCGGCACCGACGCTTATGGTGACGCCGTGGCGTCGGCGGCCGCGCGGAGCTCCGCGATGTCCAACTTCTTCATGCCGAGCATCGCCGACATGGCGCGCTGGGCGCGTCCGTCGTCAGGGTCGGCGAGCAGCCGGTCGAGCTCCTCGGGAGCGACCTGCCACGAGAGGCCGTAACGGTCCTTGAGCCATCCGCACGGTCCCTCTTCGCCGCCGCCCTCGGTCAGCGCGGTCCAGTAGTAGTCGACCTCGTCCTGGTCCTCGCACTTGATCATGAACGAGACGGCCTCGTTGAAGGTGAAGTCCGGCCCGCCGTTGATCGCCGTGAACGGATGTCCATCGAGCTCGAAGTCGACGGTGAGCACCATGCCCTTGTCCCGGGGCCCGGCGTCCCCGTAGTACGAGACGGAGGCGACCTTCGAGCGTGGGAACACCGAGCAGTAGAACTCGGCAGCCTCCTCGCTCTGCGTGTCGAACCAGAGGTTCGGGATGATCGGTGGCATGCGTGCTCCCCCTTCCGTCGTGGCACCTGGCCGGCTCGGACACGTCGCTTACCCGGTCGGCAGCCGCCCGGAACGTCTCAACCGACCAGGTCGGCCCGGAGCAAGTGGACCGTCCCGGACACGCCCTTGAGCTCCACGGGGCCGATGTCGTCGAACCTGACCCCGTCGTCCCGTGAGGCGTCGGCGACCGCCGAGCTGACGAGCACCTCGTTGGCCCTCGCGTAGTCGGCGATGCGCGCGCTGAGGTTCACCGTCTGTCCGAAGTAGTCGCCCTCCTGGTACAGGACCGGGCCCGCGGCCAGGCCCACGTGGCACGGCGGCAAGCCGGCGTCCACGAGCCCGCCCACCATCTCCAGGGCGGCGCGGACGCCCGGGCCCGGGTCGGGGAAGTGGAACATCACGCCGTCGCCCAGCCATTTGATCGGCTTGCCGCCGTGCTCCACGGAGTTGCGTCGCACCAGCCGCGCCACGGTGGCGGCGAGGTCGGCGGCCGCGTCGTCGCCGCGCTCCTGGGTCAGGCGTGTGTAGCCGCTGATATCGAGGAAGCAGATCGCGGGGAGTCGCTCGAGGCGGCTGTGGATCCCCGCCGCGTCCATCATCACTTCGAACGCGCTGATGATGTTCGCGGTCCAGGAACGCGCCTGGTTCGCGTGGTACATGGCGATGATCGCCTGCTCCGCGAGCGGCGAGATCCTGTCGGAGAGCTCGGGATGCCCCATCTCCTCCGGAGCCGTGCCCGCGGCGAGGGCGGGCTCGATCACCTCCGAGTACCACCACGCGCCTTCCTGCTCGGTGATCCGACGGGTGCTGTCGCCCTGGACGCGGAGCAGTCGCTCGATGGCCGGAGGCCGGAACCCTTCGGCGAGCTGGAGTTCGAGGAAGGGCACGATCGCGATCTCGTCGTCGCGGAGCCGGGCGTCGGGTGACGGTGGCGCCATGCCGATCGCCTCGCGGATGACCATCAGGAGCTCGAGCGGGACACCGGTCCGGTCGCTGACCTGCTGGAACGTTTCGTCGGCGAGCGCGGCGAACCGCTCGTAGGCGGCCGCGTCGAAGAAGGCCAGCGAGAGGGTGCCGCGTTGGATGGCGGCCCCGACGGCTTCGAGCGGGATCCCGGCGTCCTCGAGCGACCGGCACATCAGCACCCGCCGCACGTCGCCACCCGAGAAGCGATCGGGTTCGCCGGGCGCGAGGATGCCGAGCTCGACCAAGCGGTCCAGATAGGAGGTCTCGACCCCGACGCGCTCGGCGGCCTCGTCGCATGAGTACCAGGTCACGGCCGCTAACCTACTCGCTCACGTTCAGCCGGCGAAGAACGGCGCGGGCATGCCCCCGACCCCCGGCGTGCACGCGAACACGCTCCCGGCCAGCGGCTCCTCCGCGAGCTGGGCGTCTGTCAGGGTCTCGGTGGCGGAGGTGATGAAGAGCGTGCGGAGGTCGGGCCCACCGAAGGCGCAGCTGGTCCCTCGCGAGACGGGGAGCGAGATGATCCGATCGATGCCGCCCTCCGGGTCGTACCGCACGAGACGTCCGTAGACGGGCTGCGAGCTCCAGACGAACCCCTCCTCGTCCACCGTCAGGCCGTCCGGGAAGCCCCCGCCGTCGGAAGGGAGCGTCACGAAGGGCCGCGCGTGCCCGATCGTGCCGGTCTCGGGGTCGAAGTCGTAGGCGTCGATCGCGTAGCGGAAGCTCTGCGTGTGGTACATCGTGCGGCCGTCGGGGCTCCAGTCGGTCCCGTTCGAACACCTGACGTCGTCGATCATGCGCTCGATCCGCCGATCGGGATCGAGCCGGTACACGGCGCCCGTCGGCGCCCACCAATCGTCGGCGCTCATCGTGCCCGCCCATAGCCGTCCCTGCGGATCGCAACGAGCATCGTTGAATCGGTTCCCCGGCCGGTCGGGCTCGGGATCGTCGAGGACCTCGAGGTCGTCGGTGTCTGGATCGAAGAACGCGAACGTCTTGCGGAGCGACAGGGCGAGACCGCCACGCTCGCGGAGCGAGACGGAGGTCACCTGGTCCGGCAGCTCGAACACGTGATGACGACCGTCGGACGGACGGAAGCGATGGACCGCCTGCCCCGCGATGTCCACGAAGTAGAGCTCGTGGGTGCCTGGATGCCACACGGGCGATTCCCCGACCACGGTGCGCACGCGGAGGGCGACCGCCATGTCGAGCGGCGTCGGTTCGACCTCGTGCGGCCTGCCGGTCCGGTTCATCGGAGTGACACTATGATCCGTCGATGACCGAGGGCGTCATGGATCGCGAGACGGGCCACGCGTTCGCCCGCGAGCGCTGCCTGAAGGAGACGACCTACCGGCACCTGATCTCGGTCGAAGGCGTGATGCGCTCGCTCGCGCGCCGGTTCGACGAGGACCAGGACCTGTGGGGCCTCACGGGCCTGTTCCACGACCTCGACCAGGACCACACCGGCGACGACGGCGCGCAGCACGCCCGGCTCGCCGCCGGCTGGCTCCGCGAGGCGGACGTCGACGACCGCGTCGTGAACGGCGTTCTGGCCCACGCCTACGAGGAGTACCGCACCGACCTGATGTCGAAGGCGGTCGTCCACGCCGACGCGGTCGCCGGCCTGCTGGTGGCGTCGGCGCTCGTCCGCCCCGAGCGGTCGGTGGGCATGAAGGTCTCGAGCGTGAAGAAGAAGATCAAGGAGCGGTCGTTCGCGCCCGGCGTGAACCGCGACGAGGTCACCGGCGTGGAGGCGAGCATCGGTCTCCCCTTGGACGAGTTCATCGCGGTCGCGATCGGCGGCCTGCAGGAGGTCGCGCCAGAGATCGACCTCTGATCCGGGATCAGGCGCTGGCCGCCAAGGCACGCTCCCGGCGCGCCTGCGCGCTGCGCTCGTCCGCGGCCGCTTGGTCGGCTCGCATCTTGACGACCACGTTGCCGAAGCCGACCGCAGGGTCGTAGGCCCGTTGACGCGCCGCGTCGAGCAGACGGCTCCGAGCGATCAGCGAGATCACCAGGATCGCGACGATCGCGAGGGTGATCCAGACCACGGGACCCGAGAGCGCGATCGCGCTCCACACGACGATCGGGATCGCGATGGCGATGAAGAGGAACGCGAGGAACGTTCCACGGACGGTGGTTGGCAGATGAGCCATGGTGCCTCCCGTTGTTGGGGAACCGGGAAGGCAAAGGTTGCGATCACGTCGCGCGTACGCCCCGTCTTGGGCGGCTCCACGAAGGTGGACCCCTCCAATCTACCACCGTCGGTGGGGTCAGCCTCCGGGTGCAGGCAGGCACGGGGGCGCTTGCGCGCCGCAGAGGACCAGGTCCGTGTCCCGCTCGACCGCCGCGATCAGGTCGCTGCGCTCGACGAACGACAGACCCGCGCCGAACGACGGCACCGACCCCGGCTCCGTCCCGGGCGGTACCTGGTAGGTGACGCACCCGCCCTCGATCGCGATCGCCTCGACCGAAGCATCCTCAGGGCAGGTGGCGGTCAGCGTCACGGTCACCGGGCTCATCATCTGGTCCGACCCGATCCCGACCCTGAAGCTCGCCCGGTCCCGGACGACCGACGCCTGCTCCGTGGCCCAGCCGAGCGGCAGGTTTTCGATGCACGGCAACTCGGTCGCCGTCGGCACCGCCTGTGCCATCAGCTGCATCGTTCGGCCGGTCCCGCAGTCCGCGTGCCCGACCCCGCCCCGCGACGGGAGGAACAACGCGAAGCCGATCAACAGGGTCAGCAACGTCAGGAAGAACGCGGCGACGATCAGCAGTACGCGGCGGACGCTCCAGCGCTGGATCCCGATGGGCTTGCGCGGGGGCGCCAGCCCGCGGAAGGTCTCCAGCAGCCCCCGCCCGTCCGCCTTCATCGATGACCGCAGCTGCGACGGGCTGGCCACGCCCCGGGTCGCGGCGAACGCCTCGGACAGCTCCTCGGGCGTGAAATAGGCGAGCGCCCGCTCGTAGACGTGCTCGGGATCCGAGCGCAGGGCGAGCACGAGCATCATGTTCCCCAGGTCGACCGCCTGGCGCCAGGGCGATGGCCGCACCTGCACGAAGAACACGTCGATCAGCCGGAGCCGCCCGTCCTGCACCATCAGGTTGGCGGGCTTGATGTCCCGGTGGGCCAGTCCGATGTCCCACATGCTGCGGACCAGCTGCAGCCCCTCGTCGATGATCCGGTCGTCGACGGTCGCGTCGCTGATCTCGACGGCCTCCTCGAAGAACTCCATCGCGATCAGGTACTCGCGCTCGGGGGTGATCTCGACGATGTCGAGTGGCTCCGGGGTGGAGAACCCTTTCTCGCCGAGCAGCCGCAGCGTGTAGTCCTCGTACTCCACGAAGCGTCGGACCGTCCCGAAGGGGGTCTCGTCCTCCAGACGGCCGTATAGCATCGTGC
>Ga0190270_10001469_pt1 | contig 10983 bp, 7 predicted proteins | sample Popmic320T_FD_133748 | JGI IMG/M metagenome (GOLD analysis project Ga0190270, IMG submission 133748) | Populus adjacent soil microbial communities from riparian zone of Weber River, Utah, USA - 320 T | ecosystem: Environmental > Terrestrial > Soil > Riparian zone | place: USA: Utah | collected... | reverse complement strand
GGATTCGGCGCTTCGATCTCGCGCAGGAAATCGCCAGGAGTCGCCCTGGCCTCGTGTTCCAGCTTCTCGTACTCGGCCAGCTCGCGCACCAGGCTCGCGATGGTGGTCGCGTCAGCGCTTGTTGCCGGTCGTATGTTCAGCATCGCTGCTAACTACTCCGCGATGAACCAGCGGTCGCCCTCGCGTTCGACCACGAAACGTTCGTACGGCAGTCCCTGGCCGCTGACGTCGTAGATGGCGCGTGTGCCGTTGAGGTCGTAGCGCGGACGCAGCTCCTGCACGATGCGCAGCGTGGTGATCAGGGTTTCACGCGTGCTCTCGTTATTGGTGCAGGCGGTGACCAGTGTCTTCTTGGCGCTGCGCGAGGTGGAGCGGTTGAAATTCGGGCTCATGAACTGCTCGTAGTACTCGACGCAGTTGTTCGCCGCCAGCGCCGCCTCGGCGCGCGCCAGCAGTTCGCTGATGCCGGGCGCCAGCGGTTGTGGTGCGGGAGCCGGAGCGCCCGAACCGCCGTTGCCGGACGTCGGTGCCTGTACGGGCGAGGCCCGTCCTTCGATGAGATCGTCGAGTTGCGCTTCGACTTCGGTGGGGACGACGGCGCGCCACTGCTGGCCGTACTGCATGAGGCCGACCATGACGACGACCTTGACCGAGCCGCGATCCTTGGGCTGCACACCCTTGCCGATCAGGTACACGACCTTGCCGTCGGGCACGGCGGCGAGCCAGTCGAACTTCTCGTAAACGCGCGCCCGCATCCGCAGGCGCTCCGACAGCGTGGCGTAGAACTTCTGCGCGGTTGCGCTCTCGAGCTGGGCCAGCGTGCGCCCGGGACCGAACAGGCGTGAGCGATAGGTGTTGCCGCCCTGCTGACCTTCGGCGCGCAGCAGTGTGAGCAGGCGCGAGCGAAGTTTGTCCAGTTCGTCCGGATGCAACTCCTGCGCGACTGCCTCCGGGCTGCCGGTGGCTACCGCCGCCAGGAATGCTTCTGCCCCCTTCTGCTGTGCACCACTGGGCCCGGCGGCGATCGCCAGCGGGGCGGTCGCGGCCAGCAGCAGGCAGCACATCGCGCTATTAATGGTCGTTTTCAACGCTCTGGGGGTCATTTGACACTCCGGGCTCAACTGGGCCGCACGATCATAACCTCGTGCTGCGACTGCACCCCAACTGTGAAGGTCGTCTCGTTACGCGCCATGGAGCACGGGACGCAGTTCACGGATTAATTGCGCGCGGGGCCTGCGGACACCCTTCCCCGATAAACTTACATATCTTGGTAAATTGCCTGAGTCCCCTGTTTTTCATGCTGTCCGGGACCCCGTCGTCATCATCATGCTGCCGCAGTCGGAATTCGATTCGCCCATGCTCGCCAACGCTCCTGCGCCGGTGGCGATCGCCGCAATTACGCAGGATCGGGCACTCATCGGCCTGCTGCGCAGCGTAATCGATCCCGCCAGCGATCTCATTCTCGTCACTTCCGAGCCGGATCTCGTTCCGCACCTGAACAGCCGCCGTGTGTCGGTGGCGCTGCTCGACAGCATGTTCATTGAAGGAGACCTCGCGGGTCTCGCCGAACGTCTGCGCGAGACGTGGCCGGACCTCGTGCTCATCGTCGTCGGCACCGCCGAGGAACAGTCCAAGGTTGCGAGCCAGATCACTTCCGGCGTGGTGTACCGCTTCCTGCATCGTCCGGTTTCCGCGCCGCGCGTGCGCCTGTTCGTCGAAGCGGCGCTGCGCCGCCACGAAGTGGAGAATGTCGAACGCACGCTCGAACAGGTGCGTCCGGATTTTTCCAGGCACGAGGCGCAGAAATCCGAGCGAGCGGCGCGTGGCGGCGGTTCCCTGAAATACGCGATCGGCGGTCTCGCGCTGGCGGCAGCCGCGGTCGGCGCCTGGTACCTGTATTCGGGTCGCCAGGCACCGGAAGCCGTCGATGTCGCACAGGTAGTTAGTCAGCCGGCCGAGGAAGCGGCAGCGCCCCCGGTGGCCGCCGAGCCCGCGCCCGAAGAAACTCCCGTCGACAGCAGCGTTGCCGAGCCAGAGGTCGTTGCAGCACCGCCGCCGGCCGTTGCCGATGCGGCCGAGACGCTTCGCCAGGCAGGCAGCGTGACTGAAAGTGCCGCGCCGCCGCCGTCCGTTGCACCGCCGGCAACGTCACCCGCACCCGCCCAGGCCGCAACCGCTTCTGAAGCGCCGGTGCGCGGTCCGCGCGCCACCGAAGACGCGATCGAAATTACTGCGCCCGAGCCGCCGCCTGCTCCCCTGACCCACGAGCAACGTCTGAACGAGAAACTCGTGCAGGCGGAGTCAGCGCTGCAGCGTGGCGAGCTGGCGAGCCCGCCGGGGCGCAATGCCGTCGATCTTTTCCGCGGCGCCCTCGAGCTCGACCCGGCCAACACTCTCGCCAAGGCCGGGCTGGTCCGGGTCGCCGACCGGCTGCTGAGCGCCGCCGAACGCGCCCTCACGGCCGGCAATCCCGAAGATGCCCAGAAGATGGTCAACGTGGCCGAATCGCTGACACCGGCGACGGCACGCGGCGCTTTCCTGGGCATGCAGATCGAAATGGAGCGCGAACGTGCGGCACTGACCGCCAAGCGCGACGGCGATGCACAGGATCGACTCGAGCGCGGCGCTACTTATCTGCGCCTGGCCAACGCGCGGCTGCGCAGCGGTGCACTCATCGAACCGCCACAGGACAACGCACGCTTCTATATAGAGGCAGCCCGCCTGATCATCCCCGACGATCCGGGGGTGGTGGAAACCTCGCGCACCCTGCAGAAAGAAATGCTGACCCGCGCCGGAGCCGCAGCCACCGCCGGCAACGCCGCCGAAACCGAACGCTGGCTGGCCAATGCCGATGCCGCGGGCGCCAGCCGCCAGAACCTCACTTCCATCCGTCGCCTGCTCCAGGAGACGTTGATCGGCTCGCGTACCGACAAGGTCACGACGTTGGCGAAATCGTTCAACGCGGCGCTGGCCGGGGGACGGCTGCTGCAGCCTTCCGACGACAGTGCCAAGTCCTTCCTGTTCGCGCTCATCCAGACAGAGGCCGGCAATCCGGTGGTAGGGTCCTCGCGCCTGAGCCTCGGCCAGGCCTACCTGCGCGAGCTGCGCGGCGCGATTTCGCGCGGTGACATCGCCGCAGCCGATGCCTGGCTGCTCGAGGCGCGCACGATTTCCTTTGTCAGCGCCGACCTCAACGCGGCAGAAAGCGAACTGTCGGCTGCACGCACCAGGGCGGCCGAGCGCTCACGCGTCGTGGGCGCCAACAAGCTGCCGCGCACGCATTACGAGCCGCCCAAATTTCCGGCGGCGACTCGCAACCGCAACATCGACGGCTGGGTCGAGCTGGAATTCACGGTGCTCCCGGATGGCACCACGGGTGAGATCGTCGTAACCAATTCCAACCCGCGCAAGACGTTCGACAATGCCGCGATCAACGCGGTCGCGCAGTGGCGCTACAAACCGGTGATCCGCGACGGCAAGCCGGTGCCGCAGCGCGCAGCCGTGCGCATACGGTTCACGGACGACGAATAGATGGAAGAGTCGCGCACAAGACGCTTCCTGATCGTCGAGGACGACACCAAGTACGCGTCCTGGGTGCAGCATTTGCTCGGCATCGCCTGGCCCAACGACACCGTCGTCATCATGGACTGGACCTCGTTCGGCCGTGTGCGCACCGCGATGACGGTGCGCGACTATGACGTGGTGATGCTTGCGCTCAAGTTCGACGAAGGCATCGAAGAACCGACCACCGACAGTTTCGAGTGGATTCGCAAGCTGCGCAGCCAGCCTGGTTTCCCCGAAATGATCATCCTCGCCGAGGAAGGCAGCGAGCTTGCGGCCATCCGCACTCTGCGGCTCGGCGCCGCCGACTATCTGCCCAAGCGGCTGCTCACGCCGCCACGCCTGCAGCGTTCCATCAAGCTGACCCTGCGCGCCATCGAGAAAGAAGCGCAGCGCCGTGCCGAACGCCTGGCGCTGGCCGCGGCCGCGAAGGCCGGGGCGGACCAGGCAAAGGAAGCGCCCACACCAGAGAAGACCGTGCCCCCGGCACCGGTCTCGTCGATATCCACGCACACGGGAGCGACGCTCGCGCGTGCCGCCCAGCTGGCGATCGCGCCTAAACCCACCGTGGTGCTCACGCCGGTGGTCACGCAGGCCGGTGCCAATCCTGGGCGCGCCGCCAAGGCAGCCCTGACGCCCGTGCCGACCTCGGCGCCGATCCGGCTCGAGGCTTCGGCCCGCGATGTGTCTGCCGTTTCGCTGCCCTCGGCGATCGAGTCGATTCCGGCCGTGATCAGGGAAGTCAAACCCGTGGCGCCGGAGAATCACCAGATTCCCGGTTACACCATCCTGCAGAAAATCGGTGAATCCGAGGCCGCCGCGGTGTACCTCGCGATATCCGAGGATCTCGGCCACAACGTGGCGCTGAAGATCAGTAAACGCAAGCACTCCGGTGACGCCAACGACACCGGGCAACGCGCCATCATGTTCCAGCGGGAATTCGAGGCCATCGCGGCACTCGATCACCCCTCGGTCATCGACCTTTTCGACTACGGCATCCACGAGGGCGTGGAATTCCTCGCGATGGAATATTTCCCCTGCGGTGATCTCAAGGCGCGCCTGCAGAATCCGCTCACCTCGGCGGAGGCGATCGCCTTCCTCAAGGAAATCGCGCGCTCGCTCAAGGTGGTGCACGAGGCCGGCATCATCCATCGCGATCTCAAACCGCCCAACGTGATGCTGCGGCATGACGGCAGCGTGGTGCTCATCGACTTCGGCCTGGCGCGCAGCCTGTTGTCCGGCGATGGCAGCACCCGCACCGGTGTGTTGCGCGGCTCGCCGTATTACATGAGTCCCGAACAGGCGCAGGGCGAGGCGCTCGATGCGCGCACCGATCTCTACAGCATCGGGGTCATGCTCTACGAGATGCTCGCCGGCAAGAAGCCGTACCTCGGCGCCTCGGCGATCGACGTCCTGCAGCAGCACGTCATGGCCCCCGTGCCGGAGCTGCCCCCGCAGCACCTTGCCTATCAACCGCTGCTCGAACGCCTCATGGCGAAATCGCGCGAGCAGCGCATTGCGTCCTGCGACGAGATGCTGGGCGCGCTCGAACAGATGCGCCAGGCCTTGAGCGACAGCGGCATCATCGACCCGGCAACCCTGGTCTCGGCCCGGGCAGGAAGCTGAGGCGGATCATGGAACTGCTCAACTTCCCGATAGTGGCCCTGGGCACGGCGCTGATCTGCCTGCTCGGCATAACCATCTTCGCGATTTCCCAGCGCGCCCGGCTGCGCTCGCGCGACGAACAGCTGGTGGTGGCCCGCGCGCAGGCCTACGCCATGCTCGAGCTCAGCCAGGCGGGCGTCCTGTTTCTCGACCGCGAACACAAGCTCATGGGCGAAGCCTCCGCGGCGGCGCCCGAGTTGTTAGGCAATACCTGCGGCACGGGCACTGCCTTCGTGCAGGCCATTGCCGAGCTGGTCGACGTCAAGGCGCGCCGCGATGTCGTGGCATACCTGGAGTCCATGTGGCAGGCCGAGGCCACTTCGACCGTCGATGCCACGCAGAATCCGCTGGCGCGTGTGCATGCCGGCTCGCGTCATCTCGCCATCCGCTTCGCGCGCCTGGTGGTCGACGGGCGCGTGCATCACATCATCGTTTCGATCGAGCGCATCGCGGCGCCGCGTATCGTGCCGCACACCATCGAAGTGCCGGTGCTGGACGAGGACACCTTCGCCCGCCGCCTGGCGGGTGAAACCGGTTCCCGTCCGGCGCTGGTAATCCCATCGAGCGCCACCGAAGTCAGCCGCCCCGACACCGCGCCCAGCGTGCCGCCCGGGCCCGAGGCCGCGGCGCTGCCGGCGCAGGCGGAACCTGCTTCACTGGAGCTGCCGAAGCCTGTTGCTGCCGTTGCGAGCGACGCCGCATCCGGCGCATTCGACATCACGGACGATTCGCTGCCGGAATTGTCGAAGCCGGCGACGCCCGTGGTGCTGCCGGCGATCGAGACGCCCGCGCTCACCGCGGTGCCGGCGCCCGCCGAAAACCGCAGCCCCACGGGCGAGAATTTCGTGCTGTCGCTGCCGCCGGTCGAGCCGGTAATGGCCGCGTTACCGGCTGCCAGCGAGGCCACGCCGGAGGTTTCGCAGCATCTGGCCACCACGATCACTTCGACCGAGACCGCGCAGACCGCCTCGCGACCTGTACGCCCCGAGCTGGACCCGTCTTCCATCATCGATCCGCCCGATGCGCGATTGTCGGAAGTGCTCAAGGAAGTCATGCACGTCGAGGCGGCGCGCCTCGAGAACTTCCTCGGCGAAGCGCGCGAAAAGGCCGGGCAGCTGCGCGCCATCCTCAAACTACCGGCGCGCGAGGCACAGGCCTTCCGCGAGAAGCTGGTGCTGATCCTCGAGCTCATCCGTGGTGTCAATGCGCGCGCGAAGCGGCTGCCGCTGGCATCCGTGTGCGAGCGTGCCGACCGCTTCGAGGAAGCCCTCAGCAACCTGCGCGACAAGCAGACGCTGTCGGGCAACGACTTCCTGCCAATCGCCGTCAAACTGGACGACTTGCTGAGCCACCTGGCGATCCAGAGTGAAGTGGTGGCGCGCCTGCGCGAGTGGCGCGTGCAGAACGGGCTCTCCGGGCCGCCGTCGACGGAGGTTACGCAGCGCTCCGCCACCATGACCGGCACGACCATTCGCCAGCCGAAGCTCAAGCGGCAGAGCGGGGACGGGACGACCATTTCCGGTCCGGCCTCCGAGACGCAGAAGGCCAAGCGGCTGTCCGACCTGTCGCAGGACAGTCTCGAAGAAATGGCACATTTCCTCGCCGACATGTATTCGAAGAGAGTGTCGCTGGTGTGTGTGGGGCTCGAAGACGTGCCTGGCAACTATCGCCGCGTGGTCGAGAAGATTCTCGGCCAGCTGATTCACAACGCGATCCGCCATGGCCTGGAAATGCCGGCCGATCGCGTGGTACTGGACAAGCCCGAGATCGGAACCGTGGCCGTGCAATTCCAGCGCATGGGACCCGACGGCTACCAGCTCAGCGTGCAGGACGATGGCCGCGGTCTCGATCACGACAAGATTCGCGCCGAGGCCGTGCGCCAGGGCGTGATGACCGCAGACGCGGCCGCCAACATCGATCCGCGCAAACTCGCCAGCCTCATCTTCCGGCCCGGCTTCACCACGGTTGGCGAAGGTGGCGCGCGCGGCATCGGCATGGACGTGGTGCGCGAGCTGGTGAACAAGGCCGGCGGACGCGTCGGCATCGCCACCAAGCCCGGTGAGTACACCCGCTTCCGTGTCACGCTGCCGCACGAGAAGTCGGCGACGGGCGCCGCGGTAGCCTGATCAGCCGGCCGGGTCGAGTCCTGGCGTGTCGGGCCGAAACCGGGCGTGGCGCTGGCAATCGTCCGTGGTGTCGAACCACGGAATGTGACTCCCGAAAAAAATGTGGAATTCCGGCCGCACCAGCTCCGGTGAATCCAGCGACGCAATGGTGAAGTCGATCGTGTCGGGCTGATGGTCGACACGCATCGCTAGCTGCGTGCCGCAATCTGCGCAGAACCAGCGCTCGCCGAAATCCGAAGACCGCCTGCGACGGGGATTACCCGTGAACACGAGATCCTTCAGCGGCACGGTCGCAAACGCCAGTACCGGCGCACCCGCGGCACGCTGGCACATCGAGCAATGACAGTAACCAGCCTCAAACGGCTGCGACCCGAGGCGATAGCGGACTGCCCCACACAGGCAACCGCCTTCAAGTACCTGCGCGCCAACGTTCATGCAGGACTCCGGCTGCGGAAGGTGATCGAGTAGCGCATCACTTCCATCGGCGCGATGCTGTGTTCCCACGCGTGGCGAATCTCGCCGGTAAGCAGATAGGCCGAGCGCGGCGGTGCGCCGAGCGCAAAGCGTTCGAAATCAGCCCCGCGCCGGCGCCGGAATCGCAACATGCAGGGTGATAGCAGCGAAAGGCCGAAGACCGTGTCAAACACCGGACGATCACGATGCCAGCCGATCCCGCGCCCTCCCCGTAGCGGATCACCAGTGCCTGCTCAAACTCCCTTGAACCGATACCTGCGAGTCCTGCCGCGCGCTCGCGCAGCGGCAGCAGGAAATCGGGAATTGGCGGCGCCGGCGTGATCTGCGCCTGGTTGAAGTCGTAGCGCCAGCCAAACGAGACGGTTTCCCTGTTTCCGGTCCAGCCATGAAATTCGAAGGGTCGGAAAGGCAGGCGCGCGACCTCCTCGATAAGCCGCGTCTCCTCTGCCGGTCCCACGAATTCCTCGCGGAATTCGAGTCCGGGCGGCATGACCGCGAACATGCCGCGCTGGGCCGGAGATGATCTGTTCGCGCGCGCCATGTCAATTGACGAGCGTGTGGCGATACTGGTCGCGGATGTACGCGTTGAAGAATTCGCCCTTGGAAAATGCGCGTCGCATCGCGTCGTACGCTTCCGCCGGCACCTCGTGGTACCGATAGCGCCGGCCCGAGACGAAGACCAGGTCCAGGTAACGCTCCACCGGGTCGTAGTGATAAGAACGAATGACGCTCGACGGCATGATCGAGCGACGCGGCGGCGAACCAGGAGTTTCGTGCCCGATCATGCATCGGCATGAAATCCGATACGCGACGCGACCGATTCCGACCCGTTATCTTTCTGCGGGCGGCTTTTCCTTTTCGAATCGCCGTCCGAGCCACCAGCCGTTGATGGCCCACAACGCGGCAACCGCGGCAGCGGTCATCGCCTGCGCCGCCCCACCCATGCCCACGGCATCGAGGAACTTCTTGATCTGCGCGAAACTCGCGTCCGCGATGCGGTACACGGCCACGTCGCAGACGTTCTTGGCCTTGTACTTGCTCTCCTTGTCGACCTTGCTGAAGAGCATCTCGCGACCCGGGCGAATGAACGCGTATTCACCCCAGCGCCGCAGCACCATCGCCGCGGCCATGATGCTGAAGGTGCCAAAGGCGGCATACACGGTAAGCCCGAACACCATGACGAACGGAATGGTCACCAGCAGCACGATGACGCCCAGGCGCGTGGCGATGTAACCCGTCAGCGAGACCTGCGTGATGATGACCAGCAGCTGCACCATGGTGTCGAGGCTGGCGAACACCTGGGTGCGCGCGGTGAGCTCCTCGAATTTTGCTTCCACGAGCTCGAGTTGCTCGAAGTACAGGAAGGTGTTGATGGCAGAAATGCCGACGATGAACAGCGCGATACCGCGCAGGTACGGGTTGCGCATCACCAGCATGAAACCGGCGAAGGGATTGCCGCCCAGCGCACGATCGCGCTCCGTCGGTTGCCCCGTCCTGGTGACCGCTTCGGGCGCGAACCGATGCCACTGGATCATCAGCAGGCGCTGCAGCAACACGGCCGCGACATACATACCGGCACCGATGTAGAGCACCCCCGAGTTGCCGATGTTCTTGACGAACAGCGCGGCAGCACCCGGGCCAAGCAACGCGCCCAGCGTTCCGCCGGCTGCGATGAAACCGAACAAACGCTTCGCCTGCTCGCTCGACAGGATCTCGAGCATGAAGCTCCAGAACACCGAGATCAGCAGCAGGTTCACCACGCTGATGGCGACGTAGAAAACGCGGGCCACCATCGGATCCGGCGACTCGCCCTTGAATACCTGTGCGGTGAGCACGAAGGCCACCGCCATGGATCCGTAGATGACCGGCAGCAGGATGGAACGGCGAATGTGTCCGATCAGCCAGCCATAAAACGGCACGATCAGCAGCGCGAAGAGCGCGGTAAAAATCCACAGGTTCTGCGTGGCTTCGCGGCCGAGAATGGTGCCGATGGTTTCGCGCACCGGTCGCACAGCGAAGTAGCCGCCGAGCACACAGAACAACAACATGAACCCGGTGATGACGACACCGGTTTCGGCCCGGTTCACGGGAAACCACGGCGCTTTGTCTGGTCGCGCCGTGGCGCCCTGCGGAGTATTCATCTGCGGCGATTCTAGGGACTCGGGTAGTCGCGAGCCAGCGCATTCAGGCTGGCCAGATCGATTGTCAGGCCGGGACGTGTGACCGTCGCCTGCGCGCCGAGTTCACGCAGTTTGACGGCGAGTGCTTCGGCCGCGGACACCTCGCCGTGCACCAGGCACACGGGTGGTCGCCCTTCGAAGCTGTCATACCAGCGCAATAGTTGCGACTGGTCCGCATGGGCGGACAACCCGCCCAGGGTATGAACCTGTGCCGCCACGCGCACAGTGCGCCCATGGATGCGCACCTCCGGCTGGCGATCGACGAGCTGGCGTCCGAGCGTACCCGGCGCCTGGAAGCCGACGATGAGCACGTGGCACTCGGGGCGCGGCAGATTGTGTTTCAGGTGGTGCAGGACGCGGCCACCAGTGGCCATCCCCGAGCCAGCAATGACAATGGCGCCGCCACGGACGTTGTTGATGGCGCGCGAATCGTCGGGCGTTTCCGACAACACCAGGTTTGGCAGCGGCGGCATGCCGCGGAAGCTGGCGCACAGGCGGCTGGTTTCTTCGTCGTAGCGATCCGGGTGCTGCCAGTAGACCCGGCTCGCGGCGATGGCCATGGGACTGTCGAGGAAGATCTTCCAGCGCGCCACGTGCCATTCGCCGTAGTTCTTCGCGAGTAGATAGAGCAATTCCTGGCTGCGGCCGATGGCGAAGGCGGGCACGATGACATTGCCTCCGTCACGTGCGGCCTGCGCCAGGATGGCGCCGAGCTCACGCGAGGTATCCTCGCGGTCACGGTGCCGGCGATCACCATAGGTGCTTTCCATGAGCACGAGGTCGGCGGATGCAAAGCGATACGGGTCCTGCAGGATCGGTGTGTCGTACTGGCCGAGATCGCCCGAGAACACCAGCTTGCGACGATTGCCATCCTCGGCCACCCACACCTCGACGCTCGATGAGCCGAGGATGTGCCCGGCCTCGCGCACACGCACCGTGATGCCCGGCAGCAACTCGCGAGGCGAGTCATAGACAAT
>Ga0190270_10001468_pt1 | contig 10985 bp, 9 predicted proteins | sample Popmic320T_FD_133748 | JGI IMG/M metagenome (GOLD analysis project Ga0190270, IMG submission 133748) | Populus adjacent soil microbial communities from riparian zone of Weber River, Utah, USA - 320 T | ecosystem: Environmental > Terrestrial > Soil > Riparian zone | place: USA: Utah | collected... | reverse complement strand
TGCCCGAATCCGAGCGCATCGCCCTCGAGGTGTTGCGTACCGACACGCCGCTTTTCGCCCGATACGTCGAATCGCGCCGCAACCGTCGCGACACCTGGTACATCCATCCCGCGGGTCACACCGACGTGTGCAACGTGTCGATTCCGGTTCGCGACGCCGCCAAGTAGCGTCCCCTTGCCCACGTTTTCCTGAGAGAATCCGCGCCCTATGGGACGCATATTCGAAGTACGCAAGCACACGATGTTCGCGCGCTGGGACCGCATGGCCAAGCAGTTCGCGCGCGTTGCCAAGGACATCAACATGGCCGTCAAGGCCGGCGGCGCCGACGTCAGCTCCAACCCGGCGCTGCGCCGCGCGGTGCAGAACGCGCGCCACGTCAACATGCCGAAGGACAAAGTCGAAGCCGCGATCAAGCGCGCGCTCGGCAAGGACGCGACTGCGTACGAACAGATCATCTACGAAGGTTATGCGCCGCATGGCGTCGCGGTCATCGTCGAATCTGCGACTGACAACGCGACGCGCACCGTGGCGCAGGTGCGCGCGATCTTCTCCAAGGCCGGCGGCAACCTGGCGACGGCCGGCAGCGTGGCATTCCAGTTCCGCAAGATGGGCGTGTTCCGCCTGAATCCGGATGGCATCGACCACGACGATCTCGAGCTGTATCTCATCGATCACGGCCTCGACGAAATGGGCGACAGCACCGGCGACAAGGGTGAACCGCAGATCGTGGCGCGTTGCCTGTTCCCCGAATTCGGCCACATGCAGGAGGCGCTCGAAAAGCGCGGCATCCATCCGGTTCTGGCGACCCACGAGTATGTCTGCACGACTCCTGTCGAACTACCCGAAGCACAGGCCACCGAGGTGCTGGAGATGGTCGATCTGCTCGAACAGAATGATGACGTGCAGAACGTCTATCACTCGCTGGTTTGACCATGGACGCCATCGAAACGATGACCTCCAGGGTCAGCGCCAAGGCTTACGGCGACATGACACCGACCCGGGATCACCTCGACGCGATCCTGCAGGCCGCCGTGCGTGCGCCCGATCATGGCCGGCTGCGGCCCTGGCGTTTCATGCTGATCGAAGGCAACCATCGCAAGAAATTCGGCGACATTCTCGCGGCCTCGGCCCTGCGCCGTGTTCCGACGCTGTCGGCCGGCGACCTGCAGCGCGAGCACGACAAGGCCATGCGTGCGCCGCTCATCATCGTGGTGGCCTGCCGTGCAGTTTCGGGCACCAAGGTGCCGGTCATCGAGCAGATCCTGGCGGCGGGCGCGGCGGCGCAGAACATCCTGTTAGGCCTGCACAACTTCGGTTACGCGGCGGCCTGGAAAACCGGTGAAGCTGCCTACGATCCCGAGGTGAAGAAGTCGCTGGGCTTCGCCGTCGACGATCACCTCGTGGCGTTTATCCATGCCGGCGGAGGTCTCGGCGCATTGTTCACGCCCGGCAAACCCGCGAGCCTCCCGGACGCGATGATGGAGTTCCCTGGCTGACCTGCTTACCGGCGCCGGAACCAGTCACCGCTCGAGAAAAAGAGCAGGTGCAATGCCGCCATGTTGATGGCCATCGGCAATACGCGGCCGAGCAGGTAATCCGCGGTGAACAGCATTTCCCACATGTCGGGCGCACGCCGCCATATGTACCCGACGGCCCAGCACAACTGCATGAACGTGACCAGCGTGAACAGCAGCAACAGCAGACGTGCCCAGTTCCTTCCGTGGGCAATCTGGTGGCACATCACGCCGTAGAGGACCAGCCCCGCAATTGATATTGCCCAGGGCCAGGGACTCTCGATCTGAAAATTGGCCTCCTGCAGAAACCTGAGTCCCGCCAGCAATCGGACTAACAATCCGCCACCGATCAGGCACAGCGCGATGTTCACGTTGCGCGGGCGCTCCGGCAGTTCCGGTTCCGGTGGGTCGAGCAGTAATGATTCCGGCGCCTTGTAGTTATTGTCAGTCATGGCGCGGTACAGACTACCCCAATGGCGTGATGGTCAGAAGCTCGTCGCCCTCCCGCACCTGGTCGCCGGCGGCGTGATGTATGGCGGCGATCGTGCCATTCACAGGCGCAGTCACGGTGTGCTCCATCTTCATGGCCTCCATGACGAGCAGCGCCGTTCCGGCGGTGACGCGTGCGCCCGGCTCGACCAGCACCGCGATCACGCGACCCGGCATGGGCGCAACCAGACCGCCATGACGGTCACCCGCCACGGCCTCCGGTAGATAGGGATCGATCCACTCGAAGACGTGGTGCGCCGTATCGAAAAACAGGTGCAGGTGTCCACCGCTCACGTGAGCGCGGGCACGAACCAGGGCTCCGTCCACGTCGGCTTCGAGCAGGCCGTCCCTGGCCAGCGAGCCGGATACGATGTCGACGTCGCCGCCGATATCCACCCGCAGCGTCGACCCCAGAAACGTCAGCTTCAGGTCGGTGACCTCACCTCCGCACTTCAGCCTGTTGTGACGCTGGCCGGTGGCGCCGGGGCGCCAACCGCTGCTGTCATCCCAGGGCGAACCGAAGATGGGCGGACGCCGCTGCGCCAGGACAAAGGCCAGAATGGCCAGGTCCCAGGCAACGCGCCGCGGCGCGACTTGCGGTGCAAACAGCAGCTCGCGTTCGCGCTCGATGAGCGCCGTATCGAGCCGCGCATCGACAAACGACGCAGCGCCGGCAAGCCGATGCAGGAATTCGATATTGGTGTGCACACCGGCCACGTGGTATTCGCCCAGCGCCGCGCGCAGGCGCGCGATGGCCTCGTTGCGCGTCTCAGCATGAACGATGAGCTTGGCGATCATCGGATCGTAGTAAGGCGTGATCGAATCACCCTGTCGCACGCCGGTGTCGATCCTGACTTCGTGCGAAGTCGCGGGCATCGACAGGTACTCGAGAGTGCCGATCGAGGGCAGGAATTCGCGCGCCGGATCCTCGGCATAGATCCGCGCCTCGATGGCGTGGCCGCGGATGACGAGTTGTTCCTGATTCAGTGGCAGCGGCTCGCGCGCCGCCACGCGCAATTGCCACTCCACCAGGTCGAGACCGGTGATCATCTCGGTCACCGGGTGCTCCACCTGCAGGCGAGTATTCATTTCCATGAAATAGAAAGTGCCGTCGGCAGCCGCGATGAACTCCACCGTGCCCGCACCTGCGTAATTCACCGCCCGCGCCGCAGCGACCGCCGCCTCGCCCATCAGGCGGCGACGCTGCGCCGTCATCCCGGGCGCCGGCGCCTCCTCGATGACTTTCTGGTGACGCCGCTGCACCGAGCAGTCACGCTCGAATAGATAGACGGTGTTGCCGTGCATGTCACCGAAGACCTGCACTTCGATGTGCCGCGCGGGACTCACGTACTTCTCGACCAGCACACGATCGTCCCCGAAGCTCGACTGCGCCTCGCGCCGGCAACCGGCCAGCGCCGCCGCGAAGTCGTCCGCACGGTCGACGCGCCGCATCCCCTTGCCGCCGCCGCCGGACACGGCCTTGATGAGCACCGGAAAGCCGATGCGTTGCGATTCCGCGAGCAGGTAATCCGGCTCCTGCCGATCACCGTGATAACCGGGGGTCAGCGGCACGCCGGCCTTTTCCATGAGCGCCTTGGCCGCAGACTTAGAGCCCATGGCGGCGATGGCTTCCGGAGATGGGCCGATGAAGGCCATGCTGGCCGCGGCGCAGGCGCGCGCAAAGTCCGCGTTCTCGGACAGGAAGCCGTAACCGGGATGAATCGCCTCGGCCCCTGCCCTGCGTGCAGCCTCGAGGATGACGTCGCCGCGCAGGTAACTCTCCTGCGGCCGCGCCCCACCGATGTGCACACTCTCGTCGCAGGCGGTCACGTGCGCAGCGTGCGCATCGGCGTCCGAATACACCGCGACGGTGCGAACCCCCATGCGCCGCGCGGTGCGCGCGATGCGGCAGGCAATTTCGCCGCGATTGGCGATCAGCAGCTTGCCGAACATGGCGCCACCGTCAGACTACTTTTTCGGCGCCCACGACGGGGCGCGCTTGTCGAGAAAAGCTGCGATGCCCTCGCGGCCCTCGGGCGATACGCGTGCGTCGGCGATGCACTTGGCAGTGGCCGCGAGCAGCACGTCGTCCATCGGAGGCTCGACCACGTCCGCCAACAGCCGCTTGGTGGCCGCGAGCGCTGCGGGACTCGCGGCGAGCAGGTGGCGTACCAGCCGTTCGACTTCTGCGTCGAGCGCTTCGGCCGTGACGATCTCCTGCACCAGTCCCAGTTCACGCGCGCGAGCGGCATCGAACTTCTCGGCCGTGAGCATGTAACGCGCCGCCTCGCGGGCGCCCATGGCGCGCACCACGTGCGGCGAAATGGTGGCCGCGACCAGGCCCAGTTTTACTTCCGACAATACGAAGCTCGCGGATTCGGCCGCGACTACGATGTCGCAGGCTGCCGCGAGACCAACACCTCCGCCAAATGCATCGCCCTGGACGCGTCCAATGACGGGCCTCGAACAGGAGTGCACCGCGTGGAACATGCGCGCCACTTTGAGCGCATCGGCGTGATTGTCAGCGTGACTGAATGTGGCCATCGCACGCATCCAGTTGAGATCCGCGCCGGCGCAGAAGGCCGGCCCCCGCGCGGCGACCACCACGACGCGCGTGTCGGGAGAGGCTTCGACATCGGCGAAAGCCGCGGAGATCTCCGCGACCAGGCCATCGTTGAAGGCATTGCGGTATTCGGGCCGGTTGAGCCAGATCCAGCGCACCGCGCCGCGCTGCTCGACTTCGAGATGCTGGTAACTCGCCATGGATTACCTGCAGGTCACATCCGGAACACGCCAAAGCGCGTTTCGGGAATCGGTTGACGCAGGCTCAGCGCCAGGCCCAGGGCGAGGCAGCGCCGCGTGTCGATGGGGTCGATGACGCCGTCATCCCAGAGGCGCGCAGTGGCGTAATAGGGATTGCCCTGCTCCTCGTACTGTTCGCGGATCGGTGCCTTGAATGCAGACTCCTCTTCCGCGCTCCAGGCGCCACCCTTGGCCTCGATGGCGTCGCGTCGCACGGTGGCGAGCACATTCGCCGCCTGTTCGCCACCCATCACCGAGATGCGCGAGTTGGGCCAGGTCCACAGGAATCGCGGCGCATAGGCGCGACCGCACATGCCGTAATTTCCCGCGCCGAAACTCCCGCCGACGATCACCGTGAATTTCGGTACGCGCGCGCAGGCCACGGCGGTCACCATCTTGGCGCCGTGGCGCGCGATGCCTTCGTTTTCGTATTTCTTGCCGACCATGAAGCCCGTGATGTTCTGCAGGAACACCAGCGGCACGCGCCGCTGGCAACACAATTCGATGAAGTGTGCGCCTTTCTGCGCCGATTCCGAGAACAGGATGCCGTTGTTGGCCAGGATGCCCACGAGCATGCCGTGGATGCGCGCGAAACCTGTGACCAGCGTGGTGCCGAAGCGCGCTTTCCATTCGTCGAAGTCGCTGCCGTCCACCAGGCGCGCGATGATTTCGCGCGGATCGTAGGGCTTGCGCGTGTCGGTCGGAATGATGCCGTAGAGATCTTCGGCCGAATACCTGGGTTCTTCAAAATGGCGCACCTGGGGTGCGACGAACTCCCGCGCGTCGGGGGCCACGCAGAACGGGTCCTGCGGCAGTCCGCTGACGATGCGGCGCGCGATGCCGAGCGCATGTGAATCGTTCTCCGCCAGGTGATCGACGACACCGGAAATCCTGGCGTGTACTTCGCCGCCGCCGAGTTCCTCGGCGCTGACGACCTCGCCGGTGGCGGCCTTCACCAGCGGCGGGCCGCCCAGAAATATCGTGCCCTGGTTGCGGACGATGATGGATTCATCACTCATCGCCGGAACGTATGCGCCGCCGGCGGTGCACGAGCCCATGACCACGGCGATCTGCGGAATGCCGGCCGCGGACATGTTGGCCTGGTTGAAGAAGATGCGCCCGAAGTGTTCCTGGTCCGGAAATACCTCGTCCTGGCTCGGCAGGTGTGCGCCGCCCGAATCGACCAGGTAGACACAGGGCAACCGATGCTCCTCGGCCACACGCTGCGCACGCAGGTGCTTCTTCACGGTGACCGGGTAATACGTGCCGCCCTTGACCGTCGGATCATTGCAGACCACCACGCACTCGCGGCCCGCGATGCGGCCGATGCCGGTGATGATCCCGGCACCCGGCGACTCGTCGCCATACATGCCACACGCGGCCAGCGGCGAAAGTTCGAGGAAAGGGGCGCCCGGATCGAGCAGCATTTCGATGCGATCGCGGGGCAGCAATTTGCCGCGCCCCACGTGCTTGGCGCGGGCCGCCTCGCCGCCGCCGAGCCCCGTCCGGGCCTGCCGGCTGCGCAATTCCTGCACCAGTGTTCGCATGGCAGCCTGGCTGGCCGCGAATTCGGCACTTTTCCTATCGACTTTGGATTCGAGCAGCGGCATGATTGTCGGACAATAGTACAACCTGACATTTGAAGGCAAGCGACGTGAGCCCAGGACTATGAACGAACTCGATCGCTGCGACTTCGACTTCGGGCTCGGTGAAGAGCTCGACGAGGTGCGCGCACAGGTACGGCGTTTCGCACGCGAGCGGATTGCGCCGCGGGCCGAGGAAATCGATCGCGCCAACGAATTCCCGCGCGATCTGTGGCCGGAACTGGGCGGCGCAGGCTTGTTAGGGGTGACGGTGCCGGAACGCTGGGGCGGGGCGAACCTCGGCTACCTGGCGCACATCATCGCCATGGAAGAGATCTCGCGCGCCTCCGGCTCGGTCGGCCTGTCTTATGGCGCGCACTCCAATCTCTGCATGAACCAGATCGTGCTGAACGGCAACGATGCGCAGCGCGACCGCTACCTGCCGAAACTGGTGTCGGGTGAACACGTGGGTGCGCTGGCAATGAGCGAGCCCGGCGCGGGCTCGGACGTGGTCGGCATGCAGTTGCGCGCCCAGAAGGTTGATGACAAACGCGGCGCCCCCTACGCCCTCACCGGCCGCAAGATGTGGATCACCAACGGACCCGACGCCGACGTCGTCGTGGTGTACGCCAAGACCGATCCGGCCGCCGGCCCGCGCGGCATCACCGCCTTCATCGTGGAAAAGGGCAGCGACGGTTTCTACAGCGCGCAAAAGCTCGACAAGCTCGGCATGCGCGGTTCGTCGACCAGCGAACTGGTCTTCGAAAACTGCCTGGTACCGGAAGAAAACATCGTGGGCCAGCTCAATGGCGGGGTGCGCGTGCTGATGCGCGGCCTCGACTACGAACGCGCCGTGCTCAGCGGCGGCCCGCTCGGCCTCATGGCCGCGGCGCTGGACCTGGTGCTGCCCTACGTGCACGAGCGCAAGCAATTCGGACAGCCCATCGGCACCTTCGAACTCATGCAGGCCAAGCTGGCGGACATGTACGCCAACCTCAACGCTGCGCGCGCCTATTCGTATGCCATCGGCCGCGCCTGCGACGCCGGCCGCTGCTCGCGCCAGGACGCCGCCGCGGCAATTCTCTTTGGCGCCGACCGCGCCACGCAGATGTGCCTCGAGGCCATCCAGGCACTGGGCGGCAATGGCTACATCAATGATTACGCCGCGGGCCGCCTGTTGCGCGATGCCAAGCTCTACGAGATCGGCGCCGGCACCCAGGAAATCCGCCGCATGCTGATCGGTCGTGAGCTCTACGAGTTGACCGCATGAGCGCTGCCCGGGCTGCAGCTGTCCGAAAACCTGGCCGCCAAACTACCCGCCCCTCCGCCCCCTTCGCGCCGATTCGCGTCGAGCCTGCTTATCGCAAGGTGGCCGCCGCGCTGCTGGAGCGCATCACCGACCGCACCATCAACGCCGGCGAACGTCTGCCCCCGGAAATCGAGCTGGCACGCCAGTTCGGCGTGCACCGGGGCACGGTGCGCGAAGCCCTGCGGGAGCTCGAAAGCAACGGCGTGCTCAAGCGCGAGCGCGGCTCGAAGCTCATGATGGTGACGCGTCCGGCGCGCGCTGCGGTGGCCGCCGGCGTCAGTCGCGCGCTGGCCCTGCACGACGTGAGTTTTCACGATGTCTGGGAGGCGCTGATCACGCTCGAACCGCCGATGGCCGCTGCCGCGGCACGTGCGCGCAAACCTGCGGATCTCGCGCGCTTCGATGCCCTGCTGACGCGACTCGACGAGCTCGATACCGGCGCGGCCGTGGAGCAGACCGCCGACTTCTTTCGTGCCACCGGAGAAGCCACTCACAATGGCGTCTTCATGCTGGCCCACGAACCGCTGGTGCAACTGCTGGTGCCTTCCCTCGGCGTCATGATCGACAAGGTGCCGCAGGCCCGCGCACGCATCGCGGACGCGCAGAAGCGCATTGTCACGGCAATCCGCGCACGTGATGCCGCCCAGGCCGGGGAATGGATGACCAAACACATCCGTGACTTCCGCCGCGGGTTCGAAATCGCCGGAATCGCCCTCGAAGGAAGAATTGGCGGCGGTTAGCCCGCATCTGTCTAGTTGCGCTGGACAATTTCCCGCCGTCAAAGAAAATCAGTGACGGGAGGGTGCTGGCCGATCCGTCGGTCCAGCGTGTCCACGATAGAGCGCGAGGTCTCCACTTGAACAAGCCACGTATACCGGCGGGTCGCTCGACCCGGCCGACCTTCATGCTGTTTGCCTGCATTGTCCTGCTCGGCCAACTGACCACCGCGCAGGCCCAGGCGACGCCGCCGGAGGCGCCCAAGACCTGGCTCACGCTCGAGGACCTGTACTCCCAGTACAACGTCATCGATGCCGATATCTCCCCGTCGGGCAAGCTGATTGCCGCATCCATCCGGAGCAAGGATAACGACGCCATCGTGGTGTTGGATCTCGCCACCGGCGAAAAGGAACTGGTAACGCGCTTCAACAAGGATGCCTTCGGCAAGCAGATCGACGTGCACATCGGCTACGTGGTGTGGAAGACCGAGGACCGGCTGCTGTTCCAGGTGCAAAGCGACTCCAACGATGAACTCGACGTCAACCTCCTTTCGCGCGCGAGCATTCTCAAGCTCGGTAACCGCCTGTACGCGGTCGATCGGAACGGCAAGAACCTCCTGCCCATGTTCGGCGATCAGTGGAACGAGGCGCTGGTCGGTGCCTTCGACACCAGCGATATCGCCTCGATGTTATGGAACGATCCCACGCACATCCTCGTTCGCGTGGGCGGATGGGACGGCCGCAGTCTTTTCAAGGTGGACCTGACCACCGGCCGCGGCAAGATCGTCGAAAAGCAGAAAGAAGGCGTCATCGACTGGTGGTTCGATGTCAACGGCAATGCAGTGGTGCGCGTGGAGTATTCCTTGGGCACGCTGCGCTATTACCGCAAACTGCCGGACGGCAAATGGAAGAAGTACCACAGCGTGCGGCGCCGGGAGATGGAAGAGCAGCCGGACTTCTCACTCATCGGGCCATCTGCCGATCCCACCAAGTTCTACGTGCTCGCGCGCCCGCCTGGCAAAGATCGCATCGGGGTCTATTTGTACGACCTGCCGAATGAGAATTTTGGCGACGCCCTGTTTGAAAATGCCACTTACGATCTCACCAGCGCGCGCGCTTCGATGGATGGCAAGGAGATGCTGAATCACTGCTACGACGCGCATGTTCGCATCTGCGACTTTTCCGATGCGAAAAAGAATGATTACATGCGCGGGCTGCGCAAGTATTTCAATGAATCAGCCAATGTCTACATCGTGGACGCCTCGGAAGACGAAAACACCATACTGCTGCGTGTCGACGGTCCGAGCGACCCGCCGGCTTTCTACTATTACCTCGTAGAAAAGAAGGCCATAGGACTGGTCGGCATCCAGCAGGGCGAGTTGCGCAACAAGGCACTGCCCACCGCCGCCGTCATCCGCTACAAGACACGCGATGGCCAGGAACAGACTGGTTATCTCACCTACCCGCCCGGCGCACAGGGAAGCAAATCGCTGCCACTGGTACTGATGCCGCACGGCGGACCGCAGGTGCGTGACCGCCTCGAGTTCGATCCGTGGGTGCAGTTCCTCACGGCGCGCGGCTATGCCGTATTCCAGCCTAACTTCCGCGGTTCCGGCGGATTCGGCGAAGCCTTCGAAGCCAGTGGTTTCCGGGAGCGTGGCCGCAAGATGCAGGACGATCTCACCGACGGCGTAAAGTGGCTCGCTGACCAGGGCGTCATCGATCCCGCACGCGTGTGTATCGTCGGAATGTCCTACGGTGGTTACGCGGCGCTGGCCGGTGCGGCGCTGACACCCGATGTCTACAAGTGCGCCGTGTCGATCGCCGGCGTCAGCGACTACGAGGAGCACGTCCGCTTCAAGAAGAAAAAGTACGGCGGCGATTCGGAAACGTTCCAGTACTACGTGCGCGCAGTCGGTGATCCCGACAAGGACCAGGCGGCGATCCGCGCAATGTCGCCGGCCTTTCACATCGATGCCATCAGGATTCCGATCCTGCTGATTCATGGTGACGAAGACGAATCCGTGGACTACTCGCAGTCGGAAACCATGCAGAAGCTGCTCGAGAAATCGGGACGCAAGACAGTGCTGCTTCGGCTCAAGGAAGAAGGACATGGCGGTTTCGACCGGGGAACATCGAAGGTGATGTGGTCGACCATCGGAACCTTCCTCTGGGATCACCTCGGCAAGGGCTACGGCATCGAGTCGCCGCCACCCATATACAAGTTCGCGAAGTAGCCCATGAAGACCGCATGGCTTGCGGGCCTGCTGCTTGCCCTGCTCCATGCTTCTGCGTCGTCGGCAGAATCCGCGCCGACATCATCACCGGTCACTCTCGGTGACCTGTTTTCCGAGGAAGGTGTGGCGAGTGCGTCCGTGTCGCCTTCCGGCCGGTACATCGCGGCGGTGGTGCGGCATTTCGACCACGACCTCGTCGTAGTGCTCGACACCGCGGATGGCAGCAGCAAGGGGCTCACGAAAATCGGCCGCAGGGAAGTCGGCGAACGCTACGAGTCGCGCATCACCGTTGTGCTGTGGAAATCCGAAGAGCGCCTGTTGTTTCGGGTCGAGGT
>Ga0190270_10001467_pt1 | contig 10986 bp, 10 predicted proteins | sample Popmic320T_FD_133748 | JGI IMG/M metagenome (GOLD analysis project Ga0190270, IMG submission 133748) | Populus adjacent soil microbial communities from riparian zone of Weber River, Utah, USA - 320 T | ecosystem: Environmental > Terrestrial > Soil > Riparian zone | place: USA: Utah | collected... | reverse complement strand
GGCTTCGGGGTCGGCAAGACGACCTTCGTGGGCGCTGTGTCGGAGATCATGCCGTTGCGGACCGAGGCCTTGATGACCACCGAGTCCGAAGGCGTCGACGACATCAGCGCCGTCACGACCAAGTCCACCACGACGGTCGCGATGGACTTCGGTCGCTTGACCTTGGCCGACGACCTGATCCTCTATCTGTTCGGTACGCCTGGGCAGCGACGGTTCTGGTTCATGTGGGACGACCTGTGTCAAGGCGCCATCGGCGCGATCCTGTTGGTCGACACCAACCGGCTCGAAGACTCGTTCTCGCCGCTGGACTATTTCGAGTCCAAGGGCTTGCCCTTCATCGTGGCGGTAAACCTGTTCGACGGAGCCAAGCGCTATCGCCTCGAGGACGTCGCCAACGCCCTCGCTATCTCCAACGACATCCCGATCATCGGAGTCGACGCCCGGGATCGAGAGTCGACCAAACAGGCTCTGGTACGCGTGACCGAATACGCCCTGCGGCGACTCACCGAGACACTGAGAGCACCGCTTCCACCTACCAACGATGTCAATGGAACGAGCAAGGGATAATCAGGCCGTTCAACGAAGCTGATGCGGCGGGACACTAAGCGAACGGTCCGCAGGAATCCTGCCCTTATCAGGCCGTTCGGCCCTGTGCGTGGCGGCTGACAACGCCGACCATAGGTGCCCATGACCCGCGACCAGGCTCGAAAGTTGAAACTGTCGGGCAATTTGCTGCATTCCTACCTCGGTGGAACGTGGACCGAGCTATCGCCCACCGATCAGGATCTCCTCGATCTGATCGACGGCAACTTCTTGCTCGCAAATGCGATGCTCAGCATGCTGGCGCCGCTGCGCCGGAAATCGGTCGACGAGGTGCTCGACGAGCTGTCTCCACGCGACGAAGGAATCCCAGACCATCCGGCCGCAAAACCATTATGGGCAACCACGGTCGACCTGGTGAGAGACGCACGCGGCAGCGGTTGGATGCAGATGCCGCAGCTGTCGAGGGTCTACGACCTGCCGACAGCCCTTCGTAACTCGTTCAACGTTGCAGTAGCGGTCACGTTCGAGTTCGCTGCACAGGCCGGCCATCCCCCGGCCGATGTTGCGAAGATCTTCGCCGATGCCGCAGGTGTGGGCGATCCAGGGCCGGTTGAGGTGGATTCGGGACACTTCGCGCAAGCCGCTGGCTGGTTTGGCTGAAACCCTGCCAAGGGCCCGGTCACCGGACGACCTCATGTGATCGGGAGGATCGATGAGGACTCGAGTCCGGCGGCGAAGGTTGATCGCTGGCGGTCTGGTCGTAGCACCATGTCGGGTACCGCTCTTGGCGACGGCGGCGGTGTCTGCCGAGCCGAGGTACTTGTCGATCAGCTGGTCGACGGTGGCGGACGTGCAGTGACCGGCGTCGCCGGCGACCCTTAGGTCGCGTTCTCGCCGTTTCCGAGCTGGCCACGATCCGCGGCGAGACGACGGGCAACCAATGGCTCGCCCCATCTGGCCTGAACGGTAAGGCCGACTTCATTGGGGCCGCCGGATCGACGCCGGCTGGGAGACAGCCATGTCGCCGCGGGGGCTGGCGACAACCTCATCAACGCGAAGGCGTCGAGACCGGTGACGGCGACGACTCGTGCCGCAGCGTCGAGGCACCGACCAACTGCGAGTCGACCGCAGACGCCGGGGGAGCGGCAACCAAGACGGAGGGAACCAGCCATGACTATCAAGAGCCTCGGCTCGCGACTCGGCGCGACCACACTCCTCGTACCGTTCGGTCTTGTCGTGCCGGCAGCGGTCGGTGCGGAAGGCCAGGCCGCTGCACCGCCCAAGTGCCAGGGCGAGCCTGCGACGATCGTCGGCACCGCTGGCGACGACAATCTCGTCGGCACCCGCAAGCGAGACGTCGTGGTCGCCGGGGACGGCAAGGACATCATCGATGGTCGCGCCGGTAGCGACCTGATCTGCGCCGGTACGGGTTTCGACGAGATCTTTGGCGGACCGGGCAACGACCGCCTGTTCAGCGGCCGCGGCGGTGACGTCCTGCACGGCGGCACCGGCGACGACCGGCTGCGCGGCGGGCAGGACGGCATCAGCGACCCCGACCAGCCGGAGCACCCGACCGGGGACACCTTGCACGGCGGACCCGGCGAAGACCTCATCGACGGCGGACCCAACTATGACGAGTGGGGTAGCCGGGACCAGGTGAGCTACCGCACCGCCCGCGGGGTCGTGGTCGACCTGGCGGCCGGCACCGCGACCGGCCACGGTAGCGACCGCCTTGTCGACATCGAGACGGTGCAAGGGTCGCCAGCCGACGACGTGTTGAAGGGTGATCCTAAGGCCCACGACCAGCTCGACGGAGCGGCGGGTGACGACGCCTTGTACGGGTACGGAGGATACGACACGCTCGTCGGCGGCCTCGGCGTAGACAGGTTGTACGGCGGCGATGATCCCGACTTCTTCCGGGACGGCGACGGCAGCGACGAGCTGTACGGCGGCGACGGGAGGGATGAGTCCTATGGCGACGCCGGCGACGACATGATCCGCGGCGGTGGCGGTCCGGATCTGTTTTACGCCGGCAGCGGCAACGACGAGCTGTACGGCGACGACGGCGACGACCGGCTCGATGGGGAAGGCGGCACAGACTACGCCGACGGCAGCGCCGGACATGACGCGTGTACGGCCGAGACCACGGTGAACTGCGAGGCCTGAAGGATCCCGGGCATGAGAGCCACGGACGCTGAAAGGGCAGACGGAGGGAAAGGGGCTGGGACGTCAGGCGACCATGTCCTCAGACTCCGGCAGGGCGCCCGCACGGCTGGCTGGCTCGACACTATCGAGGCGAGACCAGGTCGCTCGCGGTTCTCCGCCGACATAACGAAGGGAGGACCGACCGACCTTCAAACGACGCCACGTCCTTCCCGTCGCCCACAGATGGGGGCCGCGGGGCCGGGGACCGGCGGGACCGCATTGGGACCCCGGGTCCCCAAAACGTTGGCGAGAGGTGCGAAGTCTGGGGGAGCGGAGGCGGTTTTCGGCTGCGGCTGTTGCTGTATTTGCAGGTGGTGCGTGGCGCATAGTTCTAGGGGTCAAGGGGTCGCCGGTTCGAATCCGGCCAGCCCGACCGACGCCGAGTCTCCTCGAATGACCGGGCCTGCCGAAGAGCTGGTTGACACCGCTCGGCGATGTCGAAAGCCCGTTTTCGCTGTCGACCTGGGAGTCGCCGCACTGCCGAGCCCAGCCTTAGGCGACGCCACCGTAGTCGGTGTTCTGTCGCGCCGCACCGGCCGGGCGTGTGTGCGTGACCTAAGGCCGGGGTCGTGACCTGCGCGGCCGAGGGTTTGGGGGCCGCCACCCGCCACGGTCCTCATCGTTAGTGAACCCCGGTTGTCGGCGCCCGGTCGTCAACGTGAACTAACGAGCTAGGTCTCAGCTAGTCGCAGCCGAGAGTCGACGTCGCTCGAGGGCGACGATGCATCGAGGGCATGGCGCAAACTCGTGGCTCGGGTCGATCGGCCAAGCCACGGCGTTGACGATCCAACCATCGCCGAGGATCGGCTTCCCGCACTCGACATGGTCGCTTCCCTCGCGCCAGGCATGACCCGTTGGCGACGAATTCCAGAACCAGGCCCGAGGGGAGAGCGGCTCTACGATGGGCATGTAGTCGCTCATAGCACAGACAATCCAGTGAATGCGAGCCCACCAGGTAGGACCGAAAGGCCCAGGCTAGACGTGGCGTCCGCCGTGCCGAGGGCTGATCCAGACCGCTCGACGCGGACCGCGCGGACGTAGAGCGAGCAGCTGAACTCCCGACCGACTGCACTAGTCCGTCCCAGACCTCCGCGACCCTGGAGGAAAACCGTTCGTCCGGCGATTCGGTCACCAACACTTCACCGGTTGGCCGCATCGCGGAGTTCTGAGGTTGTGGCTGGCTGGGATGGTCTGATGCATGACAGTCTTCCCCCGCATGACGGCCGTGCGCACTGCGTGGGCGCTCGTCCTCGTACTCACGTCGCTGGCATCGGCGGCAGTCCTCACTGGAGGCCCAGCGGACGCCGACGCCGAGACCCTGCCGTTGGGCGATGCCGACCTCAAGGAGACGCGCACCACGCGGGCGCTCAGCGAGGGCGTGACCCTGACCCGGATCGTTCGGGGAACCGAACCAGCTCCGCCGGACCAGATCAACACGACGACCCGTGGACCCTGGGTGGTCAACGTACTCACCATCGACCCGAGCGTTGCGGACGGTCATCTGCAGGCGACGTACGGCCCCGACCTCGGCCAGGTGGAGCCGACGACGGCGCTCGTCGAGATGTCGAGCGCGCTCGCGGGCGTGAACGCATCGTTCTTCACCTTCACCGCTAGCAAGCCGTTCCCCGGTGACCCGGTGGGGCTGGGCGTCTTCGACGGCAACCTGCTCAGCGAGCCCGACGCCGACGGGAACGAGGTCGACTTCGTCGTCGACTCCAGGAGTGACCGGGTGGTGATGGGTCACCTGGACTGGTCTGGTGTCGTGCGCAGCCGGCAAACCGAAGCCGAGCTGCCGTTGGAGTTCATCAACCATCCGCCCGTGGTCCCGGCCGGGTGTGCCGAGCTCGAGGACCAGACCCAGTGCACGCTTCCGGGCGATGTCGTACGTTTCACGCCGGAGTTCGGGATCTCCACGCCACCGGGTCGCGGCGTCGAGGTGGTCCTGGACCGGCTCGGTTGCGTCGTCCGTACGTCGACAACCCGCGGAACCTCGCTGACCGCGCGGCAGACGTCGCTGCAGGCTACCGGGCGCGACAGCGCCGCTCTGCTCGCGGTGGCGGGGCAGGGCTGCGTCACTCAGGCGTTGCGGCTCGTCGACGGCGACGGCGACCAGGTTGCCGTGCGGCCTACGTTGTTCGGCGTGAACGGCCGTTACCGCCTCACCGCCGGCGGCGAGATCGTCGTCCCGGACGGCTCCGGAAGCTTCTTCGACCGCAACCCCCGCACCATCGCCGGGACAACTCGAGACGGCAAGATCATGCTGGCCACGATCGACGGGCGGCGAACCACTAGCGTCGGCACGACGATGGACGAAACGGCCGCCGTCGCTCATGCCCTGGGCATGTACGATGCGGTCAACCTCGGCGGCGGCGGATCCACGACCATGGCAGTCGACGGCGAACTGGTCAACCAGCCGAGCGGGTCGGTGGAACGCGCGGTCGGTGACGCTCTGATCTACGTCGAGGGCCCCTGACGGTATGGACCGCTCCGGTCCCTGAGCCGCGTTCGGGCCGGCCAAGGGACCGGAGCAGTGCTGACGGAGCGGCTGCCGGTCAAGACGCGTCGATGGTCACTTCCATGGTCCGATGATGGCGAAGGTGTAGCCGTCGCCTTGGATGCAGGCGAACAAGACCCCGCCGTCTTCGGTGAAGGTGGGTCCGGCGAATTCGTTGCCGCTGACGTCGTTGCGGGCGAGGGCGAAGGACTTGCCGGCGGTGGTGACGCCGACGAGGTGCTGGATGCCCTCGCCGTCCTCGGCCAGGATCAGGCCGCCGTTGGGGTCGAGTGCAATGTTGTCCGGGCCGTCGTAGTTGGTGTCGGCGTCCGGGTCCGGGTTGACCCCGAAGATGCTCTTGAGTTGGACCGTCCTGCTGGTCGGGTTGTGGAACCACACCTGGCCGTCGTGCTCGTTCGTGCTGCCGTCGCTGGCGCGGGCGAAGCTGGCGACGAAGTAGGCGCCGTGGTCGTCCCAGTAGGCGCCCTCGAGCTTGCGGCTGCCGGTCACCTCGCCGGCCGCGAACTGCTTGCGGACCGAGGTGGTGGTCGCCAGCGGGTCGGGCACGTCTACCCAGGTGACCTTGTAGGTGGTGCCGACGTCGGTGGCCTCGGACAGGTCGGCGATCTTGCCGCTGTCGTCGGTGCAGAGCATCGCCTGCAGGCTGCCCGCGGTGTCGCCGCCCTCGGACAGCGCGAGCTCGCGCACGGCGCCTTTGCCGGGTTCGAAGCCGGCCGGTGGAGTCCAGCGATAGTAGAGACCATGTGGGCCGTTGGCGTCTTCGGTGAGGTAGATCGTGCCGTCGTTGGGGTCCATCGCGACGGCCTCGTGGGCGTAGCGGCCGAGGAACTTCAGCGGCACCGGGTTCTGGTTGGCCGTGCGGTCGAAGGCGTCGACCTCGAAGACCCAGCCGTGGTCCTGCTGGAGCGCGCCTCCCTTGCGCACCTCGGTTTCCTCGCAGGTGAGCCAGGTGTTCCACGGAGTACGGCCGCCGGCGCAATTGGTGTGAGTGCCGGCGATGCTGACGTACTCCGAGAGTCGGTTGCCCTTATTGTCCATGACGATCGTGGTGGTGGTGCCACCGCGTGCACCGGGGTCGAAGGTGAGGCCCTCGACCGGCGGTACGACGTACGTCTCGCTCCCGTCGATCTCATGGTTTTGCACCATGGCCCAGCCGTCGCGGCGCTCGAAGACGGCCGCGCCGTCGGGGTCGCTCGGGGACGGCTCGCCGCGCTCTCGAGAAGCGTGTCGCCGGCCTGGGAGATGATCTTGTACGAGAAGCCCTCCGGCAGCGAAAGGATGCCGGCCGGGTCGGGTACGAGGGGGCCGTAGCCGGCCTTACGGCGGGCCAGGGCCATCGCCTCTGGGGCAGCGATGGCGTCGATGCTGCCGGCGACGGCGATGCCGAGGCCGCCGAGTGCGCCGGCACGCAGCATGTCGCGCCGGGACATTGTTGAGTTCACAAGAAGCCTCCCGGTGGAGTAGTGGGCTTGTCGATTCAAGTCACCGGTCTCGACCGACAACTGTCCCTCACGCGACTAGTCGGCGAACAGCCGGCGACACCAAGGCAACGGCGAGGTACCCGGCGTCTTACGCCGGAGCGGTGCCTCACCGTTCAGCGGGTCACCTCCCGGACGCAAGGTGCCGAAGGCGTCGTTGGTCGCCGTGCTGTCGGCGGCACCGCGACGCGGGGCGGCGCGCTCGGGCGAGTCCTGGCTGGGCTTCCCAGGTCCGTCGCAAGCTCGCCGTCGCGGCTGACCGCCTCGATCTGGCCGAAGCGGTTCCCCGCCGTTTCGCCCCTCGAGCCGGTTGGTCCCCATTCCGAGATCTTCATCGAGGAATGTGTGCTTCGTGAGCGAAATGGCGTCGGACGCAGCAGCCGGACATCGTGGCGCGGTTCACGGGACCTGGGGCCACCCCGGGGCGCGTCCAAGCAGTCCGAGCATCCGGTGCGAGGGCGGTGCGTCGTCATCGACGACGACGGGTTGCCCGAACGGTGCGCCGGGCCCCCAGATGTCGGGATGGCCGGTCGGCCAGGACTCGGCGATCTTCAGCACACGGCGGCACGCGCCCTCGTCCAGGTCCGCCGCCTGGCCGATCGCGACGCTGACGTCCCAGGCGTGGACGAGGTAGTCGATGGCGTGCATGCGTGCCCCCTGGGCGACCGTCACCGTCCCGAACCCGGCGATCTGAATCTTTTCGGTCAGCGAGGTTCGAGCGGTGAACGCGGCCACCACTCGGCGGGCCGATTCTCCCCAGTGAGGTCGGGGGTCGAGCCCTAGGTCGAGTCCGTTCCAGATCACCGGGTCGGGAGTGCGCCCCTCGAGCTCGGCAGCGAATCCCCGGTTGTGACCGACCATGTGCCGCAGCAGATCGCGCACCGTCCAACCCGCGCAGGGGGTGGGTCGGGCGAGGTCGGTGTCCCGCACGGCTTGCACGCTATGGGTCGCCGAGTACATCGCCAACCACTGGAGGGGACGACAGTCCTCGACACCAGACTGTGCCTTGTCCCTGCTGTCCATCCTCCGAACGTAGTCAGCCCACCAGCGGCAGGGGAGGTCCAGTTCGGCTCCGACGTATCTGGGCCAGTGGCAAGTCGGTTGATGCCCGGTGATGGCCGGGTCAGGTGTGGGTCGGCGTGGCGACAACCACTCTGATCTCTCGTTCGCGCAGGTCAGACAGGGTTCGTGATGCGTGGATGGTGGCGCCGACCGCCGACGAGCTCGCCCTCGTGGTCGCCGCAACGGCCACAGAGGGGCGCACGGCGATCGTCACCGGTGCTGCCAGTGGCATCGGAGAGGGAACGGCGGTGCACCTGGCCCGACTCGGCCACCGCGTTGGGCTGATCGACCGCGACCGAGAAGGAGCGAGCGTCCTTGCCGACGAGCTCGACGCGGCCGGAGGCCAGGCTGTCGCCGTCCCTGCCGACGTCAGCGACGAAGTTCAGGTCGAGCGAGCAGTTGCCCAGATCTCCGACCAGCTCGGTGCCGTCGAAGTCTTAGTCAATAACGCCGGCTTCGCCCGAGACTCCGACGTCGCCGACATGCCGCTCGAGGCATGGGACGACGCCATCAGCACCCACCTGCGCGGGACGTTCCTGCTCAGCCGCGCGGTCCTGGCCGGCATGCGATCCGCTCACTGGGGCCGGATCGTGAACATCTCGAGCATCTCCGCACTCGCCCACGCGGGCCGGGCGAACTACGTCGCGGCAAAGGCCGGCATCGAGGCGTTCACCAAGGCGCTGGCCCACGAAGAAGCCGGTCACGGCATCACCGCCAATGCGATCGGGCCAGGTGTGGTCGTCACCGGGATGACCGCTGTGGGTGCCCAGCGACTCGGCCGTACGCTCGACCAGCATGTCGAAGCCCTCCGTCGTACCGTTCCGGTGGGGCGAGTTGGCACGCCGCATGACATCGCCCGCGCCGTCGCTTTCTTCGCCGATGAGGACGCCGACTTCATCACCGGACAAGTCCTCTACGTCAGCGGCGGGCCACACGGCTGAAGGCGGTTGCGACCCTGGACTTGGCTGCAGTGACGGTTGGCGTATTTGACGGCCCAGCAGTGATCGAGCGAGATGCCGCGCCGCGGCGTCGCAGGCAGAGCCAGAGTTCTGGGTCAGTGACGACGTCAACGCCGCTCTGGTCGCTCGTGGCCTATTGGGCGAGCTGTTGGCGGGCGAAGTCGATGGCTTCGTTGAGAAGGGCCCGCCACAGTGTCCGGTCGACCGCCGAGATCGACACCCACTCGCGGAAGACCTTGCCGGCGGGGGCGAACGGGTCGCCGTCGCCGGCCTCGACGAGTTCGGTGACCCGGTCGCGAGGCAGTTTGACGACGAGAGCGCCGGACTTGTTGTCGTACGAGGCCAGGAACTGGCCGGCGAACCGCACGCAGGGGTAGCCCATCATGGTGGCCCGTCCGATGGCCGGGTCGTAGAGCAGATCGTCAGTGAGCTCGTCGTAGAGGGCGCGGGCGTCGTCCCCGCCGGACGGCTTCGACGGGGACGTGCCGGGTGGGCGTTGCGCCATCAGGCCCCCGGCGGAGTGAAGACGCCGAACTGATTGCCTGCCGGGTCGCGCAGGTAGGCGAACGTCGGGGCGCCGGGGCCGGGGTCGAGGTGTTTGCTCATGACCGAGCCGCCGAGCTGTTCGGCATCGGCGCAGGTTGCCCGGACGTCGGCGACGAGGATGTAGAACACGGCGTGGTCGGGCATCTGCCCACCGGTGCCGAAGAGGCCACCCATCGGTCCGTCGGCGCCCGAGGCCGTGATGTTGCGGTAGTCCATCCCTCCAGATGCCGCGGGGCCGTCAGCCTCGAAGGTCCAGTCGAAGAGGTTGCCGTAGAACTTTTGGGCGGCGTCGGGATCGCTGGTGGCGACCTCGAACCACGCCAGTGTGCCGGGAGCTGGATTGGCCATGAGAGACTCCATGCTTTCGGATCACCCGCCGGGGCGGCGGGTTGCACCCACCGTCTCGCGGCTTCGCGACAGCCCTATGTCGGAGTTCGGCACAAGATCCTCGGGTCGAAGCGCCGCCGCGGGCACTTTCGTCACATGACCGTCGACGACAGGCTCCGGGACGACGCGCAGCGGGGGTCGCAGTGACGGCGTCGGCGCGGCGTCGAGGATGCGGTCCATGCGGAACACCCGGTCGTCGTCTCTCAGGTGGCACCACGCGGTCAGGTACGAGCCGTTGGGTCCGACCACGACGTGCTGTGGCTCGATCTCGCGGTCGGTCTCGACGCCGCCGACGTCGACGTAACGGATCCGGAGCAGCTGGTTGTCCCGCACCGCACGCCAAATGATCTCGGCGATCTCGGCATCGGGGTCGGGCACGGGCTGGACGAGGAGCCGAACCTTCTCGGCTGTCGCCCGGGCCTCCTCGAGTGCCCGCTCGGGCATTGCCGCCACGATCTTCTGCAAGGCGCTGCGGGCATCCCTCGCGAAGAGCACGTGCTCCGATCGGCTCAGCGCCACGGCCACGGCGGCCGCCTCACGGGGCGTGAAGTTGAGCGGCGGCAGGCTCATCGAGCGGTCGAGCGTGTAGCCGCCCGTGCGCCCCTGCTTGGTGGCGAGCGGCACACCCGCCTGACCGAGCGCGCTCAGGTCGCGCTCAATCGTGCGAACACCGACCTCGAAATGGGCGGCCAGCTGCCGCGCCGTACGGCCCCGCGGCCCGGCCGCCCGCAGCTCCTCAACCAGGGCGTAGAGGCGATCGATCCGATTCATGACCGCAACCTAGCGGCGACCTCCGACACCCAACCCCAGGACCGGTGAACATCCGGAACACCTCAGATCCTGACCCAGACGGGCGACTGGCTTCGACGAGATTGGCGGTGGGAAAGGCTTGCCAACGTCCACAGTTCGCGGCGGGTCTTGCGCTGCTCGGCACACTTGACGCTGCCACCGTTCGCTGCGACTCGACGCGGTGCGCGGCCATCTCCTCGAACGCGCGTGCTTACCCGCGCCCTGCTGGCGTATTGAGGCTGCGGCTGCCGGGCGCACGGACAGGTCTGAGCATCATGAGGACGCGTCGTGGGTGGGGACAAGTTGGGGACACGGCATGACGCAGTCAGCGGACGTACATCCAGTCTGATGAGCCCTCTTCTGCGGCTGGACGACTCGCGTTCCCGGACCTGGATTCGGGGAGTCGAGCGTACTTGGCCGGTGGCTTACCGCGCCTCGGGTTGAGCTGGCCATCCGGCCAAGGCCGCCTGGTCGCGGACGTACGGCGACCGATGTCAGGAGT
>Ga0190270_10001466_pt1 | contig 10994 bp, 13 predicted proteins | sample Popmic320T_FD_133748 | JGI IMG/M metagenome (GOLD analysis project Ga0190270, IMG submission 133748) | Populus adjacent soil microbial communities from riparian zone of Weber River, Utah, USA - 320 T | ecosystem: Environmental > Terrestrial > Soil > Riparian zone | place: USA: Utah | collected... | reverse complement strand
CACCGGGGAATTCCTCTCCACCGCGGAAGGCACCGAGACATTGGAGATGATCGGGCCGGTCGGGGTCCTCGCCTCGACTCGCTAGGTTGCCCGGATGTTCGAGTCTCGACCGGAGCTAGCCAGCCAAATGGACGCTGAGCTTGTCGGCTGGCTGACTACGGTCACCGAATCCGGACAACCGCAGAGTTCGGTGGTCTGGTTTCTCCGCGACGACGCCGATCTCCTGATCTACAGCAAACCCGACGCCACCAAGTTGGCCAATATCGCCGTCAACCCCAGAGTTGCATTCAACCTCCGTGGCGACGAGTTGGGAGACACGATGGCCACGTTCGAGGGCACGGCGGAAGCGGTCGTGTCACCGACCCCGCCACATCGCGATCCTGCCTACCTCGACAAGTACAGCGGAGAGATCAGCCGTCTCGGATGGGTCCCGGACCAATTCGCCGCCGACTACTCCGCTCTGATTCGAATCACGATCGACCGCATTCGCTCCTGGTAGAGCCCTCCGACGTATCAACCACCCCGGTTGCAGCTCTCTCCCGCGACGTGGGCATACGGTCCGCGTCGCACGATGGGGGGTCCGCATGTCGACGAGTGTCACACGAGAGAATCCGGTCGCCGGCCCGAGCAGGGGTCTCGGCCTGGCCACCGCCGGTCAGGCGATCGTCGTCGCCATCGGAATCGGCTTCACACTGAGTGAGGACAATGCCGCTTCGCCGTCTGACGTGCAGCCAGCCCAGCCTCAGGTGACCGACTCACGCCGAGTGAAGGCCGAGACGATCGCCCAGCGGGACGCCGTGGCTCCCAGTGCCGATGTCGAGGCCAACGAGGCGAGCCATTACGGCCCTGCGGAGCGTCGAGTCCGGATGTCCAAAGCTCAGGGACACAAGACGGGGAAGGGGGAGGTCGCGGGCGGTTAGCTCCCGACCGAGAGAGCGGAAGAAGGGGTCGTCTCCGGACGGCCTCTTCTTTTGGTCAGAAGGACGTATCAGGGCGTGAGACATCGACTCCTACCAACGACGGGAGCAAATCGCTCCCGATTCGGGAAGGGAGAGACCATGTCAACCAGTGCTACCCAGACGGGTACCACCACAAGGACAGGACGTTCAGGTAAGGGTCTCGGCATCGCCGCCGCCGCTCTCGCCATCGTCATCGCCGCCGGCTTCGTGTTCGCCATCAACCAGGGGAACGAGGTCACCGGAGTCCAGACCGAATTGTCCGGTCCGGCGCAGATCGCTGCCGCTCGCCATGCCGAACGGGTTCGACTGAGCGAGTTGGCGGTGCAAGCCAGGGCGGAGTCACATCCGGCGTTCAACATCGAGAAGACCAAGATGGAGCTGGCCAGCCAGGTCGCCGTTGTCAACGAGCATCCCGGGCTCAACCCCGAGAAGACCAGGATGGAATTGGCCAGCCAGGTCGCCGTGGTCAACGAGCATCCCGGGCTCAACCCCGAGAAGACCAGGATGAACATGTTGATCGACAAGCTCGATGAGCGGATCTACGTCCCGAGCATCGTGCTTCCCAGCGTCGCCGCAGAGATCCGGAACGGGTTCAGGGTCGATGGCGAGCAAGCCGAGACTCAGCAGCCAACAGAGCTGAATCAGCCGGATTGGGACAACCGGATGCCCTGACGGAATCGTCATCGAACAGGAAGGGGCCGCCGTAAGGCGGCCCCTTCCTGTTGCCACGCGGCTCCACAAGAGAAGACCCCCGCCTGGCGGCGGGGGTCTCTTCCTACTCCGTTAGCGAGGCGTGTGCCTCAGCCATTCTCAAACGGCGGGGCGAACAATGAGGCGGTTCAGGACCTGAGGCCGGTGCTGTTGCTGGAGTCGGTTCTCCTTCGAGCGATTACCCAACCACCTCTGGACGGGGTTGCCGAGTTGCTCGTTGTGGTGAACCGTCCAAGCCCAGCGCCGGGTGTTCCTCGGTTCCTGGGATTCGGACATGTTTGTCATGTCGCGCCTTTCCTCGCTGACGGTCGTCGTCGGTTGACGACGATTCACCTGTGAGGAGCGCCTGCCCCGGCTGTTGATACCGACACCTCGGATTGGGGTCAGAGGATGACCCACTCGGTCTTGACGGTGTCGTCCCCTTCGAAGCGGATGACGAGGGCAAAAGGCCCGGACTGGATCCCCTCGAAGATGAAGCGGCCCTGCTCGTTGGTATCAGAGACGAGGACAGTGTCCAGTACGTGCAGCTCGATCGTCACCAGCCCCGCCGGCTCGATCTGCCCGATGAGACGACCGGTGACAGGATCGTGCTCGAGGTCGATTGTCCATCCTCCGGACTCGAAGGCAAGCATGCGGGCAACGGCAACGCCCCTCACCGTGGCCGTATTCGACTCCTCGATCGAGTCGTATGTGAGCTGAGCCAGGTCGGCGTCAATGGTCTGCCACGACAGCGCGGCCTTGGCGAAATCCTTGACATCGGCCGGGGCCGCGTCCGATTCGTCGAGCCCCCGACGTAGCACCGACAGAAGCCTCTCTTCATGCTGGCTTGTCGACTCACTCATCGGGGCTCATCTCCTCGTCGGTCGTATGAGACCCAAGCCAAGTCCCCATCGATGGCACGCCACGAAGAAACCGCCGGAGCGAAAGCGATCACATCCGCCGGCGGTCTATCGGATTCTTCCAGTTCTTCCTGGAGGAGCGATTCCAACGTCTCCTCGATCTGTGGTGTCGACTCCATCATTGAGCATCATCTCCTGAATCGAAAGAGTCGTTTCCGGGCCCGCTGATACGCGACGAAATGGTGGACTTGAGCCGCTCGAGACACCTGGATCTGGTCGGCCCCAGGCTGCCGATCGGCCGACCGATGATCTCCGAGATCTGCTCGTAGCTGAGGGGCGGGTCGGTGGTCAGCAGCCGGAGCATTTGTTGGCAGTCCTCGCTGAGTGTGGCGAAGGCAGCTATCACCTCTCTGGCCTCCTCGTCCTCGACGAGGATCGCCTCGAGCGAAGGTGATTCGTCCGGGATGTCGTACTGGAAGTCGGTTGGAACCGATCGCTCTCGCATCCCTTTGACTCGAAGCGCCTCACGACGACAGGTGGTGGCCAGCCATCCCGGCAACCGCTCCGGGTCATCGATGCGATGGATGTTCTCGACTAGGCGGAGCCATACCGTCTGGCTCACATCTTTGGCGGAGGCATCGTCGAGCCGGAAGCTGCGGGCGACCGACCAGACCATCTGGCTGAAACGGTCGACTAATTCGTTCCAGGCCCCCTGGTCACCGACGGCAGCCAGCGTCAGCAGTTCGCCATGTGTGGCTTGCGCCAAGGAGGCCATAGACGTCATGGTACGAATTAGAAGGCAAGGCCCTCATTCGAAATACGGGATTCTTTGTCCGATGGTCGGCTCGGTTCAGACGACCACCAATCTCCCGAGATTCGGCACTGGAGTGCCAGCGTTGACGACCGCGCTGGCCGCGGCCCTTGGATCCTCACCAGTCGCACCCATTCTCTTGGCAATCGCGGCGGCCACCTGTGGGGCGGCAAACGAGGTTCCCGACCACTCCGCCCAACCCAAATATTCGTCGGGGTCATAGCCACCCACTGATACTGCAGGTCCGTCATGGGTGAAGAACGTGCTCACGATGTCGACCCCGGGAGCGGACGCCTTTACCCATGGCCCAAAGTTCGAGAACCAAGCCCTCTTACCGCAAAACGTGGCCCCCACGGAAACCACACCGGGGAGGCACGCCGGCCAAAACACGCGACACGATCCTGCGTTGCCTGCTGCAGCCACAACGACAGCGCCCTGATCCTGCGCATCTGTCACGGCCTTGGCCAGAACGGGATACGGGAGGTCGTCCTTCGTGTGACCGCCCAAAGAGAGGTTGACGACATCGATCTGAACGCCGAGTTGGCGGCTCCTGGCGATGGCCTCGGTCATGCCTGCCGAAATGTCGAAGTCGTCCCCGTCGCCGAAGCTAGAGAGCACCCCCTGAGTCCAGATCTCCGCATCTGGTGCGATTCTCCTGATGATCCCTGCGATGAACGTGCCGTGTCCGGCCTCCCTGTCCAAATTGCCTCCGTCGAGACCCATCTCGTCCTCATCGGTCCGCGACAAGTCTTTGTTCGTCGGGAGACTCGCGGCGTCGGTCCAGTCGGGATGGATGACCGCGTGGCCCTGCAATTCGGCATTGGCCGGCTGGCCAGAGTCGGTGGCCAATCCAGTGTCCAGTACGAGAACACGGGCGTCTCTCACCGGCCCTCTCTCGGTCTTTTCCTGCCAGCCAGTCGGTCTCTCTGCAGGTCGTGCGCTGTTGCGAAGGAATGGGTTTCCCAGATACACGGGGTTACCCAGATAGACCGGGTTGCCCAGATATACGGGGTTTCCCAAATAGACCGGATTGCCCAGATAGACCGGCTCCCCAAAGAACACCTGATTGACGGAAGTCAGCCCGGGATTGCTCGAGTTGATGTCCTCTGATGTCTGGAGCGGATTGTCCACGAAGCGATATCTGAAGGCCGCCGAACCGTCGGCGAAGACAACGGGATCCTCGTCGTCAACTCGCTCGCCGGGGACCAAACTGTCGGGAGGATCGTCGGCGGATGGCGCCGACGCAATCAACTGATCGCGACGAAAAACAACCTCTCCTCCCGGTGAGAACGCGATGTTCCGTGCTTCCAGCCTTTCGTTGATGCTGGCTGCGATTTCCTCGGGATCGAACGGCACGATCGCCCCTCTTTCTCTTGGCCTCCCGCGAATTGCACGGCTGGGTGCAACCGCCAAAACCTAGTCTCAGTGGCATGATCGATGCGCCTCCGATCACGGACCTGGAGCGAGCTCTTCGCTTGGTGGAATCGGTCCAAGATGATCCACAAGGAACGCGGGACGAGGCCGCCTCACTCGTGGTGCGGAAGGATCTAGATCTGGAAGCCAGGGCTGTCGGATGGTGGGCAGTCGGTCTCGCCGCACGACAGCTGAACGATCTCGATGACGCCGACACCGCGATGCGCACAGCCCTGAGAATCGCCAGCGACGCAGGGCTCACCCGACGCGTTGGTCAGATCAGGTCGAGCCACGCCCTCGTCCTCCTCTACACCGGTGACACCCAAGGCGCACTCGAGGAGACGGAATCGGCCATGGCAGAACTGTCAGGCCCTGACCTGGCTCGCAACGAGATGCAGGTCGGATTGATCCTGCAACGGCTTGGTCGACTCGATCAGGCTCTTGTCAGATACCGATCTGCACTCGTGGGCCTCCGACGCAGCGGGGACCGGCTGGCTGAGGCACGGCTCCTCTCCAATCGAGGGGTGCTTCACGGCTATCGGGGTGAGGTCGATCTTGGTGTGTCGGATCTGGAGACGGCACGACGGATCGGTGACGAACTCGGCCAGAAACTGATCGTGGCGGCCAGCGCCCACAACCTTGGCTTCCTCGAAGGAAGGCGCGGGGATGTGCCCACCGCCCTCGCCTGGTTCGATCGCGCCGAGGCGGCCTATGAGGCGTTGGGGCGCCCACCAGGGATGGTCGAAGTGCTCTGGGCCAACCGGGGCGAGCTTCTTCTGGCCACGGGTCTCTATTCAGAGGCCGAGGAGGCAGTGCGAGCTGCCATCGCCGGTTTGGAAGGAACCGACAACAAGACGGATCTCTCCGAGACTCGGCTCCTTGCCGCCGAGGTGGCGCTGGCCTCTCGACGCCCAGAGGAGGCCCTCGAAGCCGCATCAATCGCGGCGTCCGAATTCACTGAGCAAGATCGGCAGGCGTGGCGGCTCCTGGCCGAATACGCCACTCTCAGGGCCCTCTTCGACGGCAAGAAGGCGAAAGGAAAGACGTCGGCGGAAGCAGCTCGGCTCGCCGACGAGATGGCCGCCATCGGTCTTGCTTCTGAGGCACAGCATTGTCGGTTGCTGGCAGGTCGGATCGCCATGCGAGAGGGTGCTCTCCAGGAGGCGCGTCGCCACCTCGGTGCCGCCTCGGGAGCACGGAGGAGGGGAACGGCCCTGGATCGGGCGAAGGCGTGGCATGCAGAGGCCCTGCTTCGTCAAGCGGAGGGGAACACGGCTGGTTCGTCGAGGGCAATCGAGGCCGGCTTCAAGGCAATCCGTGACTACCGATTGACACTCGGGGCCGCAGATCTACGTTCCCACGCCGCCGCACACGGCCTCGATCTGGCCGTCGTCGCCATCGAGCAAGGTCTTGGGTCCGGTTCGCCATGGCGGGTACTCAGGGCAGTGGAGTCGTGGCGAGCCGAGAGCAGCCAGGTGGCCTCGGTGCGACCGCCATCCGACCCCGAACTGACCCGTCTCCTCTCGGAATTGCGGAGGATCAATGCAGAGGTTCGAGATGCGGCCATGTCCGGAGAAGCGACACGCAACTTGATACTGCAGGAAGCCAGGATCGAGAACCAGATCAGGGCCTTGAGTCGGCGTCTCCGGGGCTCGGGTCAGGTCCGCGCCACGCTGCCAACCAGCAGGGAAGACACGATCGATCGGCTAGGTCACCGGCGCCTGATCTCCTACTTCAGGCACAACCGAGACATTCATGCTGTGTCCGTGTACCGGGGATCCGTCGCCATGCAGCGTCTCATCGGGGCCAGACGCGCCGCCGATGAGGTGGCGTCACTTCTCTTCTCTTTGACGAGACTCGCGCACGGTGCGGGCTCATCCCGCTCGCTCGAGACCGCGGCTGCGGGTGTCGACCAGTCTCTCCAACTGCTCAGGAAGTGGCTCCTCGACCCCTTCACCAGGAATGGTGAGGAGATCACGGTGGTGCCGACCGCGGCACTACATCGGCTGCCATGGCCGGCGCTGGACCCAGGGAGGATTCTGACCGTCGTGCCCTCTCTCGAGAGCTGGATGGTCGCGTCCTCCAGGATGAAGGCGTTGAAAGGCACTCCGATGGCCTCTCTCGTTGCCGGGCCCGACCTGCCTGGAGCAGTTCAAGAGGTGGCGAGGATCGCCAGGCTCTACGAAAGACATCGACGGCGAACGGGCCGCAACGCCACGGCCGATCTAGTGCTGAGGGACATCGAGGGGTCCGATGTCGCTCATCTCGCAGCCCACGGCACCTTTCGGTACGACAACCCTTCGTTTTCATCACTCCAGATGCACGATGGCCCGCTCACGGTCTATGACTTCGAGCAGATCAAGACTCCCCCAACGGTGATGGTCCTGAGCTCATGTGACACCGCGGTGACCAAGGTCGTGGCCGGTGACGAACTTCTGGGATTGTCATCGGCCCTGATCGGGATGGGCGTCTCCAGCCTCGTTGCTCCAGTAGTGCCGATTGATGACGAGGCGGCCACCAATCTGATGGTGACCCTCCACCGTGGTCTCGCCGCCGGCGATCCGACCCCTCTAGCCCTGGCCAAGGCCCTGTACGGGGGTACTGCCGGCGACGATGCAGAGAGAGCCCTCCGATCGTCCTTCGTCGTGTTCGGCGCTTGAGACAGACGCGGACCGACCCCCCGGAAAGTCCCCGGGGGGTCGGTCCGTTCTGGCCCCCAATCGACCGTCGGTGTCAAAGCCCCGACGGCCTCCCCCAGAAAGTCCCCCCTCCCCGGCTTCGCCGGTACTCCCCCCTTCAGGGGGAGAAGTCAGACTGCGGGGATGCGCGGCCGGCGATCGACCTTGAACGAATCACCGATCGATATCAGACCCCGACCGATGGCCTGGATCATCCGCTCCATGGCACCTGGCTGATCCGAGCTAGCGGCCTTCATGCGCCGGTACTCGGCGGCTTCGGCCTGATAGCGCTGGATCCGCTCGTAAGCCAGAGCCTCGTTCAGATAGCTGCTCATTTCGGTCCCTCCCCAATTCGTCATTGCGAACTCTGTGCACGTGGAGAGGGACAACACCGGCCACTGATACATCGAGGGTCTGGAGTCAGCCGCTGGTTCTGACAACGATCAGGTTGTCGGCGGCCGATTCGGGGAACCACACCTCGCCTGGCCGGCCCAGGATCTGCCGGACCTCGCCGGGATCGTGGGGCAGCTCATAGGTGTGGAACTCCTCGGTGACCGGGTCGAAGCGAACGATCGAGTTGGACCCGAAATCACTGGCCCAGACGATGTCCCGATCGTCGACGAAAACGGCGTAGGTCTCAGGATCGTCGCCGGGCAGCGGCCAGGTGTCCCACATGTCGGTCGCCGGCGTGAACCGGCTCAGATTCCCTGAATTCCACTCACTGACCCATATTTGGCCCTGGGAATCGGACCAAACCCGACGCGCTCCCTGGTCGGGTGTGGGTGGTTCGATGACCGTGGCGGTCCGGTCGCTCTCGATCCGAGCGATGTGAGAGCCTGGGACGGGGGCGTAATACACAACGCCGTCAGGAGTGGTGGTCACCCCATACGGGCCTGGCCCTTCAGGAGCGTCGAACACGATCAACTCACCCGTATCCGGGTCGACACATCCATAGATCCCGTTTTGCCCGGTGAACCACAGCATCCCATCGCCGTCGAAGCTGGCTGTGTTCAGATTCGCATCGGGGCTGTCCTCAGGCAGCGGATAGACCGTCACCTCGAGGCTCACCGGGTCGACCGCGACTATGGCGTTGAGCCCACCATCGGTGACCCAGGCGGTCCCGGCGTCGTCGATGATCACACCGTGGGGGGCCGAGCCGTCTCCCAAAGCGGTAAGCCGCGTTTCGCCGGTGGCGGGGTCCAACCAGCCCAGCTCCCCGGTGTCCTGTGCGGTGTACCAGACCCCGCCGTCGAGAGCCGGTGCCACGTCATGAGGGCCGGATCCCGTCGGGACCGGGAACGACTCCAGGATGAGGTCCGCGGGTGCGGTGACCGCCGGCTGAGTTGTGGTGGTGGTCCCGGGAATCGTGCTCGCAACCGTTGTGGTCTCCTGGGCAGTGACCGCTGTCGACGACGGTGGCGGTGTCGTGGTGGGGGCCAGAGTGGTCTCGCCGGTCGTCGTGGTACAGGCCAAGATCGGCATCATGATCAGCGTCAGCAACGAACGCCTCATGACGACAGCCTATGCGGCCTCCCGGATGAGACGGACCGCCTCGTTGACGCCGTCGCCCCAGGGGGCACCGTGCCCGGGGAGCACCCATTTGGCCGGGACCGCTTCGAGCCGATCGAGTGAGGCACGTGCCTGCTCGGTGTCAAGGGTGAAAGGAGCCGGTTGAGGCCCGACTGTACCGGTCAGGACGTGTCCTGTGGTCATCGCGTCTCCGACGCAGACCGCATCGACCGAGGCGAAATGGAAGGCGACGCTACCTGGGGTGTGACCGGGGACGTGGATCACGACCGGAGTCCCGGGCAGGTCGAGGACCTCACCATCGGCGAAGGTGGCCACGTCAGAGACCGGGGTGATCTTCAGCCCGCCACGACGGGCGCTGTACGAGAGGAAGCGCACCAGTGGCCCCACCCTCACCTTGCCCCACGAGATCTCCTTTTTCACCTCACCGCGGGCCCGCGTGGCGTCGAGCTCGTGGACCAAGATGGGGACTCCCCGCTCCCGACGCAGCCGCTCCGCGAACCCGATGTGGTCGGTGTCGCCATGGGTCAATATCACGCCACGAACGTCGCCGAGCGAGCGACCCATCGAGGTCAGTTCGGGCTCGAGCTCGTCCCATTGGCCGGGGAGCCCGGCGTCGACGATGGTCACCCCGGTCGCGTCCTCGACCAGATAGACGGCGACCAGATCGGAGCCAATGCGATGTAGCGACGGAGCCAGTTGCATCGAGACAGCCTAAGCAAGCCTCGAAACGCGGCTCAGTAGGCGTTGGCGACCATCAACTCCTCGCAAGGGAAGAGAGTGATGATCTTGGCGCCGTCGGCGGTCACGACGAGCTCCTCTTCGATGCGAGCCGCGGAGCGCCCGTCGGCCGCCGGTGCGTAGGTCTCGAGGGCGAACACCATCCCCTCCTGAATCTCGATGGGGGCATCGATCGAGTTGAGTCGGCTGATGATCGGCCGTTCGTGGAGGCCAACCCCGACCCCGTGGCCGAATTGGAGCCCAAAGGCATCCATCTCGTTCTCGAAGCCGAATTCCTCGGCCTTGGGCCACACCTTGGCGATCTCGTCGGTGCTAGCACCCGGCTTGACCAGGTCGATGGCGGCATCCATCCACTCCCGCGACTGCTTGAAGGCGTCCCGCTGGGCCTGAGTGGCCCGACCCACCACGAAGGTGCGGTAATAGCAAGTGCGATACCCGTTGAAGACGTGGATGATGTCGAAATAGGCCTGATCGCCCGGTCGGATCAAGCGGTCGGAGAAGACATGCGGATGCGGGCTGCATCTCTCGCCGGCGATCGAGTTGATCGCCTCGACGAACTCCGAGCCCATCTCGAAGAGACGGGCGTGTGCGAGACCAACCACGTCGGATTCACGGATCCCCGGCTTCAAGGCCTCGAAGATGTCCTGATAGACGCCGTCGACCATGGCACAAGCCTGGGTGAGGAGGATGATCTCGTCGGGGCTCTTGATCTCGCGGGCCTTCATCATCGCCTGCTGGCCATCGACAACGTTGAGACCTGCGGCCTGCAATGCAAGGAACACACCGGTCTCTGCCATATCCACGCCTATCCGCTCCCCGGCGAGTCCTTCTGACTCGAGAACCTGCTTCAGCTCCTCCGCAGCGCGCGTATGGAGGCCTGCCTCGGGCCCTATCGCACCCTGTAGCCCGGTGTTGCCTCCCACGGAATTGGTGGAGTCGTACATGTGGGGCAACTGGAGCCGGTGGGCCTTCGCCGCCGAGCCGAAATCCCAGATGCGAGGCCGCCCCTCCTGGGTAACGAGGGCGTAGCGCTCGCCTTTGTTGAAGGCCCAGTACCCGATCTGCGTCGCAGTGGCATACCGGATGTTGGACGTCTCAAAGAGGAGCAGCGCCCCGAGGTCCTCTTGCGCCATCAACTGCCTGGTGCGAGCGATGCGATGCTGGCGAAGACGCTCGAAATCGACCCGGGTCTCCCAATCGACTCCGATCACGCCGGGAGCGGGGCTGGTGGCTACCGGGAACTCAACGTTCATCGATGTCTCCTTGTCATTCCTGCTCGCATCCTGGAATCCGCCGCACGCTCACCGTGCTTAGT
>Ga0190270_10001465_pt1 | contig 10996 bp, 5 predicted proteins | sample Popmic320T_FD_133748 | JGI IMG/M metagenome (GOLD analysis project Ga0190270, IMG submission 133748) | Populus adjacent soil microbial communities from riparian zone of Weber River, Utah, USA - 320 T | ecosystem: Environmental > Terrestrial > Soil > Riparian zone | place: USA: Utah | collected... | reverse complement strand
TTGCCACCAACGCCAGCGGAGAAACCTATACCTCGACGGGCGGTACTATTTCACAAATCTTCGTTGCCAGCGCTGGCTATCTCAGCTCTATGGCCTACGGAGCTCTATTGTTGGTTTTGATTCGCCGAAGCATCGCCGCACGCGTGGTGCTAATCGGATCTGCGGGCGTGGTGCTAGCGCTGACTTTGATTTACGGACTCTTCAAACCTGTGATGTCGGGAATCGGCTGGTCGGGAATTCCCTTCACTCTGCTCGCTGGAATCTTGCTGACGTTGGGCCTGGTTGCTGTAGCCCGTCTGGCCGGTTCGCGTCTGGCCACGTTCTTCGTCAGCTTCCTGGCGGTGCAATGTATTCTCAATGCTCTGCTGGATCTCAAAACCGTCTTCTTCCTGTCATCTCCGTTCGCCCCTTCCGTTCCAACGGATGCCATGAATATGGCAAACGCTACCGGCATCCCGGCAATGTTTTGGGCAACAATGTGGATAGCGATCGCGTTAGGAATTCTCTTCGTCTCGATGAGGATGTATATAACCAGCAGAAACCGTGCACTGCAGCCGGATACGACGTTTGGCGATCTGGGTGCGGGTGAGTTCAGCCGGCCCGTATTGCCTGAGTCAGCAAAGACGAGCGACGTAGCGTTCTGATTGAAACCGGTCCTAACGGGGTAGTAGCCTGATCGTAAGGGAGGGCGTTCGCGGGACCGCGAGCGCAAGCGAGTGGTATCAGAACCGGAAGCGGATAGCGACCGGGTCGCCCCCGTAAAGAAGAATGACCGCCAGGCGCCCAAAGTAGCTCTGGTTGATATAAGCCAAAGTGGACCCGGTCGCTACCACCACCCCAACCCGGCTGCCCGGTTGGGGACCCCGGTTCGCTTCCGGTTCTGATACCATTCGCTGCGCTCACGATCTAAATACGCCCTCGCTGACGGCTGGGCTACTCCCGCAATCGTTAGAACTTATATCTATACCGAAACGTCACGCCGCGACCGCCGCCGTCGACACCCCAACTAATCCCGCGATACGACTTGTCTGTCATGTTTTCGACGTCAACGAACACATCCGAGTGTTCGCCGAGTCGCATTCCGCCACGCACGCCGAGCAGTCCATAGCCTGGAACCGCAGTGAACAGCGGCACGGCAGTGTCGTTATTCACGACGGTCACGCCATTGATCGTTGCGCCTATGGGCAGGATGCGGTTTTGCACCTGGGCCAGAGTCTCTCCGGTCGGGATCAATATGCCGCCAGCGGAACCGCAGCCGGTAGTTCCCGGTGTAGTAACACCGCGAACGCAAGCACCTCGGCGGAAGAAGTTTTGAATATTAGTGCGCGAGCGTGCGGCGCCTGTGCGGCGGTCAGCAACGTCCAGCGATGAGAGTCGATTTTGCCTTGCGGCGAGCGTCGAATAGGCTTCAACGAAGAAACGTCGTGAGCCGCCTGGTTGATATCGCAGGCTGACGAAACCCGTGGCGGGTGGGACGCCGCCTTCAACATTTGGCGGCGATCCGTTAAGGAGACTGTGCGCGCGGATGTATGTGAAGTTTACGTTGGCGCTGAATTCTTTATTCAACAGCGCCTGAGAGTGAAATTCCACTCCATTGAATCGTGCGTCGTCAAAGTTTACGCGAACCAGGACGGGATTTGTTGGTGCAGCGTCAACAAACACCAGGCCATTTGCGTTTTGAGAAACGATTCGCTCACTTCCGAGGAATTGGCCCACGGCGCCGGGAGGCAATACCAGCGCCTGATCGAAGTAGACGTCCTTAAGTTTATTTGTGAATCCGGTCAGCTCGGCGGCAAACCGCTTGCTGGAAAAGCGAAGACTGAGGTCAAAACTGTCTGTTGTCTCCGGACCCAAACGAATGACAGGGATGCCCGTGGAAACAGCATCCGGGCCTGCGGTGGTGCCAATTAATCCACCCAAAGCTATCGCCGTTCCCGCATCCACTTCAAAGCCGTTACCGACCAATCCGAGCAGCGAAAGATCCGTGGTGTTGGGCGCGCGAAAACCGCGCGTGTATTTTCCCGCGATATCAAAACCGCCACCCACATTTAAGACTGCGCCCACCCGTCCCGAGAAAGCGCCGAAGCGGGCACTATCGTCCGGAAACAACGGCTGGCCGTTGACGACAGGCGCATTTGCCGATCGCGATTGGTAGGAGGCTACGCTGTAGCGCAAAGCCCCGCTCAGGCGCAGTCGATCCGGCACAACTGTGAACACGTCCTGCACAAAGACGCCATAGGAAAGATATCGCACGCCGTTTGGCACACGTGGACGAGAAAGAGTCACGCGGCGCGTTACCGGATCCGTTGTGAACGCCGGCGCTTTAATCTTGTCGCGGTAGATATCGCCACCAAACAGTAGCGTGTTGCGATCACCCAGTTGCTTGTCGAGATGGAAGTTGAAGCCGAGGACGTTAGTCCGTTCCCGCTGGTTGGTTATAGCTGCGAGCGGTTTCCCTTGCCCGCCCTGGTTGATACGCTCTTCGCGTTGTCCATTGTAAGAAAGCGTAAACGAAGCATTATCCAGGAACCCCAGATTCTGTTTTGAGAGACGGGCATAAAACAAATCGTTTCTCAGGTTGCGCAAGTCGGCGATGAGATTTCCATCGCCCCCAAGTAGTTGATCGTAACGCCGGCCGCCGTCCTGCTGGTTGCGTGTGTAGCTCAAAAGAAACTGGGTGGCGTCGTTGAAATTGAAATTGGCACGCACGATTCCGCCGTACTGTGTGAAGGTCGTGTCGGGCAGACGATCTCCGAAAAAATCGGAGGGGATGCCAAGATATCGAGTCAGTGCTGAGTGAAAATCGAGCCCTTGCGCTGGCCGAAGGCGGTTGATTCGCCGGGCGTTGGTATTGAACAAGAAGCCATAGCGACGCGTGCCGTAGGTTACCAGAGCGTTTCCGCCAAAGCCGTTGGTCACTGACGAGTAAAAAACGTTTGTGTTGCCATGCCACTCGCCATCGTTACCACCGTAAACCGGCGCGCGCGAAATGAAATTAACTACGCCGCCAAGCACGTCGGATCCGTATTGTGAACTGTTTGGACCACGCAGGACTTCAACTGTCTCCAGACTCGACGGTTCGATGAGACTAAAGAACGTGCCGACGCCGCCGCGTTGCGCGCTGGTCGTGTAGCGAACACCGTCAACGTAGACGGCAACGTTACGGCCCGTCATCCCGCGAACGAAAACGGCACTGAGCGAAGGGCTGGTCCGCTGTAGACTCACGCCCGGCTCTTCGTCTACTACCTGCGCCACAACTTCAGGCGCTCGCTCAAGAATCTCCCTTTCATTGACGACGTTGACTGGCTGTGAAACATTGTGTGCATCCGCGACCAGTCCGGCTTCCGACGTTACGGTAACGCTTTCCTCGAGTTGATTGATTTGTAACTCAACGTTCAGCTCGGTGTTGGTACCTGCCGTCACCTGGACCACCTGTCGCTGCACACTGAAATCAGGAGTCGATACTGAAACTAAATAAGAGCCCGGAGAAATCTCGTTAAACTGAAAGCGTCCCTGAGCATCGGTCTTGCTGCGGGCTATTACGACCTGCTGTGAGCTGGCGAGTGAAACTTCGGCGTTACTGACCACAGCTCCCGAGGAATCTCTAACCACGCCGGACACGCTGCCTCGCGTCATCTCCATAGCGTGGGACGCGATCGGAAATGTAAAGAGGCCCATGAGAAGCAGCGCGATCGCTGCGAGCCGGGAATACCTCATCGCGTTTAGGTTGAATCGCTGCATCTCACTCAGTGTCGCTTCACTCATTGGGCACGATTTTTACGCCTTATGGTTGAGAAATACTTGAGCTTGAGCAACTCAAGCCAAGCCAACAACATAGACTATTGCTGTGTCGTGAAGCCTACGCTGGGCGCTGAAATACTACTAGGGTTCGTAGTGGATAAATGAAGCCGCCTTTTTGAGGCGTAGCGAAGAGCGGGGTGCACAAGTGCACCATCTAAACGAATCTTGACGATTATTGATGGCGGAAATACTTGCAACAGCCAGCGCCAAAGTCTTATGTCAAAAGGTAAACAACATCCTCGATCAACGCATGGACCAAGGCCAGGACGTGAGGTTGGGTAGACAAGGCCGCGACGATGATGATCATAAGAACAATCGGAACTGAGGTGGGTATCTGAAATCCGAAAGGTGCGCGTTTTTGTTCACCGCTCTCATTGGCGAGTTGCATCAAACGCCGAACGCGAGTTCTGACTCCCGGCATCTCATCCTTGCCAACTATGAAGGCGCCGGCGGGCATTGCGGGATGCGCACCAACCGGAATCATTCGCGCAATTTTTACTAACGACGAAGCCAGGTCGAGAGCGACGGCGGCGCCACCGCGTGCTGCATGTTCATCTGCGGCCTCTTCTGAAGCTTCCTTCCATGCACGGTCTAAAAGCCGGCCGCAGGGAATGATCAAAAGTGAGTCGCGGCATGCGCGCATAAATCCCCGTTTCAAATTGTCGCGATAAAGTACATGGCCCGCTTCATGATTAATGGCCGCCTCGAGCTCCTCGATGCTGAGGGCTTGCAGAACTCGATTAGCAATAAAGAGACGCGGCCGAAGGCTACCAACAATGGCTATCACTGGAAACTGATGTTCAATCCGGTAGGTAGGAATATGAATTCCGGCGAGATTAATCGGCTGAGCATTTCGTAACCAGTCGTTTCGGAGACGTGTGGTAACCCGCCAGGTCACGATCCCGCGAACAACGGCCAACCCGATCCCGATAACCGAAAACAGCGCCAGTATGGCCAGCTTTGCACTCACATCCTCGTGATCTGTTCGGGGTTCATGTGTCAGATACGCCGGTCCAAAAAGCAGTCCAACGGTTGTGAGACCTGCAGTCACCGGAAGAATTCGAAGCGTTGTAAGTAAACTCGCTCTCGACGCAGCTGACCAGCTTCGAGAATGTTTCTCCAGAACACGCCACAGCAACGTCGCGCCGAGCGATGCGATGCTGTTAACTATGAGCATCGCCGCCAGCACTATTGAGAGTCCGAGGAGGAAGTACATTCGTTTAGTCCTTCTCCAACTGCGCGCGCTTCTCTTTGATCAGGCGATCAAGCTCGTCAAGCAACTCGCTGTCGCGTTCGCTTACTGCGTCAACTATGCAAGCAAGCACCGGCTCAACGCCGTGAGTGCCACCCAAAAGACCCTCGATCAGGTCTTCCCTGATCCCCATCTCCAGTTCTTCCGGCGAGACCGTGGCCGTGTAAAGAAAGGCGCGCCCTTCTTTCCGACGACCAAGCAAACGCTTCTTGTAGAGCCGGTCAAGGGTCGTCATAAGCGTTGTGTAAGCAACCCTCCTTTCAAAGGAAACAAAAATATCCCGTACGCTCACTTCACCCCGGCCCCAGGCTTCTTCCAGGACCTGCCGTTCAAGCGGGCCGAGCGCGTGGGATGCAACCTCCCGAGGCGGCTTGAATCCGCGCAATAAGAATCTCGCTGTCTTCATTTGTGCGCATTGTCCCGCCGCTGCGGCGCAACTGTCAATAACCGCTTCGCGACCAAATCGCCGGCGGCAACAATTCCCTGGATTAGCTCTCAGGTCGGGAAGGAGGGCATGCCCCCGCTCTTCGTCGGGCCATTCCAGTCATAAAAAAGATGAGCGCCTTTTAGTTTTAATGAACCGGGTAGTGCAACGAAGAGCGGAGGCATGCCCTCCTTCCCGACCTGAGAGGTGGCTAAGGCTCCCTCGTCCTTACGCGCATTTCGTCTCTCACAAACATTCGGGTATCATTTGAGGTTTCGGAGGGTGCCGCTATCTCAAACTATGGCGGTGCGGAACGGTTTCGCTTATGTCGGAAGAAGTTATTTCAGTTCGCGGCGCCCGCGTTAATAATCTCAAGAACATCTCTTTCTCTATTCCGATTAACCAGCTGACGGTGGTTACCGGAGTCAGCGGGTCTGGGAAGTCTTCGCTTGCCTTCGATACGGTTTACGCCGAAGGGCAACGCAGGTATGTGGAATCGTTGTCGGCTTATGCGCGCCAGTTTTTGGAGCGAATGGATAAGCCTGACGTCGACGAAGTGAGAGGAATCGCGCCCGCAATTGCCATTCGGCAAAAGAATTCGACTCGTAATCCTCGTTCCACCGTCGGCACGCAAACCGAAGTCTTTGACTACCTGCGCCTGCTCTACGCCCGGGTTGGAATCACCTACTGCCGCGTTTGTGGTCGTGAAGTTTTCAAGGATTCGCCTGAATCAGTTGCCGACGACGTGTTAGCGCAACTCCCCGAGGGCACGCGATTCTACGTTTTATTTCCAGCACAAGCGGGACTGGCGGAAACCCGACAGAATGGAGACGCTGAGAAACAGAGACGCGGAGACACGCAGAAGCGCAACAAGTCGCCCCGTTCCCGCGTCTCGGCATCTCTGCGTCACGCACCTACTGGGCGTCAAACAATCACGGCTCACATCATGAGCCTCATGCAGCGTGGATTCACACGTCTCTTCTACCGAGGCCGGATCGTTGAACTCACTTCGCCTGATGATTTTCAACTCGACAGTTTTGATGATGTCTTCGTGATGGTCGACAGGCTCGTGGCCCGCCCTGACATCCGGCAACGATTGGTTGATTCGTTGGAAATCTGCTTTCAGGAAGGGCATGGAACGGCAAACATCGAAACCGGCGACGCGGAACCAACGCGGCTGAAGTATTCCGATAGATTTGAGTGTAAGTATGACGGGACGGTTTACGCCGAACCTGAACCTCGTCTCTTCAGTTTCAATAATCCTTACGGCGCCTGCCCGACCTGTCAGGGGTTTGGCAATACGATTGGACTCGATCTCGATCTGGTGATTCCCAATCCAGGCTTGAGCTTAAAAGAAGGAGCCGTCGAGCCGTGGACCAAGCCGCAGCACGAATGGGCCATGGATGAGTTGAGGCAGTTTTGCAAGTCGGAAAAGATTTCAATGACTGTTCCGTTTGCACAGCTCTCGCGCGCAGAGCAACGCTCGATTATCGAGGGCAAGAAGGATTGGAGCGGCGTACGTGGTTTTTTTGATTGGCTGGAGACGAAGAAATACAAACTCCACGTGCGTGTGTTTCTTTCCAAGTATCGGGGCTACACGCTCTGTCCCGACTGCGGCGGCGGCCGGCTCAGACAGGAAGCGCGCGACGTGAAAGTTGGCGAACGCACGCTTCCCGAAGTTTGTTCCCTCGCAATCAAGGATGCGGCGGCATTCTTCGACGCACTCGAACTCTCAACCGAACAGGGCGCGATTGCTGAACGAATCCTGTTCGAGATCCGGCGCCGTTTGCGGTTCCTGGTTGAAGTAGGCCTCGACTACCTGACGCTCGACCGTCTGGCTTCGACGCTCTCCGGCGGCGAGGCGCAACGCATACAACTCGCGACCAACCTGGGTTCTTCGTTAGTCGGCGCGCTTTATGTTCTCGACGAGCCGTCGATCGGTTTGCACCCGCGCGACAACGATCGGCTCATTCGATTGCTCGAAAACCTTCGTGACATCGGAAATACCGTCCTCGTCGTGGAACATGATGAAGACATGATGCGCGCTGCAGATCATATTCTTGATATTGGGCCATCGGCGGGCGAGTTGGGCGGGCGCGTAATCTACGAAGGCGACTTCGCAGGGCTAATGACGGACGAGGCGTCGCTAACTGCACGCTACCTGCGCGGCGAGGCGGAAATCAAAGAGCCGAAGCAGCGCCGTTTACAACAGCAACGTCGTCTGACATTGCGGGGTGCTTCGGAACACAATCTCAAGTCAATCGACGTGGACGTGCCCCTCGATATGCTCGTTTGCGTCACAGGGGTCAGCGGTTCGGGTAAGTCAACGCTGATTCACGATTGCATTTACGCAGGCTTGAAGAAGCAAAGAGGCGATTGGCAGGGACACGTCGGCGCGTTTTCCAAGCTTGAGGGTGGCCAGTTGATCGATGACGTGATTCTGGTCGATCAGTCGCCGATTGGGCGAACGCCGCGATCGAATCTAGTGACTTACATCAAGGTCTATGACGCCATCCGTGAAGTTTTTTCGTCCACACGCGAAGCGCAGGCGCGCGGTCTCGATCCTTCACACTTCTCTTTCAACCTGCCCGGCGGCCGTTGTGACGTTTGCCAGGGCGACGGCACCGTCACCGTAGAGATGCAGTTTCTCGCCGACGTTGAGCTGGTTTGCGAAGAGTGCAAAGGCACGCGTTTCAAGCAACAGATTCTTGACGTGCGTTATCGCGGCAAGAATGTACATGAAGTTTTGAACATGACGGTGCGTGAAGCGATCGGGTTCTTTCGCGAAGTGCCAAAGATAACGAACCGTTTGCGTGTGCTCGATGAGGTTGGGCTCGGATACCTAAAGTTGGGCCAATCAGCGACGACGCTTTCCGGCGGCGAAGCCCAGAGGATCAAGCTTGCGGCGCAACTGTCCAAGCGAACGGGTGCTAAGACGCTCTACATCTTCGACGAACCTACTACAGGTCTTCACTTCGACGATATCAATAAACTTCTGGCCGCCTTTCGCGCCTTGATAGTCGCCGGGGGATCACTGCTTGTGATTGAGCACAACCTCGACGTAATCAAGACCGCGGATTACATTATCGACCTGGGACCCGAAGGCGGCGATGCCGGCGGACACGTGGTTGTTACCGGAACACCGGAAGAGATTATGCGAGCGAAGGCGTCCCATACCGGAAGGTATTTGAAACAGCATCTGGCAAAATCAAACGGACATTAGAGTTATGCCCCAACGGGGCTAAGGCAGTAAAGTCCACGGTTGCGCCCTTAGGCGCTACCCTGGGGTCGGTTGAACACGTATGAATCAACCCGGAACGGGTTGCGTCCGCGTTAGAATGCGCGGGGGTCGGACGCAACCCCGGTTGGGGTTGATCGAACAACTGGCGTTTTCCCAGGGTAGCCGCCGGAGCGCGGCAGCCCTGGGCTTACTTACGTAACCGCGTTGCGGTATTCGGAAAGTCGGGTCGCCCAGGTTTCTTTTAAAGGTAGCTTCACCTGGATTTCATGGATCAGTCAGTTTCAATTGAGCGGCATCGGCGCAAGCTGCCACTGAAACGCCGGCTGCTGTACATCGGCATTATCTACGCGGTCTTTCTGCTGGTGCTTTTTTTCATTGAAATCGGAACGCGGCTCACGATGGATCATGTGTACAGCCTTGATCTCTTCGTCGTTACACCTCAACAAAAAGCGCAGGTAGCCGAAGGAAAACAATCAGCCATCTTCGAAGGCGATCCGCTGTTGATGTGGCGACTAAAGTCCAATCTGGACCAGGCTTACTGGGACTTCACAACGGTTTCAACCAACGCTCAACACCTGCGACACGATCGACCGCTGCAAGCCAAAGAGCCGGGTACATTTCGCATCGTCAGTCTTGGTGATTCGGTAACGTTTGGTTACCGCGTTCCTCCTGTCTGGCCTGATAAACCGAAGGACTTCAATCCTGACTGGGTGCCTTATCCGACACTGCTGGAAAGAACACTGCGTCAGGCAAATCCCGCTCGAAAGATTGAAGTAATTACGATGGCGGTGCCGGGTTACACCAGTCACCAGGGACTTGCCTGGCTTCGGCGTGACATCGATAAGTTGCAACCGGATCTGGTTACGATCAGTTTTGGTTGGAACGATGCAAGCTTCAGCGACGTGCCGGATCGCGAAGCCATTCGAACGGATTGGTACGTGGTTGCCACTCGCTGGATGATCGTTCACAGTCAGGCGTTCGCACATGTGACCAAATGGCTTAGAGCGAAGCAGTCACCCGGGACGGCAATCAAAAGACCTGTCCCAAGAGTTTCGCAGCAGGAATATGTAAACAACTTTCGACGAATGATCGGGATCGCGCGCGCGCGCGGAGCAGGCGTGGTCGTCATTGGTGCACCTTACCGGGACCGCACGACCAACCCACCCGAAGCTGAATTGATGGGCGCGTACCGCGCTTCGCTTCGCTCCTTTGCACAGGATTATGGCATTTCTTATCTGGAAGTTCTGGAGCTGACTGAGGCGGCAAACGAGAGCAATCAAGGATGGTTTGGAGAGTTGATTCATCCGAATCATATGGGCCATCGCCTGATGGCGTCAGAGTTGTTGAAGTTTATAAGGGCCCATCGAATGCTGGGTGACACGACGGTGCCGGATTTGGTGCCGTAGGAGCTTACGGTTTTTCCTAAGAGCCGTGTTGAAAGGATGGCGTGTAGGCGATTCCGAACTTTTGGTTTTTATTTACAAAATCGGAATCGCAGGTTGCGTCTTGCGCAACGCGGAGCGATTTCATTAGCATCGCGGCTTTAGCCCCGGTGGGGAGGATCGCGAGAAATGATCCCTCAACCGTTTCCAACGGTTTCTTCCGCCAGCCGTCGAAAAAACCGTTCAAACGGTTTCTATTGTTCATCCCGATATCTTGATCACCGGGCTGAAGCCACGGTGCTAATGAGATCGCTCCGCCTAATGTCGTCTCTATTAACATTTGCTGCCACCAGCCTCGCAAGAAACCTGGAACCGGCCCCTGATCTTCTCGTATACGACATCAAGTCTGGTTCCCAAATCCACATTTTGAGAGGTTCTACAATGAAATCCAATTTGAGATTTGTCGTTGCCGCATTGTTGATTCTATGTAGCTCGAGTGTTTACGTTTCAGCGCAACGAAGAGGGGCCGGCGCGGCCGGCTCAGCAGCGTCTCACGCGCGGGCCCGGAAAACACTGGAGGCCGGCATCGCCGCACTGGGAGGTTTGGAAGCGATCCGCGAGGCGCAGGACGTCAGCGCTAAAATCAGCGGTTTCTCGTATGCGCGCAATCAGAGCCTGGGCGTAAACCCGCCGTACGACAAAATGACGCGGGATGAAAACCTCTATATCGACGTACGCAACCGCCGTTACATCATCGAAACCCGCGATCCGTTACCCGGCGGCTTTGTCTTTGGCGGCAAGCAGGTCATCACAGGCAACCAGGGTTTTTTCACTAACCCGCGCGACAAAACTGTCGGGCCGCTCAACCTGACAAACTTCAATAACATCGGTATTGT
>Ga0190270_10001464_pt1 | contig 10997 bp, 10 predicted proteins | sample Popmic320T_FD_133748 | JGI IMG/M metagenome (GOLD analysis project Ga0190270, IMG submission 133748) | Populus adjacent soil microbial communities from riparian zone of Weber River, Utah, USA - 320 T | ecosystem: Environmental > Terrestrial > Soil > Riparian zone | place: USA: Utah | collected... | reverse complement strand
GCCGAGCGAGATTGCAGTGGTGCACCACTGAGCTCTTCGCACCGCACGCGACGGAAGATTTTCCTCGCGGAAACTCGACACCGGACGTGATGGGCGAGCGTTCTGCCACGACACGGGTGGGGGAATGACGATGGGTACCGCAAAACACGTCGGAGCACTGGCGGTCGCGCTGGGAGTAGGGAATGTTCGGCGCACCGCTACGCGGATAACGGTGTCGGTCGGTGCCGCGGCCGTGGTGATGATGGCCACGGTTGTGCCGGCGTCGACGGCGTCGGCCTCGGGCTTGGGCTCGGACGAATCGCCGCCTGACAAAACCGCTCTGATCTTGTGCGGGACCACCTGCCCGACACCCGACGAGTTCTGGATTGAGTCCATCAAGAACCAGTTCATCGCCCCGACTCATCCCGGCAAGGACATCGACTACGTCGGGGTGACGGCCCCGATGGAGTTTTGGCCCATCACCGGGCTCTTCCGCGTTGTCCTCTTCGCCGTGGGGCCACCGGAACTATGGGGGCCTGGCGGCCCGGGGTGGCCGGATGAGCCGTTGTGGAAGCTATCCGGGCTCTTCGACCTCACCGCCGATCAATCGCTGAAGGCCGGGGTGGCCAATCTGGAGGCGGCGATGGCCGCGAACGGCAACGACCATCTGGTGATCTTCGGCAACTCGCAGGGCGCGGGCATCGCGAACGCGGTGAAACACGAGCTGGCCGAGCAGCACCCTGCAGGAAACACCGCCCCCGATATCGACTTCGTGCTCGGCGGCGATCCCAATCTGCCGAACGGAGGCTTGTTGTCCCGGTTCCCGGGCCTCTACATTCCGATCGTCAATCTTACTTTCAACGGCCCCGCGGCGACCGACACCCAGTTCAAGACGGTGGAGATCAACCGGCAGTACGACGGGTTCAGCGATTTCCCGCTGTATCCGCTCAACGTCGTCGCCGACGTGAATGCGGTTCTGGGTGTCTTGTACGTGCACGCGTACGGCCTGGACGTCAGCATGGCTCCCGGTGCGCCGACGGCGCCGGCTTTCCAGGGCACCCACGGCGACACCAGCTACTACTTCTTTGAGACGCCGGACCTGCCGTTGTTCGGTCCGCTGCGCACCCTGGGGGTCCCCGAACCGGTGATCGACGTGTTCGAGCCGTTCTTCCGGGTGCTCGTGGAATTGGGTTACGACCGAAGCATCAAGCCGTGGGAGCCCACCCCGGCGCGGCTGATCCCGCCGCTCGACCCGGGAAAGGTGATCACCGATCTCGTCCTCGCAATCGGCGAGGGAATCAACAATGCGTTGGCTCTCGTCGGCTTACCACCGCTGCTTCACGCGACCGCGCCGGTCGCTCGTGCAGCACCACCCACTGAGACCGCTACGGCCGACATCTCCCGCCAGCTGATGTCGAAGGACACGCCGACCCAAACCGGGCAGGCGATGTCGACGGAACCCGCGGCCGACACCGAGCAGACATCGACGGACATCCCGACGCCGACGACTGACCTGGCCCAACTCCCCGAGACGGACGACGTGCCCAAGGAACCACAGACCACCGACCAGGAGCCGTCGACGACGGACGAGACCGAAAATGCAGAAGCGGACGACGACGACGTTGACCAGCCGACACCAGCCGCTGATCCCGCGCCTTCGGATAGCACGTCGGGCGACGACTCACCCGCCGACGCCGGCGCCGAATCCGAATCCGAATGAGCTAGCGCGATTCAATGCCGGTCGCTGAGGGGTGGACTGGCGTTGAATCGTGTCAGCTCTCGATCATCGCCTCAGCCCATGCGATGTGTCCTTCGTAGCCAAGCGATTCCGCCATGGCGCGGTAGCAACTCACCAAGTCCGGGTAGGCATCATCGTCGCCGCGGGCCCGCGTCAGCAGAGCTCGCAGCCGCAGCAGCCAGATGTCGCGTATCACCAGACCCCCATCGGCTGGCGCGGCCGCTAACCGTTCGATGGCGGCTTCGGCTTCGGCCAGGTCACCCTCGGTGCCGCGGTCGAGCAGTGCCTCCACCAGAACGCCCGTCGCACTAATGCCCCATAACACCAGTCGTCCCTCGCGGGAAAGATGGTCGACGATGGCTCTCATCAGCGGTATGGCCGCATCGTGATCGCCGCGCCGAGCTCTCTCACGTGCCAAATAAATATTGATGAGCGGTAAATCAGCCAGGTTGTGTTCCCGGCGCTGAAGCGCTTCGCTAGCCTCGGCCAGCAGCGTGTGTCCGCGGGAACGCTCCGCATCCGCGTGGCGGTGCACCAGCGCCACGCCCAGCGTCGCCCGGGCGAGGTCCACGGCCACTTCATCAGCGGATGATTCGACAATCCGTAGCGCATCGTCGATCTCACGCATTGCAGAATCGTCTGGCTCGAGCACGCCGGCCGCCATTCCAGGCAAGTAGACATAGGCGACAACTGCCGCGTAGGTCAACGGGTCAGCGCTGCGGGCCATGGCCAGGCTGTAGCCGACGTCGTCTCGCCACCCCGGACGCCCAAGGCAATACCGGGCCGCAGCCCGTGTCGTCAAGGCGACCGCCAATGGAGACCCGATGACGAAGTCGCCTTTGGACGGGTCCCCGTCGGCCAGTTCGATGACACGTTGGGACCACCGCAACACGTCAACCCACTCACCGCATTCAACCTTTGCGTAGATCACCGGCAAGGACAGCCCCACCGTCAGAGTGGCATCCCCGAGCGACTCGCCCAGGGCCCAGGCTTCCGATGCAAGGCGCGAAGCCTCGCGGAGTCGGTCCCGCCACGCGTGGCACTGCACCAATCCCGCCATCCCGATTGCCAGCGACGTCTTGTCCCCGGCGGCGGCGCACAACTCCCGCAATTCCTCGAAGCGAGCCCCGGCAACGTCCACCTGGACTCGCCAGGCGATCCCGCACAGCATGGTGCGGGGGGCGATGCGCATCGACATCTGGTCCGGGTCGTCATCGGGCAGTGCGTCGGCGAGCTTTTGGGCACGCTGCCAGGCCAGTCGCGCCGCGGTGATGTCACGGTTGGTCGCCCACGTTGCGGCACGCATGTGCCAGCCGTAGGCGGAGTGCAGACTACCGGCGGCCTCCATGTGTTCGGCGATCAAGGCGGCATTTTCATCGGCTGCTGCTGGGTCACGTGATTCGATTGCGGCCGCGACGCGCCGGTGCCACTCGACACGGTCGGATTTCAGTTGCGACTCATAGGCCACCGTGCGAATCAGAGGATGGCAGAAGGAGTATTCCGCGCTCGGGGTGAACTGCACCTGATCGATCAGCTCGGCGCTGAGCAGGTCGTCGACCTCGGGATCGATCCCCAGCGCGGCGAGCAACTCCGCCCCGAAGCAGGCGCCGACGACCGAAGCCGCGTTCAACGTGCGCTTGGCCGGGGTGCTCAGCCGGTCGATGCGCGCGGCGATGGCCGCCTGCAGCGTGGCCGGCACCGCGACGTCGGCCACATCCGCGCGACAGGCATAGCCACCGCGCACACCGGCCAACACCCCGCGCTGCACCAACTCGCGCACCATCTCCTCAGCGAAAAACGGGTTCCCGGCGGCTCGCTCGGCGATGACCGCCGCCAGCTCGCCAACCGAGGCATCCGGACCCAGCAGCTCGCCCAGCAGTGTTGCTGCGTCCGAATCACCCAGTGGCGCAAGCGCTATCATCTGTGCGCCGTACACCCCCTTCAGCTTCCCTTCATATTCGGGGCGGGAGGTGATCAGCACCATCAACTTGGTCTGCAAGATCACCGTGAGGAAATCGGCCAGCAACGACTCACTCACCGCATCGATCCAATGGACATCCTCGATGACGTGAAGCGCCGGGCCGGTGCGCGCCAGCGATACGCTATTGATCAGTGCGGTCAACCGGCGCCGCCGCGCATCGGGGTCGATCGCGGGCAATGGCACATCAGGGTCGGCGATGCCCAGCAGATCATCGAGCAGCAGCACATCCTGCGGGTCTGCATCGGAGAGTTGTTCGCGCAACCTGGCGCGGGCGGCTTGGTCGTCGAGATCCGCCACGCCGGCGGCCGCCTGCAGCAGCCGCGACACGGCATAGAACGGGATGTCACGGGCGTGGGATTCGCAGAAGGTCCACAACACCTCGACGCCGCGACCGGCGGCCAGTGCCGCCGTCTCCCGGGCCACCCTGCTCTTGCCGATGCCCGGCGGTCCCAACACAGTCACCACCCCGCCGCGGCCACCGGTCGCACGCTCCACCATCGCGTCGAGCGCCGCCATCTCACAGCGCCGACCGACCAGCCTCGCCTCGGCGTGCCCGACCAGGCCCGGCCGCGGGCTGATCGCCTCCAGCCGGTGCGCGCGCACCGGCTCGTCGACCCCCTTGATGTGCACCCACACTGGTTCGGCCAGCATCACGGTGTGCTCGACCAGCCGCGCAGTCGATTCAGACAGCATCACCGCGCCCGGTGGGGCCACCGATTCCATCCGCTGGGCAAACCCGACGGTCTCGCCAGTGGTGGCGTATACCAGCGACCCTGAAGCGATCTCACCAGCGATCACCCGGCCCGAATTCAGGCCCACCCGCAATCGCAGAACGATGTCGTCACGCGTCTGCACCTCGGCTGCCAACCGGCTCGCCTCCTCCTGAATGGCCAGCGCAGCCAGACACGCCCGAAAAGCGTGATCCTCCAGTGCAACCGGGGCGCCGAAGATCGCCATCACGCCGTCGCCGGTGCACTCCACGGTTCCGCCGCCGTAGCGCTGAGCCACTGCGGCCGATCGCTGCACCAGCTCGGTCATGATCTCGCGCAACCGCTCGATATCCAGGGCAGCCGCGATATCCATCGAACGCACCACGTCGGCGAACAGCACCGTCACCTGCTTGTACTCCGCCGGTCGGCTGACCCGTGTCGCCAGCGCACCGCACTCGTTACAGAACTTTGAGCTCGGCGCCAATGCGGTGCCACACGACCCACACGACAGTCCCAATGCTGTCGGTACACCGCCATTGTCGTCCACGTCGGTATCGTGGCACTGCTGGTCAGAGATATCCGTCATATCGCCGTGGCACCTGGGAGACGAAATTCCGCGAGTTGCAGATGTCGTCTATTGCGAGACAGCGTTCAGTTCCGCTCGGGCCGCGTCGATGTGCCCGTACGCGTAGGTGGCTATCTCGGCGATGCTCATTGTCTCGCCCTTGCGCGCGAGCGATTCGTAGCCTCGGTCACCGAGGACTGCGCGCAGATGGGCTGTCGCAGTGAGAAGCGCCCATATGTCGCGGACGAGGATCCCTTGTTCGCCGGCGCGGCTGCCGGACGTCGTCGCCCGCCGGTGGGACCTGTCCGATAAGCACGACTGCCGAGATGGTTGAACGCCGTGCATTCAGCGCCGCCGCCTCTTCCGGCTAGCAGGTAGACGGAGTTCCCACCAGCGGTCGGTGTTGATGGGTGCCTGCGTCAATGCGTGCCAGCGCCCGTCTCGGGATGCTTGGTCCACCCAATCAGAGCTTCGCCCGGAAGGAAGATCATGAAGAGCAACGCCGGATCTCGTGCAAGGTCCTCAGCGCAGGTGGCTCGCCGGTTCGCCGTCCCCGCCGTGGCCGTCGCAGCTCTGATGGCGCCTCAGGCTACCGGGGTTGCGGCAGCTGCCCCGGACGCAGTGGCAGCCAGCCCTGGTTCGTCATGCCCGGACGTTCAGGTGGTCTTCGCCCGCGGCACATTCGAGGCACCCGGCGTAGGTGCGACCGGTCAGGCCTTCGTCGACGCGCTCAATGCCCGACTGCCCGGCGAAAACGTTGCGGTCTACGGGGTGAACTACCCGGCGTCGTTGGACTTCGGTGCCGCGGCCGACGGTATCGTCGACGCCAGCAACAAGATCGAAGCGGTGACCTCGAGTTGCCCGAACACCAAGATCGTGCTCGGCGGCTACTCCCAAGGCGCCGCGGTGGCCGCTTACACCACCACCGACACGGTCCCTGCCGGATTCAACCTGCCTGACGGCATCACCGGTCCGATGCCACCCGCAGTGGCCGACCACGTCTCTGCCGTGGTGCTGTTCGGAACACCGGATGCGTGGTTTCTGAATCTGGTCGACAACAGCGCGCCGCCCATCAACATCGGTCACCTGTACACCGCGAAGACGATCCAGCTGTGCAATCAGGGAGACCCGGTCTGCTTCCCCGGTGGCCTGGATCGGTCCGCGCACAGCGCGTACAAGGACAACGGAACGGCCGACCAGGCCGCCGCTTTCGCCGCCAACCTGCTGGCCCCGGCATCACCTCCGCAACCCACCGACGCACCGGTCTGAGCAACGAGCAAGGCTAAGAAAGCTGTTGTGGCGTCGCGAGTCGTTGCATCAGACCGCTCAAGGACGTGCTTATCCTCGGCCCATGACCGACCTCGTTGACCGCGGACCCGTCTTCGACGACGTCGTGGTCATCCACACCGACGGCGGGTGCAGACCCAATCCCGGCCCCGGTGGCTGGGGGGCGGTGCTGCGCCAGCGTGAGCACGTCCGCGAGATGTGCGGTGGCGAGTCCGGCGAGACCAGCAACAACCGGATGGAGTTGACCGCGCCGATCATGGCGCTGGAGGCGCTCACCAGACCCGTGGTGGTCCACCTCCACACCGATAGCACCTATGTCCGCAACGGCATCACCAAATGGATTCTCGGCTGGGAACGCAACGGCTGGCAGACCACTGCGAAACAGCCGGTGAAGAACGTCGACCTCTGGAAGAGGCTCCAGATAGCCTGTGCGCGCCACCAGGTCGAGTGGTTCTGGGTGAAGGGACACTCGGGTGTTGACGACAACGAGCTGGCCGACGTGCTGGCGACCCGAGGTATGCAGGAAGCGATCGACGCTGCCGGATGATTGCCGGCCTGAAACTCGGAGTCAAGACGGCGCCCGGCTCGCAGATCAGCGAACGGTGAGCAACGCGAGCTTTCCGGCGGTGTCGGTGTTGGGTGAGGGGTGGTAGATCTGCAGGTGCTGCCCCTCTGAGTCGGGGATGGGGAATCGGTTGCGGCGCAAATGCAGTTCGCCGACTCGAGGGTGGCGCAGGTGGCTGGTGCCTGCAGGGCGATAGCCGACATCGGCTCGAAACCAGAGCATCTGGAACCGCTGGCTGCTGACACACAGCTCGTCGACGATGGCGTCCAACCGCGGGTCGATAGCCTCGCCGCCGGCGATTTGTCGTAGCCCACCGACCACGCCTGCGGTGGCGGCGTCCCAGTCCACATGGAGTCGACGTTCGGCCGGGTCCAGGAACAGTTGCCGCAACAGGTTGCGCCCAGGCGCGAAGTTCGGCGACAGGGCTCGCGCGAGTGGGTTCGACGCAAGGCAATCCAGGCAACGGCCCGCGACGAAGGCGGGCACGGAGAGTTGGTCGAGGAGGCTCAGGATGTCGTCGCTGACATGCTCGGTGCCGGCATATGCGGGGCGGTCGCCGCGGGCGAGTTGGTGCAGGTGTGCACTCGCCGCGGCGTCCATGCGAAGCGCCCGTGCCAGTGCGTCGAGAATCTGCGGCGACGGATGAGCGTTGCGGCCTTGCTCTATGCGCAGGTAGTAATCGGCGCTGATACCGGCGAGGGCCGCCAGTTCTTCGCGGCGCAGTCCATCGACGCGCCGACGTGAGCCAGGCACCAGGCCAACGTCTTCCGGACGGACCTGGCCGCGGCGCAGCCTGAGGTACTCGCCGAGCGCGTTGCCGCTGGTCATTGCCACATCGTAGCCAAGGGTGGGTCTGCCAGTACCCAGGATGACGGGGACCTACCCACAACATTGCTGGGCATCTGAGACTTGAACGTGAGAGCACCAAGTAGGAGCGAAACCACTGAACGGAGTTTGTGCCATGGCTATTTCGGTTGCCGATCTCGTGCAGCTGATCGCCCACGAGCGGGAAGGACGCGATCGCGGCTGGTGGGATCAAATGGCCAGTTGCTACCACCGGGATTCGCGGGTGCGGTCGATGTGGTTCACCGGAACCGGCCACGAATTCGCCACCGCCTCGCGCGGCATGGCGACGCGCGGCGACCACGCTCGACACCGCCTGTCGGTACCCAGCGTGAACCTTCGCGGGGAGCGTGCAGTGGTGTCGGTGCCAATGGCCATCGAACTTCGCATCGAACTGCACGGAGTCGAGGCGGATCTCATCAGCTATGCCCGGGCAATCTATCGGCTGGAGCGGCGCGACGGCCAACACGGAATTTGCGATCTGTCAACGATCTACGAGCGGGACACACTGACACCGGTGGTGCCCGGTGACGAAATTCCCATCGACCGGCAGCGATTGGCGACACTGCCGGCCAGCTATCGGATGTTGGCCTACTACTTCGCCATTCGGGGATACGACGTCAATCCGGACTTGCCCGGTGACGACCGACCGGCATCGGCTGAGGCCGTGGTCACCGAAGCCTTCTCCTGGCTCAAGAGCTGAGATTCGGAGTCCGCGATGCGCATCATCACGCTTGAAGAACACTACGTGTCACAGGCCTTTCTCGACCTGGCCGGCGTCAACCTCGGGTCCCAGCAGGCGGTCGACATGTCCGCAGCGACCGTGACCGACCTGAGTGAACAGCGGTTGGCCGACATGGACGCCGCCGGCATTGATATGCAGGTACTGAGCCACGTGTTGCCGACCTTCGACCCAATTTCGGTCGAACGCCAAGTCGCCATCGCAAAACGCGCCAACGACCAGGCTGCCGAAGCGGTTGCAGCACATCCCGATCGGTTCGCGGCGTTCGCAGCACTGCCCATGGGCGACACCGTGGCCGCGGTGCGAGAGTTGGATCGCGCGGCCAGCGAGCTGGGTTTCAGGGGCGCGCTGGTCAACGGCCGCGAAGACGGACGCTTCCTCGACGACCCGGACCTGTTCCCTATCCTGGAACGCGCTGCAGCGCTGAATGTTCCGCTCTATCTGCACCCGGGGCTGCCCACGGAGTCCATCCGACGCGAATACTATGCCGGCCTCCCTCCCGAGGTCGCCTACGCCTTGGCAGCCCCCGCGTGGGGCTGGCACGCCGAGACCGGGCTGCACCTACTGCGGCTCCTCGCCACGGGCACATTCGACCGGCTACCCGACCTACAGATCATCATCGGCCACATGGGCGAGATGCTGCCCTTCATGCTCGATCGGGTCGACGCCTACCTCACTCCGCCGGCGCGCCGAAACGGATTGCAGCGCAGCATCGCCGAAACATTCCGCTCCAACGTCTGGGTGACCACGAGCGGAATGTTCAGCACCGGGCCGCTGAAGCTGCTCATCGACGTCATCGGGATAGACCACGTGCTGTTCTCCGTCGACTACCCGTTTTGCGCTACCACGCAGGGCCGCGACTTCCTCGACCGAATGCCGATCAGCACCGACGACAAAGCCAAGATCAGCCACCGCACCGCCGAGAAACTGCTCAATATCCCGCCCACACCGGGCATCAACCACCACGCACAGTAGAAGCGGAGATCCCGACATGACCACAACACTCATCACCGGTGCCAACAAAGGCCTCGGCTACGAGACCGCCCGCCAGCTCATTGCGGTCGGCCACACCGTCTACATCGGCTGCCGCGATCCAAAGCGGGGACTATCGGCCGCCGATCAACTCGGCGCGCGACTGGTCCACCTCGACGTCACCGACGACGAGTCAGTCTCTGCGGCAGCCATATTCATCGCTGAACAGGGCGGTCTCGACGTACTCGTCAACAACGCCGGCGTCGAAGGGCGCGGCGAGCACAACTCGATCATCGACGCCGCCAGCACGACCGCCAATATGGTGCGCGAGGTCTTCGACACCAACGTCTTCGGCGCGGTCCGCGTCACCCACGCCTTCCTGCCGCTGCTGCAACGATCGTCGACGCCGGTGGTGGTCAACGTCAGCAGCAGTCTCGGATCGTTGACCCTGGCTGGATCACCTGAAAGCCCCACGTATCACTATCCCGGTGTCGCCTACCCGGCCTCCAAGTCGGCGCTCAACATGATCACCGTCCAGTTCGCCAAGCAGTTCCCAGGCATGCGCATCAACGCCGTCGAGCCCGGCTACACCAACACCGACCTCAACGGCCGCACCGGCACCCAGACGGTCGAAGAAGGGGCACGCATCATCGTCCACATGGCCCGGACGCCAACCGACGGACCGACCGGTGGCTACTACTCCGTCCACGGTCCGATCCCCTGGTGATGCCTCGAGTACGCCGCAGTGCAAGGGAGCACGCGATGGAGCTCGTCGTCATCGGCCCGGGAACGGCGCCATGACCAGGACACTGGTGACCGGCGCCAACAGGGGCCTCGGCTACGAGACCGCTCGCCAATTGATCGCGGCGGGCCACACCGTGTACGTCGGAGCCCGAGACCCTGACCGTGGCCGTCAAGCCGCCGAGCCGATCGGGGCGCGCTTCGTCGAAATCGATGTCACCAGTGACGCTTCAGTGACGGCTGCGGCGATCGCGGTCGAGGCTTTCGGAGGGCTGGACGTCTTGATCAACAATGCCGGAATCGCCGGGCGGACACCGGAAGGCGGCTTCGCTACCGCAGCCGAAGAGACCGCCGATTCCCTGCGAACATCGTTCGAGACCAATGTATTCGGGGTCGTGCGGGTGATCCGCGCATTCCTACCCCTACTGGAGAAGTCAAGCACCCCCGTCATCGTCAACGTCAGCAGCGGTCTTTCACTGACGCGTGACCTTGTACGCGGTGACTCCCCGACATACCTCTACCCCGGGATCGGCTATCCCGCCTCCAAGGCCGCCCTCAACGTGATCACCGTGCAGTACGCCAAGGCATTCCCCGGCATTCGGATCAACGCCGTCGGACCAGGATTCACCGCCACTGACCTCAATGGACACACCGGCACTTAATCGACGCAAGAAGGCGCAGAGATCATCGTCCGGATGGCGCAAATCAGTCGAGAAGGTCCCAGCGGAGGATTCTTCGACGTTCGCGGCACTATTGTGTGGTAGTCGAATCGGAAGAGGCGGGGTAGTCGCTGGCTATCGTCAGTCCGGCGGCTCAATACACGGTCAAGATCGGGTGAAGGTGATCCCCTCCGCGCCAGCAGCATTGAACATTC
>Ga0190270_10001463_pt1 | contig 11002 bp, 8 predicted proteins | sample Popmic320T_FD_133748 | JGI IMG/M metagenome (GOLD analysis project Ga0190270, IMG submission 133748) | Populus adjacent soil microbial communities from riparian zone of Weber River, Utah, USA - 320 T | ecosystem: Environmental > Terrestrial > Soil > Riparian zone | place: USA: Utah | collected... | reverse complement strand
GGAGAAATCGGTCGTCGGCCTGGGTCGGAACGGTGAGCTCCGACGTCGTTCAATAGCCTTCCACCGACGGCAGTCGCTTGAGTCCTGCTTCAATGGCGACTGGCAGCCGATTTTCAGGTGGCGGCAACGGGCACGTGGTGAAATTGGAATAGGCGCACGGCGGATTGTAGGCGAAGTTGAAATCGATGACGGTCCACTCGCCATCGCTGACGACCTGCGGCCTCACTGTGCGGTGGCCTCGATATGTCGTCGAGCCGTTTGTCTGGTCCTTGAACCAGACGGACAGACGCGGCTGGCCTTTGGCGGCAATGGCAGTCAGGCGCAGCTCCTCACCCTTTAGAGCCTGTAACAAAACCCCCTTCTTCTAACGCGCATAAGGACTCTGGGCCCACCCCTCGGCGTGGTAACGAAAGGGGCGTATGGCCCCCGCGCTCCTTCCTCCGGTGCGTCGGGTGCTCACTTCATGCTGGCGAAGACCTGCCAGGGCCGCTGCCGAGTGAGGCGGGTGCGTCCCACTAACCTAACGCGGCACCAACCAGGTGCCTGCTAGATGATCCTGGAGGCCGCGTTCGGGTCTGATAAGAGCAAAGACCACGGCGAGCGCGAACACGGCCAGAGCAACCGTGATGATTGCCACTCTGACGACGAGGATCGATGGTTCGTTTGGGAAGAAGATGGAAGGCAGACCGTTGGGGAGACTGATTGCGAAGAACTGCTCGGCCTGCGGGGTTAGCGTCAAGAGCGGCGAATGACCTGCGAACGCTGCAGCGGACGCTGCCAGCACGGGCAACCAACTCAAGACGGCCCGCAACCATGTCCTCGATCCGGACGCGAGAGTTCCATTCTTGGTCACAACGGCAATACTCATCAGGCGCAGCGCGATGCCGCCGCGAGCGGCAAGCGCAGAAAGAAGGCCGAGGGTTCCGGCGACCATCAGGCCGGCAATCGCGTGCACCCATAAAACCCGCCACGCCACCTTCAGGCTCATCTCGGGCGCCGCGTTCCCGATCCGGATCCCAAGCCACCCCTGGTTGGCGATTCGTGCCGGTGTCGCACGAATCATCAGGGGCTGACCATCGCGGAGGATTGAGAGTGTGATCAGCTGATCAGGATGCTTTGCAATCGCGTCCCTGAGCTGCGACCCCCACCTGATCAGCTCACCGTTGACCGCGACGACCACGTCGCCGGCTTCGACACCGGCTCGGTCGGCCGCCTCGCCGGTGCTCACAAAGTCAACGTGTGGATGGCCACTCTCGACACCCGGCTTCACGTTATCCAAAAACGGCCTCAGGAGGCGGGCTGCCTCATCGACGTCAGCTTCCTGAGGGCTGGGGAGGGTCGCGACGACACGCTCAGCAAGCGCACGTCGCTGGCTGGCGACGGGCTCAAAAAGTGACGTGGACCAGGTTGAGGAGTTGGAAATCAGGTCGCGATGTCGTCCGGCGATGTAAACTTCGAGCGCACGATACTGGGGATTCGTTGAGAAAACGCCACGATTTTCCATCGCCGCGAGCCGATTCAGACAAGCCGCCAGTTCTGCGAGGTCGGGCCTGGCCTGACGGTCGGTGGCGACAACTATTTGGAACAAACCACCGACGAGCATGAAAATCGTCGGGATGGCGCACAGCGACAGGTGCACCGCGCGCTTCGTTCGTGAGATGGCTGCGGAGCCACGAGCCGCAGACATCAGCGCGGTCAACATTTCCTCGGACGTTGTGAAGCGTTGTTCACCAAGCTTCGCGAGACAATCAGTCGCCGACATTGGAAGCGGCACTCGCGGCGTACGAACATGCAAGTGAGTGTCGGCGAGAACATGCCCCTCGAGGGCGGACACCGCAACCAGGTACAAGAAACGTTCAGCCTGTGGCAAATCGACCGCTTGACTAGGCAGCGGTGAGTCCGCCAAATCAGGGTGATCGTTCGACGCCGGCCAATCCAGCAGCCTCGCTCGACCATCGTTCCCAATCCATACGCGATCGAGCTCGAGGGCGGGAAGCGAGCCGTCACGGAGCCCGGCGTGCATTTCCTCGGCGAGATCGCAGAGCCATCCGCGAACCGTGCCCCACGACTGCGGCCGCATCACCCACGTGTCGACTGGTTGACCGGGCACCTGTTCGTACGCATCCCACGCCAGCGCGCTGGTTCGCTGCCCGGCCAACCAGCGGAGCCGCGCGGGTCTCCGCAAAATGCGTCTAACATGCGGAACCGGATCGGAGTCGACTTCGGGAAACCGCAGCCAAACCGTGCGCCGAAGCCGCTCGTCGTATCCTAGGATGGCGGAATTCGGCTGCAAACTAGAGGTGTCCGCGATCCGGTACGGTCCAACCCATCGTGGACTTGCAGGAACTTCGATCGGGCTGGGAGCAGGCTGGACGGGCCCGTGCACCCCAACAGCGGACTTCAACACCGTTCGCGTGTGGGTCACCCATTCGTGAACGCCTGCAAATCCATTCGCTCGGCGCGCCGTCACAAAAAGTAGCGCGAGGACGACGGGCTCCACGAATGTAGCGTTTCCGAAACCGGGGATCGACTGAACTAGGCCGGACGCCAACCACCCAGGCAGGACAAAGACCAGCGCTCGAAGGAGAGCTCGCGCAAACCGCGGCCGCGCTCCGCTTTCCGTCACCACGCGGAAGCCACACAGCGCCTTACCGAGTGATGCGCCCCACACGCCCTCGGTGATCGCGAAGTACGCCACTAAGAGGAGATGTCCCACGACGGCCGTCGCGCTGAACTGCGACGACGAATTCACGAGAACCACGTGGCCCCTCAGGATCCCGCCAGCGCCCGCCAGGATGTTTAGCGGCAGGAGAATCGAAAAAACGTCATCGAATACGAAGGCGGCGGTCCGAATCCCAAGCGGCGCCGGCGTCTTGACGGTGGAACCGAGGGGTTCGAGCACATTCGCGAGAACGCGATAACTCGCCGGGCGATGAGCCGGATCCTTCGCGAGACACTGCAAGACCACCGCAGCCAGCGCCCTCGGAACCTCCGGCCGCACCTCTCGCGGCGAGACCGGCGGTTCGGTCGCGATGCGCGAGACGAGGGCGATGAGGTTGCGATCGTCAAATGGCGGTCGACCTGTCAACAAGTAGTGCAACGTTGCCCCAACTGCATAAATGTCCGAGCGCACATCCAGCCGCTGGCCACGTAGTTGTTCCGGCGATGCGAACTGAGGCGTCGCTTGAATGGTTCCCGTCGTCGTGAGCTGGGTGACATCGCGCGCTACTGTGGGGATCGATAAGCCGAAGTCACCGACCTTGACCGTTCCGTCCGCGTCCACGAAACAGTTCGATGGCTTGATGTCGCGATGGAGGATACCTGCTGCCTGAGCGGCTTCGAGTCCGGAAACGACCTGGAGAATCGCGTCAGTCGCTTCAACTGGCGCGAGTGGTCCCGTTTCCTCGACTCGGTCCTTCAATGTCCCACCTGGCAACAGCTCCATCGCGATCACAGGTATTCCCGCGATTTCCTCGCTGCCATAGACGTAGACGGAATGGGGGTGACTCACTGCAGCGGCGAGCTGGCCTTCGCGCAGAAATCGCGCGCGATCCGTGGCATCGCTCAAACCCTGACTCAAGACCTTCAGGGCGATGCGGCGCCCGTGCTCGAGGTGCTCGGCCTCGTACACCTCACCCATGCCGCCACGTCCGAGCAGTCGTTCGATCCGATAGGGCCCGAACCGCTGGCCCGGCGCGAGGCGCGATGCGGCGCCCGGCGCCACATGGGGCGAGACAGCCGTCGGTAACATCGTGATCGTGGGTTGGTTGTCAGGATCTGCACCTTCACCCAGCCTCCGCGCTGCGATGGCCAGAGCCGGACCGTCCAAGAACCCGTCCGCCGATGTCGGCTCGTCGAGTAGAGACTCGACCTCGCGGCGCAACGCCTCATCGCCCGCGCACGCGTCTGCCAGAAACGCCGTGCGCTCGCTCTCGCCACGCGCCAGCGCGGCGTGATAGATCTCCTCGAGCCGCCGCCAGTGCTCAGGCGTCAATTTTCGCATTCTCGCGCGGCGACCACGCGGATTGTGATCGCGATCGTCCGATCCAGGAGCGGGTTACAGGTGCGACACACTTCACGCCTCCCGCCTGCGATAAGCCGGGCAAGAACCTCGTACGAGTCGAGTTGAGCGCATGGCAGTCGGAAGCTGCAGAACCTCAGATGAGCGTGACGCGCTCATCGTAGTGCACCGAACCCGTTACCCGGAAAGCGCGATCCGCAGCTAAATTAACTGGTCACCCATGTCTTCCGCAAGGTGTGCCAGCAGATCATCACGCACCCGAGTGAGAGGAAGGCCTCGTGGATGTCGGCCCGTTTGTCGTAGCGGACGCGGAGGCGTCGGAATTGATTGAGCCAGGCGAAGGTGCGCTCCACGACCCAGCGCCAGCGACCCAGGCCACTCCCATGCTCGGTGCGGCGCATGGCCAGCAAGGGCACGATGTGGCGAGTTCGAAGGCCACGCCGAATGGCAGCCGCATCGTAGCCGCGATCCCCGAGCACACAGTCCGGCCGCTGTCGGGGTCGCCCCCGTTCGCCGTGCAGCGGGGGAATCGCATCGACCAACGCTAGGGCTTCTTGCGAGTCGTTTCGATTCGCGCCGGTCAGACGAACGGCGAGCGGCACGCCTCGCCCGTCGCAAATCAGATGGCGCTTGCTCCCGCGCTTGGCCCGATCGGTAGGGTTCGGACCGGTCTGATCACCGCCATGCACCGCGCGGATGGAACAACTGTCCACGACCGCTCGCGACCAATCAATCTGATCGTGTCGAGCGAGCCAATCCAGCAGCGCGAAGTGAATGAGATCCCACACGCCCGCTCGTTGCCAATCGCGCAGGCGGCGCCAGCACGTCATCCCCGAGCCGCAGCCGAGTTCCGGTGGAAGCATCTGCCAGGGAATGCCGCTGCGAAGGACAAACAGAATGCCGATGAAACACGCGCGATCCGAGACGCGCGGCCGTCCGCCCTTCGGCTGACGTCGTGGAGTTGGAAGGAACGGTTCGACAAGATCCCACAACGGATCGGGAAGCAGCGCCGCGGCCATACACGGTCACGCTAGTTCACCGGCGAGGATCATGGTTCGGAGGTTTTGTTACGAGCTCTAAGGAAGTCGCGCCAGTCGCGCTTCTCGGTGACACGAGGATCCGCGGACTGTCACCGTGAGCCCCTGCGTTTCCGATTCTCAACCGATGGCGGTGGGTGAGTGGTGAAGAAAACCTCCATCCCCGACCGGCGCTTGGGAGAGACCCATGAACGAGTCATGGATGCCGGAGCGATTCCACACGATTACTCCGAACATCGTCGTTGACGATGCGGAGTCAGCGATCGCCTTTCTGAAGGCAGGGCTCGGCGCAACGGAACAGTATCGGCTCACCACGTCCGATGGCAAGATTGCGCACTGTGAGCTCGCGTTGGGCAATTCCATCGTGAATCTCGGCGAGTCGATGGAAGGTTTTCCGGCGCATGGTCTCGTCGCGCAAATCTATGTTGAAGATTCGGACGCGTTGTTTACGCGCGTCGTCGCCGCGGGCGCGTCAGTGATCATGCCAATGACCGATATGTTCTTCCGTTCGCGCGAGGGGCGTGTGTCGGATCCGTTCGGGAACATCTGGACGATCGCAACACTCAAAGAGCGGGTACCGCCCGAGGAAATGCAGCGCCGAATGTCTGCGGCTGGCTATTGAGGTGTTTGAGAAGGGCGCGAGTCTGTTCAATTTCCGTTCAATCCTCCCAGAACGCCACTCCACTAGATAATCTTCTGAACAAAAGGTATAGTCCGCTCGTATTGGCTATTTCGTAGGGGACTTGATGCCTAGATCATCTCGTGGAATGAGGCAGGCGCTCGACATGCTGGTCCTCCGGGTCCTCGTGATCGGGCCGGCGCATGGTCACACGATCGCGTACGCCATCGAGCGAGGATCGGAGAACGTGCTGCAGATCGAGCACGGCGCCCTCTATCCCTGCCTTCACGAGCTGGAGAATCGCGGCTGGATCGCGTCTTTCTGGGGTGTCGTCGGCGACAACCGTCGAGCCAAGTACTACCGCCTCACGTCTGCGGGGCGGAAGCAACTCTTCGCCCAGCTCACCGGACGGGAGCACGCCTCACTCGTACACCTCTGGCTCGGAGTCTCGATCGCGCTTGCCATCTCTGCACGGCCGAGCGCTCAGATGAAGGATGGACGACCGACCGTCGAAGTGACGACCGACGACCGATCGTCGGCCGGCGTTGAACTGGGGTTCGCTCGCGCGCGAGTCAACGAGATCTTCATCACGGCGGGCATCCGGGTTGTCTGGCGTGCGCGAACGGCTATTGCCATCGGTACGGCAGGAACGGATCGCATCCGGCTCGTCGTACTCAGCGGGCCCGGAGCGGACGCGATGTTCCTCGGTCACGCCGACCTGCTCGGCCTGGCAGTGCCGTCGGCGAACCGGGTCTACATCCATTACGACCGGGCACTGGCTCTCGCGCGCCACTACAGGACGCCGCCGGGATGGTTCCTCGGCATCGTGATCGCACACGAAGTGGCGCACGTGCTGCTTCCCGATGCCGGGCACGCCGACGACGGGCTGATGGCTGCCACGCTCAATCCTGAGGCCACGCCGGCTTTTACCGCTCAACAAGCGCAGTCACTTCGCGCAGGCCTGCGTGGCGGGGTGACGTCCGCCCTCGGCGCTCGCTGACGTTCGTCCGCGCCGATCAACACGAGGAGAACGATGCCGAACCGCGAATCGCCGATGCAGAGTGAAATGCTCCAGGGAACATTGGACATGCTGGTCCTGAGGACCCTGGTCATTGGACCTGCGCACGGTCACACCATTGCGCACGCCATCGAGCGCGGGTCAGAAGCCGTGCTGCAGATCGAGCACGGGTCTCTCTACCCGGCCCTTCACCGGCTGGAGAATCGCGGCTGGATCGTGTCGTTCTGGGGCACCTCCGGCAACAACCGCAAGGCGAAGTACTACCGGTTGACCCCGACCGGCCGCAAACAACTCGCCGCGCAGACCACGCGGTGGGAAGAGATCGTTCGCGCCATCGGCAGGATCCTCAATCCGTCAACGGAGTAAGCCATGAGCTGGCACCGCTTCTTCCGTCGAGCGTCCTCGGATCGCGATCGCGCCGAGGAACTGCGTTCCTATCTCGAGATCGAAACCGCCGAGAACATCGCGCGCGGGATGCCGGCCGATGCGGCGCGCCGCGCGGCGCACCTCAAGCTCGGGAACACGGTCCGGATCCGCGAAGAGATCTACCGGATGAACACGATCGGCCCGCTCGAGACGTTCGGTCGCGATCTGCGCCTGGCATTACGCGGCATGCGCCGGCGTCCAGGGTTCACGCTGGCCGTTGTGCTCACGCTCGCGTTGGGCATTGGCGCGAACACGGCCATCTTCGGCGTCGTCGATGGCGTGCTGATCAAGCCGCTTCCGTACCCGAACGCGGGCGAACTGGTCAGCATCAAGCACCTCGCGCCAGGTCTCAACGTCGATGAGCTTCGCATGTCGCCGGCGCAGTACATCACGTACCGCGATGAGACGCGCGTCTTTCAACAGATTGGTCTGTACGCTGACGGCGGGACCACGATCACCGGACACGGCGAGCCGGAACAGGCGCGTCTGCTGGGGCTCACCTCCGACGTCCTGCCGGCACTGGGTGTTCGGCCTCAGCTGGGCCGGCTCTTCACGGAGGCCGATGCGAAACCCGGCAAGGGACGGTTCCCTCCGGTCGTCATCCTGACCGACGCCTACTGGAAACGCCGGTTTGGCGGCGACCCCGCGGTGATCGGACGACGACTGATTGCGGACTCCGATCCCGTCGAGGTCATCGGCGTCATGCCCGAGGGATTCCGGTTTCTCGATATGGAGCCCGCCGCCGAGGTGATCGCGTTGCTCGCGGTCGATCGCAGCCGCCTGGCCATCGGGAACTTCAACCTCTCAAGCCTCGCCCGGCTCAAGCCAGGTAAGACCGTCGCGGACGCCAACGCCGACATCGCACGGATGTTGCCGATCTGGCTCAACGCGTGGCCGACAGCGCCCAACACTCCGGGACGGCATGAGTACGAGAAGTGGAAGATCGCGCCGGCCGTGCTGCCGCTGAAGGACGAGGTTGTCGGCGGTGTCGCCGACATGCTGTGGATCCTCATGGCCACCATCGGCATGGTGCTGCTGATCGCCTGCGCCAACGTCGCGAACCTCATGCTGGTGAGATCCGAGAGCCGCCGTCAGGAGTTTGCGGTACGGACGGCGCTCGGTGCGCGACGAGGCGACATCGTGCGAGAGGTGCTGGTCGAAAGCCTGGCGCTGTCACTCATTGGTGGCGCGCTGGGTGTCGCACTCGCGTCCGGCGGCCTCGCCGTCGTCGTCGCGACCGCGCCCACGTCGCTGCCGCGCGTCGAGGACATCTCGCTGGATCCGCGTGCCGTTGCGTTCGCCCTCGTGGTGTCACTGATATCGAGCATGTTATTCGGCGCGCTTCCCGCGCTGAGGCAGGCCGCACAGCATGGCGCGCCCATCGCCGGCGGCGCGCGTGGCGCCAGCACCAGCCGCGAACGGCAACGCACGCGCAATGCACTGGTCGTCATGCAGGTGGCGCTCGCACTCGTCCTGCTTGTTGGCTCGGGCCTGATGATCCGGACGTCTCTCGCTCTCATGCGCGTGCAGCCCGGGTTTACGCCAGGCGACGCGGTGCAGACCGCCAGAGTGTGGGTGCCGCCGCCGCAGGTGCAAGACCCAGAGCGTGTCACGCGGCTGCAGCACGAGATTCTCGACAAGATCGCTGCGCTCCCCGGCGTCACCGCCGCTGCGTTTGCCAGCGCCGTGCCGATGGAGGGCCCGCTGCGCGTGTGGACGCAACCGGTGTGGGTCGATGGACAGCGCGACACATCCGTGACGACTCCGCCGCTGCGCCGAATCAAAACGGTGTCGCCAGGGTACTTCTCGGCGATCGGCACGCGCCTGATCGCCGGCCGCGACATCACGTGGCGCGACATCTACGGACGCGCGAAGGTCGTGCTCGTCTCCGAGAACTTCGCTCGCGAGCTCTGGGGATCTCCGGCGGCGGCGCTCGGTCAACGCGTTCGCGACTCGGCACCTGCGAGCGACGATGGCTGGCGCGAGATCGTCGGCGTCGTCCAGGACGTGCACGAGGATGCGCTGTATCAGGCCGCACCAGCATTCGTGTACTGGCCGACCCTGATGGAGAACTTCGGCGGCAACAAGGTCTTCACCATGCGCGCCGTCAATCTGGTCATCCGCAGCGAGGGGGTCGGCCGAGAGAGCCTGCTGAACGGCGTGAGGAGCGCGGTGTCGTCCGCGAACTCGAACCTGCCCGTGTTCCTCGTCCGGACGATGAAGGATCTCTATGACCAGTCGATGGCGCGAACGTCGTTCGCGCTGGTGATGCTGGGCATCGCCGCCGCGATGGCGCTCGCGCTCGGCGTGATCGGCATCTACGGCGTCATCGCGTACGTCGTCGCTCAGCGATCGAGGGAGATCGGCATCCGCCTGGCGCTTGGCGCCGCGCCGACGCAGCTCAAACGGATGTTCGTACGTCAGGGGCTCGCACTCACTGCGGTTGGTGCCGGAGTGGGCCTGGTGACAGCCATTGCGTTGACGCAGTGGATGTCGTCGCTGCTGTTCGGTGTCGGCCGGCTCGACCCGGCCACCTACACCGTCGTGCTCGGTGTGCTGATGATGGCCGCCGCGATGGCGAGCTACGTGCCGGCGCGCAGGGCAGCGGCGGTCGATCCCGTTGAAACGTTGACCGCGGAGTGACTCGCATGAATCGCAAGAGACTGATTGTTACGTTCGCCCTCACGGCGCTGCTGAGTGGCGGCCTTGCGCGCGCACAGGCGCCGACGGGCTACGAGCTCGCGCTGGTCAATGTCGACGGGACGAAGACGGTCGTCGGCCAACTTCCGCCAAGCGTGTATGCGCCGCGCGTCTCACCGGATGGAAAGCGTATTGCGTTCGAGACACGCGATCTCACTGGGCCCGACGGGCCGCGGCTGTGGACGGCGGAGCTCTCGAACCTTGCCGCACGAAAGGTCCTGCCGCTCGTCGTCGGTCAAATCAACTGGGCCCCGATGTGGACGCCGGACGGCGAAAGGCTCGTGTTCATCGTGTCCGGCCCGAAGGGCGATGCAGTGTACCAGCGCCTCGCGGACGGCACCGGCACAGCCGAGCACCTGATCGACACCAGGGCCGCCGAAGGGTGGATGCCGGGTGGAACGCACCTGCGATTTCTGACGCTTAAAGAGGCTGGCGGAGGTCGAGACTACGGCATCTCGCTGCTGGACCTGGCGTCGCGGAAGGCCACGCGGCTGATCGATCTCCCCGGTTCGGCGCAGCACAGTAGCGCGCTGTCGCCCGATGGGCGGTGGATGGCATACGCGTCGAACGAAACCGGCCGTTACGAGGTGTGGCTCGAGCCGTTCCCGCGCAGCGGCGCGCGATTGCAACTGACACGCGGCGGTGGGTCGCACCCGTTGTGGGCGCCCGATGGCCAGTCTCTTTACTTCGATCGCGACCATCAGATGTTCCAACTCGCGCTGAACACGCAGGACGTCGGGTCGATTGGCGAGCCGACGCCGCTGCCGATCAAGGGATTCGCGCAGGCGGAGTACCGGCGTCAGTTCGATCTCGTGCCGAATGGACGGGAGTTCTTGATGCTCTTTCCGACGACCGTCCGCGCCACGGCGCAGACCGCCGTTCCGGTTCGCGCGTCCGAAGACCAGAGGTGAAGGGAGTGCGCGAACAGACACACACAGGCCGCGGCATGCTTGCCCTTGCGATCGCCAGCATCATCACGGCCTTCATGTCCGCGCAGACGCCCGACGGTGGCCTGCCGAGGCGACCGGCACTCGGTGTCGCGCTTGGCCCGAATGAACGCGGCGTCGTCGTGACGGCCGTCACGCCGGGTTCCGCGGCGGAAGCCGGTGGTATCACGACCGGCGACGTGATCGACGCCGTCGATGGCTCCGTCGTACGACTGCCTGCGGACGTGATTGCTG
>Ga0190270_10001462_pt1 | contig 11005 bp, 12 predicted proteins | sample Popmic320T_FD_133748 | JGI IMG/M metagenome (GOLD analysis project Ga0190270, IMG submission 133748) | Populus adjacent soil microbial communities from riparian zone of Weber River, Utah, USA - 320 T | ecosystem: Environmental > Terrestrial > Soil > Riparian zone | place: USA: Utah | collected... | reverse complement strand
CCAGGCGGGCAATCGAGGTCTGGTATCAGATGCGACGCATCATCGCAGGCTCCAGGGCCAAGCTGGATCTGCTCGAAGAATTGTTCCGCCGTCACGCCTCCGACCGGACAGTCGTTTTTACAGCCACGAATGAGATTGCCTACAGGATTTCACAACTGTTCCTCATTCCTGCGATCACACACCGAACGAACGCAAACGAGCGCAAAAACATTCTTCAGCGATTTGAAAGTGGTCAATACAAAGCCGTTGTCACATCGAAAGTACTCAACGAAGGCGTTGATATGCCGGAAGCGGCGGTGGCGATCGTTCTGGGCGGCAGCGGTTCGGCGCGCGAACACACTCAACGGCTCGGTCGCATTCTTCGCCAACGAGCGAACAAGCAGGCCGTCCTTTACGAGATCACGGCTCGTGGGACGATTGAAACCGCTATCAGCTGGCGGCGGCGACAGACCGAAGCTTACGCCGGACACGCTCGAAAATTCTCTCAACTGTGACGATATGTTGCCCAGGGAACTTCTTCGCTATCGCATCGAATCCGGGCAAATCCGCCCGGCCTTTCTCGACACAACTTCACCGCGCTACGGTCGTGTTGTAAGCGATTTGATCGCTGCCTTTGATAAACAAGTCGGTAATATGCAGGTCGAGTTGGAGGAAGCAGTGGAGAAATACGCGGCTGGCCGAACTGACTATCGGCTCGTTCGGGGACTGGCCCACGTGATCACGAGCTTTGCCGAGTTCGATGCGTCAACGGCGGACTCGGCTAAGCTACGCAGCGCCGTTTTTGAACGAGCCGCCGAAGGCTGGCCGGTAATTCGCCACAATGCCGCGCCGATGGAAACCGATCGTCATTCTGTTCTTGAAGCGGTCGGCGCCGAGTTCGGTCTTCCCGTGGCTCAACTTGAGGAAGAGCTTTACGCCGATCTGCCTGAACGGCGGCGCTTGATTCGCGTGACGGCGCCGCGCGAGCCCGAGGCGCTAATTAGCCGCTACAACATGGAACTGGCGCGCGGTCTGCTCTATTGGGCCGAGAGGCTCACCGTTGACATCGAGGATTCGCCCCAGGACGTTTTTCGCTACATCAAACTGTGCCGGTTGATGCACACCATCACGCGGCTCGAAAGCGGCTACCGCATCGAGTTGGATGGGCCGTTATCGCTGCTTCGAGGGACGAGGCGTTACGGTTTGAAGATGGCGGTCTTCTTCCCCGCCCTGGCGCTCTGCCGAAAGTGGCGAATGGAAGCCGTCATTGTTAAAGCGGGCGAGCATCTGATCTTTTCGATCGACGATCAAAGCGGATTGGTTTCGCATTTCCGCCGCTTTCCGCTGTTCGATTCCAGGTTGGAGAGCGACTTCGCCGGCGATTTTCAGAAAGCGTTCGAGCGTCATCCACACGGAGTGGGCGGCGTGGGAGCCTGGAGCCTCGCACGCGCCGATGCGGTGATTCCGGTCGATCGCAATCATGTCATGATTCCCGACTTCACCTTGCGCGATGGGAGCGGCCGCGAAATCTATCTTGAGATTGTCGGCTTTTGGACGCCGGAGTATTTAAGCCGAAAGATCGCACAGGTAAAGGCGGCGCGTCTGAACAATCTGATCCTCGCCGTATCGAAGCGGTTGTCGCTCTCGGAAGCCACGGCCAAAGAACTCGACGTACTTTGGTTTGCCGGAAAATTGTCGGCCTCCGCCGTGATCGAGCGCGCTGATAGGTTGGTGAAAGTGGAGGAACGATCTCATTGCTGAACAGGCAAGCTGCACAACCAGTATCCACAACTTCAACTTGGAGCGAAGCGGCTCATTCATTCTCTTCCCTGCCGCATTTCGGACAACGGCGCGGCGAAATTGCGGAATCGATTTGATGAATCAGCCATAACGTGTGACATCACTTCTTCTTTTTCCGCCTGGTTCCGGGCGCGGTATCAGCCTCGACATTTTCAATCACCCAAAGAACGGCGAGTTTTGTCGCGCCCAGCTCATTAAAATAACGATGACGCGCTTCGCTTGATTTGATCGCTGCCAGGTGTCGTGGATTCATTCCGATGCTTTCGGCGAAAGCTGTTTGCGTGACGCCGCGCTCTTTCATCTGATCAGTTAACCTGGCCAATGTTACGCCTTTCAGATAGCTGGCCAGGTCATCCAGTGTGCAAATGTTCCTTCGCCTTTTTCCGGCGACAACCACGAAACTTTCCGGATTGTCCAGAAATGTTTTCGCCAGCGCGGCGCAGTGGTGGCAGCCGTCACGACCTATATAGCAGCTGCAAGCTCCGTCCGCCCGTCCGGCTTTCACAGAGAGTGAAACCGTATACGTCCCATGATTGCCGACTACCCTGGCCAAAATCTTTTTACCAATACGCTGGCGGTCAAAGAACTTGCCGACGTAGCGGGTGACTTTTTCGGCGACGCTTACGCCCCATCGATCGCGAATGATCGCCGCCTTGATCTCTTCAATTCCTGATACTTTCTTCGCCTGTTGCGCCATACTCACCTCACCCCGTTACAAACTCTTCTCCGAACAACTCTTCGTCGAGGGTCTTGACCTCTTCGTACTGTTGTTTGGCTTCGACCAGGCGTTCGCCTAATTGCTCGAACGCCGATCCTCGTTCGGCTTCCGTTGTCTCGATCCAGGCGGCGTAAACCAGGTCGGCGAAATCCTGCTCGTCCTCCATTTCGCCCAGAATCTCGCCGATCTCACCGACGACCAGCTCGAACATAGCGTAGCGCAGGTCTTGCCAGAGTGTTTGCATATCTCCCCAAATTTTTTAGCTGAAAACGCAGCTGTTATGGATGCGCATCCATCGACGCACCTTAATGGAAGCTCAATCCCTATGCCACCTTAAAAACCTGATCAGCCGAAGGCTAGTGTTGAAGGCAAAGAATTTAACGGCAGGAGGGCGCCAGGTTTCCAGTCAGGACAGACTGTTGGTGTTCAGTTACGGGATCGGCTTGTCCCAAAATCGGCGCAGTGAGGGGCCGCTCGACTGACCGATGAGACAGTCGAGCGGCCCCCTCACACGGTTCAACTATAAAAACTCTATGTGATTTTCCATCTCGGCAGGAGTCAAGACATCGTGAATCAATTTCAGTTTCTGTATTAACTGGCCTACAGAGCGCATTCCCGGTTTAGCATAGGCAATCCCGGCGTTCGAGGCGCCTTGAGCGGCGAGAATCAGATAATCGGAATCCATCGTTACCATCACGCGCCCTTGTTGAGAGGCAAAAGCAAGTTGTTCGTCATCCGGCGCCCCGCGTCGACCTGTATCCTGTACCACAAGAACATCCACACCTCGCCTTCTTAAGCCGTCCGCGACTGACTGAGGAACGTGTTCGTCGAAATAGAACTTAATCCGCTCCATACGACAGTTTTTCTTTCAATTTGGAGGGATATTGCGCGCGAAACTTCTCGGCAATCTCATCATTGCGCTGGATATCTTCCTCGATCTCTTCGCGGTTATCGAAATAGTAGGCGAGGGCGGCATGGACGTCACTTAAGGTGATAGTCGGGATTTGAGAGACGATCTCATCCGCACTCCAACCAAGATGTTCATGCCATATCACTATGTCCATTACCCGCACTCGAGTCCCAGCCACACATGCCTTGCCGCCGCAGACGCCGGGAGTTTTAGCGATGTGTTCTGTAACAATGTTCATCATAAGTTTCACCTGCTTTGAAAACTGCCTTGAGGCTTAAGTTTGACTTATCGCGCTAAGAACGGCAACCCGCTTTAACGCTCCAGTCACCTGATGCAGTGTCCAACGCTTTTTGCTAGGATTTTGCTAGGAAACAGGTTTCACAAAGGCGGATTCTATTCGGTTTTATGCACTACTCGCGAAGCGGAACTTAGGTTTAGATTCAATAATTTGCAGCTTTTGGGACTCTGTTCAAAATCGCCGGAACTGGCTTTTAACCAGTGGGTCGATGGTTCGAGTCCATCACGGCTCATAACCCCTTCAATTCCAGCGCCTTCGCATCCGACAGCCATGAAAGGATGCGAAAATGACCAACTATGACGACATTTTTGACCAGTGGATTCGAGAGAAACAAATCCTTGACCGTTGCTCCAGCCGAACGATAGACAGCGACCGGGATGCGTGGGGCGCCTTCCGGCGTTACAGGGGGGTCATAGCCAAGGATGGAGTGAAAATGTTCGTCCTGAACGCGGTAGACGCCGCGCTGACACCCCGCACAATCAATAGCTACGCCAGTGGGATCAATTCATTCCTGACGTGGCTTCATTCGAACGGCTACATAGGCGAGCGCCTTCGCGTTCCGCTCCAGCCGACGCAGAAGAAAGTGCTGCCGACGTACACGCCGGAAGATGCGCGACGGGTTCTCAGCTACAAACCCCAGAACGGCGGGGAGCGCCGACTATCGGCGATACTCCACTTGATTGCCGACGCCGGATTGCGGATTGACGAATGTCTCACGCTTCCCCGCTCAGCCGTGAATTGGGAGAATTGCTTGGTCAGAGTGACCGGGAAGGGGTCGAAGGTTCGCACGGTTCCCATATCGCTTGCGTGTCGCGCCGTGCTCTTTCGCTGGTCACAGCTGAGCGAGCATCCCCTGCTATTCAGTACCGCATCCGGCGCCAAGCTCTCAGTCCACAATCTACGCCGCGACTTGCTCCGACTGTTGGAGAAGTGCGGGGTTGCGAAGCCCGCCGGGAGCTTTCCCTCTGTGCCAACAGGGGCGCGATGTGCTTGACTACCTGACTTCGGTTTGTACATCAGTCAATCAGGAAGGCGACTTGATTTGCCTGGCGCCTAACTCTTCCTAATCACACCTAAGCGCCACCAGCGGATCCACCTTCGTCGCCCGCCGCGCAGGCAGGTAACAGGCTAGCAGCGCCGTAATGATGAGCAATAGCGAAACCCCAGCGAAGGTGAGCGGATCAGTGGCGCCAACGCCATAGAGCAAGCTCGACAACACGCGGGTCAGCGCCAAGGCCGCTGTTAAGCCGAGCGCGATACCAGCGAGCGTCAAGCTCAGACCACGTCTGATGACTAACTTGAAGATGTCGCCCGTCTCGGCGCCGAACGCCAGGCGGACCCCGATCTCACGCGTGCGCCGCCCGACCGCGTAACTGATCACCCCGTACACGCCGACGGTGGTCAGCAACAGTCCCAAAGCGCCCAGGTAACTCGACACACTGGCGAGAAGCTGTTCCTGGCGTAGCGCCTCGTTGACGCGTCCCCCCATCGTTTGCAAGCCGAAAAGCAGCACGGCTGGGTCCAAGTCGTGCACTTCGCGCCGGATAAGATCGCCCCCCTCTGTCGCACCACGCGCAGTGCGCACGAACAAGGTCATCCGGCTGGGCGGCGCTTGCGCCAGCGGCTGGTAAACGATCCGCCGGTTATCCTCGCGCATATCAAGGTACTTGGTGTTCCTGACGACGCCGATGATCTCCAAGTCGGTCGGCCCAGACTGACCGCGCCCCAACCGGCGTCCGATTGGGTCTTCGTTGCCGAAGAAGTAGCGCGCCGTCGCTTCGTTGATGAGGACTACCTTCGGGCTCCCCGCCGTATCCCGCGCATCGAAATCGCGCCCGCGCAGCAGCGGGATGCGCAGCGTATCAAAATATCCGGGGCTGATGATGTTGAAATAATGCGTCAGATCTTGGTTCGGCTTCGCCTCGTAGCCCGCCGCGTGTACTGCCGAGTTCATAAAGCGTGTGCCGACAGGCAGTACACTGCCGAGCGCGCCGTGCGTGGCCAGCCCCGCCGCCTCAATGCCGGGCTGCTCGCGCATACGTGCGACGAGCCGTTCGTAGAAGGCCGCCGATTGCTCTTTCTTGTAGCCGCTCTTATCTAAGTCGAACGAGGCCAGCAGGACGTGTTCGCGTTGGTAGCCCAGATCTACCGCCCGCAGGTTAGCCAGCGTCCGCGCCATCAGCGCAGCCCCGATCAAGAGCAGCAATGACAGCGCCACCTGCGCCACGGTCAGCCCGTCGTGGGCGGAGAAGAGGCGGCGGCGAGCGGCGGGCGCAGTCGTTGCGCCTTTGAGGACCGCGCTTAAATCGGGTCGCGTGGCCAGCAGCGCTGGCGCTAAACCGAAGATCAGCCCGGTTAATAGCGAGACGCCCACGGCAAAGAGGAGCACGCGGAGATTGGGCGCGAATTGCCAGGGCTGCGCCTGGGACGGCAGGAAGGCGAGCAAGAATCGGCCTGCATATGCCGCGAGCACCCATCCGAGCGCACCGCCGAGCAAGCCTAGTAATAGGCTTTCGGCGACCAGTTGACGCAGCAAGCGCCCGCGGCCAGCGCCGACGGCCAGCCGGATGGCGATCTCACGCTGGCGGGCGGAGGCGCGCGTCAGCAACAGCGTTGCGACGTTGGCGCAAGCCAGCAATAGCAGCAGGCCGACTGCTGCCAGCAGGATTGTCAGCGGTCGCTCGTACTGCCCGCGCAGCAGCGAGAGACCGCGCCCAGCGGGCACGAATTGCAGGTTGGACATTTGGCGTTGTGTCGCTGCCCGCCCGGACGTCGCGTCTTCGGTGGCGAGCCACTGTTGGCGGATCAGATTGGCGGCGGCTGACGCTTCTTGTAAGTCGGCGCCGGGCGCGAACCGCGCCAGCAGTTCCAGCCAGTTGTTGTTACGCTGCGTGGGGGAAAGCTGGGCGACCTCCTCGGCCATCGCCGCCGTCACCCACAGGTCCGGGCTGCTACCGACGCGCGTTCCGAAGAAGCCCCGGGCAGCCACGCCTACGACTGTGAACGAGTGGCCGTTGAGCGCCACTGCCTGGCCGATGACATCCCCCGCGCCCACGAAACGCCGCTGCCAATAATCGTGGCTGAGGATGGCGAACGGGTGCCCCCCGGGTCTCACGTCATCATCCGGGGTGAGCACCCGGCCAGCAGCAGGCAGCACGCCGAGCACAGTAAAGAAATTGCCTGAAACCAGCTCGACGCGCACCCGCTCGGTGTCGCTGGCGCCATAATTCGCGTTGGCAGTGACGGTGAACACCGAGGCGATCAACCCGGAGAACAGCGGGTTGGCCTCACGCAGGCGCCGGTAGAATGGATAAGAGAAATAGGTTGGGTTCAGATTCAGATCCTGGCCCGGCGCGCCGAGGGCGTGCAACTGCTCGGGTGCCGCCACGGGGAGCGGGCGCAGCAGGAGCGCGTCAACGAAAGTGAAGACAGTGGTTGTTGCGCCGATGCCCAGCGCGAGTGTGAGTAGCACCGTCGCGGTAAAGCCCGGATTCTTGCGCAGCGTGCGCGCGCCGTAACGCAGATCTCGCCAGAGAGTTTCCATTATGTACTCCTGAAAAGTGGATGAATTCAGGTAGTCAGTGACGGCGGGCGGCAGAAAGTTTCAGTCTTTGCGAAGGGCTACGGGGTATTCACCATCTGAACGGTTACCCTTGTAAAGTAACCGTTCAGGTAGGGGGCCAGCCAATCGGGATCATTTCCCGTTCACGCCTTTGGCCGCGCTTTCGTCTGCTTTAGCCAGATCTTCACGCCCGATCCGGCGGTAAGCCACTGCGCGATAGTAGTATGCCGACACGTACTTCGGATCAAGTCTGATCGCTTCGCTGTAGTCCGCTATCGCCAGGTCATGCTTTTTCTTATAAGCATAGGACCTCCCACGATTGTTGTATGCCGATGCGTACTTCGGATCGAGTCTGATCGCTTCGATGAAGTCCACTCTCGCGCCTATGGGGTAATTGAAGAGGTCACAGAAGCCGCGCGCCTCATATTCCCTGGCGTCCTTCGGCGCCTTCAATAATCGAAGCGCGTTATCCCTCGCCTCCTTACTGCGGACGGAATCATGTCGGTATAAATAAGCCTCGTATAAAAAGCGGTGAGCGACTCCGCTGTTCGGGTTGGCGACCAGAGCCTGCTGCGCCGCGCTGATCACCCCCTCATAGTCACGACGACGCAACGAAACCTCGGCGTCGGCTAGCGCTTTCCTTACGCCCTGCCCGCTCTCTTGCGCGCTGGACATTGGCGCTGGCCAGCAAATCAAAAAACTGGCCGCGACTATAGCAAGTGGAAGAACAGAGTGGAGGGTAACCTTCATACGGTATGCCTTTACTTTAGTGGCCTCCGGCGTGATTTTGGCAATTCGATATGCCAACTTCGGCGCCTTGATTTGGCCCACATCAACGTTGCAGGATTATCAGGGATGCAATGCGAATTCACCAAGAGGGCGTTTTCGACCGGCGACAACGATCCGGCGTGTCTCAAAAGAAGCGAACCGAAGAAAGATTAGTTTGGCGGGTCCCCTACCTGAACGGTTACAAACATTCAATGTTCATGCCGCGACGATCTACCGTCTGTCAGCGGTCCCGGCTTAAGCGAGTTTTTTGTGTTCGGTTGATTCCCAGTACCGAACACCTTCTGCGGCCAATCATCCGCTGGCGCGTCTGGCGGCTGAGCTTTTCGTTATACGGCGATCGACTTGTATAACGACCAAATTTGGCTATCAATGCGGCCAGTGACCTTATAATGCGCGATATCGACATGTTAGGCGGCACGGCCGGCTCGGTAGTGCCATCGTGCGTGTTTGGTGTTCGAAACCTTCGTGGCATGGCGAAAGGAGAACAAGATGCCAGACGTGGTTCCGTTTTTGACCTATGAGGACGGCATTGCCGCCCTAGAATGGTTGGCGGAAGTGTTTGGATTCACGGAGACAGCTCGCTTCACGTCTTCCGATGGGAGGCTTTCTCACGGAGAAATGTCGATCGGGGATGGACTAATCATGTTGGCCAGTCCGTCGGCGGACTATGAAGGCCCCAAGCGACATCGTGGCAACTGCGAGATTGCCGCCTCATGGTCCGCTCTCCCATGGATCATTGATGGTGTTCTCGTCTATGTTGAGGACGTCGATGAGCACTATGCTCGGGCTAAGGCCGCAGGAGCCGTTATCTTGTCTGAACCCGAGGATGGGCCGCCAGCGCGACGATATCGAGTTGAGGATCTAGAAGGACATCGATGGATGTTCATGGCACGAAACTAGCCCGCACGCTATTCACGATCGCAACGGGAGTGGAACGCGGCGCCGCCTAACAAAGGGATGGAGTTGACAGGCAAAAGCGGCGCGCCCTTTGCAGAGAGAAGAGCAAAGGGCGCGCCGCTTTTGCCTGCAGCTCATCCCAGGCGTTAGGCCGCCGACGGAGCCACTTCACAAGGTGAGTTGCTTATGCGATGGATGTCAGTTGCCGCAGAGCGTTCGATCATACGGGGCATCACGCTCGGCTCGCTCGCCGCGATGCTCGTCATTCCGGTGTCGCTGCTTTGCGCTCAATCACCCACAGCTGTGCCACGACCGAACGTCCGTCTGCCCGAGGAAGCCGCGGGCCTTGACGCAGTTGTCAGGGCCCTGATTGGGGCGTTTGACCAAGCTGACATCGTCGCCCTCGGCGAGGCGCACATGCGAAAAGTGGATTCCGATGTGCGCATTGCTCTGGTCCGTCATCCCGACTTTGCCAGGAAGGTGCGATCGGTCGTGATCGAGTGCGGGAGTGTGACCGAGTAGGCGACACTTGACCGGTACACTCGCGGTGAGAACGTACCCCGGGCGGAATTGGAGCGCGTGTGGAAAGCCACCGCTGAAACCACGAACGGTTTCTGCGACGATCCGATGTACGCCGACTTTCTTGCGGCCGTGCGAGACGTCAACACTCGACTGCCCGCCGCAGCTCGCATTCGCGTGCTCGGTGGTCACTCTGGACCGGGGGGCGGACCCACTGAGACGATCGCCGCCGGTGTGCTGAAGAACCATGGGAAAGCGCTGCTGATCTACGGTGGAGCGCATTTCTTTCTGAACGCTCCCGCGGACTACTACGCCAGCACCGGGGGCAACCTCGGACTCGCGAGGAACCTCGACATCGCGTTTCCCGGCCGGGTCTTCACCGTGATTCCGATCGGCGACCTCCCCCGCCCACCAGCCCAGAAGTCCGACATCCCTCCCGACTACAGCAAGTTCGACGGCGCACTGAAGACGTCGGTGCGTCCGGTGCTGGTGTCACTCCAGCGACCGCCGTTCCGGGATCTCTCTGTTGAAAACTTCCTCGGCCGCACACTGACAACCTGCCGCGGTGGCTGCCGGAGTGTCTTTCAGGGTAGCACGCTGACCCTGGGCCAAATGGCCGACGCGGCCGTGTACCTTGGCCGCGGCACTGTTCGAGATTGAGCGAGCGGAACGTTGGACGGCACTGAGACAAACGCATGGAGCACTATCCTGCTGGGCTCGCTCGCAGCGGCCTAACCGCGCGTTGCTGCTGACAACGGCAGAGCTGTCGGAAGCGAATGAGGCGCGCTCGCTCGGTTGGACGTTCCAGGTTGCGAGCGCGCCTCATTCGCATTTCGTTTGAGCCGTTGCAGCAGAACGCTATTCGTTAGGCCGCACGATGGGTCGCGATTTCAATGACAATGGAACTGACAAGAGAAATGGCCCCGCTCGACTTTGTGCCCCTTACAGAGCGCCCGGACGCCATTCCCCAAGTGGCACGTTGGTGGTGTGACGAGTGGGGGCTGCCCCAACGCCACAAATCGCTAGATGCCTATTTGAGCGAACTAGCGAGCCTCGATCCAGATAAGTTACCGATCCATATTCTGGCTCTAAGTGGGAGACCCATAGTCGGAGTTGCAACCCTAAAGGACCAGAGCGCGTTACAGAATCTGTTCCCTGACTTCCAATATTGGTTGAGCGGCGTCTATGTTCCTCCAGCACTTCGCGGCAGAGGTATCGCAACAGCCCTCTGCCTCAAGATGGTTGACATCGCAAAAAGTAGAGGGGGCACGAGATTGCATCTTATGACTGAAGCCCTCGATGGAGGGCTTTATGCCAAGGTTGGGTGGAAGCCTGTCAGGCAAGTTCATGTTGACGGCCTAGACTTATTGGTTATGGCAAGGAATGTTCCTTAGCAGGAGTGCGGCCTAACCCGAACGCTAAATCAGGCCACGCAACATTGGGACGCTGTTTCAGTACCGCGCGCGTAAGCAAGCGGCTGACTGATCAGTCAGCCGCTTGCTTACGCGCGCGGTACTGTACCAATCGTGCGTG
>Ga0190270_10001461_pt1 | contig 11008 bp, 9 predicted proteins | sample Popmic320T_FD_133748 | JGI IMG/M metagenome (GOLD analysis project Ga0190270, IMG submission 133748) | Populus adjacent soil microbial communities from riparian zone of Weber River, Utah, USA - 320 T | ecosystem: Environmental > Terrestrial > Soil > Riparian zone | place: USA: Utah | collected... | reverse complement strand
GCTTTCTCTCCCTCCAGCGTGCGCACGCCCCAGCCTCGAATGGTGGCGATCTGTTCCTCAAGGCTCGCGCCGCCGGCTGTCGCTTCCGGCGTCTTGTCGGGTGGCACCACGGGAGTTTTGTCAGGCGCCTCCACGGCCGCTCTCGTGGCGGACGGTGGCGCCCCAACGGGGAGCAGCGTCACCTTTTGGCCGTCCACCCAACTGTTCGCGGCCTGGATGTAACCCCACGGCGTCGCGGTGGAGTCGGACTTCTTATCGATCTCAAGCACGAGCACCTTGCCGTCCTTCTTCCACACCTGCTCGTCGGCGATGATGGCTTCGGCGGCGTCCAGAAAGTGAACGGCTCCCGGATCCGCCGCGGCGCCTTCGCCGGGCTCGGCGCGGATGACCCATGCGGCCTCCTTCGCGGTCACGCTCACCTTCCACTGAGGCACCGGTGAAGGCTGCTCCTTTCGCACCGCATCGAACGCCGCACTCTGCGCCGCATTCTTTTCCGCTTTGTCCGCCACCGGGAGCGTCAGCTTTAGCGTCTCCTTCCCTGGAAAGCACCCCTTGATATCATCGCAGTGCAGCCATGTCACCGCGGCTTCGACAGTCATCTTGTCGCCGGTCTTGAGATCCGCCGGCGGCTTGATGTCAGTCAGGATGTGAATCGTCCCGTCGTAATAATGCACCCGCCCGAAATTTTCATCGCCCACGATGAACGACTTCACATGCGGCACCGGCCAAACGGGATCCGACGCGGTGGATCCCTCCGGCAGCTTCCACTTGATCGTCGTCGCCTGACCGGTGCTGCCCGGGTTGACCCAGTAGGTGTGCCACATGCCGGAGTGCTCCATCTTCAGGGCCACCGTGAACGGCTGCCCGGGCACCACGGCATTCTGCTCCGCCACGAGGGACGCTTTCACCGGCGGCGCCAGACTGAAAGGATCGTCCTGGGCAATGCCGGCAACAGGCAGGAGGAACACGGCGGCAGTGAGAAGTTTGCGGAAACGCATACGGGTGGGAGATTTGACGTGCAGGATTATTCCCGGCAGCGCCGTCGCGCTACGCATTTGTTTGCAGCATAGCGGGGACCTCCGGTCCCTGTTCGTCCACGGAATTCAAGTGGACCGGAGGTCCACACTGCGATTTCCGGAAGGGCGGTTGAAACACGCCGCTCCGTGAGCGTTCGTCCGTCATCGCGGCGCTGGAAAGATGGTTGCCGGCGGGCGTGGGCGACTTAGCGGTGCGGATTATGAAATACGCCTTGCTCCTTTTCCTGCTCTCCGGTCTCGCGAACATTCGGGCGCTGGAGCCCCGAATTGTGGCCGCCGACGACGACAAGGCGGGTGTTGTCCAGGTCAAGATCGACGGGAAGATTTTCACCGGGTTGCACTACAAGAAATTTGCGAAGCCGGTATTGTTTCCTGTCATCGGGCCGACTGGAGCGACCATGGTTCGTCAGTGGCCGGTCGCCGAGGCCGCCCCGGGTGAAGAGAAGGATCATCCGCATCACAAGGGACTGTGGTTTACGCACGGCGCGGTGAACGGCGTGGATTTTTGGGCGGAGGGGCCGAAGGCAGGACGGATTATTGTCGTAGCCAAACCGAAGATCACGATCACGATGGAGAAGACGGAGATCACTACCGACGGTGACTGGTGGAGATCGGCCGAAGGCAAACATGTTTGCACTTCGTCAACGACGATCACCTGCGGACTCGACGGGGAGGACCGCTACATCGACTACGCGATTACCATCAAAGCCAGTGAGGGCGACGTGACCTTCGGCGATACGAAGGAGGGAATGATGGCGATTCGGAGTCATCCGGCGCTGAATCTCAAAGGAAAGGTCGCGACGGGACATGCGGTGAACAGTGAGGGGCAGAAGGATGCGGATATCTGGGGGAAGCATGCGCGGTGGGTGGACTACAGCGGAACGGTGGAAGGCAAGGTCACGGGCATCGCTTGCTTCGACCATCCTGACAACCTGCGGCATCCCACGACATGGCATGCGCGCGATTATGGACTCATCGCGGCGAATCCGTTTGGGCTGCACGACTTTGAAAAGACGCCGAAGGGAGCAGGCGATCATGTCATCAGGAAAGGTGAATCGCTGACGCTGCGATACCGCTGGCTGTTCCACACCGGCGACACAGCGGCGGCAAAGATCGAGGAGCGGTGGAAGAAGTGGGCGGGCAAGTAGGCGCTGGCTTCCTGGCGCGGCGCGCTACCTTGCCCGCATGACTCCCATCGAAACTCCCCCTGGCACATGGCCGCTGTTCACATTCCGCGGCATCCGCGTGTTCCTCCACTGGTCTTGGGTGCTGGTGGCGATTTATCAGGTTAACAATGCGCGGGGTGGATATCCGCACATCGGATGGGACATTGCGCAGTATCTGACGCTGTTCGCCATCGTGCTGCTGCACGAATTCGGCCATGCGTTCGCCGCGCGCCAGGTCGGCGGCAGGGCGGAGCGGATTCTGCTTTGGCCATTTGGCGGTATCGCATTCGTGGAGACTCCGCCGCGGCCGGGGGCCTATCTGTGGGGCATTGCCGCGGGCCCCCTCGTAAATGTCGCGCTCGTCCCGATATTGTATTTCCTCGCCAGCGGCTATTGCGATCCCCTTGACCCGCGGAGCATCTACATTTTCCTCGATGGCAGTTGGATTGAGCCCCTTGGGAAGTTCCTCTACAGCATCTTTTTCCTGAATACACTGATGCTGGTGTTCAATCTTCTCCCGGTTTTCCCCATGGATGGCGGACAAATCCTGCGCGGACTGCTTTGGTATCTGGCGGGTCCCATAAAAAGCCTCCGTGCCGCGGCATGGACAGGACTCATTGTCGGGGGAGCGATTCTCCTCTACACGGCCTTTATTTTGGAGTCCATATTTATGACGATCATGATGGGGTTGATGGTCTATCAATCATGGTCCGTCGTGCAAAACCTGCGCTTCCGGCGTCAGCGGGAGGCCCCGCAGTAATTCAAATGCCCCCCACGAGATAGGCTGTCACCGCGTAAATCTCCCGGAACAGGAAGCCGGCCCTTGCGCCCATCGACGTGTAGCGGCTCGTCGTGGTGGGTGAACGCCACGCGGTGACGCCAAGATCGTGCATCATCCACGAGGCCCGCTCCATGTGCAGGGGATCGCTCACAAGGAGCGCATCGCTGAAGCCGTGCTGCTTCATGATGTCCCGGGCGTGCTGAAGGTTCTCCAACGTCGTGCGGGAGGTCTTTTCGATGAGCAGATCGCGTTCGGGCACGCCCTGCTCCAGCGCATAGCGGCGGGCGACCTGACTTTCTGAAAACTCCGCTCCGTCGCCAAAACCGCCGGTGAGAATGATTTTCCTGACGGTCCCGTTCTTATAAAGATCGACGCCGTGGGAGATGCGCTGCTCGAAAACGGGCGAAGGTTTGTCGCCGTAGGCCGCCGCGCCCAGCACGATGGCGACGTCCGCCTTGCGCGTCTCGTCGAGGCCGGCGCCGCGCACGATCTTCCAGCCGACCCAGCCGCACCACAGCACGACGGCCAGGAGAAGCCATGTGAGAATCTTGCGGAGACGCTTGAGAAAGATCATGCGGGGGAGACAAGCGCTCCCCTGGCGCAGGCGGGAGCATTCTGCAAGCCGGGGGGAACACGATAACCGCGAAGGACGTGGCGGAGGTTTGCAACCTCCGCCGGGAAGCGCGGACTTTTCCAGGCGGGCGCGGCTTCTGCAAGACGTTGGCGGAGCGGACGGAGGTTGCAAACCTCCGCCACGGGCCTCAAGCGAAATCATAAACCACCGCCTTCACGCAGACGCGCCGGAAGACCTTTTCCACGAATTCGGCGTGCAGCGGGTGCACCTGGTAGTCATCCTGCGTGGCCTTGTCGGAAAAAATGAGGTTCAGCGCCACCTGATAGCTCTGGTCCACGACATCGCGGTGGCTGGGCACCATTTTGCCGCAGTGGAAATGCCGGACGCCCGGAATGGGGCGGAGGTACTGCTCCATGCCGGCGATGAGTTCGTCCGCGGCGGCGGGATTGGCGGGATCGGTCCAGAAGATAACGACGTGAGAGAACATGGCGGGTGCCTGCCGCGGGCGGGCCCGGCGGTCAAGCGGGCGGTGAGACATGGAATTTCCCCCGCGGGGCTTGACTCCCCCGGCGCGCCCTGCAAAAACTGGCGCTCCCGCGGAATTCCGCGCGGCCCGTTCCATGCACACTCACATTCCCGCCCGCGCCCGATGAATCTCAGGGACCAGTTGAAGGAAATCCTGCCCGAAATCCTGCCGGCAAATCCCGCGGAAGCCATCAAAGGCACGGAACTCATCCGCCTCGTGAAGTACCGGCTGCGTCAGGAATACAGCGATGCGACTCTGCGTTACCATTTTTCCATCATGTGCTGCGACCCCGGCAGCCCCATCGCGAAGGTGGAGCAGGGCCAGGGATATTATTTGCGGCGCACGGTAATGGGCGGCGGCGCTCCGGTAACGATGACGCAGGCGCGGCTCGGAATGTTCTTTGAAACGGACAGCGGCGTGCTGGATCAGGCGCTCTCAAGGCAACTGAAGTTCCGCGCCATCTTTGCGAGGGATATGGAGACCACCGGCAAATTTCCGTTTTCGTTCGAGTCATCCTTCGCCCCGGGCGCCCCGTACGAAAACGTCTGGAAGTGCCCGGATGCCGCGGTGATCGACTGGGAGACCGGCGATGTCACCGAGCAGGGCCTCCGCCTGAGCGCCCGCCAACTGGAGTTGAAGCGAGCGCTCGGCGTGCCGCCGTTTTCGCTGTGCAGCGTGAAGCTGAAAATCGAAGTCACGCACGACTCGTGGCGCGAGGATTTCTTTCAGGCGCTGAGCAATGCCCGCTGGGGGCACACCGGCGAGCTGGTGGTCGCGGCGCCGCTCGATGACGAACAACTCGTAGAGGAACTCCGCCACCTCGGCACTGAATACGGTCTTGGCGTCGTAAGCTACGGCATCGATCTCGAGGACCTCGATGACCTTCGCCCGGGATATGAAATCCCGGAGATGACGCCGCGGGAATTCGAGGCGCTCCAGCAGCGTCTCCACCGCCAGCGGCTCACCACCGCCCGGCCCCGCCCGCTCGACTGGCGCGTCATTCAGCAAGTCCGCGCTGACAACTCCGAATTCCAGGAACTCTTCCACTGGGTACAGCGGTGCCTTGCGGACGGACGGGCTTACACGTGGGACGAGTTCGGAGGACTGGAATCCAAGGTGGAGGACGGCGAGGATTGAGGCTCGGAAATGCGGCGCCGGATTTCGGCGACCGCCCACTGCGCGTGCTCCGCGATGAGCGGGTGGGGATCGTCCGCGGCATCCTCCAGCGCCGGCAAGTCATCCGCGCCGCCGGTGTTGCCGAGAGCGATGCAGACGTTGCGGAGAAAGGCCGGGCGTTTGATGCGCTTGATGGGGGACCAGCGGAAGAGTTCGCGGAAAGCGGTGTCCGTGAGGGCGAGGAATTCCCGCAGCATCCAGCCGGCGACAAACGGACGCGCAGCAAAGGCAGCCTCGCGCGATTCTTTGGCAAAGCGGTTCCACGGACAGACGTCGAGGCATTCGTCGCAGCCATAAATCCGGTCGCCGATCGCGCGGCGGAATTCGTGAGGGATCGCGCCTTTGTGTTCGATCGTCAGGTAGGAAATGCAGCGCCGGGCATCGACGTGACGCGGCCCGGTGATCGCGGCTGTGGGACACGCGGCGATACAGCGGGTGCAGGTGCCGCAGTGGTCGCGCGACGGAGCATCGGGCGCGAGTTCCAGCGTCGTCAGGATCTCGCCAAGAAACGTCCATGTGCCGAGCTTCGGATGAATCTGCACGGTGCTCTTGCCATTCCAGCCGAGACCCGCGGCGCTCGCCCAGTCGCGCTCCAGCACCGGTCCGGTATCGACATAGAGCTTTTGCACGCCGCCCATTTCCGCGAGGGCCGCAGCGAGGTCGCGCAGTTTGGCGTCCATCACATCATGATAATCGTCGCCCCATGCATAACGGGCGATACGGCCGCGCGCGTCAGCCGGTGATGGAGATTCGGGTGCCGGGCGGTAGTAATTCAGCGCCACCGTGACGACGGCGCGCACGCCCGGCAAAACCTCCCGCGGATCCACGCGCCGCGCCGGCGATTTCGCCATGTAAGCCATGTCGCCGTATTCGCCGGCTTCCAGCCATTGCCGGAACTCCCCGCCGTGCGCCGCGGGACCAGTCACGGCCGCGATGCGGCAATCATCGAGCCCGAGAGAGGACGCGATGCTTTTCACGGCTTCCGCGGCGGAGGCGGGATGGAGTGTCGCATGCAAGCGGCAGAGTCGCCGCCCAAGCCGGTGATTCAACATTGGATTCAACTGAAGGACATCATGACTTGAAGCCAAAGAATCTGAACTGTTCGGTGTCCACCCTTTAGGGTGTCAGCCCTCCGGCACCCTAAAGGGTGGACACCGAACCCCTGAGGCCGTCTCGTCGAATTGACACAGCCCTCAGGATGTGTGAGCCCGCGCTACGCACGAGTTCTGACGCTATTTTGGCAGGACAAGGCTGCCGGGGGCCTCGCCGCTGCGGTCGCCGACTTTGAGATAGCGGTAATAGACCTCCAGCATCAGGGTGCAGAGACAAACGCGGTAAATGTCTTTGTCTGCTCCGGCAGCCCCGGTGGCGGCGGAGCCGACCTGACCGGCACCTTCCGGTTTGTAACTGCCGTCCGCACTCTGATTGTCGATGACCAGCGGCCGGAACTGATCGTTCCAGACCTTCCACGGCGCGCCGCCTTTCTGGAAGAGCGCCTGAGTGTTATAATACCATGTGTAAAGATAGCACTCGCTGTTCCAGTTCAGCGGCTCCTTCTCAACTTCCTCCACCAGCCAACGGACGCCTTTGGTGATCTTTCCGGCATTGCCGGACCCCAGCGTCTGCAAACCGAGCAGTGCCGCGCCGGTCAGGTTCCATTGATTGTAGTGCTGGTTGCGGTTGGGATTGCCGAAGCCGCCATCGGGCGTCTGCGTGCTTTCGAGATACTTCTCCACTTTCCGGATGGCCGGGGACAGCCCCGGGATTTTCAAGTTAGTGTGTGTCGCGGCCTTGAGCGCCTGGAACTGCCATCCGGTCACAGAAAGATCGTCGCGGCCGTATGAATCATACCCCACACCCTCCTTGTAGCCCCATGCTCCGCGCTCGTTCTGTTTTTCAATGATGATGGCGGCCCCGCGCTCGAAACTTTCGCGCAATCCGGGGATCGGTGTGGTGCCCAGTTTGGAAAATGAATACATCTCACCCATGGCGTAGGCGGCGATGCCATGTTCGTAGGTGCTGCTGATGGCGGCCGGCTTTTCAGAAAAAATCCCGTCGAATGGAGCTTTGTTCTTCTGACCCAGTTCCAGCAAATAAGTGAGGCCTTTGAGCACTGTCTCGCCGTAGGTAAACGACTCCGGTGTTTCGCAATGGCCGAGATAAGCCAGCAACGCCAGGCCGGTCATGCCGGCTCTGTGTGACTCACCCCATGAGCCATCTTTGTTTTGCTTCTCCTTGAGCCATTGCAGGCTTCGCTTCACGGCGGCCTCGCACTGATCATTGCCCCCGTTCGCGTTCATCCTGTGCAGGCGTTCCGCGGGTGAGCAGCGGCCCCGCATCGGCAACGGGATCGAAACGAAGTTCTTGAGCCGTCCCGGGCCGGAGCCAATTCCGATGCCCTTGCCAATCCCTTCGCCGATCCCATCACCGCCGGGCCCTTCACCGGACCCGGGCCCGCCGCCGCGCATCGGCAGCGAGGCAAGGGCCGGTATCGTGCTCAGGGTAAGTTGCGCGTTTGGCATGTTGTAACTTGAACCGCGAGCCCCCGCGAGAATCATCCGCGGCTGGGCATGACTGACAGCGCGGCGCTTTTTCACAGCCAGTGCGTCACTGCCGCCGCCGCTGCGGCCCCCGCCAGGAAGGAACTCGAACGGCACGGACTCCACATTCACTGTAGTGCGCCAGATGATGAGCAGAGCGATGATGACAAACGCACCGTGAACAATAATGCTCACTGCCAGCGAGCCCCCGCCTAACCTGTTCCAGTAACCTTGCCGGCGCGGCGGACCTTGTTGGGGCACAAAGATGATTCCTTCAAGTTCGTAATCCGTCAGGCCGTCGTCCGGGGAATCGTGTTTCATAAGAAAACTGCATTTGAGTTCCATGACGAAACGCGACGGCGTCCACCTGCATTAGGATTCATTTCCCCCGCCGGCATATTGTTATGAAAACCAGCTGCACCCTCCGGCCGTGGCGCGAGCCTTTGGACTGCTTCGGCTCGACGCAGCACTCCAGGGACTCGCGTCATTATCGGAGCCTGCACGCACCAGCGGCCGCCACACGGCGGATTCACACCGGTCCTGAAACTGCTGCCGCGTTTACTTCAGCGGCATGAGTCCGCTGGTATTGTCGCTGCCGGTGCGGTCACCGACTTTGAGATAGCGATAGTAAACCTCCAGCATCAGCGTGGCGAGACAGACGCGATAAACGTCCTTGTCGCCGCCCGCGGCTCCGGTGCCCGCGGCGCCGACCTCGCCAACGCTCTCCACTTTGTAGCCGCCGTCCGGAAGTTGGTTATCGAGAATCTCTTTTTGGAACTGGTCGTTCCACACCTTCCACGACGCGCCGCCTTTTTGGAAGAGCGCCTGGGTATCATAGTACCATGTGTAGAGATAGCAGTCGGCGTTCCACGTGCGGGGTTCCTTCTCAATCTCACCCACGAGCCAGCGGATCCCCTTGTTGATGGAGCCGGCATTGCCGACTCCCAGTGTCTGCAACCCGAGCAAGGCGGCGCCACTCAGGTTCCATTGGTTGTAGTGCTGCGCGCGATCCGCATTTCCAAATCCTCCATCCGCGGTCTGTTTGCTCTCGAGATACTTTTCAACTTTCTTGATCGCGGCAGGCAGGCCGGGGATTTTGAGATTGGTGTGCTTGGCGGCCTTGAGCGCCTGGAACTGCCAGCCGGTCACAGACAGGTCGTTGCCGTCGTACTGGTCGTAGCCGATTCCGTCCTTGTAGCCCCACGCGCCGTTGGGCGTTTGCTTCTGAATGATGATGCCGGCGCCCTTCTCAAAGCTCTCGCGGAGGCCCGGGATTGGCTTCGTCCCCAGTTTGGAGAACGAATACATCTCACCCATGGCGTAGGCCGCGATGCCATGCTCGTAAGTGCTGCTGACCACGGCGGGCTTTTCCGAAAAGATGCCGTCGAACGGCGGTTTGTTCTTCTGAGCCAGTTCCATGAGATAAGCCAGCCCCTTGAGCACCGTTTCGCCATAGACCGGCGACTCCGGAGTCTCGCAGTGACCCAGATAGACCAGCAGCGCCAGACCGGTCATCCCCCCTTTGTGGGACTCGCCCCATGAGCCGTCCTTGTTTTGCTTTTCCTTGAGCCACTTGAGGCTTTTTTTCACTGCGGCTTCGCACTGCTCGCTGCCGCCATTGTCACGCATCTTCTGGGCGCGTTCCGCGGGAGAGCAGCGGCTGCGCAGGATCGGGGGAAGCGCGACAAATCCGCGCCCGCTGCCGGGGCCCCAGCCGTCACCGATCCCCGAACCGACGCCATTCCCCCGGCCCGTGCCGCGCCCGCCACCTTCACCGGAACCAAGGCCGCCGCCGCCCATCTGCACTGCAGTCAGGGCCGGCATATTAGTAATGGTGGCGCTCACATTCGGAAGGGTCACCGACGATGCGGCGGATGACGCCAGTTTCAGCTTCGGCTGCGCGTGAGTCACGGTCCGCTGCTTTTTCAGGGCCAGTTTTTCACCGCCGCCACCGCCGCCGCCGCCGCCAGGGAGAAATTCCGGCGGCGGATCTTCGACTCTGAAAGCTGGTTGCCAAATGATCAGCAGGGCGATGATAACGAAAATGGCGTGCATAATGACGCTGATCGTCAGCGAGCCCCCGCCCATCTTGTGCCAGTAACCCTGGGGGCGATGCTCCTCCTCCTCCTGCACGAAAACCGTCTCGGTGTACTCGGGATCGTGAGGGGGGTGTTCTTCGGAATGCTGATTCATAATGGGCTGACGGCTGGAGGATAAGCAGGAACGCTTCAGGGGCGACGGGCATTAGGTTTCATTTTCGGCAGATGGAAAGAAGATTATTTTGCTGCTGCCGCAGGCACTTTGAGAAGCCGGAAGACCACTCCTTTGCTGGAAGCCCGGACATTGAGCGTGACCGCGTCGCCGGCTTTCGCACCTTTGATGTAGGCCACCGAGGCCTCGTCCACCTTCACGGTGTCATCGTCCTGCTTCTTCGCCAGCGGCGTCACAGTGATCGTCATGCCGGCGAGCGCCTCCGGCTTCGGCGCCTTGTTCTTTTCCGAATCCGCCTCGGCGCTCGCGACTTTCACTTTCAGTTCGTACTTCGAAGCGTCCACTGATTCGACGGTTCCAGTGACTTTGCCGTAGAAGTTCAGGACGTCCGCCGGAAGCGACGGGCCTTCTTTTTTGGGAGCGTCTTTAGCGGGCTCCTTGTCATCGCCTTTGGCGGGTTCGGCTTTTTGGTTACCGGCTGCGGCAGGAGCGTCCTGCGCATTCATCACGACGGTTGAGGCGCACGAGAAGAGAATTGCGGAGACGATGAACCGGTTCATGGAAGTGATGGAAGAGGGATTTAACAATGGCAGTTGTAGCACACTGGCTTCGGGCAACAAGCTTTTGCATTCGGGCACTCGATTCGCCCGACAGTAACAGCACGAGATTAATGCACGATTCTCGCCGTCGCCCGAAATCGGCCCCATTTTCAATCGACATCGGAACACCCCCGCCCCTTCCCGGCGGTGCGCAGTCGCTCCCTCACCACACTGCGCGGCTGCGAAAAATATTAAAGTTTCCGCAATATTTGCTTGCGCCAGGCGGGCGCATTGTCCATAAACCGCCCAAATATCTTTATGAAAAACCCCACGAAACTCATTCTGTTCCTCTCCGCGTTCGCTGTGCCAGCTTCGCTGAATGCGGCCGCGGTGTTCGCGCCCGGCAATTTCGTTCTGGGAGGCTACGCCACCGGCGGTAATTTTGTCGGGGGTGCCGT
>Ga0190270_10001460_pt1 | contig 11015 bp, 9 predicted proteins | sample Popmic320T_FD_133748 | JGI IMG/M metagenome (GOLD analysis project Ga0190270, IMG submission 133748) | Populus adjacent soil microbial communities from riparian zone of Weber River, Utah, USA - 320 T | ecosystem: Environmental > Terrestrial > Soil > Riparian zone | place: USA: Utah | collected... | reverse complement strand
TTCTCACCGAACCGTGCGTTCACGTTCGACCCCGACCCCGCTGTCTTGAGCTGGGCGCAGGTCGGGAACACTGCGGAGGACCGGTTCTATTCGACCACCTTCCTCCTCCCTGATGAGAAGGCGATGACGCTCTTCGGCTCGGCATCGAAGTCCATCGAAGTCTATACGCACGGAGTGGGCTGGGCCGCGCCGAAGCCGCTGCCGTTGAGCATGCATCACCATCAGTATTATCCGTGGACATCGCTCCTGCCGGACGGTCGGCTCTTCATCGCCGGTCCGCACGTGCCCACGCAACGCTTCGATTGGACCGCTGCGGCAATCACACCCGAATCATTCCCGACCATCGGCGGCAATCGCAGCACCGGCGGTGAAAAGGGGACTTCAGTGCTGCTGATCCTGCGCCCGCCGGATTACAAACCGATCATTTACATCATGGGCGGTAACACGGCAACGACCCAGCAAACAGCGGAACAAATCGATGCTTCCGAGGCGGCGCCGGTGTGGACAGCGCTACCGAATTTGAACAACGCGCGGCCCGAACAATGCACTGCGACACTACTGCCGGACGGCCGGGTCTTCATTGCGGGCGGTATCCTCGGCGGGGCTGATGGCGGTCCGTGCGAGACGTTCGATCCACGGGATCCCGCGGCCGGCTGGCAGCTCGGCCCAAACATGAAGTACCCGCGCGCTTATCATTCGTCGTTCATACTCTTGAGCGATGGCAGTGTGCTGGGCGGCGGCGACCCTCAAGCCGGCGGCGGTCCGACTCCGCACGAGCGATTTTTCCCTGGCTATTTCGACATGCCGCGACCGACGATCACCGCGGCGCCAGCAACCATCAACTACGGCGCGGCATTCGCCATCTCGACACCGGATGCGGGCGACATCAGCGAGGTCATCCTGCTGCGTCCCGGCGCAGTCACTCACGGCTACAATATGTCGCAGCGTGGTATCGAGTGCGTGATCTCAGCTGGAGGTGGCGGAACTGTGGACGCAGTTGCGCCGCCAAACGCCGTGCTCGCTGCACCGGGCTGGTATCTCCTGTTCATCCTTAACGCGAGCCGGGCGCCCTCCGAAGCACGTTGGATTCGCCTCACGCCGTAAGAGGCCGGGGTTGATTTCCATATGGCAGCGCCTGCGACGGTCGGCGTGCCGGTGAAGCCTTGTCAGCGGGCTCAGCCGTTCCCGTGAGCCGGCATCTCCGGCAATTCACCGTCGCAGTATGCTGGCTTCGACGACTTGCCGTAACCTGTCGGCTGTTGGGATTCGATGAGTGCGCTTCCCAATGAAAACTCAATTCAACCGGACGCGATAAAACTCTCTTCCGCCGCCGGCACTCGTGCCGCTGAAAGATCGCACCGAGCCATCGCCGGCCATTGTCTCAAGCGGAGCCCAGCTTGCTGGCGTCAGCGAAAGGCTGCGCTCCACGGTGTAACTGCGGCCGGGAGCCGTGGGAAAGGTGAACGTGAAGTTTCCACCCGTGAACCCGACGGGGACGATGCTCAATTCGGCCACGGTGACGTTGGTCATACTTGCCGCCGCGCCGCCGCGCAGGTCGCGCACGACGAGCGTGACAGGGTAAGTGCCGCCGGCAGGAAAGTCTTTCCGCACCGTTCGGCCAAGTGCGGTGGTGCCGTCACCGAAATACCACTCCCATCGAATAATCTTCGTGCCGGTTGAAGTAGAATTGGTGCCGTTGAAATCCATCGTCAGCGGGCCAAGACCGGTGACACTTGAAGTGAGCACAGCACTCGGAGTGGCCGGCACGGGGACATTTGGGAAAATCCCCACAGTGCGCGTCCGCGGGTTGCCGGCATTGTCTGTAATGGTCGCGGTCATTGTCGTGAGAAGGTTGACAGGTAGCGTGAAGGCTCCAGTCAGCGCGGCGATACAGGCGCGGTTGTCTTTCCGGAAAAAGAGGTCGCTGAAGTCGGCGTTGGCCGCGCGGCCTCCAACGGCCCGATTGAAGGAAACGCGGAGGCTCGGGAGTGCGATGCCGCTGCCGCCATCGGCGTAATGGAGAACGATGCGTACATATAGAGTCTGGTCCTGCATCGTGGGGCTGATGATCTCAAGGTCCGGGGGCGTGGTATCAGCACCAGCGCTGGCCGGAACGCCCGCGGCCAGTTCAGCGGTCGGAACGCTCTCGATATTCTCCGTGCCGACGTGCGCGACGGAATAGTAGCAGGTCACGCCCGCCTGTGCCGTGCGGTCAATGAACTGCACCTCGTTGTTCGAGCCAATAAGAACAACGTCAGGATCACCGAGAGCGGCGGTCGTCGTAAAGCGCGTGAGCGGCGCCGCGAACCCTTCATCCTGATGACGGCTCAAGGCGACACGTTTGATCACACGCCGGTCGGTTGGTGCGAGCCCCGGTGCGGTGGACCGATAGACCTTATACCACCGCGCCACGTCCGGATAGGGCGGGTGCTGCCATGATAGAGTCACCCCACCGGCGGCACCCGCGGCAGCAAAGCTGCGCGGCTGATTCGCCGGCAAACCGCCCGCACCCTGGAAATTATTCATGAGCGTGCGGGGATCGGAACCTGCCGCGCCAATCCACACGTCGTAAGCGCCATCGCGATTGAGATCGGTCACATCCGTATCCGCCCCGGTGCCTGTGGCGCTTCCTCCGGTGAAGGTGCGCGACTGTGCAGCGTCATAGGTGAAGCGCCCGGTGGCATCGTTGAGATACAGTTGGAAATGCTTCGTGTCGCCGTTGAAGGCGAAGAAATCCAGGTCCCCGTCGTAGTCCACATCCATCAGTTTCCCGTTGCCGCCCGTGTAAAAGCTTGTTCCGGCAACCGTGAACCGGGTGGCAGTTTCCTCCACAAACCCGCCGCTGCCGTTGTTGATAAAAATCGCGTGGCCCACGCGCGGAGACGGGGAGCCGGCCGTGTCGCGAACCAGCGCAGCCACAAGATCGAGGTCGCCGTCACCATCGATGTCTCCGAGGTTCATGCCCTGACTGAAGCCACTGCTGATCGGGCGGATAGCCGCCATCGCGACCGCAAAGGAAATGTTCGTGCGAGTGAAAACGCCTGCGCCGTTATTCCGTGCAAGAGTAATCGCACGGTCGATGCCGTTGATCATCATCAAATCGAAATCGCCATCGCCGTCCACGTCGCCGCTCACCGGGCCGATGATAAGTTTCTCACCGAAGTTGGCAGGAAAGCCGGCGGCAACAGTCACGTTGGTAAACACGCCGGTCCCGTCGTTGCGCAAAATGTTGAACTGTTTGGGCCATGTGCCGCCTGTGCAACTGCTGTCCGGACAACCATGTCCGCAGAGAGCGTCAGAACAAAACGAATGGGCGATGACGAGGTCCACGTCACCGTCCTTTTCAAGATCGGTATTGACGATGTTGAGCGCGCTCACACTCGGAATCGGCTTCCCGCTAAAGCGGCCCGCGGCGTTGATTTGGAGTACAAGAGCCTCCCCATTGCCGCCCTGGATGATGTCGAAGTCGCCGTCATTATCGACATCCGCCCATTGTGCGGCGTCATTGCCAACGCCGTCTTTGTCTCCAAAACGCAAAGTGCCGCCAGTGACCGTGTTCGCCACGGGCGTCATCATGCCGCCGCCAGTGTTCAGGAGCAGGCCGTAGCGGGCAATCAGCGAACGGTCCATCCAGCCATCGCCATCGATGTCGCCCATGTCGCCGTCGTAGTAGTTCTCATTGGTGTCGCCGGCGGCGGCGTTCGTCCCGATGAAGCTGAAAGTGCTCGTTTGCAGCGTGGTGGAAGTATCGTTGAAACCCGTCCACTGGGCGCTGGCGAATGGTGAAAGCGCGAGCAGCAGCCCAATCGCGATAGGTGGAGTGGTGGACGGGTTCATAATTTCGAGCGGTAAAGATTGCTATCGCGTGACGGTGACGCGCCAGAATTGGCGTGAGTTCGAGACGTTCATCCGGCCAAAAGTCTGCTCGGCACCATCGCCGGGGATGGTCTGCACCGCAATCCAACTGCCGGGCACGAGCGTCGCAGAGCGTTCCACGACATAACTCCGGTCGCGCACGGTCGGGAATGAAAGCGTCCATTCTCCGGCTGCGAGAGTGCTTTCACGGAGGAAGAGCCGTGAGGCAGGATCGCGCGGATCGGTGCCCGCGGCGAACTCATCAAGGTTGCGGCTCCCGTCGCCATCTGCGTCCAAAGCCGCATCGGTTGAAACCGCGGAATCAAACCCATGAAGGATTTCCCACTGATCGGAAAGTCCGTCGCTGTCAGCGTCGGTCGGTTCATCCACCGGCGAGCCGTCAATGGAAAGAAGGTAGGCGACCAGGTCCGCGCGTTGCGCCGCTGAGAGCGTCGAAGTAACACCGTGCTGGTCGTTGGGATTTCGTGTTGTGATAACATCGAGCAGCGTCATCGCGCTCCCATCGTGCAAATACGGGGAGGTGTCCCACACGCCGCGCAGCCCGGGTGTATCGAGGCCGTCAAGGGGCCCGCTGAGTCGCATGCCACTGCCGGGTCCGAAGGTGCCCACATTGTGGCGGATGAAGTTAGCCGGGCCGCCTGCGAGCGTGCTGTCTGTAAAACGCGGACCCGCGTGGCACGTGGCGCAACCGACGCCCGGGCTGAGAAACAGCGCCTTTCCGCGCCGGGCTGCCACAGTGAGTGTGCCGTCGTCCTGACGGAACGGGCTGCGCGCGGGCATTGTCAGCGAGGACACATAAGCCGCCAGGTCGTCAAGGTCTGCGCTGCGGCCACCGTTGGGAGCGCCGAGAGGCGGGTTGGGCGGTTGTCCGTCCTGAGCGAGCCCGGTGCCCCCGAAGTGCTTGACGATGTCGTTCTCGAAATCCTGCAATTCATCGAAGTTGCCACTCCAGTGCACCGGTCCGTCTGCGAGCCCGCCGCGACCGCGCAAATCGGTGGTATTGCGGAGCCCCTCGCCGCGATTCGTGAAGTCCCATGTGCGCCCGTCGTGCCCGCCACCGTCCGGGTGGCATCCGGCGCAGGAGATATAATTTGATAGGGAAGCCCGCGGTTCCTGGCTGCGGTAAAACAGCCGCTTACCATTGGCGACACTCGCCGATAGTGGCTCAGCGGTGACCGCAACCGTTGCAGTCACCGCGGGCAGGCGCGGGTTGCTCAAGTCCAGAACCTGCACATTGCGCGAAAGATAATTCGCCACGTAGCCACGCTGGCCATTTGCCGAAACCACAATGCCTTGCGGTGCATGCCCCGCATCGATGCGTGCCGCGAACTCAATGGTGGTCCCATCTCCGGACGGAGCGAGGAGCGTCGCGGCCGAAATGTCGTACACGGATAATCTTCCTGCACCCTGGTGAGTGACAAACGCCCATCTGCCATTCGGCGAAAATGCGATTCCTGAAACGCTGTCTGTATCGTTGGCGTCGATGCGCCGCGCCACATCTTCCGTCGCTGCGGGCAACCTTACTTTGCCGAAAAAGCCGCGCGTCGCATTTTCCGGATGGGGCATCTCGCCATTCACAAACGTCCCGCGTCCGGTATTTGCCTTGTGTCCGCCAAACCATGCTGCTCGTCCGGCCGGGTCTATCGTCAGAGCGGAAAGAAGATTTGGAAAGCCGCCGCCGCTTGAAGTCAGGTCAGGGTTCGTGTCGAGCGCGAGCGGGACAGTGCTGGAAGTTGTGAGACTGGCGAGGTCGAGCTCCGTTACCATGCCACTTGCTCCCCGCGTCAGAAAATGCGTGACGTAAGCCCGTCCGTCATCAGTGGTGACCGCCACCGCGCGCGGCGTCGCCGCCACAGGAATCACCTTTTGAACGATCAACTCCGGCGTGAGCAGCCATACCGTACCGTCGCCTTCATTAGACACAACAATGTGCCCGTTCGCAGGCTCCACCGCCACACCATACGGTCGGTGCCCAACGGCTATCTTGCGCGCCACCGTCCGCGCCGCTGCTTCGATCACCCAAAGTTCATTCGAGTCCTGACAAGTGACGTAAACCCGCGATCCATTCGGGCTGAAGGCAATAGTCCGCGGATTCTTCCCAACGGCGATCTCCGCGGCCTTCGTTAGGCCATCCGGAGTTATCGTCATCACCGAAAGGGAATCGGAATCGGGATTCGCTACCCACAACTCCGTTTCTGCCGGATGCAGGGCCAACATGCTGCTCCTGCCAGGTGGCAGCGGCGTTGGGGGCGCGAGAACATGCACCACAATCGAATCCTCCCTTGAATCCGCCCCGTCGCTTGCCGTTAGCGTGACGCGATAGGCGCGAGGCTCGGCGTAGGAGTGCGACGGATTCGCGAGGGTGGATGTCGTGCCATCACCAAACTCCCACAGAAAAGCCATCGGCTGCGGCCCTTCATCCGGATCCAGCGTTTCCGCGCTGGAAAACACCGCCGGCGCGCCCAGCGACACTTCTTCCGAGACCGCAGTGGCACGCACGAAGGGCGGAAAATTCTGTGCTTTAGCGGACGACGTTCCCAGCAGAATGAGAGCACAGCCGCTCCAGAGGACGGCGCACCGGGCCGGCGGGAAGTAAGCGATTCGGACTTGGGGGAACACGGACCCGAACCATCACCCGGTAACAGCCTGCGGCAAGAGAAACGCAGCGGGCGCCCAAACCGTCTTTGATTCCCGGGTCACTTTTTCACTTCAAGCGCCATGTTGCACTTGGGGCAGGTGCCGGGCTTGTCCGCGACGACCTCCGGGTGCATCGGGCAGGTGTATTTGGCGGCGCCAGTTCCTGAGGTATTGCAGCCGGTTACGCCAAAGCTTGCGAATCCGAAAACAACTGCTGCCATTGCCATTGAGATCCAGTGTGATCTTTTCATAAAGTATGTAGTTGGAAGTGCATAGTGCCCGGGGACGGGACGGTGGAGTCACTGACAAGCGTCGCGCTGTGCTGGCCTGCACAAACTCTGCCAAGCGGCGGCGGAGGAACCGCGCCCGAACCCGATTTACTAGTGCGCGCGAGTGTTTTTACGCTCAAAGGGCGGCCCAGTTGGTCATTGATCATTTTCCGGCGATGAGGGATAAGCCGCTTCATGAACTGGCAGCTCATCCTCGCGTTCCCGGCAGCCGTTGCCTTCACGCAGCCACTCGCTGCTGAAACCATCAGCGGGCTTGTTACGGACGCCGCGACGAGCGCTCCGATTGCAGGGGTGCGGATAACTTTATTCTCCGCCGACCTGCGTTTTTTCAGGGAGGTTCGAAGTGCAGCGGACAGCCTTGGGCAGGCGATGTTGTCCGAAACGCTTGCGTCCCCTTATGCCCGCCGCCTCTTTTTCCGGGCTCAGCCGTCTCCGTAGTCGAATCCCGCCACCACACTATGAAACATCCTGCCTTCTTCCTCACCATACCCGTCGTCTTTTCCGGCCTGTCTCAGCCCGGATGGGCTCAACATGAAGGGCATCATCACGCGGAGAGCAGTCAGCCAGCGCCGAAGAAGGCGCAGCCGCCGGCACCTCAGCGGCGAACGAAAGAAATGAAACTGGTGGCCTCTCGTCATGAAGGCAGCGGCCATGAGGGACATCAGATGGACGGCCACTCGATGGAGGAAATGTCGTTCGCCGGCATCCCGGAATCGCGGCTCGCGTCCGGCACGGCATGGCAGCCGGATGTGACGCCGATGCACGGATTTCACCGGAAGTTCGGCGAATGGGCGGTGATGACGCACTTCAACGTTTTTCTGAACTATGACCACCAGTCCGGTCCGCGCGGTGAAGACCAGTTCAACTCAACGAACTGGTTAATGTTGATGGCCAGCCGCCCGGTGGGCAGGGGAGAACTGACTTTCCGCACCATGCTCTCGCTGGAGCCATGGACGACGACCGATGAGGGCTATCCGATGCTGTTCCAAACCGGCGAAGTTTTTCGCGGTGCGCCGCTGATCGACCGGCAGCATCCGCATGACCTGTTCATGGAACTGGCCGCGCTCTATCGCCATAAGGTGGCGGAAAAGACGTTCGTTTCACTCTACGTCGCTCCTTCCGGTGAGCCGGCTCTCGGCCCGCCGGCGTTTATGCACCGTGCCTCTGCGATGGAAAATCCGATGGCCCCGCTTTCGCACCACTGGCAGGACTCCACTCACATTGCCTTTGGAGTGATTACTCTCGGCCTGGCGCATGACAAATGGCAGATCGAAGGCTCCGTTTTCAACGGCCGCGAGCCCAACGAGGAGCGGTGGGGTATCGACCGCATTCGTCTCGATTCGGTCGCCGGCCGCGTCTCATACAACCCCACGCCGCACTGGAGCTTGCAAGCCTCCCACGGGCATCTGCACTCGCCGGAGCAGTTGCACCCGGGCGAAGACGTTCGCCGAACGACGGCCAGCGTGATGCATTCGCGGCCGCTCAGCGGCGGAGGTCACTGGGACACGTCGCTCATTTGGGGGCGCAACTCGAATGAGGGACTCGCGACGCATTCCGTGCTCCTCGAGTCTAACGTGAGCCTGAACCGTCGGACGACTTTGTTCGGTCGGGCAGAACATGTCCAGAAGGCCGGAGAAGATCTCGGCCTGCAACCAGAGGACCGGAAATTTGGCATCACTCAACTCACGCTCGGCGCCACCCGCGAATTGAATTCCGGTCGCCCCCTCTCGATCGCCCTCGGCGGCTCGCTGAGCTATTCCTTCGCTCCCGGCGATCTTGATGACCGGTATGGAGACGATCCCCGGGGCGCGTGGGTTTTCCTTCGTGTTCGTCCGGCAAAGATGGAGCATGAGCCTATGTCAGCAGCCAAATGAGCAATCCGCCCGTGCGTCTTGCCAATCGCTGCGTATGGCATGGCGCGCGGACGGATTAGTGTTTCGCCCGCGGACAATACAACATGAATCCCGCCTCCAGGCTTGCCGGCAAGAAATTGCGGGCATCAAAGATATTCCAGGACTACCAGGCAGCGTTTGAATGCGCGACGGGTCTGCCGCTGCAATTGCATGCCGTGGGGGAGGCGTCAGCGGGACTCAAGGAAAGACCGCGCAGTAACTCGTTTTGTTCGCTCATGGCCCAAAGCAACCAGGCGTGCGCCTCCTGTTATGCTCTACAAAAGCGCCTCGAAGATGAGGCGGGCATGGAGCCGCGGTCGCTGCATTGTTTTGCCGGGCTGTGTGAGAGCGCGGTGCCGGTGAGGGTGGGCGATAAGGTCATCGCCTTTCTCCAGACCGGACAAATTCTGCTGCACCGGCCGGATGCAGAGGGGTTCAGCAAAGTAACGCGGCTGCTCATCGAATGGGGCTCACAGGTGGACTTGAAGCAGGCTGAGGAGGCATGGTTCTCCACGGCAGTAATCGCACCGGAGCAGTATGAATCCATGCTTCGACTGCTGCACATTTTCGCCGGCCATCTCTCCGAATGCGCCAGCGCGCTCGCCCTTGAGGCCGCCGCCAGCGAGCCGGAAGCCGTCAAGAAGGCGAAAAGGATCATCAAGGTGGGCTCCGGGGAGGATATTTCTCTCGGGGTCGTGGCCCGGGCGGTAAATGTCAGTGCCGGCTATTTCAGCGAACTGTTTCACAAGACCACCGGCATGACGTTCACGGATTACGTAGCGCGGGTGAGGGTGGAAAAAGTTAAGAATCTGCTGCAAAACCCGCGCCTTCAGATCACAACCATTGCCTACGATACCGGGTTCCAGTCACTCTCGCAGTTCAACCGCGTGTTCAAACAGGTGACCGGCATGTCGCCGCGGGCCTATCGTGCCGGGCTCGTTCGCGCCGCGTAGCCGAAAATCTGCGCAGTCATTCCGCCTGGATGCGGAGTATCCGCGATGCGGATGTGAGATAGTGGCAGCATAAAATCATGCCTGCCGACCTTACCATCGCTATCACTGACACCTGCGGCTGCCGCCGAAATTTCCAGGCGGACCGCGCGAGTCTGGACTGCGGAGCGGGTTGTCTGGAACTCCAGGCGGGATCTCCCTGCTACTGCCGGAAGTTCGATGATGCCGTAGTGAAGATTTTCGATGCCGCCGGCGAAACGGTGCTCGTGCTCCGCAACGGGACGGCTTCGCTCACTGCCGCCGCACTTCACATCCTCTGCGAAGCCTTCCGCGAAGGGACCGGCGCCGATCGGCCTGCGGGCTTGAGATCTTTTCCGTCCGGGCAGCCGGAAACACACGAAAACACGCCCACCAAAAACAAACGAAACTACACCAAATGAAACTGAAATCACGCCTCCTCATCCTCCTCGCCACCCTCGGCCTCGTCACCGTGCTGCCGTCCTGTCAGTCCACCGGCACCGGCAGCGGTGTCGAAAGCAACACCCATGAAATGGGCGGTCTCCGCACTCCCCGCATGGACAACAGCATCATGCCCGATCGCGGCAACGTCGGCTCCAGCAGCGGCTCAGGCAGCACCACCCACGAGATGGGTGGGCCAAGAACGCCCCGCATGGACAATCGGATCATGCCGGGCCGCAATTAACATCTGCAAGGGGGAACTCATCCCGCAGCCAAAACAACACATCCAAAAGCAAACAGAACTACCCCGTATGAAAATGAAAACACGCCTTCTCATCCTCGGCGGAAGTTTCGGCCTCGCCACGCTGCTCTCGTCCTGTCAGTCCACCGGCACCGCCACTGCGGCCTCCGAAGCCGTCATGTGCGACAAGTGCAAAACGGTCTGGGTCAAAAATCAGCCTGCAACCATCGGATCTCCCGGGCGCGGTGAATTCACCATCCTGCGCGACAGCAAGACGATGACCTGCCCGGATTGCCAGCTCGCCATCGACAACTACTGGAAAACAGGCTCAATGAAGCACACCTGCGCGACCTGCGGAGGAACGCGGACTCATTGCAGGCAGCACTAGTCTCAAACCCGCTGTCGGGCCGTCCCTCCTTCGCAGCAAAGGGGGGACGACCGGCGGATACGACTGCCTCGCTTCAAACAGAACAACGAACATGAAACGAAACATCGAATTCACTATCATCGGGGGCTTCAGGTCGGCAGCCGCCCGGATTGCCGCCGCGGGCTTTCCTGGCGCGCAGACCACTCGTTCGGCTATGAGTTTATGAAGCGCGCCGTCGAAACCCTGGCGGCACGGAGGGCCTGTCAGGGCTGCGGCAAGGGTCTTCTTTGAACAGTCTCAACC
>Ga0190270_10001459_pt1 | contig 11016 bp, 7 predicted proteins | sample Popmic320T_FD_133748 | JGI IMG/M metagenome (GOLD analysis project Ga0190270, IMG submission 133748) | Populus adjacent soil microbial communities from riparian zone of Weber River, Utah, USA - 320 T | ecosystem: Environmental > Terrestrial > Soil > Riparian zone | place: USA: Utah | collected... | reverse complement strand
CGCGGAGCTTGTCGAATTCATAGAGTTCGAGAATGCCGGTCCTCGCGCGGGTGTCGCTCTGATTGCGCCGCAGGCCGGTGATCCACACGTCGAGTCGCGAGAGTTTTTGCTGAAGCGGGAGAACTTTGCGCAGCGTGCAGCAGGTGTCGGGATTCGAAGTCCAGAGGTCACCGCCATAGGTTTCGTGCTGCTCGGCGACGGATTGCGCGGGTTGCAGCGCCTCGATGCTGATTCCAAAAAAGTTTTCGAGCCGCTCCTTCAGCGCAACGGTCTCCGGGAAAAGCAGCCCGGTGTCGATGGTGAAAACAGGAAAGTCCAGCCCGAGCTTCCGCGCGTGATGGATGATGACGAGCCCGCTGCCCTGGTAACTGGTCCCAATCGCCGCCTGCGCACCGAATCGCTCCCACGTCCACGTCAGAATCTCCTCCAGCGTCGCGCTCTCGAACGCGTCCGCCTGGGCGCGGACATCGAGATCGGCATGTTGTTCCAGCAGAAAGGGCATCGGATTCTCCTAATTGCCTATGGGAATAGTCGGGAATTCCCGGGCTGTCAACCAGTGACACGGAGGGGGGCCATCCAGTTCACGCCTCGCCCGCTGTCTTATCCGATGAGCATGCCTTCCAGCGCGAGCCGCCGGAGACGGATCATGACGTCAGACTCCGTAAGGCTCCGGCCTTCTGCAGGAGGGGCCGGAGAGAGCATGAGGCTGGTGACCTCCTCAAGGCTGCGCGTTCCATCAAGGAGAGGGATGAGGCGAATGATCGGCTCGTCCGCAAAGGTGAATCCGACATGGCGGAGGGTGGTGATGCGGTTTCCGCGCATCGCCTGCCACCGGGCGACCGCGCTGGCGAGCGGGCGGTCGCTGAGGGTTGTCACCTGTGGCGTGGGTTCGGTGTGGAATTCCACGAAGCCCGTGGAGTTGAGATGATGGAAAAACTGCGTCAAGCCTGCTTCCATCTCCTCCGCTTCCGGCACCGGCAGGCCGGATTCCGTTAGACGCGCGCGAACGACTGCGATGATCTCCAGGAACGGGATGCGTCGCGGCCATGCCTCTACGAGAAAGGCCAGGGCTGCTTTCCCCATCGGCATTGAGATATCGAGTTTCGGCCCCCGCGGACTCCGGAAAATGACTTCGGCGTCGAGCGCGAGATCGAAGGACTCTTTGGGGCCCTCGGCCGGGGACGCGACCAGCATTCCGCGCAGATCCGCCATCTCGTTGTCATCGCTGACCGGAACCTCCGACCGGCAAAGCAAAGTCTGCCGGAACCGTCGCGCCTTGACGAAATCCAAGTATTGCTCGCGTTCGAGGCGCCGGGGGGCAAGGCGGGCGAGTTCCTCTCTGGCGTCCGGCAGCAGATGGAAATCCATCATCTCAGCGGGATCCGCTTCGGCGAGAAACTGCAACCCGTGAGTCGCGGCCATGCCGGCGAACTGCACGAAATAGTAAGGCGCACTCCATTCGGCGAGGTCGTCGTGAAAAAGAAAATCCGGATTCGATTTCAGGACGCGCGCGGCCTCACCATGCAGTGCCCGCCGCACGAGATCGCCGTCCGGCCCCGAACTCTCGATGAACGCCGCCATCTCGCGCCCCGCGGAGAGAATCTTTTCCGCGTCCGTCGTCCCCCCCGCGCGGTAGAGCATCATGTCACGCAGCATCGCCCGGACATATGAGCCCGGATAGGCGAGGTAGCTGATGAACGCCACGCCCTGCGGCGCCAGATTCGTCCGGCAAAGGGCGAAAATTTTCTCCCTAACGTCCGGCGGCACCCATGAGAAAACTCCGTGCGCGATGATGTAGTCAAACTCGCCCCATGAGGCATCGATGCTCATGATGTCCGCGTGCCGGAGTTCGACGTTTTGCAGTCCGAGGTCGCTGATCATGCCCTGTCCGCGCGCCACGGCCCGGGCGGAAAGATCGATGCCGAGGAAGCGGCTCTCCGGCAGCCCGTAGGCCATCGGGATGATATTGGTGCCATCTCCGCCGCCGAGTTCCAGCACCCGGCAGGCTGTCACCGGAGCGGGACTCATCCCCCAGAGCAAAGCCTGCGTCGCCAGCCGGTCCGGGTGGGAATAAGTGTGCGTGTAACTCGGATAGAGGACCTCGTCGTACGGGGTCGCAGCACCGGCGTCATTCATCAGTGGTGAGTGAGAGTGCCGGCGTTCCTTTCATGGCTCTAAGAAATGAGCTGCGATCCTGGTGTGGGTACTCTTTCATCACGAATTCCTCAGGGGATTGATTGTTGCAGAAAGCCAGACATCTCCTGTCCGGCGACGGGGAGTTTCTATCCGGTCCCGTCCGGTCGACAAGAAAAATGTTACCCGTTTCCCGGCGACTGAGCCGTCGAAGATTCCCGCGCCGCGCAAAGCCGGCAGCGCCCGCACGGCTGAAAACCGGAGCCGTCGCTGACCGGGTGCTCGCAATTGACGCAAAGCGCCGCGGGTCTTTTTTCCCGGCTTCATGGCGACGGGCGGTAGAAGAATGGCCGCCGGAACATGCCGCCGAAGTGGTGAGGATTGAAGCCGCGCAGGGTGATGAGATTTGGGCCCGGCGTCAGCTTGCCGGCGAGGTCCACGTCCCACTCGAATTTGTAGTCGTTGCGCCACCACGGCTCGGTATAGGCGCGGTGCGCGATGAGTTCGCCGTTTAGATACAGCCAGCACTCATTGAAAAGGCCCGGGAACATCAGCCGCACGCCGGCGGCGCTTTGCGCAGCAGGAAGTTCCACTGTCGTTTGATACCAGAAATGGCCGGTGTAGCTCTGCTCGTCGGGGTGCCGCACGCCCTGCCCCTGCGCGTAAATGTCAGTGCGCAGCATCTCCCATGCATCCGGATAGTCTTTGCGCTCTGCGAGCGAAAGGCGTGAACCTTTTTCCTTCCACGTTTCCAATCCTGCGGGTTTGCCGGCCCAGCCGCGCGGCAAACCGGTATCGCGCGGGTCGCGCCGGAAGGCCCATTCCAGCGGCGTCTTGAGAACCAGCGTTCCTTTTCCGCCGCCGGTCAGCGCGAGCAGGTCGCGATAGTGCTGCACCTCCCCGGGCCACCATGCCGCGCCGTTCTCGCCGATGTTTTTGTAAGTGGTGAAAGTGGGATTCATTTTCGTCAACTCCTCGCGTGCCGCCAGTCCGCGCTCGCCATGGGTGACAGCGGTTTTGAAATCGACATCGCTCACCGCGCGCTGCATCGCCATATAGCTCTCGAGTACCGTGAAGCCTAATTCGGTGAAGCGCATCCGGTCGAGGTAGAGCTGTTCGTCGCGTGCCGGCTTCGCTTTCGCCCGCAACGGCTCCATCGCCTTCTGCGCCTTTGTCACGCTGGCTTTCAACCCGGCGACCACTTCCGGCGTGTAGATCACCGGCGCGATGAAATGCTCGTGCTCGGTGGAAAGCGTCTGCTCCCACGCGGTGTAAATCGCGCTCCAGTATTCGCTCATCGGCGCCGCCGCGGGGCCGTAGAATTTGGGGTAAAATTCCGCGAGGTGCGCCGCGACATCGTCGTCAGGATTCCACATGAGCTGCCCGCGGAAGAAGAGATTGAGGAACGTCGTCGCCGCCGCGCCGCGGCTCTCCGTGCCGACGCCGAGGATGCCGGCCTTGCGATAGTGCTTCACGTCCTGCGCAAAGGCGAAGTGCGACGGGTTCGGCATATCGCGCCACACGAGCTGGCCCTGATCGTAGTCGTAAATGACCAGCCGCCCCTGCGTGAGTTGCGCCCAGCGATAAAGCATTTCGCGATACTCCTGCCGCGGCGGCGAGCGCGGATCGTCCATGCCGTGGTTCGGGTCGATGTCGATCGGCGCCAGCCACATCACGATGTTCGGCTCGACGCTGAGCACGCGCTGCGGCGGGAGCGTGACATTCGCGTAAGCCATCCCACCGATGATCGTCGGGCTGGCGGGATACTTTTCGCGCAGCTTTTTCGCGACGCTGTTGTAGAGCGTCATCATCGCGTCGGTGTTCGACGGCTGAAGCATGTATTTGTCGAAGAGGCCGGCCTGCAATTCTTTGTCGCGGGCCGAGTCGCTCACGTAGTTGCCGTCTTCGATTGCGAGCGAAATCCCGGGCACCCCCTTCGCGTAATCCGCTTCCACGCTCGCGGCGACGGCCTCCGCGGTCGCCTCCTCCGCGAGCGGCACATTGAACATCGTCTTGCCCGGCGGAATGAGCTTCTTCGTGTGTTCGCCAAGGGCATGTCCCATCCCTGCCAGCCGGCTGCTGCTCATGAAATTGCGCCGCTGAAATTCGTCGGCGCCGTCGCCTGCCGCATTCCAGCTCAACCAGTAATGCCGCACCTCGAATGGCGGCGCATACGCATGATCGAGCGCGCCAATCTTCAACTCCGGTGCCGCGGGGATGCACTCGCCGAAATCCCCCGGCAGATACCACCGGCAGCCCCATTGCTGAAGCAGCCATGCGGCCGCGAAATAGTGCGACTCGTCGTTCGTCCCGGTGATGAAGACGCGATTTCCCGCGCGCTTCACCACCACCGCGTCCGCCCGCACGACCGGCTTCGCTTTCGCCACGCCCGCGAGCGCCTTTGCCAGCGAAGCATCGGCCGCGAGCGCCTCCTGACCGACGATCAGCACCGGCATGGACGATTTCAGCGCTGCGGCAATCGCATCCGGCGCGCTCGCCAGCGGCACCTTCGCACCGCTCATCCGCGCGATGTATTTCGCGAGATCACCCGCCGCCTGCGCTTCCCACTTGCCCGCGTTAGGAGCGACAACAATCGTCGCCGTGGTCGCGCCGCCCTGCGCGATCACCAGGTCACCCGCAGCCGTCTGAGCGCGACAGAGTTCATGGAAAGGAAGGGGGAGTGCCGCAACGGCTGCCAGTGTTAGGAGTTTCTTCATCGAAGCGCCCTACACTTGCTCCACCCGCAGGTCCACCGTGAGAGCTTGACGCTGCGCGGTTCAGTCAACCGTCGGTCCGCGGGCCAGCTTGACTAAAAGTTCGCCAATCAGGATGCCGATCGACGCCGCAATCAAGGCTTGCCCGATTCCCGGAGACAGTTTGGCTCCGAAGGCAGCGACCCCCGTTATGATGCCCCAGAAGCCGCAATCAAGGACTTCCAACAACAGGGTAATGTTGTCCTTCTTCTTTGAAAGCTCCTTGATGAAGGTGATGATCGATTGCACCGTCAGCCCGCCTGAGAGGAGGGCCAGCAGCGCGCGTTTCGCCTTTTCACTCCGCGTCAGTATCTTCTTTACCACTTCCCCCACATTCGCGCCGGGCTTGACCCGCGCGCCAGCGATCGCCAGGATTCCGAATATGAGTTCACTCAGGAAATCGATGACCCAAATCGCGTTGTCCACAAAGTCAGGCTCGCCGGCGTTCGTCTCGTTCCCTTCAGCAAGGAGTTCGATTCCCTCACCCGTGTTCTGCAGCAAGAGGGTTCTGCCTTTGAAGGCGACGCGCCCGATGCGGAGGCTCTGATTCGCGGCCCATGCACTCGTTTGCGACTCCCCCTCCAGCCCGGCCTTGGCGGCGCGGTACATATCCTCAGGAAGGTGTCGGGGGATGGGGATGCCGAGTTGCCGGCCGGCGGCGCGAGTGAAGGAAGTGACGAAGCGAAGGCTCTCGAGGTCACCCGGGCCAACTGGAACGAGCGCCCGCGCCCGCTTGCCAGCCGCCGTCATCGCCGCGATCAACTCGTCATCCACGAGCTTGCGGAGTTCCCGCTGCGACAGGTATCCTTTCGTCCGGCGCACGTGAAATGTGTCGACCGCCGGGCCGAGATCGGCAACGCGCAGCAAAGGGAAGCGATACTGCTTTAGAACGGCCGCGGGAATCGACAGGACGGCATTTTTGGATGTCTTCATGAATGTTCCCTTTCCATCAAGCTCGAATCAGTGCGCCAGGTGGATCGGCGTCGCGCACGTGCAGGTGAAGGACTTGTCGAGTTCGTTGATCGCGATGACGTCCTCGACGTCATCGACGAAGGTGGACTCCTTTTCGGGCGGGGGTCCGAACTGGATCAGCAACGCCAGGTTGTGAATGTCATAATCGGACAAGCCGAGGGCCTTCATCACGAGAATCTCCTCCTCAGGGAATCCTTTCTTATAGATAACCGTGCGGGTTTTGAGGATGTCCGCCGGCGTCACGACGCTCAGCTTCGCTCGTTCCCTGGCAGAGAAACCGGCGACCCAGCGCTTCCATCCCTTGTTAGTCCGGAGACGTGTGGCGCGGATGCCTGCGTTCAGCCGCTCGACATGCTCTGTTTGAAAGCGAAAGGCGGCCTTGTCGCCCAGTGTCAGCGCCGTGTACCGCCGGAAGAGCGTTCTCAGGATGCAATGCTCGAAGGAGACCAGTTCCGCCTGGCCCATATAACAAGCGCTAAAAAGGGCCAGCCGCGCCGGGCTGACTGTCGCGCCGAGAGCAGCCTCGAGAGATTCTCGCGTGGCGGGCGGAAAGCACGGCGGCACGGTCGGATGAATGAGGTAGGAATAGTCCTTGTCGAATTGACATGGAATTGGATCGCACCAGCGCTCATACGCGATCGACCCGTCGAGGACCGCTTGGAATCCCAGAAGAATGACCTTCTTTTTCGGGTTGGGCTGCCGGCTAGCCCGGGCCGTAAACTTTTCGGCCGTCTTGATCTTATTCTGAATTAATCCAAATTCGGCCATGACGTTAAGAATTGAGGTTCGCTTCCTTTAACAGTTTCCGCTTCCCGGAGCGTTGTTTGTCATTAGGGCGCAATGCAGGGCGGATTTTTCCCATTGCAAGCACTTTTTTGCCGTCGTCGGGACGCTCTCCCGGGCGCTAAGAAAGGGTTCTGTCAGGTCAAGCATTCAACTGCTCTACCCGCAGGTCCACCGTGAGTGCGCTCGTGGCGCCGGGAGGGCCGGCGAAGTGGCCGGAGACGGGGGCGGCGTCGTGATAGTCACGGCCGGTGGCGATTTTGATATGGCGTTCGTCGGCGAGGATGTCGTTGGTGGGATCGAGGCCGTACCAGCCGTGTCCGGGGACGAAAATTTCGCACCATGCGTGGGAGGCCTGCGTGCCGCGGAGGTGAAAGCCAGGTCCGTTGTAGAGGTAACCGCTGACGTAGCGCGCGGGGATGTCGAGGGCGCGGCAAAGGCTGATCATGAGATGCGCGAAATCCTGGCAGACGCCGCCCTTTGCTGCCACCACTTCACTGACATGAGTGGTGGCATTGGTGATGCTGGTATCGTAGGTCCAGTTTTGAAAGATGTGATGCCTGATGGCCTCCGCCGCGCTGAAAACATCCGCGGCGCCGCTCGTGATATCGAGCGCCAGCTTCCACATCTCCGGCGAGATTTCCACATAGCGGCTGGATTGCAGGAACGTCCGCAGCATATCGTCCTGCATCGTCTGCAGCGCGCTGAGATCCACGGCCGGCGGTTTGCCGTTCGTGTAGGGCGAGGTGGTGTTCACCGTGGACTGCGCTTCGATGACCAGCTCGCGGTGTGGTTCGGCGAGATCGAAGTAGTGGACGTAGTTGAGGAAATTGTCCCGGAAATGCCGCAGCCGCACCGGTGGATTGACATTGAGGAGGAAGAACTCAAGACGTGACTTGTCCTGGGTGGCGGGCCGCAGGCGCACTTCATTGTAGCTGTCGCTAACCGGGGAGCGGTAAAGGTAGCGCGTGCGGTGAAAAATCTGGAGTCGCATGACTTAGCCGCTACTGCTGCTGCTGTTGCTGCTGCACTTGCAAATCCTCAGCGTCAGCACTGTGCCATGCGCCGGGCTGCCAGCGGCCGGGCGGGGATGCGAGAGGAGAGGAATCCGCGTAGAGCACGAATGTTTCAAAGATGGAGGTGCCGATATCGTTGAGCCGGGTTTGCAGATCATCAATGAAGGAGTGCAGACCGGCCTCCATGATTTCCTCCACGGTGGTGTAGCGCAGATCGGCGGAGAGGCGTCCGGCCAGCCGCACGGGCTTGCCCATGTCGCTCATGGTGCCGTCGCCACAGAGCGTCACGAGCGTCGTGTGGACTTCATTGACGCAGCAGGTGATCGAGCGGGGAAAGGTTTCATCGAGCAGCAGATACTCGATGATTCTCAGCGGATCGAGTTTGGCGCTGAGCGCCTGAAAAGCATGCCATGCCGAGCAGGAGCGCAGCAGCGCCGCCCAGCGCAGCGGACGGCTGCCGGGATGCGGCGCCATCTCTGTGGGCAGGCCGGAGCAGGTATCGAGCAGGCGGGAAACTTTGTCCGCGCGCTCCAAGGCTGTGCCGAGCCGGAGAAAGTGCCATGTCTCGCCGCGCGGCGTGGTGGATTCCGCGATGCCATGAAACTGATAGGAACTGTGCAGCACGCGTTCATAGAACGCCGCTGGCTGCTGGAGCCGCAGCGCGCGGGCCTCGCCGGATTCGAGAAAGAGCCGCAGGTCGTTCACGCATTCCCACATCTCGCCGGAAATCTGATCGCGCACCGTGCGGGCATTCTCCCGGGCTGCACGCACGCTGTTGATCATCGAGTTGGGATTGTCAGGGCGCAGCGTGAGGAATTCCGCCACCGTCCATCCGGTGATCACCGGATAGAGCGCCGCGTAGCTTTCATCGTCGCCGGTGGCCATGAGGAGCGGCTGCCAAAACTGATTCGCGTCCGCCGCCTCCGCGCCGGCATCGAGCAGCAGGTCCTGCGTGGAAAGCAGGAGCCGCGCGAGGTTCTCCGCCCGCTCCACGTAGCGGGCCATCCAGTAAATGCTGTCGGCGACACGGCTGAGCATGATTCGGTCAGGCGGCGGCGGTGTCTATTTCGGGCGGGAGATCATCGAGCCGGTCCTCCCAGAGCACCCATGTGTCCTTGCTGCCGCCGCCCTGAGAGGAATTCACCACCAGCGAGCCGGCCCGCAGCGCCACCCGCGTCAATCCGCCGGGCACGACCCTCACACGGTCGCCATAGAGCACGTAGGGCCGCAGGTCGATGTGCCGGCCTTCAAAGTGATCCTCCACAAACACCGGATGCCGCGAGAGCGACAGCACCGGCTGCGCGATGTAGTTGCGCGGGTTGGCCTTGATGCGGTCGGCGAAAAGAGCGCGTTCTGCTTTCGTCGAGTGCGGCCCCATGAGCATTCCGTAGCCGCCGGATTCATTCACGGCCTTCACCACAAGGTTTTCGAGATTGTCCAAAATGTAACCGCATTCCTTCTCATCGACGCCCAGATAAGTCGGCACATTGGGCAGGATGGGATCCTGATCGAGGTAATACTTGATCATCTTCGGCACGCAGGCATAGACCGCCTTGTCATCGGCCACGCCGGTGCCCACGGAATTTGCCAGCGCCACGTGACCGGCTTGATAGGATCGCACCAGTCCCGGAATGCCGAGCAGCGAGTCTTTGCGGAAGACGAGCGGGTCGAGGAAGTCGTCATCGATGCGCCGGTAGATCACATGCACCTGCGTGAGGCCCTGGGTGGTGCGCATGAAAATGCGGTCGTGGCGCACGATGAGATCGCGCCCCTCCACGATGGGCACGCCCATTTGTTTCGCGAGATAGCAGTGTTCAAAGTAAGCGCTGTTGTGCACGCCAGGCGTGAGCACCACGACCACCGGATCGAACACTTCCGCCGGCGCGAGATGCGTGAGGGTTTCGCGCAGCATCGTGCCGTAACTGTCCACGGGACGCACCGGCAGCGATTGCAGCAGGCCGGGGAAGGCGCGCTTCATGGCGTTGCGGTTTTCCAGCATGTAGCTCGCGCCGGAAGGACAGCGGCCATTATCTTCCAGCACGTAATATTCGCCGTCGCTGTCGCGGACGAGATCCGTGCCGCAGATATGAATGTAAATATTGTGCGGCACCCTGACGCCGCGGAATTCCGGCCGGTAATGCGACGCCGACTCCACGAGTGACGCGGGCACCACGCCGTCCGTGATGATTCTCTGCCCGTGATAGACGTCGTTCAAAAACAAATTCAGCGCCGTGATCCGCTGCACCAGGCCGGCTTCGATGTGGTCCCACTCCCGCCGCGGGATGATGCGCGGCATGAGATCGAACGGAAAAATCCGCTCCGTTCCCTGATCGTCGCCATACACGGTGAAGGTCACCCCCTGGCGCAAAAACGCATTGTCCGCCGCCCGCTGCCGCTGCCCGAACTCCGCAGGCTTCAGCCCCCCGATGCTCTCCAGCACTACTCCATAATGGGGCCGTCGCGCGCCAGGCGCGCTGAAGACTTCGTCAAAAAACTCATCCGTGCGGTAGTCGTCGAACATCGATGCCATGCTGCCGCATGGTTGCTTGAGCCGCCCGGTAAAGCAAGGCCCGTGCCAGTCGCGAGGGATGTCCTGACAGACTTGCCGCCGCCGCGCCGGGCGGTCAGAGGAATCATGGACAAACCTTTCCTTTCCCGCTACAACCTCACGAAACTCCGGCTGATGAGCGAGCCATGCAGCGACCTCCAATCATCACCCTGCATGAAAGCGCCCTCCATTAATATTCCGCGAGCCAACGCGCTGGCAGCGGCCCTTGCCTTCATCGCCGTGCCGTGCCGGGCGCAGATTCCGAGGACGCTGCTCCACTCCATCCCTCCGCCGCCAACGGGCCTGCAGAGCGGGGCTTATCTCGGCTTCAGCGTGGCAGTTGACGGGGTCTACACGGTCGCCGGCGCACCTTATGACGATACCGGAGGTGAGAACTCCGGCGTGGTGAAAGTGTTCGATTCGACGACGGGGGCGTTGCTTTTCCTGCTGCCCAACCCCGGGCCGGCACCGTATGATCAATTCGGCCAGTCGGTGGCCATTTCCGGCGCGCGGGTGGTGGTGGGGGCTTTGCGGGGCGATCCGGCAGGGACCGATGCGGGGATTGCTTATGTCTATGACCTCAGCAGCACCACGCCCACGGTGCCCGTGATTACTTTGGCAAATCCCGCGCCGGCAGCATCTGACCGGTTCGGCTCCTCAGTGGCGATCTCCGGCGTGCGTGCGGTAGTGGGGGCACCCGCGGCCCCTGGCGGGACCGCGTATGTGTACGATTTGAGCAGCAGCACACCCGCGGTGCCCGCGGTTACGCTCAACAACCCCGGGCCGGCGGCGCTTGACAGCTTTGGCGTGG
>Ga0190270_10001458_pt1 | contig 11019 bp, 8 predicted proteins | sample Popmic320T_FD_133748 | JGI IMG/M metagenome (GOLD analysis project Ga0190270, IMG submission 133748) | Populus adjacent soil microbial communities from riparian zone of Weber River, Utah, USA - 320 T | ecosystem: Environmental > Terrestrial > Soil > Riparian zone | place: USA: Utah | collected... | reverse complement strand
GCACCGCTCACGAGCGGCGCGGCGGCGGCCTTTGGCACCGGCCAACGTGCCGCCCTGCAGTGAGTTGGAGCCACTTGCACATGGCTGCCGTGGCTATGCAGAACTGGCACCGCTGGTGCCGATACCCTACTCATGAATCCCGCAGTTTCACAATCGCGTGCCATCGCGCCCGTGGCGTTCGAGGACGGACTCGGCGAGCGGCTGTACGCGGTCGGTGCCGCCAACGAGCCGCTGGAGGTGCTCAAGATCAGTAGTGAGCTGACCTGGGTCGGGACCTTCGAAGAGGCGCTTCGCGATCAGACGGCGCGGCTCGCAGAATTCCGTCACGAGGCCTTCGGCCGCGTCCGCGCCGTCGAGCGGCTCGACGCGCGCAGCTCCAGCCTCGTGATCATCTCCGACCACGTGCGCGGCGTCCGGCTCTCCGAAGTGCTGGCCGGAGCCAGGAAGCGTTCGATCACGCTGGAGTTTGCCGCGGCTGCGTGGCTGATCCGCCAGCTGGTGTCGGCCACCGCCGTCCTGCACGACAGCGGCCCCGGCGTGTTCCACGGCGCCATCGCTCCCGAGCGTCTCGTGGTGACGCGCGACGGCCGCCTCGTGCTCGTGGAGTACGTCCTTGGCCCTGCACTCGAGGAGATGCGGTTCTCGTGGGAGCGCTACTGGCGCGAGCTGGGCATCGCGTTGCCGCGCCCTATCGGCCTGCCGCGTTTCGACCAGACCGCCGACGTGACACAGGTGGCCGGCGTGTCGCTGGCGCTGCTCCTGGCCCGGCCGCTGGCCGCCGACGAGTACCCACATCGGATTGCCGACGTCCTCGACAGCGCGACGGCGCAACGGGCCGACGGCGCCGATCCGCTGCCGGCGGCGCTGCGCACCTGGCTGCGCCGCGCGCTCCACATCGAGCCGCGAGCCGCCTTCGCGTCGGCGATCGACGCGCAGGCCGAGCTCGATCGCGTGCTGGACCTGGACGACGCGATCGGGCGCGCCGCGCTCAGTTCGTTCCTCTCGCGCTACGCGGCGGCAGTGGCGCTCGAGCGTCAGGCCGCGCAGACGAAGGCCGAGCCGGTGGCACCCGCGGTGGTCTCCGTGCCCGCTGTGACCGCCGTGCCTGCTGTGACCGCCGTGCCTGCCGTGCCCGTCGTGCCCGTCCTGCGCGCCGAGCCGGTGCGGGAACCCGTGGCGGCTGTTCCTGTCACGGAGGCCACCCCGGCGTCTACGCTGGTGACGCCGTTCGTGCCGGTCACACCCGCACCTGCGTTCGTGGCCGGGACCGTTCACACACCCGAGCCGGTGCCGCAGCCCCCGGCCGTCGATGAGGCGTCGGTCGCCCCGAGGTCCACGCTCACCAGCGTGCCGTTGTCTACGTTCGAGCCCCCAGCGCCTGTCGCCCCGTCCTCCGTGACCCCGTCCGGCGCGGTGCCGGCCGACGTGATCGATGACAACGACACTGGTTACGAGGACACGGCCGGCGATGACGCCGAGTCCGGGATCGGAACGGTGGCCACAGTCACGCCGTTCCCGTCGCCCGCACCCTTCGTGCCGCCCGTGCCACCCTCGCTGGGCGGGCGCTCGGTCACGCCGTTCGCGTCGCGCGCGGCCGCGGCGGAACTGCGCGTGCCGGAGCCCGAGCCGATCGAGACGCGGTCCTTCGTGCCACCGCCCTTCGTGCCACCGCCGCAAGTAGATCGGACGCCGGTCCTCGCCAACGGGTTCGAAACCGGACGCCTCGAGGCCGAGACGATGACCGACGACGCAGACGACGCGCCCGACGTGCAGCCCGCCGTGGCGGCTGCGGCGCGGAACGCGCGACCGGTGTGGACCAGTCGATGGGCGATTGCCGGCGTCGTCATCCTCATTGCCGTCACGACGGGCGTGACGATGATGGGACGCCTCACGCCGGCGGGCCCGGCTCCGGCCCCGTCCACCGGGACGCTCGAAATCGGTACCAATCCGGATCGGGTGCCCGTGCTCATCGACGGCACGGAGCGCGGCATGACGCCGCTCACGGTGACGCTCTCGGCGGGCGCGCACGTCGTCGAACTCGTCAACGGGACCGACCGCCGCAAGGTGCCGGTAACCATGAAGGCCGGCGCCCACGTCTCGCACTTCATCGAACTGCCGAAGGTGGCGGAGGGCATCGGCGATCTGCAGGTGCGCACCGATCCGTCCAGGGCCACCGTGCGCGTGGACGGCAAGGTCTACGGCCGCACGCCGGTCACGGTGAAGGGCCTCACGGCGGGCCTGCACAAGGTGATGCTCGAGAACGAATCGGGCACCTTCAGCGACGACGTCCTGATCGAGCCCGGCGCCACCGCGTCACTGGTCGTGCCGATGAGCAAGCCGCAGGGCGGCACGGTGTCGGGCTGGATTGCCATTACCGCGCCCGCGGACCTGCAGGTGTTCGAAAGCGGCCGTCTCGTCGGCACCAGCCGTACCGATCGCATCATGGTGGCCGTCGGACGGCACGAGCTCGAGCTCGTGAACGAGACGCTCGGCTATCGCGCGGTCCGCACGGTGGACGTCGCGCCCGGGCTGGTCGCAGTGGTGAAGCCGGACTGGCCGAAAGGCTCGCTGGCGGTGAACGCCCTGCCGTGGGCCGAGGTGTCAATCGACGGCGAACGGGTCGGCGAGACTCCGATCGGCAGCGTCGCCGTGCCCATCGGCACCCATGAAATCGTATTCCGCCATCCGGAGCTCGGCGAGCGCCGCACCACGGCCACCGTGACCGCCGGCGCCGCCACTCGCGTCAGCATCGACATGAGGGCGAAATGAACGCACTGACGACCTGGCTCGTCGCGGCGGCCGCGCTGCTGGCCGCCGTCTCCGGGGTATCGGCTCAGCCCGCGCCGGCGGCGTCGTTGGCCGCGGCGCGCACGCTCTACGCGTCGGCCGAGTACGGCGGCGCGCTCGAGATGCTCAACGGGCTGCTGTCGGAAAACGTGGCGGCCCAGGATCGCCAGGCCATCGACCTCTATCGTGCGTTGTGTCTGGTCGCGGTCGGCAACTCCACCGAGGCGTCGCGGATCATCGAGGGCATGATCACGAACGACCCGCTGTATCGCCCGGCGGCCGACGACGTGCCGCCGCGCCTGCGCTCGGCGTTCACCGACGCGCGCCGCCGGCTGCTGCCGGCGATCGTGCAGCAGGGCTACGTCGCCTCCAAAGCGGCGTTCGACGTGAAGGACTACGCCGCCGCCGCCAAGGGCTTCGCGCAGGTGCTCGCCGCGCTGAACGATCCGGACCTCGAGGGCGTGAGCAGCCAGCCGCCGCTCTCGGATCTCAAAATGCTGGCGACGGGGTTCCACGACCTGACGGTGAAGGCGACCGCCCCCCCGCCTTCGCCGCCGCCACCCGCGGCGCCGGCACCGGCACCGGCACCGGCGCCACCCGCGGTGCCGGTGCCAGTGGCTGGCCGCACGCCGCGCATCTATGGACCGGCCGACGGCAACGTGGTGACGCCCATCGCGATCCAGCAGGGAGTGCCGGCCTATCCGGGCCGGTTGCTGCAATCCGGCGTGGTGATGGTCGAGGTGATCATCGACGACGCGGGCGCCGTCGAATCAGCCAGCATGGTCGGGCCGCCCAATCCCGCGTACGATCGCCTGGTGCTCGGGGCCGCGAAGAGCTGGCACTACCAGCCGGCGACGCTCAACGGCAAGCCGGTCAAGTACCGCAAACGCATCCAGATCTCGCTCCTCCCGCCCCCGCGCTGACGCCTGCTCGTCAGCGGACAGGCGGAAGCGGCGCGCCTGCGGGGCCTCCTGGCTTCACGGCGGCGGTGTCGAAGACGCGCATCGCCGCCGCAATCATCCCGGCCACGTCGGTCAGGTTGGCCGGCACGACCACCGCAGTCGTCTTCCGCGCGATCTCCCCGAACTGCGCTACGTACTGCTCGGCGACTCGCAGCTGTACCGCGTCGCGCCCGCCATCGGCCTGAATCGCGCCCGCGACTTCGCGGAGGCCCTGCGCCGTGGCGGAGGCGACGGCTTTGATCGCCGACGCCTGACCTTCGGCTTCGTTGATCTGCTGCTGCCGCTTGGCTTCCGAGGCCTTGATCACCTGCTGCTTCTCGCCCTCGGCCGTGTTGATGGCGGCGTCGCGCTGGCCCTCCGACTGCAGCACCACGGCGCGCTTCTCGCGCTCGGCGCGCATCTGCTTTTCCATCGCCGCGATGATGTCGGCCGGCGGCTCGATGTTCTTGATCTCGTAGCGCAGCACCTTCACGCCCCAGGCCTCGGACGCCTTGTCGAGCTCGCTGACGATTTCGGTGTTGATGCTCGAGCGCTCCTCGAACGTGCGGTCGAGATCGATCTTGCCCATCATGCTGCGCAGCGTCGTCTGGGCCAGCTGGATGATCGCGAACGTGTAGTTCGAGATGCCGTAGGAGGCGCGCTCGGGGTCGAGCACCTTCAGGTAGAGGATGCCGTCCACGCCCACTTGCACGTTGTCGCGCGTGATGCAGACTTGGGCCGGGATGTCGATGGCCTGCTCCTTGAGCGAATGCCGGTAGCGAATCACGTCTACGAACGGGACGAGCAGATGGAATCCGGCGTTGAGCGTGGCATGGTAGCGCCCCAGGCGCTCGACGACGATGGCGTTCTGCTGCGGCACCACGACGGTGGTCTTGTAGAGGACGAACAGGAGCAGCAGGGCCCCGAGGATCAGGACGACGAGCGTGCTTTCCACAGGCACCACCTCACCTCACTCCGGACGGATGTCGAGCTGAAGACCGTTGACGGCCACGACCCGGCACCGCTGGCCGGCGCCGATCGCCGTTCCCGAGATGTTATGGGCTGCCCACATGCTGCCGCGCAGCTCGGCGCGTCCGTATTGCCCGGGGTCGATCGGGGCGACCGGCACCGCGATCTCGCTGACCATGGAGTCGACGGGCGCCACGGTCGCCGGCTGCAGGCGCGAGAGCAGTGGCTGCCGGAAGAGCCGCAGGGCGACGATGGCGAGGATGGGGAAGGCCAGCCACTGGCCCCACGCCGGCAGTCCCAGCCCGGCGAGCTCCCCCAGCCCGACGATCACCGCCGCCACCCCGAAGAAGATGACGAAGAATCCGCCCGGCGTCGCCAGTTCAATCGCGCCCAGGACCAGTCCGAGGGCCACCCACAACCACCACGTCATGAGCATCTCCGGCGCGGCCCGCGCAGTGCGCGGCCCGCGCGACAGTGTCTGGCAAACCGGCTTGACGCCGGTTCGCTGTTGCGACGGGCGTTCACGGGCGTACGCGCGTCGCGCGCGTGCTCCGCCCGCCGGTGTCGGTGAGCTCGAGCGCCCCGTCGCGGACACGGCCGCGCCAGGTGGAGGCGCCAGCCGTGAGCTCGATCGCGTCGCCGCGCAGCGAGCCGGTAACCGGCGTGGCGACGCCCCCGGTGGTCATCGTGCCGGTCAGCTTCTGGAACGTCTGGGTGAGGGTCAGCTCGCCACCCTGCAGGCGCCAGGTGCCGCCGGCCTGTGCCGGCACGATCCAGAGGTGTACCTCGCACCACATCTCACAGCCGTCCAGGCGATCGCTGGCGTCCGGCGCCCAGTCGGCGATGAGGAACGTGTTCGACACGATGCGCGACCCGGGCGCGAGCGCCAGGAACTTCGGGCGCAGCTGCAGGAGGTTGCTCGGGAGCAGGAATAGCGCCATGACCGACGCCTTCGAGATATCGGCTTCGTACATGTCGCCGCGCTCGAACCGGGCGCGCTCGTCAACGCCGGCGGCCGTCGCGTTGCGCCGCGACAGCTCCACCATGTCGGGGTTGTACTCGACGCCGAGTGCCCGCGCGCCGCGCCTGGCCGCGCCGATCACGTTGCGGCCGTCGCCCGATCCGAGGTCGATCACGAAATCGTCGGGGCCCACCTTGGCCATGTCGAGCATCTTCTCGACCATCACCTCCGGCGTCGGTACCCAGACGACGTCTTTGCCCGGCTGGCCGACTTCTGGTTTGAAGGTGGCGCTCTGCGCCGCCGACGGCGCGGGCGCGGCCGCGATCAGCAGGGCGAGCGCCGCAACGGACAGGGACGCGCGGCTTGGCATGCGGGTAATGGTAGCGATGCCGCGCTGCCCGCACAACCGCCGCCGCGGACCAGCGCAGCAAGGCGGTCGACCGCCCTCCTCGAGAGACCGGACCGATTGGCTAGCGGACGGCGTCGGACCGCGTGGCGCGTGGCGCGCTCAGCGGGGCGAGCCGGGGTGGCTGCGCAGTCGCTGGCGGTGGCGGCGGAGGCCCGGTGGGAGCCTCGAGCGCTGGGGCGGCATCGGCCGCGGCTGGGGAACCGAACGACGCCGTGACGTCAGCGGGCGCGCCGGCACCGACCTCTACCATCTGCCGGCGCTCGCCGAATTGCGGATGGCGGAGAACGACTTCGCGCGTGCCGATCGGGACGGTCACTTGGGCGAGCGGCAGCGCGCCCATGTGCTCGCCTTCGACCCATACCTCGGTGCCGGTGATGCCACGTATCCGCAGCACGCCCGAGGGCAGGCTGACGGTATGAGACAGCATCTGGCCGGCGTCGAGCGACAGCGTCAGCTCGCCGCGGTAGTTGAAGCGGCGGCTCACCAGCTCGAGCCGGTGCCTTCCCGGCGGCACCAGGAGCTGACCGTCGTCGGTCGAGCCGATGCGCCTGCCCTCGAAGAAGATGTCGAGCGGAATGCGCGAGAACACCGTGAGCATCGCCGGTGCCGACGAACCCCGCGTGGCCGGCGCGGCCGGAGCCGCGGCGGGTGCCGCCGCTCGTGCCGCCTGGGGCGGCGGCCGGCGTGCCGGCGCGGCGGGCCGCGTGGCCGGTTCGGCGCTGAGAACCGGTTCTTTCGTGGCGGCCGCCTGGCTGGTCTGGGCCGTGGCCGGGCGATCGCCCGTGCGCATGGCCGCCGGCCGGCCGAGCATCGCGACGCCGGCGATGAGCGCAATCACGATCGCGCCTCCGCCCGCGGCCCACGTGCGCCACCGGCTTGGCCCAGGACTCGCGCCGCCCACTGCCGGCACCCAGTCGGCGGTGACGAAGGCCTCGTCGGCGTCCGGACCCGGAAACACGTCGGCCGGCGGGGCCGGTGCCGGTTCGGGCCGGGGCGGAGGCGCGGCCGCCGCCTGCGCGGCCCGGGCGGCCACCTCCTGGAGCTGCGACACCTGCGCCCGCACGTCGGCGATGTCGGCGTTGTGGCGCTCCGCATGCTCGCTGCGCAGGCGCGCGACCTCGCGTTCGAGCTGGTGGTGGGCGTCGTGACGGGCGCGCTCGGTCTCTTCTTTCAGCCGCGATTCGGCTTCGGCGCGAATGCGGACGGCCTCCACCTCGAAGGCGCGCGCCGCGGCTTTCTGGGCTGCCGACTGGACGTCCCGGGCCGCCTGTTCGCGGATGCTCTCGGCCTGCTGCTGCGCCTGCACTTGCAGCCGGCGGGCGTTCTCGGCCTGCTCGCGCACGTGCGCGAGCTCCTGACTCAAGCGCGATTCGGTTTCGGTCCGCACCCGCGCCACTTCGTCCTGGAGCGCGCGCGCGGCCGCCTTCTCGGCGGCGAGGCGCGCTTCGACCATGGCTTCGGCGCGTACCGAGCCGATCTCGGCGCGGGCGCGTTCGAGCTCGCGTCGCAACCGTTCCTCGGTCTCGGTCTTCACGCGCTCCACTTCGACGCTGAGCGACTCGCGGGTGGCGGCTTCGGCCTGGGCGCGGGCATCGACGACGGCCGCCTCGCGCGCCGCCGTGGCTTCGGCTGCGAGCCGCGCCAGCTCCTGCGCCAGCGATTCCCGGGCGGCCTCCTCGGCCTGGCGTTTGGCTTCGGCGACGGCCAGGTCGCGCTTGACCGCCTGATCGGCCTCGAGCCGCGCCAGTTCCTCCCGCAGCGACTGTTGAGCGGCCTGCTGTGCCTGGTCGCGCGCCTCCGCCACCGCCGCTTCGCGCCGGGCGGCCGCTTCGGCGTCCTGGCGCGCCAGTTCGGCGGCCAGCGCGGTCCGTGACTTCTCTTCGGCCTGCTTCTTCGCGTCGGCCACCGCGGTGTCGCGCAAGGCGGCGGCCTCGGATTCGAGCCGCTTCAGTTCCGAAGACAGGGCTTCGCGGGCCGACTGCTCGCCCTGCGATCGCGCCTCCGCGACGGCCGCATCGCGCTTGGCGGCCGCCTCGCGGGCGAGGCGCGAGAGCTCGGACTGCAAAGCCTCGCGCGCGGCCGCCTCGGCTTGCGACCGCGCCTCGGCCACGGCGGCATCGCGGCGCGTGACCGCTTCGGCTTCGAGCTTCCGCAACTCCACGGTCAGGGCTTCGCGCGCGGCCGCCTCGGCCTGCGTCCGCGCCTCCGCGACTTCGGCGTCGCGGCGCATCGCCGCCTCGCCTTCGAGCCGCGCGAGCTCGGCCTGGAGCGATTCGCGCGCCGCGGTCTCGGCCTGGGCTCGCGCATCGGAGACGGCCGCGTCGCGCTTGGCGGCGGTCTCGTGCTGCAGCCGCTCGAGCTCCACCTTGAGCGCCTCGCGCGCACCCTGCTCGGCCTGGGCACGGGCCTCGGCCACGGCTGCTTCGCGCCGCGCCTCGCCCTCGGCCTCGAGGCGCGCGAGTTCCGCGGCCAGCGACTCGCGCGCGGCAATCTCCATCTGGGCGCGCGCTTCCGCCACGGCGGCTTCGCGTCCGGCTGCGGCTTCGGCCTCGAGCCGCTGCAACTCGTCGGTGAGCGACGCGCGCGCGGCGGCTTCGGCCTGAGCCCGGGCTTCCGCGACCTCGGCGTCGCGGCGGGCGGCGGCCTCGCGTTCGAGCCGGTCGATCTCGGCCTGCAGCGATTCCCGCACTGTCGTCTCGGCCTGGGATCGGACGTCGGAGACGGCGGCCGCCCGCGTGGCGGCAGCCTCGTGCTGGAGCCGCTCGATCTCGAGCTGGAGCGACTCGCGGGCAACCTGTTCGGCTTGCGCGCGCGCCTCGGCGACGGCGGCCTCGCGGCGCGCCTCGCTTTCGGCCTCGAGACGGGCGAACTCGCTGGACAGCGATTCGCGCGCGGCCTGTTCAGCCTGGGCGCGGGCCTCGGCCACGGCGGCCTCGCGGCTCGCGACCGCCTCGGCCTCGAGGCGCTCCAGCTCCGCCTGCCGCTCGGCGGCGGCCTGCGCCTTGACCTGCGCCACTTCGGCGGCCATGCGCGCCTTGGCGTGCGCCTCGACGAGCGCGATCTCGGCCTCGTGAACCTCGGGGTCGATGGGGCGGTCCTTGGACCAGATGGCATCGACGTCGACGTCGCCGTCGAGGTCGCCATCGAGATCGACGTCGAGATCGACGTCGAGATCGACGAACCCGTCGTCGTCTTCGGCTTCAGAGGCCCCGGCCCGCACCGGCTCTACGGCCTCGACCTCGATGGAGGACGTGTCGACGCCCAGCTCATGGATGAGCGCGTCGACCTCGAGGGCCAGTTCTCCGTCGTCGTCGGGCGGCTGCGGCCCTTGGGGAGATGAGGGTCGTGTCACGATGGTCGTCCAGGGTACTGCGGGCAAGCGCGGTGCCACGGCACTCCGCATCCTCGGCGCGCCCAATCGCTTGCCCTGTCTGTAGATATCGGCCGCTGCCGTTTCGACTGGATCGGCCGGCGACCCACCCGCGATCACGGTTTGAGTACCTGAGGTCACGAAATCGTCGTCGTGGCCGGCCGTGCCGACCCGTGCGCTTTCATGAAAGGCGGGACCCGGCGTTACAATGGCGCGCCCGCGACGGCACGAGTGGGGGACCAGCCATGGCAGCGCTGACACAACGTAAGGGGATCTGCACGGTACTTCTGGCGGCTGCACTCGGGCTCGCGCCAGCCGCTGCGTACGCCCAGGCGCCGGCGGCGCCCGGCACGCAGTTGAGCGCCCTGGCCCCCGACAACCTCGCCAAACAACGGCCCAAGCCGCCGTTCGACCTCACCGGGAACTGGTTCATCGACAACAGCCCCGGCATCCAGGGCTGGCTGTTCGGCCCGGCGGCGATTCCCAAGCTCACGCCGGCGGCGCAGAAGCATCGAGACGCCTACGTCAAGGCGATTGCCGAGGGGAAGGTCTACCGCGACGACATCGGGCAGTGCTGGCCCGCCGGCGTGCCGATCATCATGACCCGCGTGTGGCCGATCGCGATGATCCAGATGCCGACCGCGATCTACATGGTCAGCGAGTTCATGAACAGCCTGCGTACCGTGTTTCTCGACGGCCGCACCCACACCGACCCCGACATCGTGGTCCGCACCTTCAACGGCGAATCGATCGGCCGCTGGGAGGGTGACACGCTGGTGGTGGAGACCAAAAACTTCATCGACGACGAGCACCACTGGGTCGATCAGGGCGTGCCCGCAAGTGGCGAGCTGCGCATCGTGGAGCGCATCCGCATGGTTGGCAACCAGCTCGAAATCGCGATGACGCTGACGGATCCGAAGAACTGGGAAGGCGAATGGAAAGGGGTGCGGCGCTGGAACCGGGTGAACGACATCGACGTGCAGGAAGTCGAATGCCGGCCCGATCTCAACGAGCACCTGCAGAGCACGTCCTCGAAAGTCCACGTCCGGTAGCGAAACTGCGCCTCAGGATCGTTCTGGCGCAGCCCCGCTGGGCAGTATTGATTGCCCGCCCTCCGGGCGGGCGGTCCAGGTCGACGCGTCCGGCGGAGCAGAGGCCGGCCGGCGCGAAGGAGATGCGATGAAGAAGGTAGTGTTGTCGGCATTGATGGCCGTGGCGCTGGCCGCCCCGGCGGTCGCGCATCATTCGCCGGCTGCGTTCGATCGGACCAAGAAAGTGACCCTGGTCGGTACGGTCAAGGAATTCCGGTGGCAGAACCCGCACACCTGGATCGAGGTCGAGGTTCCGGACGAGAAGGACAAGAACAAGATCGTCGTGTGGGGCGTGGAACTGACCAGCCCGACCTACCTGATTCGCGCCGGTTGGAAGTCGAACATCATCAAGCCGGGCGACAAGGTGACGGTGGTGGTGAATCCGGTGCGGACCGGCGAGCCGGCGGGTATCTTCGTCTCGCTCACGCTGCCCGACGGCCGCGAGTTGCTCGAGCGGCCCGCCCGTCTCGGCACGCCCGAGTCGAAGTAGG
>Ga0190270_10001457_pt1 | contig 11020 bp, 9 predicted proteins | sample Popmic320T_FD_133748 | JGI IMG/M metagenome (GOLD analysis project Ga0190270, IMG submission 133748) | Populus adjacent soil microbial communities from riparian zone of Weber River, Utah, USA - 320 T | ecosystem: Environmental > Terrestrial > Soil > Riparian zone | place: USA: Utah | collected... | reverse complement strand
TCGGATGGTGACGAGGCACGGCGCCTCCGGTCCCAGTACTTCAGCTCGGATGAGGGCCGGGTCACGATGGGCCTCGCCACCCGAGGCCCCGGTTTCTGCAAGCCGGAAGTCGTCCGTCATGACTGGGAGCTGGCGAAAGAGCTCGGGATCAACATCACGGTCCACGTCGCCATGGACAGGTTTGGCTATACGAAAGGCCAGGTCACCGCCCTACGCGACATGGACCTCCTCTATCCCGGCACAACGTATGTCCACGCGTCGCACTTCATCGACGAGGAGTGGCAGCTGGTCAGTGATTCGGGGGGCAACGTCAGCTTCGCCCCGCAGATAGAGATCCAGATGGGGCACGGCTGGGCGCCTGCGGTCACCGCAGTCGAATACAACGTCCCCATCGGGCTTTCCTCCGACGTGGCGACGACCGCATCGGCCGACCAGTTCACCCAGATGCACTCAGTCTTCGGGTCAGAGCGGGGGCGAAAGCATCAGGAGGCCTGGGACGACGACCTGGACGGCTTGGAGGCATCACCTGGCCTCATCACTGCCCGTGAGGCCCTCGCCTGGGCCACGATCGGCGGAGCCGAGGTGGCAGGCATCGCCGATCGGACCGGGTCGCTCACGCCCGGGAAGAAGGCAGACGTCGTGATCATCGACGGGTCGGCGGTGAACATCGCCCCGATCATCGACCCGGTGGGTGCGGTCGTCTGCGCAGCCGACATCTCCAATGTGAAGACCGTTCTCGTTGACGGCGAGGTGCTCAAGGAGGACTTCAAGCTCAAGGCTTCGCTCGATGCGCCACGCCTGGCGGTCGAGGCGTCACGTGACTACCTGCTGGAGGCGTTTGGCGATCCGGAGCCAGGCTGGCTCACGGCCGGGCGCTGAGGGCGGCGTCCACTGGTTCTTGCCGACCCGATAGAGCCTGACGTCTCAGCGACCCGCGTCGTACCCCGATACCCTCCTGCGGTGGACTCCAGGCCCACCGGCACGGTCTCGTTCCTGTTCAGCGACGTCGCCGGTTCGACCCGTCTGTGGGAGGCCGACCGTGATGGTATGGCGGCGAGCCTGATCGCCCACGACCGCATCCTCGAATCCTCCATCGCCGACCTTGGTGGCTACGTCTTTTCGAGCGCCGGGGATTCATTTGCCGCCGCCTTCACTACACCGTTGGCCGCCCTTGGCGCCGCCATGCGGGCCCAGCTCGGTCTTCTCGACGAAGCCTGGGAGGGGCCGGCCATTCGCGTCAGGATCGGGGTCCATACCGGCACCTCGTACGAACGGGCCGGCGATTACTTCGGGCCAGACGTGAACCGGGCGGCCCGTGTGATGTCGGCGGCCAACGGCGGGCAAGTTCTCGTGTCGGGAGCCACCGCTGAGCTGACCGCAGAATTGGTCGAAGCCCCCATGGAGTTGCAGGACCGGGGGGTCCATCCGCTCAGAGACCTGGAACGCCCGGAGCGTCTTTTCGAGCTGCTCCATCCCGATCTGCCCGAGGTAACCGAGCCACTTCGCACCGAACCGATCGATCTGGTTCATCTCCCGGTGCAACTCACCTCATTCGTAGGTAGGGGTGAGGACCTCGAGGAAGTCAGAGCCCTCATCCAGTCCAACCGGCTGGTCACCCTCACCGGGGTGGGTGGGACCGGCAAGACCCGTCTCGCCATGGAAGTAGCCGGAGCACTCGCAGACGACTTCCCCGATGGCGTCTGGATGGCCGGGCTGGCCGACATCGCGGATCCGGCCCTTGTCGTGAACGAGGTTGCCGACGTCTGGGGGCTGCGCCCCGGCGACGGGATGGGCCTGATCCAAGTGATCAAGGCTCACCTTGCACGCAAGAGACTCCTGTTGCTGCTGGACAACTGTGAGCACCTCCTCGAAGCGGCTGGGGCGATCGCGGCCGAGATGCTCGGATCCAGCCCCGGGATGACGATCCTGGCCACATCACGGGAGACCCTCGGAACCGCCGGGGAGATCGTGTTCCGGGTCTCGTCGCTTGGCCTGCCCGGAGAAGGATCGGACCTAGCGCGATCGGAGTCAGTACGTCTCTTCCTCGACCGTGCCGCGAGGATGAAACCGGATCTCGCCCCCTCCCACGGTGAGCTGGAGGCCATCGCCAGGATTTGCCGTCGTCTCGACGGGATCCCCCTCGGCATCGAGCTGGCTGCAGCACGGGTGCGCACACTCACTCTCCTCGACCTTGCCGACCAGCTCGAGACGTCGTTCCGGGTGCTCACCGCAGCCTCGAAAACGACAGTGCGTCGGCAGCGAACTCTCGAGAACACGATCGGCTGGTCGTACGACCTGCTCAGCGAAGAGGAGTCGGCACTGTTCCGACGTCTTTCGGTGTTCTCCGGCGGTTTCGATCTCCATGCTGCCGAAAACCTCGGAGACACGGCCGATGTCTTCGGTCTGCTCGACCAACTGGTGGACAAATCCCTGGTGGTGCCCATCCCGCAAGCGCGGTTTTCACGCTTCCGACTCCTCGAGCCGATCCGCCAATTCGGACAGGCCCGTCTAGCCGGTGAAGGTGAGGAAGACGAGGTACGGCTGCTCCACGCCGGGCACTACGCCTCCGCAGTGGCGCAAATCGCCCCCAGCCTGCGCGGCCCCCAGCAGCGTCAGGCCAACCGCGACCTCTTGTTGGAGAACGACAATGTCCGCGTTGCCATGTCCACGTTGCTCGTCCGTGGGGAGATCGACCGATTCCTCCAGGTCGGATTCGATCTGACCTGGTTCTGGGCCCAGTCGAGTCTCCAGGTCGAGGGCCGGGATCTGTTGGTGGGAGCGCTCCGATCACGTGGCGACGAAGCCTCGCCCGCCATGGCGGCCAGGGCATGGCTGGCCGCTTCACTGCTGGCGACCTTCCTCACCGACCCGGCCGCAGTGGGGTACGCCGACCTGGGTCTCGAATGTGCCCGGAGGGCGGGGGACGACGCGCTCGTCGGGTGGCTTACGCTGACCCGCGGGATGGCCTATTCCAACCTCGTGGGTCATCAGGACGCGGCCGGGTGGATGGAGGAGGGTCGGCAGATGCTGGCGGAGTTCCCGGACCCGCCGATGTGGGACCCGGAATGGGATCAGGCGATAATCGAATTCATGCTCGCCTTCGGGCAGGCCGGTCCTCCGGAACAGCGGAGGGCGCACGTCGAAGAGGGGATCTCGAAGGCTCTGGCAGTCGGCGACGGATATCTGGCGGCGGCGTCGATGATGACCTCGGCCGGGCACATCGGATCGGGTCACGACGATTGGGTGCTGGCCAACTTGCGCCAGAGCATCGAGATCCTGAGTGATTTGGGATCCCGTCACGGGTTGGGCCATGCCCTCTACTACCACGGGGCGGTGACCCAGGATCTCGGTCTGGGGGCCTCGACCGAGGATCTGGCCGAGGCGGCCGAGATCTTGGCCGAGGTGGGCGATCTCCCCTGCTCTGCCCGGTCGGGCGCCCGCGCCATCCGCAGCCACATTGATGAAGGGCACTTCGAGGCGGCCAGGGTCGAACTCGCGTCGGCCGCCCACCGTCTCCTCCTCTTCGATCGGGAGGTCCAGGCCGGGATCCCCGCGCAGGCCCTCCGTCTTGCTCTGGCGGAAGGTGACCTGTCCGCAGCCGCCCGATTCCTCGGCAGCGTCGAGCGGAACCGGGTCGGAGCCAGCCCGGACGAAATGGCCCGATTCCGCGAAGAGGTCGAGCGTGGTCTGCTCCCACCCGAGCGGGACGCGCTCATCGCCGAAGGGGCCGCCGCCGACTACCGAACGGTCCTGCAGTGGATCGAGCCCCCGAAGGTCGTCGAGGAACCGGACTCATCGTGAGTGGCGGTTTCCGCGTTCACATGCTCGGGTATGACGAAGAATTGGCCCCAGGAGGTTGTCGATGGCGATGGTGACGGACCCTGTATGCGGGATGAAGATCGACACGGACGACGCCGCGGCGACGGCGGAGTATGAGGGCAAGACCTACTACTTCTGCTCGCAGGTCTGCCACGACGTCTTCGTGACCGATCCCCTCGCCTACGCCGACTGAGAGTGTCGTCGGATGGCCGACCGCCTCTCCGAAGACGAGCTGGCCGATCGGTCCGGAACCAGCCCTGAGCACATCAGGAGACTGTTGGAACTCGGCATCCTCCAAACCGAGGACGGCAGGTTCGAGCGTCGAGACGTCATGCAGGTGCGAGTGGTGCTCCAGCTCGACGAGATGGGCATCGAGAAGGAGTCGCTGGCCGCGGCGATCGCCTCTGGTCACTTGTCTCTCGGATACCTCGAGAGTGCGGGCCGGCGTTTCCCCCGGTCGGACCACACCTTCGCCGCCGTGGCCGAGGAGATCGGGATCCCATTTTCCACCCTCGACAGCATCTACATGGCCTTCGGCCTGCCCCGGCCCGAGGCGGACGAGCTCGTCCGCCAGGAGGACCTAGAAGCCCTGAGGGAAGTTCGGATCCTCTTCGCCGCGGGTCTGGACGAGCGAGACGTGATTCGCATGGCGCGGGTTTGGGGCGACAGCACCCGGCGCGTCGCCCAGTACCTGCCCCATTACTTTCATCACACGGTCGAGGAGCAGTACCGGCGAAGGGGCCTCAACGACAACGACGCGTACGAGGCAGCTCTGCGTGAGGTCGGGCTCCGGGTGGGTCGCTCGGGCGAGGACCTGTTGAGCTGGCTGTTCCGGCGACACTCGGAGACATTCGCAACCGAGCATCAGTTCGGGCACGTCGAGACCGCCCTCGAGCACGCCGGTGTACGGCGACGCCCGTCGCGCCAGGTAGAGACCGCGGTGTTCGCGGATCTCACCGGTTTCACAGAACTGACCGAGGAATCTGGTGACGATGTGGCGGCCGAGGTCGCCCTCACCTTTGCCCAGTTGGCAACCGAGGTGTCTGCCCGATATCGGGGCGACGTCATCAAGTTGTTGGGCGACGGCGTGTTCCTCCGGTTCCGCGATCCCGACGATGCCGTGATGGCTTCACTCGAGATGGTCGACAGCGCACCCTCCCGAGGACTCCCTGACGCCCACGTCGGGGTCTACGCCGGCCCGATGCTTTATGACGAGGGTGACTACTTCGGGCACACGGTCAACATGGCGGCTCGAATCGCGTCGCAGGCTGACGCGGCCGAGGTCTATGTCGGTGAGCCGGTGGCGGGGATCGTATCGGGGGATGGGTTTTGGCTGAGAGAGATCGGCCCATTCGAGCTGAAGGGGATCGCCGATCCTGTCCTGATCTTCCGGGCGGAACGTCGTACTCCGTCGACCTAGATCTACATTGCTGGAGGATGAGCATCGATTTCGAGCTGGCGACTCCCACCGACGCCGAGGACCTTGTCAAGGTGCAGATCGCGGCTTTCCACGATGATGCTCGCCTCTATCCAGGGGTTGAGATCGGCGGTCCTCCCGGCTACGACTCCGTGGAGGAGACTCTGGCTTCAATTGCCCGCGGGGAGTTCTACAAAGTCTCATTGAATGGCGAGATCATCGGAGGGATGACTGTCATCGATCAAGGTGCAGGGCACTTCCATCTCGGTGTTCTCGCCATCGATCCCGCCCACCACAACCAAGGCTATGGCACACAGGCGATGGGTTTCGTCGAGCGGACGTTTCCGGCGAGCGTCTGGACATTGGACACACCGGTATATGCCACCCGCAATCAGCATTTCTACGAGAGGCTTGGCTTTGTGAGAGTCGGTGAGACCGTGTTCCCCGATATCACATTGATTCACTACGAGCATCTGCTGGCCTAGCCGGTAGCGCTGTTTCCGATCTCGCACCCCGCCGGCATGGGGACAAACACCCCTACGACGATCACCTCGAGGTAATAGGCTTGATCGCTCTAATGCCGGGCATCGGTCAGGTGGGAGGCACATGACAGACGCGGTCAAAGAGGGCGCGCCAGAACCAAATCCAGATCCACTTCCGGTCCGTTGGGTGCGCCCGCTCATCGACATGGTTGCGCGTGCCCCGGCGACGATCCATACCAAGCTGCTTGCCGGCTTCCTTTTGAGTGCGCTGCTCCTCCTCGCCATGGGCGTGTTCAGCATCGTCGTGATCAACGCGATGAACCGGCAGATGGACCAGGTGATCGAGCTCCAAGAGCAATTGGAGCTCGCACAGAAAGGCATCTACGCGGTGACAGCGCAGAGCCATTACCGGGCGATGGCCCTGATCACCCAGGTCGACTCGTGGAACGACAAGATCGTGGCGGCCAAAGAGAACTTCACGAACGACATGGAGGCAATAAGGGAAGGGGCGGATGAAGACCTGGCGGTCATCGTCGATCGAATAGCGGCCACCGACGTCCGGTACACCGAAGCCAGCGACGAAGTGTTGGCGCTCTACGAGGCCGGCGACATGGCCCGGGCCAGAGATGTCCACATATCGGCGGAGCACGAGATCTCACACGAGCTGGAAGACGATCTCAACCTGATGATCGGCTCGCTGGAAGAAGACATTGCGTCAGAGCTCGAGAATTTCCGGGGAAACCGACGATTCCTCACCGTGACCGTTGCCGCGTTCGCCGGGGTCAGCCTCATCACCGCCCTGGCGATGGGAGCCATCCTGTCGTGGTCGCTGGTGCGCCCGGTGCGCAAGATCGATCTGGCACTGGGAAGGATCGCCGACGGCGACTTCGGCCAGGAAGTAGAAGTCCCCAACCGTGACGAGTTCGGAAGGTTGACGGTCAATCTGAACCGGACGAGCAGGCAGCTCTCCACCTTGTACGAGGGATTGAGCGAGCTCAATGCCAATCTGGAGCAGACCATCGAAGAGCAGGTCAATCAGCTCCAGCGGACGGAGCAGCTGAGACGATACGTCTCGCCTCAGGTGGCAGACGCGATACTCGCCGGGGACGAGCCAGTGGCCTTCGCTTCAGTCCGACGCAATCTGACGATCCTCTACTCGGACATCCGGGGTTTCACCCAGATCGCCGAGCGGATGGAGCCCGAAGAGCTCGTCGACGCCCTGAACGAGTACTTCAGCGCCATGACTGACATCGTTTTCTCCAACGGCGGCACGCTGGACAAGTACTTGGGCGACGGGGTGCTTGCCTTCTTCGGAGATCCCATACCGTTCGAGGATCATGCCGAACGGGCCGTGGCGACCGCATTCGAGATGCTTGCCAAAGTCGAAGAGCTGCGGGGAACGTGGATGCGTTCTGAGGAGGAGCTCTCGATTGGTATCGGGATCAGCACCGGCTACGTCACGGTGGGCAACATCGGCTCGTCGACCCGAACCGACTACACGGTGGTGGGCAACCATGTGAACGTGGCCGCCCGCCTTGCCACGGCTGCTGAGCCAGGCCAGATCCTGGTCTCCGAGCGGACGATGGCGTCGGTCCAGGACCGAGTCGATTGGACGCCGGTCCAGGACTTGGTGATGAAGGGAGTCCAGCGACCGGTCAAGGTGTTCGCGTTGACCGAGAAAGCTCTCTCCACCCGGAGCGACACGTAGCCGGGCGGGTGGTGAGCCGGCCGATGCCGGTCCTAGGTGCGGGTCACAGACGGATAGACCTTGTCCTGCATCTCGGGTCTTTGCCACTGAGTTAGGACACCAGGCTTGGCGCCGTACTCCTCCGATGACCTGGGACCGTCCTCCTGCTCACGCATCTCGCGGATCCTGGTGAGGTCGACGTCGATCAGGAAGGTGCCGGGACCGTCATCCTCGAAAACGACCACTTCGGGATGCGCCACCATGGCCAGACCTCGCTCGGACTCGTCGAAGAGGTTCTGTGTCGTGATCACGACGGCGAGATTCTCCGTAGCCCGCGCCCAGATCAGGTTTCGCCAGGCCGCCCACAGCTTTTTCTTGTCGATTCCGGCGGGCATGAAGATGATCTCGGCCCCTCGCAGCGCCAGGGCACGGGTCACCTCGGGCATGAACGCTTCGCTACACATCGCCAGCCCGACGGTCCCATGCTTGCTCTCGAACACCGGGTACTCGTCGCCGACCCGATAGTCGAAATCCCAGATCCCTCCGGCGTAGATCCACGGCCCGGGCGGGTGGGTGCGGCGGTAGGCACCGCTGATGCTTCCGTCCGGTCCGACCAACTTGAGGACGTTGTAAGCCGCCTGGGGTTCACCCGCTATGGCTTCGAGCGTTCCGAACTGGATCGTGACACCATGCTCTTTCGCTGCATCGGCCATCGCCTCCGTGGGGTCGAAAGTCATCGGTGTGCGCCACGGACCCGGGTAGGTCTCGGGAAACGCAACTACCTCGGCACCCTGAGAGGCGGCGTAGGAAACCTGTGCCAGTGCGTCCATCACGTTCAGCTCGTCATCCGGCGGACGATGTGCAACCGGCTGGACGAGTGCCAGGCGAAATCCCATACTGCAACCTTATGCGGGAGAGTCGCCACGCCCGCCTCAGGGACGGAGAACGGTGACACTTCCCCCCTCCTCGACCACTGCGGAGGCGAGGTGCTCGGTGCCCCCTGGACCGTCGCCTCCCTTGCCATCCCAAAGAAACAATCCGTGGAGGCTGCCCGGCCGCAACAACGCGGCGTCGAGCATGCGGAGGTTGTTGGCGGTGTGCGGATCCTCGAGAGCGAGCATGACTTCGTCCGGTCCGTTCAGGACCAGGTTCGGGTCGGCCGTCACCTCGCGATAGGAAGCCACCCACTCCTCGCCGGCGAAACGGACCGACTCGTCGAGGAAGTCCGCCTCCTCGCGTGGCAGATAGGCGTGCAAGGGCCGGCCGGTTTTCAGCCATTCCTCGGCGAAGAGGAGATCGCCGCCGCAGGCGAGACCCGAGATCCCCTCCGCGTCGGTGTCATCGATGAGCCAGACGGCTTCCGCGATCGCCCGCCGCACCAGGGGCACACGCTCGGGTGGGAAGCGTGGAGACGGCCGGTCTGGTGCATCGACCATGTGGCCCGAGAACAGGACCGTCGGCATCAGGCGCCCGGGGTGATCTGGATCATCAGGGGACCATCGGTCTCCAGCATCAGACTCGCCTCGGTTGGGTCCACTAAGGAGATGAACCCAACACGGGCGATTTCTGCCTCCTCCGGAGCCAGATCGCGGTCCCCTCTGGCCTCGAAGCACGTAGGGGGCCCGGCCGAAACCCGGTCGACGCGGAGGGCATGAAAGGCGGTGTCCCCATACCCGATGTGGTCGTCGATTCCCTCCACGTCCTCGCTTACGTTCTCCAGTCTCACGTCGAGCACGATGGGCCACTGCCCCGATTCATACTTGTAATCCGTGCGACCCACCCGATAGAGGAGTGCCCGGCCGTCGGGGAGGGGTTCGACTTCCGTGGCGTCCTCCGCCATCTCCACCGGGATCCATGTTCCGTCTCGCGCCGGACACGGAGGCAGGTCGCCGTCACCGTCTGTCTGCGCCTGCCAGATCAAAACGCCGGCCACGCCGAGGACCACCAGACCGATCGCCACCGGGATCCACCTGCGAGATTTCCCGACCGTCTCCTTGCCTTCGAGACGCCGGACCAGCATCTCGACGTCTTCAGACCATGTCTCGTCCCGCAATTCCACGGCTTGTCGGCGCGCCAGGGCTTTCAGATCGTCAGGCAGTTGGTCCTCGGTCGGCAACGATGCATCCCCAACCTGGACCGGAACCACCGGGTTGGGTGAGGCCAGCGCGGAGCGCACCTCGGACCTCACGTGGTCCTCGGGATCGTCGAGCCGCCGACGGCCTTCGGGGTCGGTGGCCCCGAGCCAATTCGGCCCCATCACTACCAGCGAGACGTCACTTGTCGAGATCGCTCGTTCCACCTGGTCGACGAAGTCAGTGCCGACCGCGATGGCGGAAACGTCCATGAACACGTTGCGGGTGCCGAAACTCGAGGCCAGGGCGTCGTGGAGCCTTCCGGCGCGCCCCGCCGTGTCGTCCCGCCGGTAGCTCAGGAAGACCTTGATGGCTTGTTACTTCCCGCGGGCGACCAGCAGCGCCGCCGTGACCCCGTCGATCTTGCCGGTCTTCTCCAGACCGAAGGCTTCCTGGAACCGCCCAACCCATTCGACGGTCTCGTTCCCGAAAACACCGTCGGCTCCGTCCTTCGGCAGCGCCTTGGCATTCCAATCGAGCAGACACTGCTGGAACCGCTCCACCGCTGGGCCCTTCATGCTCTTGGACAGAACCATCTCTTCCTCCTTCACATCTGTTGCTTCCGAACTGGCGCCTTCCGGACCTCCACCGGGAACGGTTCGCCAATCCACATCGACAGCCGCAGGCCCCCTGTCGAGTTGGAAGTGCATTCGATCAGGCTTGTCCCAGTGCCCGCCCCACGACCACACCCGGGCGCCCGCGCTGTTGCGGATGGCCAGCGCCGCGGCGACATCGTCGGGACCTATCTTCCCTCCGAAGGGGTCACCCTCCGAGAATGGGTTCTCGTGCGGGTCGATGTCCACTGCGATCCCGGCCGAGTGCAGCGAGGGCTTGTCCGTGCCCTCGATGAGCCTGCAGTTGTACGCCCAGCGAGAATCCGGCCTGTAACCGGCCGAGCGCAGGGCTACCTCGAGCGCCTGATAGGCGTCGACCGCCGGGGTGGGCACTCCACCGATTTTTCGGCCGAAGAATTCGACGTCGGCGAACGACCCGTCACCTCGCCTGCACATCCACTCTTTCCACAGCGCACGCAGTGTCGCCGATGTCGTCTCCAGAACCAGGTCGGGGTCCTGGCGCTCTGCGTCGCCCTCGGGCTCCAGAAACTCCGGAGGGATCGTGTCATTGCCCATTCTTGCCGTACTCCTCTCTGATCCCTTTGATCGTGATCCCCTCGTTGGCCTGATATGTGGCGGAGGGGTCGTCGAGCCGGTGCATCTTCGAATCTCCGGCGTGATGAACGGCCATCAGCTGCCATGCCTGGTTGAAGACCGGGCTCCCAGAGCTCCCCCCTTCGGTGGGCGCGGTGTAGTGGACTTTGAAGTGGTCGGTGTCGTAGGCGAGAAGATCGTTGCCCCTGATCGAAAATTTGATCCCACCGCCCGCCGGATGGCCGATGACATAGACGTAGGCGCCCTCCGTCACTGGCTGGGGCGACGCGGCGACGTCGAGCTCGCTTTTGAGCGCCGGCTCGGGCCCGGTGAAG
>Ga0190270_10001456_pt1 | contig 11022 bp, 9 predicted proteins | sample Popmic320T_FD_133748 | JGI IMG/M metagenome (GOLD analysis project Ga0190270, IMG submission 133748) | Populus adjacent soil microbial communities from riparian zone of Weber River, Utah, USA - 320 T | ecosystem: Environmental > Terrestrial > Soil > Riparian zone | place: USA: Utah | collected... | reverse complement strand
GCACACAAACATGTGCATGCTTGCCAGCGACAGCCCTCGACATCAGTCACCCGCTTCGCAAATCGCGTTTTCCACAGCTCCGACGCGAATCATTTCAACATGGTGAGAAATGCGGGCTAACGCGACACCGGCAACTACGAAGTTATGACCTACCCAGCCTGACGCCTGCCGGGTGTGGAAGTTCGCCGCTTCCCATCGCATACCTCAGTTAGTGCGCGGTTCGATCGACTGTTGGATGTAAGCGCTTATGCTCCAGATGCCGACGGTACAAGACAGAAGCGTTCTCACCATCGCGAGGAGTAAAAGGCTAGCCGCGGCTGACGAGAGTATCCAGAGGTAGACCTGTGTCGTTTGCTGGAGGATATGGGGAACCGCATAAACCGACGCAGCGGCGGGGAGATAAAACCTAATCGTTGCATGTCGTTCAGCCGTCAGCGCAAGGATCTCATCGCGGAGTGCCTGATACTCGACCTCTAACCATCGTCCATCACCGGTTGTCATACCGCACCTCGTCAGATCTACGAGATCATCGTAGCGGCAGACGGCATCAGGCCATCGCTAATAAGTTGAGTCCGGCATTCGAGTCCGGCATTCGGGGGTCATAGCTTCGTTCTTCGCTCCTCGCCAGGGCGATTTCTGTGACCCAGCCCCTTCTCGTCGTCTACAGCTCCGCCCAGCGTCTGAGCAGGTTGTGATACACGCCCGTCAGTTGCAGCACGGACGCGTGGTCCGGCTGCTCGGCGGCGAGGCGTTGGATGGCGAGGTCGAGGTCGAAGAGGGTCGTGCGTTGGCCGTCGTCGCGGACCATGCTCTGGATCCAGAAGAATGACGACACGCGGGCGCCGCGGGTGACGGGGCGGACGTGGTGGAGGCTGCTGGCGGGGTAGAGGATCAGGCTGCCGGCGGCGAGCTTCACGGATTGCACTCCGAAGGTGTCTTCGATCACCAGCTCGCCGCCGTCGTAGTCGGTGGGGTCGGAGAGGAAGAGGGTGGCGGAGAGGTCGGTGCGCAGTTGATGCGCGGTGCCGGTGACCTGGCGCACGGCGTTGTCCACGTGGGAGCCGAAGGCCTGGCCGCCTGTGTAGCGGTTGAAGAGCGGGGGGAAGACGTGGAGCGGCAGCGCGGCCGAGCGGAAGAGCGGGCTGCGGGCGAGCGCGGTCACGATCGCCTGGCCGGTCTGTTGCGCGGCGGGGTGCTGCTCCGGGACCTGTTCGTTGTGCTTGGTGCGCGCGGACTGGTGGCCGGCGGTGACGCGGCCGTCGATCCATTCGGCGGCGTCGAGCACCGCCCGCGCATCGCGGACCTGGGCTGTCGTCAGGACGTCGGGGATCTGCAGCAGCATCAGAATCCGATCTCGGCGTTGAGGGCGACCGAGCGTCCCGCCCCCGGGACGTAGTGCCCGCCGCCGACGCGGTCGACGTAGGACTCATCGGCGAGGTTGTTGACGTTGAGCCTCAGCGTCAGGGATCGCGAGACTTCATACGCCGCCATCGCGGATACCAGCCAGTAGCTCGGCACCTCGGCGGTGTTCGTGGCGTTGCGGAAGACAGAATCCATGTACTGCGCTCCGGCTCCGAGGGTAAAGCCGCGCGGGAGGTGACCTTCGGTCCAGACGTTGAACGAGTTTTCGGGGACGAACGCGAGCGCGGCGCCTTGCTCGAGCGGATTTGCCGATGCGACGAACTCGCTGTCGAGATGGGAGTAGGCGGTGAGGATGGTCCAGCCATCCGTGAGGCGGCCGGTCAGGCCGAGCTCGAATCCTTCCACGCGCTGCTCGCCGTCGAGCACGAACGGTTCGGTGGACGCGCCGCGCGTGCGTGCGTTCGTCTTCTCGGTGCGGAACACGGCCGCGGTGGCGATCGCACGTCCGCCGCCTGCTTCCCATTTGGCGCCGAGCTCCAGGTTGCGGGTTTTCTCGGGCGCGAGGTTGACGTTGTTCGCGGACGTCGGCACGTCGGAGAGCGCCGCGCCGCCGCCGGAGGCGTCGACGGTGGGATTGAACGAGGTGGCGTGGCTGGCGTAGAGGCTGACGTCCTTGCGCGGCTTGAACACCACGCCCGTGTTCCAGCTCAGCATGCGGTCGTCGCGGCCGAGCTGCGTGCGGACGCCGGTGGCGACGTTGGTCAGGTCGTAGTCGACGTCGACGGAGTCGAAGCGCAGGCCGGCCGTGGCTTCCCACCGCTCCCCGAGGCGCACGGTGTCGAAGGCGTAGACCCCGGCGAGGGAGAGGCGCGTGTCTTCCGGGTTGCCGGTGTTGACCGGCATCGGCCCGAGCGGCGCCTGGCGCGGGTCGGGATCGGAAAGGTCGGTCTGCGGCTGATTGGTGGTCTGCGACTGGCGGCGGATGTAGGTCGTCTCGCGGCCGACCTCGAGGCCGGCCACGAGGTCGTGATGCACGCCCGCGGTGGCGAACGAACCGGTCACGCTGGTCTGGTTGGTGAGCTGTCCCTGGTCCATGAGCCGCTGCTGCAGCTGACGGTTCGGCGGGCGGGGGGAGGTGATGGCGGAGTCGCGGTGATTGTCGGCCCAGCGGGAGATGTTGCGCAGGGTCCAGCCTTCCCGCAGGTCGCGCTCGAACGTGGCGGTGGCGGCGTCGGTGGCGACGTTTTCGAAGTCGTAGTTTTCGAGGCCGTAGAAGTTGCTCTGGTCGACGCCGGCGTCGAAGGCCGCCCACGGCAGGCCGTAGTCCGGGACGTTGTCCTGCGCGAGGTGCTGGTAGGCGAGCGTGAAGCGCGACGGCTTGCCGATGCCGAAGGAGAGCGACGGCGCCACGCCCCAGCTGCTGTTGTGGACCACGTCGCGTCCCGGCACGCCGGACGACGTGTACATCGCGCTCATGCGCACCGCGGCGCCGGCGATGGAGTCGAGCGGGGCGTTCGCATCGGCGGTGACGCGGGAGTAGCCGGCGTTTCCTCCGCCGATCGTGGCGCGCGTGAACGCCTCTGGTTTGGGAGTCTTGGAGACGAGGTTGATCGCGCCGCCGGCCGCGCCGCGTCCCGCAACCGCGCCGGCCGGTCCCTTGATCACTTCCACCTGCTCGAGGTTGAACGCGTCGCGCGTGTAGGCGCCGCTCTCGCGCACGCCGTCGAGCAGGATGTCGTTGCCGGCGCTGAAGCCGCGCATGCTGAACGCGTCGCCCGGCGCAACACCGCCTTCGCCCGCCTGGAAGGTGATGCCGGGGGTGTTGCGCAGCACGTCGCGCAGCGTGGTCGCTCCCTGCGCGAGGAAGACGTCGTCCGGGATCACGGCCACGGTGCGGGGCGTCTCGAGCAGCGGCCGGGTGAACTTCGGCGAGGCGATCTCCGGCGCGGGTGCGGACACGTCGATGCTCTCGCTGAGCCCCGGCAGCGTGAGCACGGCCGTGCGCCGTCCGCTGAACCGGTGACTGATCCCGCTTTCCTCGAGCAACTTCGTCAGCGCCTCGGCGTCGGACATGGTCCCGCTGACTCCGGGGCTGCGCAGGTTGTCGAGCACGATCCGGTCGAACTCGACACGCACCGTGTTGCCGCTCGCTGCTTCATATGCGCGCAACGCTTCGGCGACCGAGCCTGCCGGGATGTCGAAGCGGCGGAGCGGAAGTTGCGCGGTCGAACGGTCCGCGGCGCCGCGCGTTCCGTTCGCGGTCTGTGCGAGCGCGTCCCCGGTGCTGAAGGCGGAGCACGCGATCAGCGCGCCGACGGTGAGCTGCTTGCGGAGTTGTTTCGACCTGCGTCCACTCATGCGTTGAATTCCTCTTCCTGAAGTTGCTGTGCTGCCGACGGCGCGGGTGCGCCGCGAAGGGTGCGGGCGAAGCGGCGAAGTGCGAGCGCGATCCCGGTCCAGGTGAGGACGACAGCGGCCGCGGAAGCGAGCATGGCTACGAGCTGGCCGGGGATGCCGCCTGCCTCGCCGGTGTGAATCCAGCGAAGCCATGCGCGCGCCTGCTGTCCCGCTTCCTGTTGTGCGTACGTCTTGTGCTCGACGACGCTCGCGGTACGCGGATCGAGCATGAGCTGCGAGCGCTTGTCGGGACGTGCGCCGTTGCCCTCGTCGAGCGCGAACGAGACCGGGCCTTTCTTCGAGAGTGGCAGGCGAACCGAGAGCGACTGCCATCGCGGCGCGACGCGCGCTGCTTCGGCGCGGGCCGCGGTGGAGAGACGATCGAAAGCGGCGAGATCGACCGGCTTCGCGGCGCCCTCGCCGGGACGCTCGTTCGGCCGCTCCTGCTTCGGCGGTGTGCTGCCGAAAGCGCGGTAGACGAGGCCCGTCATCCATGGATAGGAGATGACGGTGGCGGAGAAGACGATGGCCACGAGCGGCAGGAAGGCCCAGATGCCGAGCACGTGGTGCCAGTTGAAATCACGCGCGCGGCCGCGCAGGCCGCGGCGGAAAAACATCAAGTTGCGGAACGCGGTGCGCGTGCGGCGCCGCGGAATCCAGATCACGAGGCCCGAAAGCACGATGAACAGAAAGGCGAGATTCGCGGCGCCGGTGATCGCTTTCCCGCGCTCGCGAGCTTCGCCTTTCAGCAGCAGCCAGCGATGAAGGCTCCTGTTCGCTTCGAAGAAGCCGCGCACGCGGGACGCTCCTTCGCCGAGGACCGCGCCGCTGTACGGGTTGACGAAGAGCGTCCGCTCGCGCCCGAACGCGACCGTCACCGGAGCGAAACGGTCCGCGCGGACGACCACGTTGGACGGCGCGGCACCGGCAGCCTTCGACGCCGCGTCGACGATGCGCGACAGCGGCAGCGGAGCGCGCCCGGCTTCAGCAGCGGTGGCGCGGAGGCTGCGTTCCGCGAATGCAATGGCCTGCCGCTCGAACGCGAGCAGCACCCCGGTGACCGACATCAACGCGATCACGATCCCGGCGATCACGCCGGCAGTCAGGTGCAGCCAGAAAAACAGTTTCCGAAGGGGCAAGGTACGTGGGTCCTCTCTGCAATTGAGACTCTGTCTCAGGTGCAAGGTTGCAACGTAGTAGTCTCAATTGGATTCGTCAAGGGGAGGGGCCCTTTGTCGTACTCTGTAGCGGCGATGCTGCGCCGCGTACTGGTCGTCCTGGTGATCCTGGCAGCGCTTGCGCTGGTCGCGGCGCGGTTCACGCGTCCCACGCCCATTCCGGTGCGCGTGGCGAAGGTGGAGCGCGGGCGGGTCGAGCGGTCGGTGGCAAACACGCGCGCCGGGACGGTGAACGCCTGCCGCCGGGCCAGGCTCGCTCCGCCGTCCGGCGGGGCGATCGCGGCGCTGCCGGTGCGGGAAGGCGATCGCGTACGCGCGGGAGCGGTCCTGCTCGAGCTGTGGAACGACGACACGGCCGCGCAGGCGCGCGGGGCGGAAGATCAGTCCAGGAGCGCCGTGCTGCGGGCGGAAGAGGTCTGCGTCAACGCCGGGACCGCGGCACGCGAAGCGGAGCGCGCGCGCAAGCTGTTCGCGGACGAGCTGCTTCCCGATCATGAGCTCGATCGCGCCGTCTCCACGGAGAAGACCCTGCGCGCCGCATGCAGCGCCGCTCGTGCGGACATGCAACAGGCGGAGGCGCGTGTCGCCGCGGCGCGCGCGACGCTGACCCGGACGGTGCTGCGCGCACCGTTCGCGGGAGTGGTGGCGAAGATCACGGGGGAAGTTGGCGAGTTCACGACTCCGTCGCCGCCGGGCATCCCCACGCCGCCGGCCGTCGACCTGATCGACGACAGCTGCCTCTACGTGACGGCGCCGATCGATGAGGTGGACATCGCACGGGTGCGCGCCGGCCAGCCCGCCTACATCACGATCGACGCGCTGCCGGGGCAGCGCTTCGCTGGCCGCGTGCGCCGCGTCGCTCCTTATGTGGTGGACCTCGAGAAGCAGGCTCGCACCGTCGACGTGGAGGTGGAGTTTGCGAATGCCGAGGCCGTGAAAACGCTGCTGGTCGGGTACAGCGCCGACGCCGAGATCGTGCTCGACGCCCGCGACAACGTCGTGCGCGTGCCGACGCAGGCGCTCCTCGAAGGCAATCGCGTGCTCGTGCTCGAAGGCACCACGCTGCGCGAGCGGCAGTTGCGCACCGGGCTCGCCAACTGGGAGTACACGGAAGTGCTCTCCGGCCTGCAGGCGGGGGATGTGGTGGTCACGTCGGTCGATCGCAAGGGCCTCGCTCCCGATGCACGCGTCGTCGTCGAGCGGTGACTCCGCAATGCTCACGCTCACGAACATCTCGCGCAGCTTCCGGGTCGGCGAGGAAGAAGTACACGCGCTGAAAGGCGTGTCGCTGTCGATCGCCGCAGGCGAATACGTCTCGATCATGGGGCCGTCGGGCTCGGGCAAGTCGACGCTGCTGAACATCCTCGGGCTGCTCGACCGCCCGAGCAGCGGCACGTACGAGCTCGAAGGACGCGACGTCACCGCGCTCACCGACGAACAGCAGTCGCAGGTGCGGCGCGACAAGATCGGCTTCGTGTTCCAGTTCTTCCATCTCGTGCCGCGCCTCACCGCCGGCGAGAACGTCGAGCTGCCGCTCGTGCTGGCGGGAGTGGCGCCGGCCGAGCGCAGGCCCAAGGTGGAGCGGCTCCTCGCCGAGTTCGGGATCAGCAACCGCGCGCGGCACCGGCCGGACCAGCTCTCCGGTGGCGAGCGGCAGCGGGTCGCGATCGCCCGCGCCATGGTCATGGAGCCGGCAGCCATCCTCGCGGACGAGCCGACCGGAAACCTCGACCAGAACACCGGCCGGGAGGTGCTCCACCTGCTCGAGAGCCTGAACGCCCGCGGGATGACGCTGGTGATGGTCACGCATGACGTGGTGCTCGGCAGCCGCGCCAGCCGGCACGTGCGGACGCTGGACGGGCGATTGGAGGAGGAGTCGTGACCTCGCCATGAACACACCGGACATCGCGCGGTTCGCCTGGCGTTCGCTGGAAGGATCCAGGATGCGCACGCTGCTGATGGTGTTCGCGACGTCGATCGGCGTCGCGGCTGTGGTCGTGCTCACGTCTCTCGGAGAAGGTGCGCGCCGCTACGTCCGCAACGAGTTCGAGTCGCTGGGGACCAATCTCGTGCTCGTGCTGCCGGGACGAGCCGAGACCCTCGGCGGCACCGGGGCGCTCGCTTCCGGCCGCACGGCGCGCGACCTGACGATCGACGACGCGATCGCGCTCCGGCGCATCCGGGGAATCGAGCACGTTGCACCGCTGAACCTCGTCGAGGGGGAAGTGTCGGCCCGCGGACGCCGCAGGGACGTCCCGGTCGCCGGCTCGACCACCGAGATTCAGTTCATCTGGAGCCTCACCATGGCCTCGGGCAGGTTCCTCCCGCCCCAGGACCCGCGCAACGCGACGCCGCTGTGCGTCCTCGGCGCGAAAGTGAGCCGCGAGCTGTTCGGCGCGGACTCGCCGCTCGGGCAGTACGTGCGGCTCGGCGACCGCCGGTTCCGGGTGGTCGGCGTGCTGGCGCCGAAAGGTCAGTTCGTCGGCGTCGACCTCGACGAGGTCGTCTTCATCCCGGTCGCATCGGCGCAGGTGCTCTTCAATCTCTCGTCGCTGCTGCGGATCGGGATCATGACCCGGTCGCGGGAGGACGTGCCTCGAGCCACGGCCGAGATCGAGCGGGTGGTGCGCGACCGCCACGGCGAGCTCGACGTGACCATCCTGACCGAGGAGGCGCTGTCGTCCGCGTTCGACAGGATCCTGGTGGCGCTGACGTTCGCCCTCGGCGGCATTGCCGCGATCAGCATGGGCGTGGCCGGCATCCTGATCATGAACGTGATGCTGATCGCCGTCGCGCAGCGGACGAACGAGATCGGGCTGCTCAAGGCGCTCGGCGCTTCGCCGCGGCAGATTCGCCTGCTCTTCTTCGCCGAAGCGGCGCTGCTTTCGGGAGCGGGTGCCGTGGCCGGCTCGATCGTGGGGCAACTCGGCAGCCTGGTGATCCGGCAGCTCTATCCGGAAGTGCCGGCGTTCGCGCCCGCCTGGTCGGTCGTGGGAGCGCTGGTCCTGGCCGTGGGAACCGGGATCGCGTTCAGCGTCCTGCCGGCGCGGCGTGCCGCCGCTCTCGATCCGGCACTGGCACTGGCGCGGCGGGGATGACATGCGAGCGCGTGACTTCATCGGCCTCACCACTGGCACTCTACGCGCGCACCGCTTGCGCACGTTCCTGGCGATCCTGGGGATCGCCGTCGGCGTGGCGGCGGTCATTCTCCTGACCTCGATCGGCCAGGGCGTGCGCGAGTTCGTGCTGGCGCAGTTCACGAAGTTCGGCTCGAACATCATCATCGTCTTCCCGGGCCGGGTGCAGACAGCCGGCGTGACGATCGGAGTGTTCGGGACGGTGCGTCCGCTGACGATCGACGATGCGATCGCCGCCAGGCGTGCGCCGCACGTGCTGGTGACGAATCCGACCACGGACGGCAGCGCCGAGGTGCGGTACGGCGGGCGGCGGCGGCGCGTGATCGTCTACGGCTTCAGCCCCGACTGGGCGAAGATCTGGGAGTTCCGGATGGCGGCAGGCTCGTTCCTGCCGTACGACGATCCGCATGCGCCTCGCCCGCTCGTGGTGCTCGGTGCGAAGGCGAAGACGGAGCTGTTCGGGAACGAGAACCCGGTCGGAAAACGGATCGAGATCAGCGGCTCGCGCTTCACCGTGATCGGCGTCGTGGAGCCGCAGGACCGCGTCATGGGGATCGACATCAATGATTCCGTGACCATCCCCACGGCCCGCGCGCTGGAGCTGTTCAATCGCGAAGGCGTGACCGGCATTCACGTGACGCACGATCCGAACGTGCCGCCGGAGGAAGTGGTGGCGGGGCTGCGGCGCATCTTCACGATCCGTCACGGCCGCGAAGACGTCACCTTCGTCACGCAGGACGAGATGGTCCGCGTGCTCGGGTCGATCGTGGGCGTGCTCACGTTCGCTGTCGGAGCGCTCGGCAGCATCTCGCTCCTCGTGGGCGGCGTCGGCATCCTGACGATCATGACCATCTCCGTCACCGAGCGCACCGCGGAGATCGGCCTCCTCCGCGCGCTCGGCGGAGGACAGGGGCAGATCCTGCGGCTCTTCCTCGGCGAGGCGGCGATGCTCGCGGCGCTTGGCGGCGCGGCGGGGCTGGCGGGCGGCGTGGCGATCGCATGGCTCCTGACGCTGGTCGTGCCGGCGTTGCCGGTCAGTACGCCGTGGTGGTTTGCGTTGCTGGCCGAAGGGATGGCCGTTTCTGTTGGGCTGCTCGCGGGAGTGGTGCCGGCAAGGAATGCGGCGCGGATGGAGCCGGTGGAGGCGTTGAGGGCGGAGTGAGGGATTCGATTGGAGGAGAGGCAGGAGTGCCTGTCCTCCATTCACGAGTGGTTACTGATTGGCCGCCACACCGCTGTCGCTTTGTGCCGGGACGAGCATGGAGTCGCCGGAGACGTTGTCGTTTACTGCGGCGTAGGCGAAGAGAGGGGCGCCGGCATCGAAGCTGAGGGTCAGGTTGCCGGCGGCGCCGATGTCCACGCCGGGAAAGTAGGTGCCGAGGGAACTTTGCTGGTGGCTGAGGGCTCCGATGACGAGGGTGCGCTGGCCGAGGAGCGTGCCGGCGCTGGTGCGCAGCTCGAGGCGCACGACTGCGTCCGTGGGGTTGGGGTTGAAGAAGCCGATGTTGGTGCGGAAGCCGGTGCCCAGGTCGGCGCTGTTCGACAGGTGCGGCATGACGCCGCGGCGGAGCGCGTTCGCGCGCGGCTGCGCGGCGACGAACTGGCCGAGGGAGCCGCCGTCGTGGTCGGAGCGGTCGAGGTAGATGCGCGAGGTGACGGCCAGCGGCGCTGCGCTCGACACGCGCAGCGCGCCGGTAGTGCCGGAGCCGTTGAGATCGTTCGCCACGTCATCGAGGACCGCCGTCGCGCGGGGGGCGATGTCCACCACCATCGATTCGTTCGCGGTGGTGTTCGCGTCGAGGCCGGAAGGGAAGTACTCGAGCAGCGCCGTCACCGCGGCGGTGTAGGACGGATTGAAGACGCGCACGTCGGTGACAAAGGTCTGGCCGACGCCGTTCGTGACGTGGCCGGCGATCGGGATGTCGTACTCGTTCGCGGGGACGACCTGGCCGCGCACCTCGCCGCTGGGAAACGCGGACGAGTGGACGTTGACGTAGTACCCGAGGGCGCCGGCGGGCGTGGCGAGGTTGTCGAGATCCTGCGGCTGGAGGTTCGCGCTCTGGAACGCGGTGACCGGCCCCGCGCCGCTCGTGCGTCCGCCGGCGATCTGCGTGGGCGACGTGGCGAAGTTGACGATCACCGGGCCGTTCACGCCGGCCGCGCCGCGGTGGATGTGCGACATGGTCGGACTGGCGATGCCGCTGGTGTGGACGTCCCACGCGATCGTGTCGAAGATCGGGTCGAACGTGATGAACGCGCTGCCGAAGGCGGTGCTGTTCACGGGCGGCACTTCATTGCCTGGCCGCAGCTCCGCGGCATAGGTGACGGCGCCGCCGCTCACCGAGGAGAGCTGGCCGCGCACCGCGCCTCCGGGGAGGGCGACGGTGTGGACGTTCACGTAGAAATCGCGCGGGTTGCGCAGCATGCGCTCCGCGACGGCGGGATTGACGGCGAACGTGCCGTGCATGGTGCCGTTGACGAACGTTCCGCCGAGACCGATGAGATTCACGACCACGGGGCCGTTCACTCCCGGAGGCGCTTCGTGAATGTGGAAGTTGTTGATCGGGCTGCCGAGGTTCGCGACGGTGATCGTTACCGTAACCTCGTTGGTGGCACGGTTCACGTCCACCGTGGCGTTGCCGAATCCGGCAATCGAATTGGGAGGAACCTCCTGCGAGCCGGTGAGCACGGCGCCGAGGGTTTGAGCGTTGGCGAGGGGAGTGGCGAGGCAAACAAGGACGGCGAGGGAAGCGAGGGCGATCCGGAGACGTGGCATCTGTCCTCCTGTTTGATCCGGAGAGGCGATCACGTTTCGAGCCAATTTAGCCCGCATTTCTCACCATGTTGAAATGATTCGCGTCGGAGCTGTGGAAAACGCGATTTGCGAAGCGGGTGACTGATGTCGAGGGCTGTCGCCGGCAAGCATGCACATGTTTGTGTGCAGTTTG
>Ga0190270_10001455_pt1 | contig 11027 bp, 11 predicted proteins | sample Popmic320T_FD_133748 | JGI IMG/M metagenome (GOLD analysis project Ga0190270, IMG submission 133748) | Populus adjacent soil microbial communities from riparian zone of Weber River, Utah, USA - 320 T | ecosystem: Environmental > Terrestrial > Soil > Riparian zone | place: USA: Utah | collected... | reverse complement strand
GAAGGCCATGGCGACGGAGTAGGCTTCCTCGCCCGTCGAACAACCGACCACCCAGATTCTCACCGGCTCGTCCGGCGCTCGATGTTCGACGATCCGGGGGAAGATTTTCTCCTTCAAGACCTCGAAGGTTTCCGGGTTGCGGAAGAAACAGGTCACGTTGATCAGGATGTCCTGATACAGGTTCTCCACTTCCGCCGCGTGCTCGCGCAGATACTTCGCGTACTCATCCAGCCCGTCCAGCTTGTTCAGGATCATGCGGCGCCTGATGCGGCGCCGCAGCGTGTTGGTTTTGTACAGACTGAAGTCGGCGCCCGTCGCCCGACGCAGCAGCGCCAGGATTTTATTGAAGCCGTTCTTGACCGCGGGTTGCGCCATCCCTTCCGCGCCGGGTTCGGCGATTTCGGCGGGAGCGATGTAGGGATGGCGGCTTATGCGCGCGATTTCTTCGGCGATCCCTTCGGGCGTGAGCACGAAGTCCACGCACCCGGCGGCGATGGCGCTGCGCGGCATACTGTCGTACCTGGCGGATTTCGGCTCTTGAGCAAAGGTAATTCCGCCCTCGGCCTTGACCGCTTCCAGCCCCAGCGTGCCGTCGGTGGCCGTGCCCGAAAGGATGACGCCGATGGCGCGCGTGCTCTGATCTTCCGCCAACGTCTGCAGGAAAGCGTCTATCGGATGGCGCAGCACGCGCCCCTCCTCGCGGGGCCGTAGTTGCAGCGCGCCGCCTTCGATCGCCATGCTCGTGTTGGGCGGCATGACGTAAATGTGATTGGGCGCGACGGGCGTCCCCTCCACAACCTCGCTCACCGGCAGCGGAGTGGCTCTTGCCAGCAACTCGGGGAGGATGCTCTCGTGCTTCGGGTCGAGGTGCGTGACCAGCACGAAGGCCATGCCGGTGTCGCCCGGCAGAGGCGCGAGCATCTGCTTGAACGCCTCGAGCCCGCCGGCGGAGGCCCCGACGCCTACCACCGCGATCAATTCGTTTCCGGTCCGGGCGCCTTCGGCGCGCTCCACGTTCGCGTCGGACTCGTCGCGGGCTTGCCGGGGAACCTTCTTCTCCATCGCCTTTGCGCGTTCAACGGCCTCGTCTACTGGCGCGTTAGCTTCCATTTGTCGTTGTGGCGTGCGTCTCGCACGCGGCGTGTTTTGTTTTATGCTCATTTTTGCCCACCCGTTTTTTCATGGCTTCATATCAATATATCAGTAATGAGCCAATGATGGCGGGTATTGAATAGGTTGAGTATGGTCGACTTCTCGCGTGTTAGTTGATGGAAGGACAGAAGGTCGTCACGGTCCGGCCTTTCTTTTCACGCGATGCGAATAAGCCACTCGACGACTTGCGATGTCGATTTTTTAGGAGAAGACGAGTAATCGAACCGGCGCAGGGGACCAACTATGAAAAAACAGGGCGCAATGCAGAGGGATATATTGTCTCGTCAAATGACCGGCAAAATACTAATCGAGACGCCTCGCTTTGGCAATTCCATAGTCTCCTCTAAGAGCAAGACGGCACACTATTATTCTTTCCGAATTGTTCAATATTAGACGGCAATATGTTCCGGCTTGGCCGAAGATGCCGGCGCCACCTTCGCTACGGCGATTGGGCCTACTCTTCGCGCAAAGCCGTCGAGCAAAACCGTAGCAAGCATGTGACAAATAAACCATAGCAGGGCAATCCGTTTTGCGATTGGAGGTTCAATATGCAACCTGCTCGTAATCGCATCCTTTGCGTCGATGACCATGAGGATTCACGTGGGATGATGAAAGTCTTGCTGGAGATGTGGAACTATGAAGTGGCGCTGGCAGGCGCCGCCGATGATGGCCTTTACCTGGCCCGAAGCGAAGCCTTCGATCTGTACTTGCTGGATGCTCACCTGCCGGATGGATTAGCGTTTGAGCTATGCGAGCAAATATGCGGAGTCCTCGGACATGCCCCCGTAGTTCTTATCTCCACCGCTCCTTATGAGGCCGATAAACAGCGCGGGCGCGAAGCCGGAGCAGTCGCTTACCTCGCGAAACCTCTAGATTTCGAAGTTCTGGAAATGACGTTGGCGCAATTGATTACTCAGGCCCCGGGAAGTGATTTGGAAAACGCCGGAGCGCGCCCTATTTGACCTAAAGAGCCAAATGAACAGCTTACGTGACCTCGCAGTCTCAATTTGGGGGTATGAACCTTCAATGTCTTTGCCTAATTCGCATGACCTTTCCAGGTACCGGGAGTTCCGATTTGGAGCGGACTTGCTCGCGGTAGCGAAACAGGCGCATGTGAAAGCATCTGAGGCGAGGACGATCCACGAACGCCCGGCAGTGATTCAAGAATTGGCGTGGCAAGCCCCCTATACGAGATCTTCGCCTCGAGCGGACTCGGTCAGAGACATCCTTTTCAGCTTTTACAACGGAGAGCTTTTTCGCATCATGGTCACTTATGATCCGGAGCGGATCGCGGGAATGACGGCTGAGGACATCATCGAAGCTGTTTCGGCGAAGTACGGGAGCGCCACCAGGCCTGTCGCCGAAATAATCCTTTCTTCTACCCAGTTCTATAACGGGGGCGAAAAGATCATTTCAGATCGGACCGAAAAGATCATCGCTCGCTGGGAAGACACGCAGTACTCGTTCAATCTCTTCCAGCCCTCCTACCAATCTACTTTTGGAATGATTATGTGTTCGAAACGGCTGGACGCCCTTGCCCGAACCGCCATCGCCGAATCCGTCCGGCTGGATAAGCAGGAGGCCCCCCGAAGAGAGATCGAACGTCAAAAGAAGAAGGATGAGGAGAACCGCGCCCGGCAAGAGAAGGCCAGACAAGCGAACAAGGCGCCCTTTCGCCCTTAAGCGGGCCAATTGAACAACCCGCTTCATCCGCATCAGCTCGGCCAAATTATCTGGACCATCATCACCACCACCACTGCGATGAGCAGTGTCAGCGGTCAGCGCTTAAATGTTTCTTCTCTTCCAGATCGAAGATCGTCAGGTAAACTCGTTCGTACGCCTCCACCATCGTTTTGATGGAAAAGCATTGCTGAACGCGTTGGCGGCAGACGCTACGATCGATTTCAGAAAGGCGTTCCAGGGCCCGCGCCGCCTCGTTGACGTTATTGACCAGAAACCCCGTCTGCCCGTCTTTGATCACCTCACGGCAGGAGCCAAGGTCCATGGCGATAACGGGCACGCCGGCCGCATTAGCTTCAGCCAGGACCAGCCCGAACCGCTCCGGGATGGTGTTCAGGTGGACCAATGCGCAGGCGCGCGCGAATAATTCATTTTTTTCCGCCACGCCCACCGGCCCGATATATCTGACTCTGTGATCATCGATGTGCGGCTTGAGTCTTTCCCGGTAATAGACTTCATCTTGCATGATTCCGGCGATGATCAAACGCCGGCCGCTCAGGCGAGCGAGCTCGATGGCCAGATGGACGCCCTTATCCGGGTGAATCCGGCCAAGGAAAATCAAGTCGGCGCCGCCGGATTCATGAAGCGGATATAACGCGAGGTCGATCCCGTTATAGACTGTCGCCAGGTAATTCAGCCCCGGCGCGCGATCGGAGTCGCTGATGGAAACAAAATATCCGTCGCGATACTTCTGATAGACGGGCATGATTCTTGGCGACGAGAATCCGTGGATGGTAGTGAGGACCGGCGTCTTAACCAGCCGGCTATAGGTCAACGCCATGAAGTCGTAGTGGCTATGGATGAGGTCAAACTCGGAGGCGCGCTCGAACGCTTCGGAGATGTGAAGGTATTCGGCCACTTTGGGATCGATTGTCGAGTCCTCTTCATATCCCCGGTCCACCACGGCATGCAGACGACCGCGGGTGACAGAATCCCGGCTCGCAAATAAGGTTACATCCCAACCCCGGGCGACGAGCCCTTCAGTGATGTTGCTGGCCACCGTCTCCCAGGCGCCATATTGCCGGGGAGGCGTTCGCCAGGCCACCGGCGACAGGACAGCCACTCTTCTATTTGAAATTGTCGCGCTGCTCAATGATCCTCCTTCTGCATCGCAGCCAGCACCTCATCGAGGGGGACGGTAGCGAAACCGGTGGCGTGATCAGCCAGACCATAGGGAATGATCAGTTCGCCGTTGTGAAGGAGGGCGCCGCAAGTATAGACGACATTGGGCACGTAGCCCTCACGCTCGGTTTGGTTGGGTTTGAGCAGAGGTTCGCGGAGGCGGCCGACCACTTTGGCGGGATCATCGCGGTCGAGGAGAAATGCGCCGATGCAGTACTTTCGCATCGGGCCAACACCGTGGCTGAGGACCAGCCAACCGGCATGGGTCTCAATGGGAGATCCGCAATTCCCGATTTGGATCAGTTCCCAGGGAAAGGTCGGTTTAATCACTGCCTTTCGCTCATTCCAGAAGTGAATGTTGTCGGAAAACATGACGTGGATGCTCTCGTTGTCCTGGCGGGAGAGCATGGCATAGAGACCATTTATCTTTCGGGGGAAAACAGCCATGCCTTTGTTTTCAGCCGCGGGGCCGTTCAACGTGATGAATCGAAAGCGGAGGAAATCCGAGGTTTCCACGAGTTCCGGCATCACCACCCTGCCGTCGTAGGCGGTGAAAGTCGCGTAATAGACGTAAGTCCCGTCGTCATTCCGGAAATGAACGAATCGGGCGTCTTCGACGCCATTCCGTTGGGAGGCAGTGGTCGGGAAAATGATGCGCTCAGACAATTCTTGATCGGGCTGGAACTGGACCTCGCAGTTCGCCTTGGCCACCATCCAAACTCCATCAGCGGTATTCTGATGCTCTAACAACCCTTCGGACTGGCGAGACTCGATCAATTCCGCTCGGATCCTGGCGGCAAGTTCTTCGAGTTCGAACCAGGCGCCTAAGTTCTGCATTACGCGGCGCGTGAATTCAGTGGTCAATCGGAGTTCACACAGTTTTCGCTCGAAGAGCGCCTTCTCGTAACGCGGATTCGGAATTTGACGCGGCTCCGTGAGAAATCCGGTGGGATGATGGACCTCGATCCGATGGTCGGCGTGAATAATACCCGTGCGAAAAGTGATGGAGGAAATGTGCCCCTCCCCCGTGGCGCGCAGGCTGAGGATAAAGCGTAAGGCTCCGGTAGGGAGGCCCGACTGATCGGGGTGTGGAACGATCGACGGATTGAACAGAGCCGCCGATTCCAGGGAGTACTCGGCAAGAAAATACGAGCCGATCAACAGTTTTCTTTGTTCGGAGAATTTCTCGTCCGTCTCGATCAGCCCGCGGATTTGTTCGAAGCGTTCCAGAAAGACTTTGTGGATCTGTTGATGCCGCTGGGAGAATTCGGCGGAGACTTCGTCGAGGAGCAAGCCGATCTGGTCTTCGGGAAGCGACATGATCCTGGCGATTATCCTGCCGACCCGTTTGGAATCCCCGAGATTGAATGGCCGCAGAAGAACGCGTGACTGGTCGGGCTTGAGGATCGTGGCCTGGCGTTTGAGATGAATTGACATGGGTTAGTTATTTCAGGGAGATGAGACAGCCCTCGGCGATTATTCTTCGACGACGATCGGTTGCTTGAAACTCGTCAGCATATTCTGCGCCAGGCGCGTTTCAGCCAGCGAAAGCAAAAAGGCCAAGGTCGATTCCGCCCCCTCATTCCTATTGACCCGATCCACGTGCAACCCGTCGCGGCAGCCGCCTGTCTCGGGAGAGTAGAGTTCCAAGCCGAGATCATTCCAGCCGATGAACCAGTCAAAAGCGCGGTGCGCCTGTTCGTACCACCACAAGTCCGATGTGGCGCGATAGGCTTCAAGACAGGCCGATACCGTTGCTTGCGCCTCTATGGGCTGCTGGTCGAAATTGGCGCGCGCGCCGCCACGTGAATAGAATCCGTTAGTTCCAATTGGCCGAAAGTGCCCCTTCTCGGATATTTGCAATTCCGTCAGCCATCGGAGGGCCTGCAGGCCTCGTTCAAACACAGATTGTTGTCCGGTTGCCCGTCCGCTCAGAATCAAGGCATGCGCGAGCTTCGCGTTGTCGTACGACAGGCTATCTTCAAACCAGCGCCAGTCCCGCCGGGCGTTTCTTTCGAAAAGCTCCATGAGCCGGGAAGTGAGCGTTTCACGGGTTTGGTTTGCCAGACTGTCACCGCGCAACCGGCGCAGGTATTCATGAATGCCGATTAGCCCGAACGCCCACGCGCGCGGCGAAGTGAGTTCCGTCAGCATAGGCAGCGCCAGAGCAAAGAGTTGTCCGGCCATGATCTGGAAGCTCCGATGGGGGGAACGCCCAACTCCCACCCCCAGCGCCCAGAGCGCCCGTCCATGACAATCATCTGATCCCTTTTCGTCCAGCCAGCGGCGGTCAAAACTCATGTGGTTGTGGAAGCGTTTCGTTTTGAGGTTGAAGGCGTGATGGAGAAAAGCTATGCAAGTGGTGGCCAGTGTCCGCATGCGCTCCGGATCCTCGCCTAATTCGCCGAGTAGCGCCGCGAGGATGAACGCGCGCGCGTTATCGTCGGTGCAATAGCCTTCGGAAAAATTCGGAACGCTGAAAATGGCGTGTTGGAAGACTCCGGTCGAATCGGTCATCCGCGAAAGATGGTTCAGCTTAATCTCCGGCAGTTCCCGTGGCTTTTGGGCGAGCGTTTTGGTGGAAAGAGATTTTCGCGACACCGCCGCCCCTTCAAGCCTGGATAACTCGAACGATCGCATATACGACTGCGCGACGTTGCCCCACACCATCTCACGCCCGATCCTGTAGGCGTTCTTGCGAATGGCATGCCGGCGGGTGTCGTCGCGCAGCAAGCCAATCACCTCGCGCGCGATGGCCTCGGCGTCCCCGAACGGCACGAGCACACCACGATCTTCCGCCAACAATTCCGCGGCGTGCCAGTACGGTGTGGAAATTACTGCCTTGCCGGCGCCGAACGTGTAGGCCAGGGTACCCGACGTGATCTGCGCTTCGTTGAGGTAAGGCGTTATGTAAAGGTCCGCGGCGCCGATGAACTCCTTCAGAGTTTCAAGGTCCACGAATTGGTTGTAGAAGATGACGTTCTTCTCGATCTGGTTCTTCTTGGCAAGGATTTCGAGGCTGAGCCGGTAAGCCCCACCGTGCTCGCGCAGTTCATTGGGATGAGTGGCGCCCAGAACAATGTACACAACATCGGGAAACTCCTCCAGAATATGCGGCAGAGCGTTAAGCACATATTCGATCCCTTTGTTCGGCGAGAGTAGCCCGAACGTGAGTAGCACTACCTTACCTTCCACGCCGAACTGATCCTTGAAAAAAGTCGGATCGACAAAACCTACGTCGGGAATGCCGTGCGGGATCAGATCGATCTTGGTCGGGGGCGTGTGGTAAACCTCCTGCAACATTTGGCGCCCCCTCTCCGCCATGACCACGAGCCGGGTCGAGAGCGAGACCAACTCCTGCATGACCCGCCGTTGGTCTGCCCTCGGCTCATGCAAAACGGTATGAAGCGTTGTGATAACAGGCATTCTCAATTCGCGCAGGAGCGCCAGGATGTGCCCACCAGCGGGCCCGCCGAAAATGCCGAACTCGTGCTGCAAGCAGACGATGTCCACGTTGCTGATGTTGAGGAAGTCCGCCGCGCGCAGATAGGATGGCAAGTCCTGCTCCTCAATCTCGAAGCGAACTACTTCCGGGTATTCGTAACCACCTTTAATGTCGTTGACCGACACTGAGAGACACTGGCTTTGGGGATACGCATTGGCGACGGCCGACAGGAGGTCAGATGTAAACGTGGCAATGCCGCACTTGCGCGGCAAGTGATCGCCGACAAAAGCTATCTTGCGGACTTTGGAATTTTCTTTCATGAGGCGTTCCTTGCTTTAGCGCAAAGCGCCTCCGGGCGAAAATTGCCATACCGGAGGCGCTTCGCGTGAAGGGTTGCCGATTTTCCGAAAATACGTGGTTTTAGTAGCGTGAGCGAGCGCTACCACGACCGCGGCCAAAGCCGCCGGCACGGCCGCCGTTATGACCGCCGCCGAAGCCGCCGCCATTAGTCTCACGCGGCTTGGCTTCGCTCACAGTCAGACTGCGGCCACCGAGTTCCGAGCCATTGAACTTGGCGATCGCGGCCTCGCCCTCAGACTGCGATGACATTTCCACGAATGCAAAACCACGCGAACGGCCGGTATCGCGATCGGTCACCATAGCAACCGATTCGACCGAGCCGACCTGAGAAAAGAGTTGCTGGAGATCATCTTCCATCGTGCCGAACGAGAGATTCCCAACATAGAGTTTCATAGACATAGTGATGTACCTGTCCCTTACGGGAGGTTAAGAGAAGCTTCGAATCAGGTGTGCTTTCGGGAAACGGCGGCAGCGAAGGCGTTTGATCGTACTTTCAAAAAAAGAACGGCTTCTGAAGTTAAAGTTAGCCTGCTCTCGAACTATCCATAACGCCGCCGCTAAAGCTTTAGAGGCATGTGGCGCGTCCGTTGACATGTGAGAGAAGGGATGAACAAAATAGATACTGGACTATCAGGCGGAGATTTGCAAACAGGCGCCGTAGCCATAATGTTATTTGTTTGAGAGCTGTTATTTGTCTGAGAGCAGGAAGGCGACGAGAGGGCGGGAGGCCTTCATCTCGTAATGAGAAGCTACGGTCTATTCTATGCTCCTTTAGCAGCGATCTTGTGGAAGGTCGAAAGCGACTGCAGTTATTTTGTTCTTCACAGCCTACAGTGTCACCCGGTCGCGGGCTTACTGATCTCTTTACTTCCGAGCGCCAGCACACGCCGGAGTTCTTTCCCCGCCAACCCAAAAAAGACCGCCATCTGTTTAAGCTGCGCGCGCCCCATGTAATCCGCCGGCGTGGCGCAAAAACGCTCGATACTGGGCGTAAAATCAACGCAGCGCATCTTCTGTGGCGGCCGGTGGCCGGCAGCGCAACTACCATCCGCATTCTGACGGATACAAAATTCACATATCTTCATCGTGTTACCTCACTTCGCTCAACCCAGCAATCTTTACGTTAGTTCTGCGCCGCAATACCGCTTCTACTATACAGGGTTTTCAGTCGAATAGGCAGGCGCCCCTTGCGTTTGCCCAGTTTTTACAGGCCTGCGAGCGTGTCGATCACTATTCATTCTGATGAGAACCGAGTAAGGAGCCGTTAGTAGGTTCTATGGTTTATCTCGACAAAAAGGGGGGCGAGGCCGAACAATCATACTATCCAAAGCATGGCGGCTCGCCTGTCTTCAATCTTGATATCATCTAATCGCACGACTCGCAGCGTAGCTTTTCTCTTTCCGCTTCCCATTGCCGCCAAAGCTTACGCCTGCCGCGTGGGGCGCCGGCGGCTCTTCTTCACTAACTATAAGCTGGAGGCCATTGATTTCTCTTCCATTAAATTGCGCGATAGCCGCTGCGCCTTCTTCGCGCGAAGACATCTCAACAAAGCCAAAACCGCGCGGATTTCCCTCAATAGTGGCGCCTACTCGGGCGGATTCGATCTTCCCGGCTTGTGCGAACAACTGTTCTAAACCGATGTTTGAAATCTGATAGTCCAGATTACCGATGTAAAGTTTCATAGACATAACATTTCTTGGAAAGTGGGCCGTGCGATTCAGGCGATCTGGAGGATTCCAGAGAGGCTGATAAAGAGGGAAGCCAAACACAATTCTCAATCATCCTATACCCCATGAACACGCCTGTCAAAGCGCTACCCATCCGCATTGTCTCGAAAACGCGCGCTGGTTTTCAATATGTTGTAACAAGCTTGACCTCCCGGATAGTTTTAAAGGATCGCGTCGCCAAAGATCGCTGTGTTTAGAGCGAAGTCTAGGCGTGCGCCTCGACTTGTCAGAGAATGAATTGACTCTGGCCTAAAGTTGACAAGGCCACCTAATAAGCATATGGTGATTGGGAACTGAGCGTAGCTCACTCTCTTTATCAGTTCCTCTGGAATTATCCAGACTACCTGAACCACACAGCTCACCTTCCGAATCGTGGAAGAAACCATCCCGTTTCTATTGGCGCTAATGTCCCGAGATAATCTCGGTCGTTCGCCCAAATTTTAAGATGGCTGAGAAAGGAGCTAAGCTCACTCTCTTCTTCGGCCTCTGCCGGAATCATCCAGGCTATCCGAAACTAATAGCTCGCTCATATGGAGTTATCAATGTTAGTTCAAGACTTCCTGCAGGACCTCAAATCGGCCTCCGGCAATTGGATCCCCGGCCTTAAATTTCTCATTATGTTTATTGGGGCGGTTGTCGGGTCACTTGTGTTGTTGGTTGTTGGCGGGCGCGACTCGAAAACCCTGTCGGAACCCGGCCTTGCTTAGTCTTTCCTGGCGATCGTACTGCTGCTCCTCACGGGCCTGGGCGCTGGCTTCTCGATGTTTATGCGCGGGGCGAGATTCACCTCTATTAATGCGAGGCGAATCTGAAAGTAATAGACATAGCGGACATCGAAAGGATGCAAGGTCATGATTCAAGAGACTCCTCAAGCCGAGCGGTTCAAACGACAATTGCGTGATTCGTTGCGGCAAGAGACCCAGGATTCGCACGCCATCAAGATCGCGAAACACGACCACGTCTACACTTGTGGAGACAGCGCCGAGACGGTCTACTTCGTCGAAAGCGGACAGATCAAACTGCTTATGCTTTCGCCGGAAGGGAAAGAGTGTCTTCTCGCCATCCACACGGCGGGAGATATTTTTGGCGAACTGTGCCTGTCAGGGTTAGGCTCACGCCTGGAAACAGCCGTAGCTATGGAAGAGACGAGCTTAAAACAAATCCCTTGTTCCAGTTTCTTTGCGCGTTTAAGGCGCGACTTATTATTCTAAGGCTTCGTGCGGTACCTGGCGGTGCGCATCGCAGATCAACAGCACGTCATCGCTAACCTGGTGACGGCCGATAGCGAACAGCGGCTGGGAAAGACGTTATTGCACCTGGCCCGAAAGCTGGGTAAGCAAGACCCTCGCAGCATACGCATCGAGCACAAAATTTCACACGAAGAATTGTCGGAGATGGTCGGTACCACAAGGCCCCGGATCAGCAAGTTTATGCAGAGATTTCGGATCCTTGGGCTGATTGAGACAAGCGCAGAGCAATTT
>Ga0190270_10001454_pt1 | contig 11027 bp, 4 predicted proteins | sample Popmic320T_FD_133748 | JGI IMG/M metagenome (GOLD analysis project Ga0190270, IMG submission 133748) | Populus adjacent soil microbial communities from riparian zone of Weber River, Utah, USA - 320 T | ecosystem: Environmental > Terrestrial > Soil > Riparian zone | place: USA: Utah | collected... | reverse complement strand
CACTTGAAGACAAGCAGCGTGAATGAGTGACCCTATAGTGACTCTATGAGGTGAGGAAAAGAAAAACGGGGCCGATTTGACCCCGTAAGTCTTTTATTTTGAGAGCTGGGAGGCAGGGATTCGGATCCAGCCTCGACAGGGAAGTCGTTGAACGCATGCTGGATAGCTCTAAAACGCAATAAATACGGGCTCTTACGCGTTTTCTATTGGTTCTTTCCATTTCCATAAAGTCTATTTGGTTTCCTATAGAAATGGACACCAAATGGACACCAAAACCGCTCAACCGAAAAACTGGGAGGCCCTCGCGCTAATTTCTCGAAGTAGTATTCTCACCCGCATTCGATCACCAACTTCAGAAGAACTATAACGACATCCGCTGATTGATTCAATTGAGTAAGCCGTGCGGGACTCGAACTTGCGCCCCACTGGTTAAAAGCCAGTTCTTGTGATTTTGAATAAAACCCCAAGAACTGCAAATAGCTGAATCTAAACCTAAGTTCCGCCTCGCGAGTAGTGCATAAAATTGAATAGATTCCGCATTTGCGAACTCCGTTTCCTAGCAAAATCCTAGCAAAGGCGATTGAAAATGCGCCTGTCCCTCGCCAAACCTACAAAACTACATCCGGCCTAACTTCTGTAATTCGCCGTGAATCTGTGGCGCGCTCCCAAGCGGATTGGCCTCCGCCATTTGTTTGAGCAAGGCTTTGACCTTCGGATCGGCGGCAGGACGTCCGCCTGTTTTATGCAGCAACAAATTCATCCAAAAGAGTCGGAAGCCTAGGCGATGCTAACCAATGACCGTTTCGGGCTTGATGATCAAAGATTCGCGCCACCCAGGCGTTCGCCGATACTCGATCCAACTTCTTTGTTCAAGTCCTTAAAGTGTTAATTCGCCTATAGTCATCTTCGAATCCCAAGTGCTAAATGTAGGAATTAAAAGGATAATGGAGTATTGGCGAACGACAGGCTAAAGGTGATATTTGGAAACAAGTGAAATTTGTGGAAAGCCTCTTCGGGATTGCCGCCTAACGAGAAATCCAGTTCGGCTCTCGCCGGCTCTCATCAATATTTGCAACACAACCGTTTTCTGTCGTCCAACAATCTTACCGGTCATTGACATCGCGGACCAGCACGAGATCGAAAGTCCAGCCGCCACGCGAACAAATGAGATGTTTGCCGTTGCGTGAGAGATCGAAAGCGGAGATAGTCTCGGATCGAAAATCAGTCAGTTGCTTTGGCGGCCCGCCGTTCAACGGCTTGAGCCAGACATTCGAGACACCGCTGTAATCGGCTTCGTATAGCAAAGCCTTTCCGTCCGCGGTCCAACGGATATTAGTAGTCCAGAAATCTTCCCGTGGAGGATCAAACGTCCAGACGGGATGTCCGCCGCCGGATGGCATGACTGCGATCTTGAACTTTGCTCCCGGCTGCTTCTCCCGGTAATAGTAGGCGATCAATTTTCCATCAGGCGCCACTGACGGATATCCCACAGAGTACCTGGTCGGGAGCGCCACAGGCTCACCGCCGGCGATAGGAATCTTCCGGATACCGGCCGATGTATAGAAAGCCCATTTGCCATCGGGGGAAATATCCGACATCTCTCCGCCACCGTTGTTGGTCAATTGCACAGGGTTGCTTCCGTCTATTTCCATCCTCCAAATCTGAGGCGCTCCAGAGCGGACGGAAGTGAAAAGGATGTAACGGCCGTCAGGCGTTACTCTTGGGGAGCCATTCCTGCCGGGGCCGGAGGTCAATTTCTTTCCGCCGGTCCCGTCTTGATTCATTATCCAGATGTCCTTGTTGCCGTCGAAATCCGATTCATAAACTATCCGGCCGTCCGGCGCCCATGAAAGAGACATCCCGGTGGCGAGTATCCGAGCGCGGTTGGTATCTCCTTCCGGCGCCAGCCAGATGTCTGAGATAAAATTTTGTTGCGAACAGAGCATTGTCTTCAAGTCTGCCGCCATACTAATATTATTGCACTGATACAAACCAATTGTGGTCGGGCGCGGTTCGCCGCCAGGGTAAGGGAGATACCAGATGTGCTCCCGCTGTTTTTCCGCCTTGCAAGCGTTGAACCATAAACCGCTTCCATCCGGCGCCCACGCTTTGCGTCCAACACTTTGCCATTTTTGCGACGTGAGGGATCTTTCCGCTCCGTCTTTGACACGCAACTCCGTCATACCCCTTTGATTGCCTTCTATGCCGATAGGACCTACGGTGCAGACGATCACCTCTCCGTCGGGCGACCAGGCTGGAGACTCGTAAGGCTCATTCAACGGGCGCGTGGAGAGTCTGCGTTCGCCAGAGCCGTCAGCACTGGCAATCATCATTGCAATTTTTTCCTCGCCGAAGTATCTGCGCGTGAAGGCAATCTGGTTCCCGTCCGGCGAGAGCGTGAAGTGAAGATACACATCATCGATCAGCTTCACTGGAGCGCCGCCGAGGACGGGAACACGATATAGCGCCCGCAACGCTGATACCTTATCCGACGACCTGACAAAGTAGGCGTAACTGCCATCTGGCGAGAGGGCCAGATCGGTATATTCAACCTTGGCGGGTGGAACAATCCCCTGAACCCTATCCGTGGCGACCTGTCTTAGCCATAGACTTGCATAGCCTTTCTCTCTATCGACATAGACAATGTACTTGCCGTCGGGCGAAATTTTAGACAGTTCAATGCTGCGGCCGTTGGTGAGCCTGGTTATATCAACTTTTTGGAAAGGGATTGTGTGCTTTCCAGTCAACCTGTAAATAGCCGTGGCGGCGGCGCCCAGAATCGCCAGCGCGATGACGGCGAGGGTTACGCGGCGAGCGACGCCCGTCTTTGACCGGCGCCACCGCAGCGCCTTCGTTTCGATTTCCATCTCCTCTTTTAGCGCCTTCAGATCCAGCGCCAGATCGCTCATTGTCTCGTAGCGATCCTCCCTCTTTTTGCGCAGCGCCTTCGCCACGATCCGCTGCAAGTCGGCGGGCGCTTCTTGCGCGTACTGCGCCAGCGGCGGCGGCTCTCGCTCCAGGATTGCCGCGACCACTTCGTCGTTCGTCTCTCCCTCGAACGGCGGCCGCCCGGTGATCATCTCGTAAAGCACTACGCCGAGGCTGAAGATATCGCTCCGCCCCTCTACATCCTCCCCACGCGCCTGTTCGGGCGACATGTACCGTACCGTCCCCATCGCCACTCCGGCAGTGGAGAAGGAGAGGTGGGAAGATAGGGAGATGGGGGGATCATTTCCTTGTCTCCCTGTCTCGCAGTCTTCTTGTCTTTCCTCGGTCAGCTTGGCCAGGCCGAAGTCCAGCACTTTAACAAGGCCGTCATTCCGCAGCATGATGTTTTCAGGCTTGATGTCGCGGTGAACGATTCCGGCCTCGTGCGCGGCCGCCAGCGCGCTCGCAATCTGGGCGGCAACGTCGAGCGCTCCGGGCAGTTTGAGCTGATCTCCCTCCAAACGCCGCCGCAGCGTCTGGCCTTCGATATATTCGGCGCTGATGAAGTGTCGCCCGTTCACCAGCCCTACCTCGAAGATGGTGATGACGTTCGGGTGGTTGAGACTTGACGTGGCGCGCGCCTCGCGCTCGAAACGGCGCGCACGGTCTGCGTACTGCATGAACTGCGCCGGCAGCAGTTTGAGCGCGACCTTACGCCTGAGCCGCGTGTCTTCGGCCAGATAGACCTCACCCATTCCACCGGCGCCGATCAGGGAAAGCACCTGGTAGTGGCTGAGGCTTTGGCCCGCGAGCGATGGATAATTCTCTTCCGCCAGCAATCCCGCGGCGACGTCCATTGCGGGGACGGCGAAGTAATCGCCGGCTCTGTCGCGCACGGCGAGCAGCGACTCTATCTCGTGGCGCAACGCCTCATTACCCCCGCAGGCCTCGTCAAGGAAGGCCGAGCGCTCGGCGGGCGCGAGCTCCGAAGCTGAGTGATAGAGATCGCAAATTTTGCGGTGGCTCTCAGGCGTCATCTCTTCCCCCTTTGCTCAGTTCGCGGAAGAGCCACACCTGAGCGATGCTCCAATCACGGCGCACCGTGCCGACAGAGACCTTGAGCGCTTCGGCTGTCTCTTCATTGCTCAGCCCGGCGAAGAAGCGCAGTTCTACCACGCGGGCCTGTCGCGTGTTTAACTTCTCCAACGCCTGCAACGCGTCGTCCAGCGCCACAATGTCGGCGCTCCGCTCGCAGCCGATGTGGGCCGCTTCCGACAGTGAGGCGCGCAAGTCGTCGCTGCGGCGTTTTTCGCGTCGCCGGGCACGGGCGAAATCAACCAGGATGCGCCGCATGATTTGCGCCGCCATGCCGAAGAAATGGGCGCGGTCCCGCCATTCGACGTTCCGCCAGTCAATCAACCGCAGGTAAGTCTCATTGACCAGCGCCGTGGCTTGCAGAATGTGGCCGGGGCGTTCGCCTGCCATATGGCGTTTGGCTAGATGATGAAGTTCTGTGTAGACCAAAGGCGCGAGCTGTTCCAGAGCCTTCAGATCGCCCTTGTTCCAGGCAACTAGCAGTTGTGTGATCTCCTGTGGGGAGGAAACGCACATAAAACTCTCCAGTATCGCAAGATATGCGTAAGCAGCCCAAGTGCTGTTCGGCAGAGGAAGCAAGAGTGTTATGGAACAGCCGGAAAATCTAAAATAGGCTAGGGAATTACCGTCTGTACCTTAATCTTCTTCGCCCCTCCCAGAGTAGCCACAAAAAATATTTCATCGGCGTTAGCATTTTGGATAGTGAATGACGCATTTATTAAGTGTAAGCGTATGACATCGGTCATGCATACATGGATTGCCCCGCTCGGCATTAAGCTGACGGTGGTGGGGGAGAGCGTAGAAGGTTACTAAATAAGCGTGCGATGGTGGCCATTACCACACGGCGAGATAATTTCATATGTGTGCGGCATTTTGATGAACCTGCGCCCTTTCCACTATCCAACACCGAGCGGGGCGATTAGTCTCCCATTCTGGAGCTGTAAGACTGATAAGTTGTCGAATCCGGTGGCTTATTACCGGCGACGGTCGCGAGCTTTAAAAAAAAATCTTCTCGACACCGCTTCATAGCCTTGCCGGGGCTTGGCAGAACTGTCGCTACGCTCCGGAACACAGCCGGCGCGAAAAGTCGAGCGCAATACAGTTATTTGTCGCAGATGCCGCGGATTGCCAGAGCGCTACGAGAAGAATGGCCAGTACTATCCGGCTTGTTGCAATTCACTTGCGAGGCGCTATGTTACAAACGGCTATCCGCTGTGGAGGCCGCATTATCGGAAGGTGGAGGAACGGCGCCAATTTAACAAAGCGGAAGTGGTTCCAACAGTGTTGTTTGGCGGCTAATCTTGTCGCAGCGGAAACGAGACGCGCCAGTCACGCGAAACAATCGATAGACGCCAACAATATCATCTGGGCGCCTCTGGAATTACAGGTGAGCAGATTAAAGCCCTGAATGCAAAAATACGTAAGACGCCTTCGCGGACCCACTGCTGGAACCGGCGGTGGCAGGTCTGGTATGAGAAAAACGTTCGGGCAAATCTTCCCACCGAGCGTCACTTCTCAAGTCCCAGAGGATGCCGTTGATGACTTCGCGGCTGTCCTTCCAAGGTCTGCCGCGGCCGTCTTCCTGGCGCTGCGGTTCCGGGATGAGCGGGGCGATGATCGCCCATTGTTCGTCAGTCAATTCTTCTCGTCGCGCCATAGCTTTAGCTTAACGACTATTTATGAGATGGCTTCTCAAAACAGCGACTCTCAAAAATATTTTTGGTGACAACGTGTAATATTGCTCACAATACCGGCATACGAAGATGGAGAGTCGAACAACTTCAGGCCTCGGCCGCACCCGTTAGTACCGGGACAGCCAGAACCGCTTTTGCAAAATAGGTGGCCTTCTCACTCGATGGGAAACGGCTGGCCACGGCAGGAAGCCAGAATTACATTAAACATCGGACGATCGCCCCTTTTCTGTAATCTATGCGGATCTTTGGCCACATAAACATGGCGGGGACGCTTCCGTCGCAGTCCGACTTCTTTCATCCTGCGTCGCAACGTCCGCGGAGTGATCTGAGAGTGGTAACGCTGGCTCAAATGGGACGCCAACAAGGCAACCGTCCGAATGGACGTGTTGTAACCGAGTTTCAGCGGGTCGCGCGCGCGTCCCCGTAGGATACGCGCCTTGGTGATTTGTGCTGCTGTACGTGGTCGCCCGGCCCGTGATGCGTCGTAGAGGTCGGCCGCGCGATGGTGATCGAGATATCGATGCGTCCAGTAATAAACCGGGCGCCGCTGGCTTCCAATGATGCGGGCAACCTCATCCACGGAGTAGTCTTGTGCAATTCACAGCGCCGCTTGAACCCGCTGATATACTTTGGCCTCCTGAGCTTGATGAAGGGCAGTTGCTAACCGACTCCAATCATGGCCAGTGAAACCGAGTTCTGCTGGGCTTCGCGCTTTTCGCATGTGTCCAGCATAAATTCAAAGAGCTTTTGTGCAAAAACTTGTGGCGACCTACTTAGGTCATTCCAGAGGCGCACTGCCAAAAAGATGGCTAAGTATGGTATGGAGGCAGAAGACTATGATCCGTATTACTCCAAGTATACAAGGCAATGGGATTTGGTGCCCATTATGCCAAAGTTATACTAAATTCTTAAGAGTAGTAAATGCCGCAAAGGTAGTAGATGTTCACCGGCGTACAATCTATCGATATATAGATAGAGGGGCTGTACATGTGGTGAAGGTGTTAGGAACAACTACCCGGGTCTGTAGTGGCTGTTTGGTTAACAAAAAGGAGGACGGCCTAAACAATATTTGTGACAAACTGTGACACATTGACTTGACGGATTTAGAGGAAGGGAATATCTTGATGCCGGTCACGACAAATGGTTTTATTAGCGCAGAGTAGCTATTTCTCAACGGAGTTATCTCTGATAGCTACAATGGCGTTATCTCTAATAACTACAATAACGAAGTAAGCCATGAAATCATAATCAAGATTTCTTCTCATCGGCCGTCGCTGTATTACAGCTTAACTGATAGTTGCCGCGGCTCAGCCTCCACCTTGGCTTTTAACCGCTCTAGCAGGCAGTTAAGACTAATAAGAATAGCATAAATTGGGACTTAGTCATCGATAGGCGAAGCGGCGCTCTGTTTATTGGTGAAACTTTTTATCTGGTGAGAGGGTATACCGTGATCGCCGTGATCTCAGTTACCCGGATGCATTAAGTCCCACTACATTCATCACACGGCAACTTATCTAACCGAGCTTAAACATCAGCATGTCGCTCAGCATGGCGGCAGCCCGCCACGAATAAAGACGACCTATAAGGGCCGTCCTTGAATCTTGACCTGAATGAACCCTATGACTCCATGGTTTGCTCTGCAGACAGAGCCGAAAAACGAGAAAAGCGTAGAACGCTTACTTAGCCAGAAAGGGTATGTATGTTTTCTGCCTACGTACCGGCAGAAGCGGCGATGGTCCGCTCGGACAGTTACATTAGAGTTGCCGCTTTTTCCAATGTACATTTTCTGCCAGTTTAACTCTTCGGCATTCGGTAAAGCGGTTTCGACTCGGGGAGTTCTTCGAGTCGTCGGGTTTGGGGGGCGGCCGGCCGAAATTCCGGTGGAAGAGATCAACGCTTTACAGCTCCTAGCCCAAAGCGATGTTTTACGAGAACCGTGGACATACATCCCAGAGGGAACATTGGTTCAGGTGGAGACTGGGCCATTGGCCGGGGCGCATGGGATTGTCTGCTCAACTGAAGATAAACTGCGCTTAGCGGTTTCCGTAACATTGCTGCAGCGCTCGGTAGCGGTTCAACTGGACAAAAATACAGTGTTGTCAGTAATCAGGGGTCCGAAAAAAGATAAGTCTGTATTGGACGACGGGTTAGATATAGCACTGAAGCTTATAAATAAAAACTGACGGGCGCAATGCTTTTGAGCCGCTCAAATCCATATCATTACAAGGAAATTGGTCGACCTACGGCCGGAGTCGTCAGGGCGTGTTATCAACTTTAAGTCAGTATTTCCACTTAGGAATACGTGAGACCAGCGTGGCCGTCAAATTTATGGCAGTTTTTAGATGAATGAGCAGAGAATATTAACCATGGGGAAACACGGGGAAATCTTAAAGAGCCTCTGTCCGCGCGCTTCCCATGGTTAATCATCTTGCGCGAGCAAGTGAAAAACGCGTGTAATTTCATTCTGCTCGACACACTTGAAGAGACACAATCTTTTCTTGCCGGCGGCCCGTTGCTTAATAGGCCTATTGTCTGGCAAGGAAGGGAGAACCTCCCGGGCAACAGACTCGAAATCGGCATTGCTCAAATTCGGAAATGTCACGCCGGAAATTGGTTCACAGTATTGGTTGGCCCACTCCTCCCTGCGATTTTCGAGGTTGAAACCGCCGGGACGCAGATCCGCTTGATTATGTAGGAGAGTGTCGAAGCAATGGGCCATGAAGTCAAAATATATAGCGACTAAGTTGATTTCGGTGTTACCGAAATCAACTGCCGCCGCGCTGAAGATTGATTTTGGTATTCCGAAATCAAACGATCTGAGCGGGTGAAAAATTCCGATTTGTGAACCTATTTCCGGCTCTCAAAATGCAAAATTGAGCGATGATTCTGACCTGGTTCATCCGTCGCTGGCGATTGGAAGTGACCTTTGAGGAATCGAAGGCGCACTTGGGCATTGAAACTCAGAGACAGTGGAATGATCTGGCGATTGCCCGGACCACTCCCAGTCTGTATGGACTGTTTTCGGTGGTGACATTGATGGCAGACGCATTGATCCAGAGCGAAACCACAGTGGTCCGGCAGGCTGCCTGATATACCAAAGAGCATCCGACTTTCTCGGATGCGATTGCGATCGTCAGGCGTTGTGTTTGGAGCAGTTGCCATTTTTCAATGTCGAGTCGCCAATCTGATGTAGTAAAAATTCCGCGCTCAATATTGGAGCGCTTAACTGAAGCCGTTTGTTATGCGGCGTGATGGATAAAGTCGAGTTTAGTTTACAGAGCATTAAATGCGGAAACCGACCAATAACTTATCAATAACTCACATGGAGACAACAAAGTATGAGCTGGCACGACCCTGATAGGGAAGACACTACGATTTATAAAGTCGTAGTGAATCATGAGGAGCAGTATTCAATATCGCCGGAACACAAGGCCAATCCGCCGGGATGGCGAGACGCTGGCAAATCCGGCCTCAAAGCAGAATGCCTGGACTACATCAAGGAAGTCTGGACCGATATGAGGCCGCTCAGTCTGAGAAAGAAGATGGAGGAATTGGCCAAGAACCCGCCCCCTCCTACTCCGCCTCCCGATCCCAATGCGCCGCGTGAGAAAAGCCTGGTCGAGCGCCTATGTGAAGGCGACCACGCCGTTGAAGTAGGGCTCCGGCCCGAAAAAACGTTGAAATTGTTCAAAGAGGCGATCGATCGCGATTACGTTCATATCAAATTTACGCAGACCAAGGGAGGGACGGAACTTGGATTCCGCCTGGACCGGTCCGCCTCAGATTTCAGCGCTGCAGACCTTGAAAATGGAGTCGGGACTGTTCACGTCGAAGGCAATCTCACTCTCGATTACGTGAACGTCAAATGCGTTGCTGATATTGACCTGAGCATGCTCGAGGGAAAAGGTCGGTTGGTTAAGGTCGAATCTTTGTCCTGAGGGAACCCCTTCTTTACAGGACAAAAAATGATGTTGAATTGTGGTCATAGCTGATCGGGCCGTCGTGCGATTAGGCTTTCGGTTGACCAAAACTGAAAGGAGATCGCACGATGACCGACATTCGCTCGCTTGAGCGAACGTTGCTTGACAATTTACCGTGGAACAAGGTGTGGTGTGTCATTTGACTCATCTTTTTTATTCCGGAGAGTATTGTGATTGCGAGTAATCCGATTACGACATTGCTGGAAGGAGTGACTGGAGTTCCGCAAGCCGGGATTGCAGATTCGCCGCTGCTGAGCGCATCGGAACGCCATCAAGTGATCGAGCGGTGGAATGAGACAGCCGTTGACTATCCGAGGCAGAAGTGCGTTCACGAGTTGTTCGAGGAGCAGGTAAAGAGGACGCCGGATGCGGTGGCGTTGGCGTTCGAGGATCGACAACTGACTTACGCCGAGCTGAACAAAAAGGCGAACCGGCTGGCTCATTACTTACATACATTGGGGGGCGGGCCGGAGGCGCGAGTCGGGATTTGCATGGAGCGAAGCCTGGAGATGGTGATCGGGCTGCTGGGAATCTTGAAGGCGGGCAGCGCATACGTGCCGCTAGACACCGCTTTTCCCGTCGAACGCAAAGCACTCATGATGACAGACAGCGAGGTGAAGATCGTCCTTTCCACCTCGGTCATGGAACTGCCGGAGACACCCCAGGTAGCGAGAATCAATATCGATCAAACGACGGCGTTGGACGAGGGCGTTGCAGATGATCCAGGTATCTCGCTTGGCGGCGAGGCGCTCGCTTATGTGATGTACACCTCGGGATCGACAGGGAAGCCGAAAGGGATCATGACGCCCCACCTGGCGATCGGACGCACGGTCTTGAATTGCGGCTACGCGGACTTCAACGAGAGCGACCGGGTGGCGTTTGCCGCCAATCCGGCCTTCGACGCGGCCGCCATGGAGGTCTGGGCGTCATTGCTCAACGGCGGGCGGATGGTGGTGGTCGATCGCGAGGCGTTTTTGGAACCGAGTCGTTTCGCGCAACTGCTCGAGCGACAGGGAGTCACCGCGCTCTTTCTGACCACTGCAATCTTCAACCAGTATGCGCTTGCCATCCCGGAAGCGTTAGCGCGTTTGCGCTACCTCTTCAGCGGTGGCGAAAAGAACGATCCGTCCTCATTCAGCCGAGTGCTGGAGCAATCCGCGCCACAGCATCTGGTTCATTGCTACGGTCCGACCGAGACCACCACATATGCGACCACGCACGAAGTCAGGGAAGTTGCCGCCGGGACCAGGAGCATTCCGCTTGGCCGTCCGATCAGTAACACACAGATCTACATCCTGGACGCGAACCAGCAGCCAACGCCCATAGGGGT